>PVBE010293130.1_pt1 | contig 156603 bp, 160 predicted proteins | sample 1631181 | NCBI WGS metagenome assembly PVBE01 (sample SAMN08397723, study PRJNA350692) | Marine metagenome, whole genome shotgun sequencing project. | isolation source: water | place: Pacific Ocean | collected 2012-04 | reverse complement strand
TAGGGCAGAATGTAGGGCAAAACGATCTTATTTAAACCACTTTAAGCCAAGCGAAAGTCCATATATAGGGAAAACACTATATACATAGAGTGGGCCATTGACTCCGGGGGCAGCGCTCTATCCAGCTGAGCTACGGGTGCGGCAGGCCAATATTATGAGTGATGATAACACCAGGATAAGAACAATATTCGGTGTCATCAAGACATTACAAAGAAGTTCGTAGAAAGCGCCCTCTTCCCGATTCATTGCACCCCTTAAGGCTAGACCACCGATGGTAACTCGATAGATTGATAGTAAGGAAGTCATCAAAGTCTCCCAAACACTTTGTCGCTACTTTCATCTACTGAGGTTACAGATGTCAAAGGGCCTGAACATTAGGCCAACCCTGAGTGACCAGGCTATGTTGTTATACTTTCGGCCTAATCCCAAAGAGTAAATACCTGAAGGCAACCAGTATGAAAGACCAAATCGCGATCGTCACGGGTGCATCCCGGGGAATCGGTCGAGCAATCGCTGAGCGCTTTGGTGCAGAAGGCGCATGCGTCATCCTGGCCGACATCGAGAAAGAAACGGCCGAGCACGTTGCGGAGGGAATCGTTGCCGCCGGGGGGACAGCAAGTGCTGTGGCCACCGATGTGGCTGTCGAGGGCCAGGTCGACGCCCTATTTGATCACGTTCTCGAAACCCATGGGTCACTCGATGTCCTGGTCAACAATGCTGGCAAAATCTCTCCAACAAAACATTTCCTTGAAGTCGACAAGGCCTGGTGGGACAGGTTGATCGGAGTGAACCTGACGGGTACATTTATGTGCTCGCGCCGAGCTGCCCATATCATGGCGCGGCAAGGTAGCGGCAGCATCATTAACATGTCCTCCGGTGGTGCGACCAAAGCCCATCGAGCCTTCGTTGCCTACGATGCCTCAAAAGGCGGTATCGAGGCAATGACGCGTGCCATGGCCCTGGACCTCGGTCCTTACGGGGTCCGCGTCAACTGTCTGGTACCCGGGTTCATAGATACTTACGGTGCCAGTGAAGAGGTCCGCCAGGAACAAGGTGCCATCGTGCCGCTCGGTCGTATGGGTGAGGCCGAAGATCTAGCCGGCAGCGCAGTGTTCCTGGCCTCGCCGGATGCCGCTTATATCACGGGCCAGCGAATCGTGATCGATGGCGGTGTTCTGGTGCAACAGCGTTCGGCGAATGTGGATACCTACCCACCGAGCAGATTCCCAGAACTGGACTGAAGCGTAGTCACCTGCAGCCGCATTAATCCGGTTGCACAGACGGCACGCCCGGGAGGCATTCTTACTTCGATGGACTATTGCGCTGGATTTGCCCTGCTAATGATCGTATCGAAGTCGACTGCGGCCGGCAGAGCCCCGTAGCAACCTGTCCAGAGGCTTCCGAGGCGAGAAGCGCAAAAAGCATCCGCCACCGCTGTTGGTGCACAGCGAACCATTAGGGATGCAGTTAGCGTTACAGCCATCAACTCGGTCAGGCCCCTTGCCCTCAGTTCCATATCCGCCGGGTCGTTCAACTCTTCTTTGAGTCGGTTAACAGCACGGTCGAGATTCGCATTTTCTCCCCGTGCAGCATCAACCTCATCCAATACCGCGGGGATCGCTGCCTGCTCACGAAACATGGCACGCAGCACATCGAGGCACATAACGTTGCCCGACCCCTCCCAGATACTGTTGACCGGCGCCTCACGGTAAAGCCGCGGCATGATCGATTCTTCTATGTAGCCCGGGCCACCATGGCATTCCATCGACTCGAAGGTGTGACCCGGCGCGCGCTTGCAGATCCAGTACTTACCAACTGCAGTACCGATTCGCGCCAGCGCCGCGGCCGATTCATCCGACGCAGACTCGTCTATTGCGCGGGCAATGCGCAACGTCAACACCAGTGCCGCTTCCGCCTCAACAGCCAGATCAGCCAGTACATTTCGCATCAAGGACTGTTCGATCAGTTTCTTATGGAAAGCCGTGCGATGAGTCGTGTGGTGCAAGGCCTGGACAAGACCCTGGCGCATCAACGCAGCAGAACTGAAGCAACAGTAAAAGCGATTACCTTGAACCATGTCGATAATGGTGCGCACGCCACGACCCTCTTCACCCACCATAACGGCCCAACTGTCCTGGAACTCGATCTCGGTAGACGCATTTGAACGATTGCCAAGCTTGTCTTTGAGCTGCTGGATAAACAGGTGGTTGCGCTCGCCATCGGGCATCCAGCGCGGCACCAGAAAACACGATAATCCATCTTCAGTGTAGGCCAGCATCAAGAAGGCGTCGGACATCGGTGCTGAGCAGAAATACTTGTGACCCGTCAGACGGTACTCGGCACCCTCGCCCTGACCTGCCCCTACCGCCGTGGCACGGGTCGTATTGGAGCGAACATCGGAGCCACCCTGTTTTTCGGTCATGAACATACCCATTGTGGCACCGGTTTTCTTGGCCACTGGAATATCCCGCGCATCATAAGACGTGGACAACAGTCTGGGGATCCATTCATCGCCGACCGCTGGAGTCATGCGCAGCGCAGGTACCGCAGCGTAGGTCATGGCCATGGGGCACAGTACGCCCCCCTCGGCCTGGTTGAACATGTAAGTGAGTGCAGCATGAACGACCTGCGACCCCGGTTGCGGATACTTCCAGGCAAAACTTGGAAGCTCATTACCGATCGCGATCCCCATGAGATCATGGTAGGCAGGATGGTACTCAACCTGATTAATGCGCATGCCGTAGCGGTCAAAGGACTTCAGCTCCGGAACATAGCGGTTGGCGAGCCTGGCTTGCTCAAAAATCTCCGCAGAACCTGCGAGTCCTCCAAATTCGGCCAGCTTATCTTCAGCCCAGCCACCACCCTCACGCTTTACACTCTCGCGAAGCGCTATGTCGTCCTGCCATAGATTTTGGCCCTCAAGGTAAGGGGGCATATTGGTAACCTCATGGGTGGGCAGCTTGGCGAGTGGCTTTACCGGTATCATCTCTCTAGTCCCTGGAATAAGGTTTACTGGAGGCAGATTGGCCTGCTTTCCAAGGCATGTCAACCAGATCCTTTATCTCAGGAAATCACTCGTTAACCATTTCATACAAACCAGAGACAAGGAGGACGAGATGGCAGAGCACTCAGACAAACAGACAGCACTGGTCACAGGTGCGGCCGGCGGTATGGGGCGGGAGATTGCCAGGATACTGATAGCTCGCGGTATACGCACCGCGGTGGCCGATGTCGACGGAAATGGCCTTGCCGAAACGGTGCAAGGGCATGAAACTGAGACCTTAGTCTTGGTCGGAGATCTGACCGGGGAGAATGCTCCTGAGAATACCATTCAGGCAGTCATCTCAGAATGGGGGCAACTCGATGCCCTGATCAACAATGCAGGATACGCCATCGTCGAACCTTTCCTGGAGATGACCCGAACCGCTTGGCAACGGACCCTCGGGATCAACGTCGTTGCCCTTGCGCTTCTGACAAGCGCTGGCGGGCGGGTGATGAAAGCCGCGGGCGGAGGTCGTATCGTCAACATCACCTCACCTGCCTCGCGAATGGCCTTGCCTGACTACGCAGCTTATTCCGCAAGCAAAGCGGCGGTCGATTCGATTACCCGTGCTGCGGCAGTATCACTCGCTCCCTTTGGGGTACTGGTTAACTCACTCGCACCCGGAATGATGGATACTGAAATGCAAAGCTCTACGGAAGAGGCTATGGCTCGCATCGGTCAGCGTAGCGATATTGAGGCATTTCTAGCCGAGCGCACGGCGCGTATTCCCCTTGGCCGACGCGCCGGGATCTCTGAGGTAGCCAGAACTGTCGTATGGCTGGCCCTCGATTCTCCGGATTACATGATCGCAGAACGATTAAACATGAGTGGCGGTCTGGATCGGGACTGAAAACGGCCCCAGATCGGCTCACTGGTGTTAAGCCCTATCATTAGCCTCACTTGATAAAGTCCATAGGTAGCAACACGGCACCCGTCATTGATCAAGGTTGGACTAGAGATGGCCGGTCATCTGTTTTCGGTACTGCGTGCGTAACCGGCCTGCAGCCACCACCGTGTTACGCATCAATACAGCTACGGTCACTGGCCCAACACCACCAGGTACCGGTGTAATCCAACCCGCGACCTCCAGGCAGGATGCGTAGTCACAGTCGCCGACCAGTTTGACCCCATCGTCTTCTTCGATCTGGTTGATGCCAATATCGATCACAGCTGAGCCGGGACGGATCATATTGCCTTTCAGGAGTCCGGGCTTTCCAACTGCAATCAGCACTGCTTCGGCAGCACGCGAATGCAAGGCGACCTCACGGGTCATGTGATGGCAGACAGTGACCGTCGCGCCCTCAGCCATCAGCAGGAACGCAATAGGCTTGCCGACGATCTCCGAATGCCCAATCACGGTCACTTCCAGCCCCTCCATGGATAAGCCGGTTCCCTTTAACAACTCTACTGCGGCTATGGCTGTGCACGGACCAAGTTCAAGCTCCCGATAGACAATGTTTCCAATCGACGCTGGATGCATGCCTTCTACATCTTTTAGCGGATGGATGGTCGCCTGCAGGGGTTTGATGGGGAGGCTCGCGGGAATCGGTCGCTGCAGGATGATCCCGGTTACCTGTGGGTCAACATTGAGATTGATGATCGCCGCGTGAATCTCTGCCTCGGAGATGTCCTCGGCGAACTGTTTCTCGATGAACTCTATTCCCACTTTCGACGCGGTTCGTTTCTGGTTTCGAACGTAACGGTCGACTGCCGAATTCTCGCCTATACGCATCGACACCAAGCGGGGCGCCCAGCCGTCCTGTTTGAGCGCTTCCACATCCGATGCCACTTTTTCTAACATGGCCGCAGCCATGCCGCGGCCATCGATCTCACGGCCTGCCATGATGCTTATTCTAGTTTCAACACAAATGCGCCACGTCAGATTAAGCCAGAAGGTTCAGGATTGGCCCAGAGCCTGGAAGGGGTCTCTCGAATGGCCAGCCTGTGGCGACGACTCAGGATTCCAGCGGAACAGCCAAGGTCTTGAGTTGCGTTGGACACTCAAGAACGTATTCAGGGTTTTCTTCTTCAAGTTCCTGTCTGCTGCCATAACCCCAAAGTACTGCTGCCGCCTGGAGCCCGTTACGGTGCGCGGCAACTAGGTCTATGAAGCGGTCTCCGATCATGAGTGACCGACCGGTGATGGTTCCTGATCCGAGAAGTTGCTGCAACTGCTGACTTTTCTCTATACCGATATCTCCGCCACTCACGAAATCGAAAAAGATCCTCAGTTCAAACATATCGAGTACTTTTTCGGCCACGTCGGCCCTTTTCGACGTGCAGATGCCCAAACGTTGTTCGGCTCGCTGATGGGCCTGCCTCAAGAACTCACTGACCCCCTCGTATAGCACATTCTCCCGGTAGCCAACACCAATATATCGTTCTCGGTATTTCTGGACCAGGGTCGGGCCTTCCTGCCTGCCCGGTTCTCCAAGAAGACGTTCGAACATCTCGTCAAGCGGCAAGCCTATAAGCCGGGCGATCTCCTCCCCGGGCCTGACCTCAAACCCATGTTCCGTCAGGGCATAATTGATCGACCTGACGATCCCGGTTCCAGGGTCACTAATAGTGCCATCCAGGTCGAATATGAGGCAGTCGTGTCGCATTGGGACGCCTTGTATCCGGCTCGAATCCAGTATCAGCCGAAACTAAGGCCCTTGAAACTCCCGGGCCACCCCAGCCACTGGCCAAGCGGCAAGAATACGGCTGGGGCTTTAGATCCCACTGGCAGGTGGACCATCACCGCCCGAACCATGGGCGGACAACTTCTCAGTAGCGATTGCCTCCACCACCATAACCGCCGCGACCGCCCCCGCCTCCGCCCCCGCCCCGGGGTCGTTCCTCTCGAGGCCTGGCCTGGTTTACGGTCAAGGAACGACCGCTGACATCACGCCCGTTGAGTTCATCGATCGCTTTTTGAGCTGCGCCATCATCGGACATCTCGACAAAGCCAAAGCCCTTGGACTGCCCGGTGTAGCGGTCCATGATCAACTTCGCACTGGTGACGTCCCCAAACTCGGCAAACAACGCCCGGAGGTCATCTTCGGTCAGATTGTACGACAGGTTTCCAACATAGATATTCATTATCGTCTAGATCTCTTTAACGTTAAAAGTGTTCGCTGTACGGTACCGGAACAACAAGCACGCACTTAGCGTGAATGGAAATAGAGCGGGATGTAGAGCTGGGATACGTTCTTGTGCGTAGGCAGATCTTCAGGCTCGCGCCTGTCACCATTCGGTCATCTGCACAATTAGATGGGCAGAATGGGAACCATAACGATAGACAACCAATAAATCAAGCTTTGCGCGAAATCTCTGCTGACTGCAAACAGTTGCTGTTCGCTACTTTTGCTGAGTTTCTCGCTCCGGCAGCAGTATCCGTCCAGCTCCGGTCGATGTTTATCGACACACTGACCGCGATTCAACCAACCAGATCTAGCTGAATGCGTTGAACGTGATGATCGTCAAAGTGTCACGGATTCCAGAGACGGACTGAATCCGGTGATTGACAAAGTGGCCGACATCATCTTCATCTGGAAGATAACACTTCGCCAGTAGATCGTACGGCCCCGATACCGAGTAGACCTCCGACACGCCGTCAATATCGGCCAATTCTTCGGCGACCCGGTACGATAGGCCCAGTTCGCATTTGACCTGTACGAAAATCGTTTGCATCCGAATTCTCCTTCGGGTTCAGGCAGCTTCGAACCGCTGCGAATAGGCAACCATCTCATCCAGCCGTGCAAGGCCGGAGCCTGAATCGAGTACTTCGCGGGCGCGTTCTATGCCAGTATCGAGCGAATCAGCGAGATCAGCCACGTAGATGGTCGCCCCTGCATTCAGGGCCACCATGTCATAAGCAGGTCCTGCTGTCCCACCCAGAGCTTCACGGATCAGAGTCAAGCTGCCAGAAGCATCATCGACCCTGATCAAATCAAGAGCCTGGCGCTCAACACCGTGATCTTCCGGGGAAAACTCGTAATCGCTCAGCGTCCCATCCCGGAACTCACAGACAGTCGTGGGTGCAGCAATACTGATTTCGTCAAGCCCATCTTCTGAGTGGACCACGAGTGTATGTTTGCTGCCCAAGTTGGCAAACGCTTCAGCCAGTGGCCGCACCCAGCGTTGTTCATAGACACCAACAAGTTGCCAGCGGGCACCGGCAGGATTAGTCAATGGGCCCAGTAGATTGAAAATGGTTCTGACCCCGATTTCCCGACGAGGTCCTACCGCGTGGCGTGTCGCCCCGTGATGGGTCGGAGCAAACATGAACCCGATGCCAGTCGCGTCTATGGTCTGCCCGACTTGCTCCGGCGTCAATGCAATATTCAGCCCGGCGCACTCGAGCACATCGGCACTTCCGGACTTTCCGGTCGCTGCCCGGTTACCATGTTTCGCCACCACAGCGCCGGCTGCAGATGCGACAAACGCAGCAGCGGTTGACACATTAAACAATGCCGCTGCATCTCCGCCGGTACCGACCGTGTCCACCACCTGGTCAGAGTCAACTACGACCCGTGCTGCAAACTCGCGCATCACCGTCGCACCGCCAGTCAACTCATCGACCGTCTCACCCTTGATGTGCAACGCTGTCAGAAACGCACCGATCTGCGCGGGGGTTGCTGCACCCTCCATTATCACTCTCATGACCTGCTGCATTTCCTCGGCAGCCAGATCGCGTGGTGCAGAGACCGCCCGGATCGCATCTTGCATGTCCATTACAGTATCTTCTCAGGTCGTTGATCCGACGAGTCCGAATCAGGGTACCAGCACGGTCGCACCGGTCGTGCGGCGCCCTTCAAGATCCCGGTGCGCCTGTGAGGCGTCAGCCAGTGCGTGTTCCTGGTTCACCTCTGCTGTGACAGCTCCGGATTCGATGACCTCAAAAAGATCAACTGCCGCCTGGGTAAGACTCTCCCGGTCAGCAATGTAATTGAACAAAGACGGCCGCGTCAGAAAGAGCGACCCCTTGGCCTGCAGAACCGCCGGGTCCACCGGATCAGGCTTTCCTGACGCCGCACCAAAAAGCACCATAGTCCCCAGGGGGCGCAGACAGTCGAATCCTTTCTCGAACGTGTCTTTGCCCACCGCGTCGTAGACAACATCCACACCCTTTCCGTCGGTCAGGTCTTTGACTTGCTCGACGAAGTCGTCCCGACTATAGACAATCGTATGCGTACAGCCGTGCGCTTGCGCCAGGCCAGCTTTCTCATCGGAGCCGACGGTGCCGATAACTGTCGCACCAAGATGGCTGGCCCACTGGCAGGCCATGAGTCCGACGCCGCCGGCTGCCGCGTGGAACAGGATCGTGTCACCGGCATTGATTCGGAACGTGCGACGCAACAGGTACTCGGTGGTCATGCCCTTCAACATGATGGCAGCCCCAGTTTGATCCTCGATGCCGTCGGGCAGTTTAACCACACGATCTGCAAGGATCAGCCGCGATTCTGCATAGGCACCGATCGGCTGGGCGGCGTAGGCCACCCTGTCACCTGTTGCAAGGCTAGTTACCCCCTCACCGACAGCCTCGACAACGCCGGCCGCCTCGAAACCTGGCGTAAATGGCAACTCTGCAGGGTAAGCTCCCGTACGGAAATAGACATCGATATAGTTGAGTCCAATCGCGGTGTGCCGCAACCGCACCTCACCAGGGCCTGGCCCACCGATGTCTATGTCTTCGAAAGACAGTACATCAGGACCGCCAGTCTTGTGAACCCGTATTGCTTTGGTCATTGACCGCCTCCAATGGATGTTTATCGGGCTATTCTACCCTGCAGAATAGCCTGCCCGGCACCTCACCTCAGACCTGGATGACTTCACGCGGCATATGGTTGACCCGTTCGCAACTGCCTTCGGTAACGATAGCGGTCTCACCCAGGCACATGCTAAGTCCGGTCTGGTCATCCAACAGAATCATGTGCAGAAAAAAGACCATGCCTGCTTCGAGCACCTGTGGGTTGTCGGCCCACACCATCGGCCAGTCCATCCAAGTCGGTGGATAGCTGATTCCGACGCTGTAACCACAAGCCGCAAGCGCCGCGCCGGTTAGTCCCGCTCTGTCAAATGCTCTGGAATGAGCGGCGTACAGGTCACCCACTGTGTGCCCGGGACGCAGTACGGACTGACAGGCCTCAAGTGCCTCCACGCAGGCCTCATTCATCGCCAGGTGGCCCGGCTGCGGCTTGCCAGTAATAATGTTGTACATCATGCAGGCGTGGTAATGCCGGTAGGAAGCGGCCGGCTCGAACACGACCTGGTCATTGGGGCCAATCGTCTCATCACCGGTGTGGTAGCGGCAGAAGACAGCGGATTCTCCAGCTCCCATTGGCCAGCGACTCGCAGTGGGGTCACCGCCTCCAGCCATCAATACCTGCATCATTGACCCATATACAGATTTAACCTGATTACCAGGTCGGGTTTTTTCAATACTAACCTCTAGCATCCCGTCACAGAGCAAGCCGGCCCTGCGAACAAATTCCAGCTCGCTTTCGCTTTTGACCATTCGAATGAGACGGACAACGTCGGAGGCATCGACCGTTTCACAGAACCCTTCCAAGGCAGCGTCAACCATTCTGGCGCGCTGGCCCGTCAGACCGTAGGCGTGATACTCCACACCGATGCGCTTTTCAGCACAGCCGTATTCGTGCAGCAGCCCCTTCAGATCGTCAGCTGGATTTGCACCGTCCCGATCGGTCCATATTCTGATATCCGGAATAATGGATGTCTTTCGTGACTGAATGCGATCCGCGGTACGGGTCAACAAGGCCATTTGCCCATCGGCACCCAGGTACATCCCCTGAAACATGGTGTAACCGCTGGTGTCGTATCCAGACAGGTAATACATGCTTTCCTGGCGAAACAGAACGAGACCATCGAGACCCTGGGCATCCATCGACTGCAACACAGCTCTGCGGCGACGATCGTACTCAGTCTGGGGGAAATGAAGAACAGGCATGGGTATACTCCGCTCGGCCACTGCCCGCCAGCCAGCCAGCCAGCCAGGCGATCTAGCAGCAAGCCATGTTGGCACAATCGACATTCTGACACACACCCCTCAATCTGACATCCGGAAACACTCGGCAACATGAACTCGAAGCCTCTCGGCACGGGCTGGCTCCAAGGAACCCTGGCCATTGGTCATCTGACCAATGACTGGGCACCCAGTGCCGTCTGGCTGCTGGCACCCGCTATCGGGATCGCCTTTGACCTGCAACCTTCCGAGATCGGTCTACTGATCACGTTACACTCTGTCGGAGCTGCGCTCGCGTACCTACCGGCGGGCATCCTATCGGACCGAATCACTGGGCAAGGCCGTCTTTTGCTAGTGACCTTCTGGTGGGTAGGGCTCGGCTACCTACTGGCCTCCTACTCGCCCGGCTTCTGGAGTCTGGCAGCTATGCTGGCGATCGCCGGGATGGGTGATGCGGCCTGGCATCCTATCGCAACGGGTGTACTTGCTCGGCATTTCTCCGGCCGTCGAGGACAGGCCTTGGGAATCCATTCGTTCGGCGGCACCCTGGCCGAGGTCCTCTCACCACTCCTGGTGGGGATACTGCTGTCACTGTTGGACTGGCGATCTGTATTACAGATCTCCGCAATTCCACCTCTGATCATGGGTCTCGTATTTATCGGCCTGTCCACTCGGATTCCCGAATCACACCATCCTCGAATCAACCGGGCCGACCTATCAGCCCTTGTCAGAATCTGGGTTCAGGGACGAGGACTGGCACTGATAGCCGGCATTTCAACCTACAACATGGCACTGATTGGCCTGATGACCATATCGCCCCTTTTTGTGCAAAGGGATCTTGGCTTTTCCACCACCCAGACTGGGATCTTTTTCGCCCTGGCAATGCTGATCGGTGCAACCGGTCAACCGTTGGTCGGTCGGTGGTCAGATAAAGCAGGTCGACGCCAGGTATTCGTGACCGGCTCACTTTGTGCCAGCAGTTGTGCCGTGATGGCTGCGATACCATCGGCTCACAACCTGGCACCTGTCTTTCTGGTTATCGCCATGGCCACCCTGGTAGTCATTCGCTCCAGTATTCTGGCGATGGCTGTCGATTATTCCGGTCACCGTGAAGCCACCACTCTGGGGTTTGTCTTCGTACTTATGGATGGTGTTGGCGCCCTGGGGGCAGTGGCCGCGGGGCTTGTCGCAGATTTCAGCCTTCAATACGCTTTCATCCTGGCTGCGGGTCTCTCGCTTACCAGCGTGGGGATTACCGCGGGTATCGCACTTCGCCAGCAGGCCGTGACCTGAGGCACGCCAAGACCAGCACTTGGCAGGTCGCCGGTCAGCTCAATTGGCATTTCAGCAGGTTTTTTCGGTATACTGTTTTTTTATACAGTATACCGGAAGCTGCCCAGTATGGCCGAATATGCTGAGCTCCACAGTCTGTCTAACTTCACCTTTCTGCGTGGCGCCTCACACCCTGAGGAACTGGTCAGGCAGGCCCTGGGGCTTGGTTATCGAGCGCTTGCACTGACCGATGAGTGCAGCGTAGCTGGAATCGTCAGGGCGCATGTTGCCGCACAGGAGTGTGGGCTACCTCTGGTCATCGGCAGCGAATTCACACTGGCCGAGGGGCCGCGCCTTGTCCTGCTGGTCACCAGTCACTCGGGGTATCGCTGCCTGGTCCGACTGATCACCCGGGCCCGTTGTGCCGCTCCCAAGGGCCAGTACAGGCTCACGATTGATGATGTTTCGGAGCAACCACTCAACGACTGCCTGGGCCTGCTGCTGTGTGACCCGGACCCTGTGCCAGCAGGTGAACTGATCCGGCACAACAGAGCACTGGACCTGGATGCAGGGTGGCTGGGCGAAATCCTGCCCAACCGTGCCTGGATCAGCGTAGAACAACCCGCCAATGGCTACGACAGCCGACACTTGAGCCGCTTGCGCAACGCATCGAACCGGACCGGAATACCCTTGACTGCCGCAGGCAACGTTCACATGCACACAAGAGAGCGTCAGCGCCTACAGGACACGCTCAGCGCCATTCGCCAGGGTGTTACCGTTGCCCAGGGAGGGAATTATTTTCATCCCAACGCCGAACATCACCTGCGCAGCCTGCCCTTGCTGCAAAGAACCTACCCTGCAGAACTACTCTGCGAAACCGTCACCATTGCGGATCAATGCCATTTTTCCCTGAACACTCTCCACTACCAGTACCCGGTCGAATCCAGCCCGGGACTCCAGGATTCGACAACTCACCTGCGCCGACTGACTGAAGAAGGCATGCACAAGCGCTGGCCTGAGCAAATCCCTGCAAAAGTCAGGAAACAGGTTACTCATGAACTTGCCCTCATCGAGGAACTTGGTTACGAGGCCTATTTCCTCACTGTGCACGACATTGTTCGATTTGCCCGCTCGCGCAATATCCTCTGCCAGGGACGCGGGTCTGCTGCCAATTCAGCGGTGTGCTTCTGCCTGGGTATCACTGAGGTCGACCCGGCGCGGTTGGAGATCCTGTTCGAGCGATTTATCTCACGTGAGCGCAATGAGCCACCCGACATTGACGTGGACTTCGAGCACGAACGGCGAGAAGAGGTCATGCAGTATATCTACCGGAAATACAGTCGGGAACATGCTGCACTCACTGCGGCTGTGGTGACCTACCGTCCGCGCAGCGCCATCCGTGATGTCGGCAAGGCACTCGGACTGTCCCTCGACCAGATTGACCGTCTAGCGGGAAATCTCAGCTGGTGGGATGGCGGAACAGTGATGCCAGCGCGCGCGCGTGAGGCTGGCCTGAATCCGGATAACGCTGTCGTTTCCCGGGCCCTGGATCTTGCCAACCAACTCATCGGATTTCCCCGTCACCTATCGCAGCACACCGGCGGTTTCCTGATCTCCCGGGAACCGCTCTACAACCTGGTGCCGATAGAAAACGCCACAATGGCCGAACGCACCGTGATCCAGTGGGACAAGGACGATCTCGACGCGCTCGGTCTGATGAAGGTCGACTGCCTGGCGTTGGGCATGCTGAGCGCCATCCACCGCGCCTTTGATTTGATCAAGAAATACCGGGGTACCAGTCTCACCATGGCCACCGTACCCTCGGAAGACCCGGCGGTATACCAGATGATCAGTCGCGCAGATACCGTGGGCGTGTTCCAGATCGAGTCACGGGCACAAATGGCAATGCTGCCCAGGCTGCGCCCCGCCAGTTTTTATGACCTTGTCATTGAGGTTGCCATCGTGCGGCCTGGCCCGATCCAGGGTGACATGGTACACCCCTACCTGAAACGTCGCCGTGGTGAAGAGCCAGTGACCTACCCCAGCAAGGCCATTCGACAGGTTCTGGAAAGAACGCTGGGTGTGCCCATCTTCCAGGAGCAGGTAATACAACTGGCAATGGTTGCAGCCGGCTTCACTCCCGGAGAAGCCGACGGACTGCGCCGTTCCATGGCAGCCTGGCACCGGCGAGGAGGGCTAGAACACTATGAACACAAGCTCGTGAACGGCATGCGTGAGCGCGGATATGACGAATCCTTCGCCAGAAGCATATACCGCCAGATCCTGGGCTTTGGAGAGTACGGCTTTCCCGAATCGCACGCCGCCAGTTTCGCACTGCTGGTGTACGTTTCGGCCTGGCTCAAGTGCCACGAACCGGCCACTTTTACCTGCGCCCTGCTGAACAGCCAGCCCATGGGATTCTATGCACCCCCACAACTGGTTCAAGACGTCCGGCGACACGGCGTCGAGGTCCGCCCGGTAGACGTGCTCACCAGCGACTGGGACTGCACACTGGAAAGAAAAAGTGAGTCGCTTGCCCTGCGACTGGGGCTCAGACTGGTCAATGGATTGAGCCAGACTGGTGGCGACAGGCTGGTAAAAGCCAGGGAGCAGTTACCTTTTCAGGATACCGATGACCTGGCGCGACGCGCCCGACTCAACAAGTCTGACCTCAAGGCACTGGCTGCAGCCAACGCTCTGTCTGATCTACTCAGGGGCCATCGCCGCATGGCCTTCTGGCAGGTCGCAGGCCTGGAGCCCACAGCCCCGATCTTTGCCAGTATGCAGGTGGCGGAAGGCACACCCATGCTGCGTACCCCCTCTCCCACACAGGCAATGGCCGCTGACTATGCCAGCACTGGTCTCACTCTGGGGCCCCACCCTCTAGCCCTGTTACGACCGCAATTGGACCGGCTTGGCGTGATCAATAGCACCGAAACCCAAAGGCGATCCCACGGTCAGAAAGCCCGGGTGGCTGGCCTGGTCATAGCCCGCCAACGGCCGGCCAGCGCCAACAATGTCACCTTTGTGACACTGGAAGACGAGGCAGGCAGCATCAACCTGGTAGTCTGGAAGCGCCTGGCCGAACGCCAGCGCCAGATACTGCTGGGAGCCCGCCTGCTGGGGGCCATAGGCGAGATCCAGCGGGAAGGCGATGTCCTGCACCTGGTGGCTGGCCATCTGGAAGATTACAGTGCAATGCTGAGTGAGTTCACCAGCCAGTCAAGGGATTTCCACTAGCGTTTTATGTCAGTGGAAAAGTAATACCCCCTGCCGCACAGGCCGCCTGCACGGTGTTCCGCAGAAGGCACGCAATGGTCATCGGCCCCACGCCCCCCGGCACTGGCGTGATCGCACCAGCCACTTCGCTTGCCGAATCAAAGTCGACATCTCCGACCAGCCGCGTTTTGCCGGATTCACTGTCGATGCGGTTGATACCAACATCGATAACCACTGCCCCAGGCTTGACCCAGTCGCCGGGGATCATTTGCGGGCGGCCGACCGCCGCTATCAGAATGTCGGCCTTCCGGCAGACGTCGTCCAGATTCCGGGTCCGGGAATGGGCAATGGTTACCGTGCAGTGTTCAGCCAGCAGCAATGATCCCATCGGCTTACCCACAATATTCGATCGCCCAACAACCACAGCGCTGCTGCCAGTGAGATCACTGATCTGATCTTTAAGCAACATCATGCATCCCAACGGCGTACAAGGCACAAACCCGGGCCTGCCCGTGGCCAGCCGACCGACGTTCACCAGGTGGAAACCATCGACATCCTTATCCGGGTCGATGGCATCGATGACGGCGTGAGAATCGATCTGCTCCGGCAATGGCAGTTGGACCAGAATGCCGTGCACGCTTGAGTCATGGTTCAAGTCTACAATCAGTTGCAGAAGCTCGGCTTGCGTCGTCGTGTCGGCCAGGTGATGCTCAAAGGACTGCATGCCAACTTCGAGGGTCTGCTTGCCCTTGTTACGCACGTAGACCTGACTGGCCGGGTCATCGCCGACCAGCACGACCGCCAATCCGGGTACCAGGCCATGCTCGGTCGACAGCACTGTTACGACCTGCCCTACTCTTGTGCGCAGCATTGCTGCGACTGCCTTTCCGTCAATCCGTTTCGCCATCAATCCTCCCTAGATTCAGGCCGCACTCACACGTACGGCACAATATTTGACCTCGGCAATCTTGCCGAAAGGATCCAGCGCAGCGTTGGTCAATAGATTGGCCGCGGCTTCCTGGTAACAGAACGGCACGAACACCTCACCGGGTCGCAGGCCCTCGTCCGACCGGGCCAGCGCGACCAACTCCCCACGGCGTGACGCCAGGCGGATCGCTTCGCCCGGTATCACACCGAGCGCCTCAAGATCATGGGGGTGGGCGCTGACCACCGCTTCAGGTTCAATTGCATCGAGTACGCTTGCGCGACGCGTCATCGAACCAGTGTGCCAGTGCTCGAGTTGCCGGCCAGTGATCAGTACAAACGGATACTCGTCATCGGGCCGCTCGTCCGCATAGCCAAGTGGCGCAGGTACAAAACTGCCTCGACCATCAGCAGTTGGGAAATCGTCCCGAAAGACCACCCCCTGCCCCGGGTCACCTTCGCTAGAACATGGATAAGTCAGGCTGTGCTCGCGCTCCAGACGTGCCCAGGTCATGCCCGCGATGCTGGGCATCGCGCCCCGCATCTCGTCGAATACCTGGCTGACATGCTCATAATGCCAGTCAAGTCCCAGGTGCTGTGCAAGTGCCTGGATTATCCAAAGGTCGTGGCGGGCGGCGCCAGGCAGGTCCAAAGCCTGGCGACCCATCTGCACCCGGCGATCGGTATTTGAATAGGTTCCGCTCTTCTCCGGAAAGGCCGATGCCGGCAGCACTACATCCGCAAAAGCAGCGGTTTCGGTTAAGAAGATATCCTGTACGACCAGGTGCTCCAGCGACGCCAGCCCTCTGCGGGAATGATTCAGGTTCGGGTCCGACATGGCGGGGTTCTCCCCCATGACGTACATGCCCTGTATCTTTCCTTCACAGGCAGCATCGATAATCTCGACCACGGTCAGTCCCGGGGTGCTATCAAGCGCGCTGTTCCAATACTCGGAGAAAAAGCGCCCAGCCTCTTCATTATCTACCCGGCGATAGTCGGGCAACATCATCGGAATCAGCCCTGCGTCGGAGGCCCCCTGTACATTGTTCTGACCACGCAATGGGTGCAACCCGGTTCCGGGCCGGCCGATGTTTCCAGTCATCAGCGACAGCGCAATCAGGCAACGGGCGTTGTCTGTGCCGTGTACGTGCTGCGAGACCCCCATACCCCAGAAGATCATTGAAGAGCGCGAGCGGGCATAGATACGAGCCGTCTCACGAATCATCTCAGCCTCGATCCCACAAATCGGCGCCATCTCCTCGGGGCTGAAGTCAGCCACGTTCTCACGCAGCGCCTCGAAATTGTGTGTGCGCTGGGAAATGAAGTTCTGATCAACAAGATCCTCATCAATAATGACGTGGATCATCGCGTTCAACAGTGCAATGTCGGTATCAGCACGAAACTGCAGAAAATAATCAGCATGGCGAGCAATCTCCGTACGGCGTGGATCCATGACGATCAAAGTGGCACCACGACGTGCGGCGTTCTTGAGAAAGGTAGCGGCGACCGGGTGATTGCCAGTGGGATTGGCGCCGATCACCACGATCACTTCGGCAAGCGCCGCGTCCTCCACCTGATTCGAGACTGCACCCGAACCTATGCCTTCGAGCAGTGCAGCAACCGACGAGGCATGACACAAGCGAGTGCAGTGATCGACGTTATTTGTCCCGAATCCTGTGCGGATCAGTTTCTGGAAAAGATAAGCCTCCTCGTTACTGCCCTTGGCCGAACCGAAACCCGCCAGAGCGCCAGGACCGCGGCTGTCACGAATAATCTTGAACCCGCCCGCAGCGAGTTCCAGAGCCTCTTCCCAGGTCGCCTCGCGGAACATTTTGGATGGATCTGCCGGGTCGAAGTATTCATTCAATCCTTTGGCTACCCCGGGCAAACGCAACAGCGGTGTCGTGAGGCGTTCCGGGTGACTGACGTAGTCAAAGCCGTAGCGGCCCTTAACGCACAGCCGGCTCTTGTTGGCGGGACCGTCCCGGCCGGTCACATAGCGAATCTGATTGCCTTTGATGTGATACGTCAGCAGACACCCCACACCACAGTAGGGACAGACCGAGTCGACCGTTTTATCGATGCTCCCCAGCGCGGCATTCCCGGCCGGCATCAACGCACCGGTCGGACAGGCCTGCACACATTCCCCACAACCGACACAGGAACTTGCGCCCATCGTATCTGCGACATCGAAGACTATCTTGGCATACGCACCGCGCCGCGCCAGCCCGATGACATCGTTCATCTGCTCCTCGCGGCAGGCACGCAGGCAGCGGGTACACTGGATACAGCTCTCAAGATTAACTGCGATGGCCGGGTGGGAGTAATCAGCCGCTGGCTGCTCGCGACTACCAAAACGGCTCGAGTACACCCCCAGTTTTTCACACCACTGGTCGAGCTCGGATTCGTGGGTATGAGTGGCGTCGCCCACCTCGCCCCGTAAAAGCTCCAGCACCAGCAACTGTGAGCGGCGGGCCCGGTCACTTCTAGCCAGCACCTTCATACCCTCGGCCGGTACCCGACAGCACGATGGCGCGAGTACCCGCTCACCTTCTACTTCGACCACACAGGCCCGACAGTTGCCATCCGCCCGTAACCCGCTGGCGTAGCACAGGTGTGGAATCTCAATACCGTTCCTGCTGGCCGCCTCGAGAATGCTCTCGTTTTCAAACGCTGTGATCGTTTCACCGTCCAGGGTAAACCTCACAGGGGCCACGCAGTCGCGTTCCGGTGGATTCATCCGCCGCTGACCTCCTCAGGGAAATACCTGATTACCGTGCGTATCGGGTTCGGTGCAGCCTGACCCAGGCCGCAGATGGAGGCGTCCTCCATGACACAGGCCAACTCCTCCAGCAACTCCATGTTCCATCGTTTCTCCCCCATCAGGCGTGCAGCGCGCTCGCAACCCACCCGGCATGGCGTGCACTGGCCGCAGGATTCGTGAGAGAAAAACCGCATGGTGTTCAGCGCCGCCTTACGGGCGCTGTCCTGGTTCGACAAGATAATAACCGCAGCCGAACCAATGAAGCTCCCATGTTCCTGAAGTGTATCGAAGTCCAGTGCCTCGTCACCCAGTGATGCCGGCAAGATACCACCGGATGCACCGCCTGGAAAATAACCTAGCAACGTATGGCCCTCCAACATGCCCCCGCAGTATTCATCGATGAGCTCGCGAACACTGATACCGGCTGGCGCCAGGTACACACCGGGCTTATTGACACGACCACTCACCGAAAACGACCGCAGCCCCGTGCGGCCACGCCGGCCGTGGCCAGCAAACCACTCAGGGCCACGCTCGATGATATCGCGCACCCAGTAAAGGGTCTCACAATTGTGTTCAAGAGTGGGCCTCCCAAATAATCCGACTTCCGCCACATAAGGGGGCCTTAAGCGTGGCATGCCGCGTTTGCCCTCTATGGATTCAATCATCGCGGATTCCTCACCACAGATATAGGCACCAGCCCCTCGGCGCAGTTCAATCCTGGGCAGTCCGGTTTGAAATTCAGCCGCGAGCTCCATCAACGCCTGTTCGAGGACTTCGAGGACACCTGGATACTCGTCTCGAACATAGAGGTAACACTGTTCAATGCCGACGACCTGGGCGGCAACCAGGACACCTTCGAGAAAGCGATGGGGATCCTGCTCGAGATAGAACCGATCCTTGAACGTCCCCGGTTCTCCCTCATCAATATTGACTGCCATCAAACGGGGTGCCGGCTGGTCCTTCATAATCCGCCACTTGCGGCCGGCTGGAAAGCCGGCGCCGCCAAGACCCCGCAACCCGGATTGCTCCAGATCTTCGATGATCCGCCCAGCTGCCAGGCGACCCTCCCTGCAAGCTCTGAGGGTCCTGTAGCCACCAGCTTCTTTATAATCTGCCATGTCGACCCAGCTTTCTAGCGACGGCATTTCTACCTGGCCGCTCTCGATCAACTCGGACACGCCCGACATGGTCGCATTTCCAAGTGGGTTCTTGCCGACTACAGCAACCGGTGCCCGATCGCACCTCCCGACACAGGGGACACGCTGCACCCTGACGGTACTGCCCAGAGTGCTTTCGAGATCCTCGACCAGTTCGTCAGCACCGAACAATTCACAGGTGACGGAATCACAGACTCGCACCGTTAGTGCAGGCGGCTCACGCTCGCCATCCCCAATCACGTCGAAATGGTGGTAGAACGTCGCGACCTCGTACACTTCTACAGAGGATAATTTGAGCTCCTCGGCCAACGCGACGATATGCTCGGCAGCAATGTGGCCATGGCGATCCTGCAGTCTATGCAAATACTCAATCAGCAGATCACGTCGAAGCGGCATGTCACCGATGCTCTGGTGTACCAGTGCACGCGCTGATGGCACTCCCTGCCGACCTCTTCTCTGCCCGGCACGCTGATATCGGCTGGGTCTCGTCGATGTCATGATGAGCGTTGGATGATAAGCATGTGTCAGTTGTTCTCAGATCGCTATTTTACCGATCACCCAAAAGATGGATGATGAGCCGCCCTTTTCCGGAGATAATAGGGGCACCTGGGGAATGCATCCCGTCTGCCGGAGTCGCCGGTGCAGGCCTGGATCGAGCTCGAATTATAGAGTCTGGGGCCCGACCAATTTCGATCCTGCAACGCGCCTGGCAGAGGGGCGAACCTCGATCAGTAGCCCACTGAGCAGCGCCTGGGCGGCAGATCAGTTAATCCCCACAGCTTATAACGAGATCAGCAACTGAGCTTGAGCTCATGTGAGGCTTGCCCGGTATGTTAGAGGCCCGTCATCTGGATTGTATCCGGGGAAATCAAACGCTGTTTATGGGACTGAACTGCACGGTCTCCCGGGGAGAGATTCTCCATGTTCAAGGCCCCAACGGATGCGGTAAGACCACACTTCTTCGAATACTCTGCGGCATCACGCTTGCTGAGTCGGGCCTGGTCCTGTGGTGTGGGAAAGACATTCGATCCAACCGGGCTGAATTCTACTCGGAGCTGGCCTACGTAGGACACAGCCACGGCATCAAGCTGGAATTGACGCCGCGGGAAAATCTGCGGATGTCGATGGTCTTGAGCGGCAGGGATAACGCGGCCGGCTTAGCTCAGGCACTGGACCAGGTGGGACTCAGCGGCAGCGAAGACATACCGTGTGCCAGTCTGTCTGCCGGGCAGCGCAGACGGGTTGCCCTCGGCCGGCTGTACCTTACCCCAGCGACGGTATGGATTCTGGATGAACCTCTGTCAGCCATTGACCAGGCCGGGAGTGCAGAATTTGAATCACTGCTTTGCCGACACGCCGGAAACGGTGGGATCACGGTTCTGACCGGACACCAGGAACTCAGCGTGAGCGGCCAGAGCATCACAAACCTGTCTCTTCCAGCATGACCCAGGCAACCCTGGGTCAAACCCTGGGAGCGCTGGTGCAGCGCGATTTCAAAATCGCTTACCGGAATCGGGGTGAACTCGCCAATCCGCTCCTGTTCTACATCATTGTCATGACCTTGTTTGCATTCGGTGTGGGTCCTGACCCGGCGCAGTTGCGGGAGGTCGCCCCGGGTATCATCTGGGTTGCGGCACTGCTCGCGACACTACTCGCCCTGAACGGGCTATTCCGGTCGGATTTCGAGGACGGATCGCTGGAGCAGTTGATCATGAGTGCGCAGCCGATCCCCATCCTGCTGCTCGGCAAAGTACTGGTGCACTGGTCAGTTACCGGCCTGCCGCTACTGCTCATCACTCCATTTCTCGCCATGCTCATGCACCTGGACGGCCCGGCACTGGGTGTACTGCTGCTCAGCCTGCTCGTCGGCACACCCATTTTGAGTCTGATCGGCAGCGTTGGGGGTGCCCTGACAGTCGGAGTCCGCCGAGGGAGTCTGCTCCTGGCCCTGATCGTGCTGCCACTGTATATCCCGGTCCTGATCTTCGGGACCAGTGCCGTGCAGGCAGCGGCCAGCGGTCTTCCGGTCGCTGGCCAGATCTATCTACTCAGTTCGATGTTCGTCCTCGCATTAACACTCACTCCAATCGCCGCTGCGGCCGCCCTGAGAATCAGCGTCAACTGACCGCGACCATGGGCGACCTGCCGCGGCATCTATTCGTCGGTGACGCAGCCTTCGCTCGCGGTCTTCACATTTTTGATGTACTTGTACAAGGTGCCTCTGGTCGCCTCATAGGGCGGCATGGTCCACTCCGCCGCCCGGTTAGCAAGCTCCTCATCCGACAGATCAACATCCATCGCGTTGGAGACCGCATCGATCGTTACCAGGTCGCCATCGCGAATCAACGCGATTGGGCCACCTTCCTGTGCTTCTGGCACCACATGTCCGATGATAAATCCATGAGATCCACCGGAAAACCGCCCATCAGTCATCAATGCGACATCCTCGCCGAGCCCGGCTCCCATGATTGCCGAAGTCGGTGTCAGCATCTCAGGCATTCCCGGCCCGCCTTTGGGGCCTTCATAGCGGATCACGATCACATCACCCTTCTGAATACGGCCTTTCTCCAGTGCCGCCAACATATCCTCCTCGCAGTCAAATACCCGCGCTGGCCCACTGAATCGCTCACCTTCCTTACCGGTGATCTTGGCCACTGCTCCGCCTGGCGCCAAGTTGCCTTTGAGAATACGCAGGTGGCCCGTTTTCTTGATCGGGTCTGACAACGAATGGAACACCTGCTGGCCAGATTCAAGATCGGGAACTGTTTCCAGGTTCTCGGCAATGGTCTGCCCAGTTACCGTCATGCATTCACCATTGATCAATCCTTCCTGGAGCAGGTACTTCATCACACCCGGTATTCCACCGGCTTTGTGCAGGTCCTCCATTACGAAACGTCCACTGGGTTTCAGATCTGCAAGAAACGGAATCCGGTCACTGACACTCTGGAAGTCATCGATAGTGAGATCAACGTCGACGGCTCTGGCCATTGCGATCAAATGCAGCACGGCATTGGTTGAACCTCCAAGCGATGACACGATCACCATCGCATTCTCAAATGCGGTTCTGGTCATTATGTCGCGAGGCCGAAGATCCAGTTCCATAAGCTTGTGTATGGCAGAGCCTACCCGAAGACACTCTTCGGTTTTCCGGGAGTCGACGGCTGGATTGGACGAACTGTACGGCAGCGACATTCCCATCGCCTCTATAGCGCTCGACATGGTATTGGCGGTATACATCCCACCACAGGCACCGGCGCCGGGGCAGGCATTCCGAACGATCGCCTGCCGCTCTTCGTCGCTGATCTTGTCTACGATGTACTCACCGTAACTCTGAAAAGCAGAGACCAGATCGATGACTTGTTTACCGGAATACCCAGGCTTGATAGTGCCACCGTAGACCATCAACGACGGCCGGTTGATCCGACCCATGGCCATCATGACACCCGGCATGTTTTTGTCGCACCCCGGCACGGTCACCAACGCGTCGTACCACTGCCCACCCATCACAGTTTCGATGGAATCGGCGATAAGGTCTCTCGACTGTAACGAGTAGCACATGCCTTCGGTTCCCATCGATATGCCATCGCTTACCCCGATAGTATTGAACCGCATACCGATCAGTCCAGCGTCCTGCACACCTTGTTTGATTTTGGCCGACAGGTCGTTGAGATGCATGTTGCAGGGATTGCCCTCCCACCAGACACTGGCGATTCCGACCTGAGCCTTGTCCATGTCCTGTTCAGTCATTCCCGTCGCGTACAGCATTGCCTGGGATGCGCCCTGGGAAGGCGGCTGCGTGATCCTGGAACTCACCTTGTTCAGCTTCTCACCACTCATAACACCCTCCATTCACTATTCAAATCACCATCGGTACACTACTGGCACCGATTAGAACCCGACCACAATAGAGCGTGGAGCATACCAGAAACCCCGCCCCTCAGATCCTGGACGCGGTGCACAAACACCACCCGGACAGCGTGCTCCCTGACAAGGATCAATTAAGGCTCGAGTTCCAGTAGCGCTCTTTGCATCTGCTGCCGCAATCGCCGCTGAAACCGAACTGACCGGCTGTCGGTGGCGGGTTCGGTTCGCTGGGGCTGCAGGCCTGTAACCTCAGTTTCGATTTTGCGCCGAATCAACTCGGCCACGTCGATCGTCAAGCGGGGGCTTGCCAATGGACCGCTCAAGCGCAACGGCAAGAAACGATCAACCACTCGGGGCTCTTGTTCCTTGCTACTCCCCTTTGCGGACTCCAATCCGATCGTCAGCAGGTAGTCGATGGTCTGATCCTTTAATGACACCTTACCCTGACCATCGGCCCAGAGACCTGGCCCAGAGATTCTAAGATCAGTGTTTCGAGCCACACCCTTGTCTATGACGACTGTGGCCGATGACTCTGGGGCAACCATGATGAGATCAGGCATCACTGCCCCGGCACCACGGAGAACTCTGATCAGCCCATTGAGCGCTGCTCCGTGAAGCCCCGCGTTGTTAAGTTCAGCTTGGGCTACGCCGATGGCACGATTGACAGGATCAGGCCCACCGGGTTGTGTCACTGCCAGATCCATTGAGACATTTGCCTGGCCCGACATCACGTCCATCTGGGTGAGATCGCGAACCACGCCACCAGGGTCGAAGCCGGTAAGTATTGCCTGGACGAGTAAAACCGGGGCTTCTTTTTGGCGATCCAGCACCAATTCCACCCGGGCCTCGCCGTCATAGAACTGCGCTGTCAGCGGAGACACAGCCAGGAGGCGGCCTACCGAGTGGACCTTTGCTTCGACCCGACGGGCAGTCAGGTCGCCAACCCTTAGTTCGCCGATGTCGAGGCTGCCCCTTGCATCAACTTTCCCGGGAAACCCAAGCGGCAGACTGAGCAGCAGGGCTACAGGAGAGCCATCCGGTGCCAGGATGCGAGCCGAAGGTTTTAAATAAAGGTGTTCGCTCCGAAGATCGAATGACCAGGCTGGCTCGGGCCGGAGGTCCAGTCGTACCCGACCATTAACGTGATGCTCATCGATCGATAGATCAAGTTTGTCAATTGATACACCTTCTGAGTCAGCCATGAATTGCGCAGAGACAGACAGAATAGCTGGCGGGCTGCCGACTGGTTTTTCCCATTCAAGACCAGACCATTGCAGAATTTTCTCCAGTTTCAATTCCGATGCTCTGATTCGACCCTGGATACGGGGCTCGCCGTACAATGTTCGGCCCTTGAGGTCCAGCACAGCCTGGTTGCCCAGCCAGCGAACATCCAGAACCGGTATCTCGAAAGCACCATGAACCAGGTCGAACTGAGCAGTAGCTGCTGAAAACAACGGCGCAAGCCGACCGACATACCCCTCTCCCGAGAGACCTGCCATCCGCACGACGCCCTGATCAAGACGGTATTCCAGGTCTTGGGATTGAAACCTTGCCTCGGCACCGGGCACGGCCAGAGTGAATTCGGATGTGGCTGCACCGAAAAGACCCCCGGTAAGATCTATGGTGCCGTCGAGCAACTGCACAGTAGCAACCAAGCCAGATCCGGCAATATCAGCCGCTAGTCGCTGGAATGGAAAGATCGCTCCGGCGTCCCGGGCTCTTGGAATTCGGGCAGCCAGGCGAACCGAAAGTGGTCGACCCACCACGCTACTTGGCGTTCGGAACGTCACCTCGATATCGGCGGTTTTACCTTCGGAAACGGGTTTGACCTGCCAGTCGATTCCGGTCAGTGTCACTGTCTGTTCCGGCAGCCGATCGGTCCAAGTCAAGCGACCGCCATAGCCCTGCACATGGTCCACAGGCAACAACCCAAGTAATGCCAGGTCTTCCCAGTTTGATCGACCGTTCGCAAGACGAACAAGATTGATCTGCGGGCGCTCTACAACAGCATTGGCAATAGACCAGTGTCCATTCAGAAGTGGCCACAGCCGTATCTCCAGCTCCAGCCAGCCAGCCGTTACAATCGGCCCGTCTGGGAGATAAGCCCGATTGAACAGCTTTAGTCTTTCAGCAGCGATTTGGATCTGGAGACGACCATCTGCTCCCCACCCCAAGCCAAATCTAACCTCACCGTTAATGGTCAACTCGCGGCCGGTCTGCCGATAGACATAGTTACTGAAAACATCCCGGTAATCGTTGGGTTGGAAAAAAAAAGCCAGCCACAGGCCGGCACTTCCGACAAGAACAAGCAAGACCGCTGCAACAACAAGCAGTGCTTTCCTGAGCGGTTTCACTGGATGACAGACCCGCCGGATTGGGCGCGGGGCAATGCCCAGGCGGTATGAATCAGGCGGCCCATCGCATCTGCTGACGAATACCCTCCTCAGCCACCTCCAACACTTCAAGGCCTGCTTTGCTATCTACCACCTGCTCGCTCAGGTAACGCCGCCAGGCACGAGCCCCCGGCTGACCGTGGAATAGCCCCAGAATATGTCGGGTCATATGTTTAAGATAAACCCCGGATTGCAGCTGCTCCGCAATATAGGCCTTGTATTGATCGAGAACCTGGAACCGGGAGGGTTCTGCAGCCGCTACACCAAACAACCGCCGGTCAATATCAGCAAACGAGAACGGGTTATGGTAGGCCTCGCGCCCGACCATCACACCATCCACGACTTGCAGGTGGGCCTCGGCAGCATCGACTGAACGAATTCCACCGTTTATGATGATTTCCAGCTCCGGGTGTTCTTTTTTGAGGCGGTAGACGGTATCGTAGTGCAATGGTGGAATCTCGCGATTCTGCTTCGGACTCAGTCCACTTAGCCAGGCCTTCCGGGCATGGACCAGGAAAGTACGGCAGCCACTGGCAGCGAGAGTTTCGACAAAGGCCAGCAAGTCTTCATATCGATCACGTTCGTCGACGCCAATTCGACATTTGACCGTTACAGGAATCCCGACGCGATTGACCATGCGCCTGAAACAGGCCGAGACTAGATCTGGCTCGGCCATCAGGCAGGCGCCAAACCGACCGGATCGCACCTTGGCGCTTGGGCACCCGACGTTGATGTTGATCTCATCAAAGCCCGCTGCTTCCCCGAGTTCGGCGCATTGAGCCAGATCTTCGGGTTCACAACCGCCAACCTGCAGGCCCAGCGGAGACTCTTCGGCGCTGTGAGCGAGAAACCGGCCTGGGCTGCCCGCCAGCAGCGCCGCGGCTGGAATCATCTCGGTATACAGCATAGCCCGGCCAGAGATAAGTCGCAGGAAATAGCGCTCATGACGATCTGTCCAGCCCATCATCGGCGCAATGCAGAACCGTCGGTCAGGATACATAAAACGTATTTACGCCTGACCGTCAGCTGGATCGTTCACCAGCACACATCCCGTAGACGGTAACCACCAGGCGCCGGACCGGCCCACGGTAACGGTGCTCCCAGAGATAGACACCCTGCCAAGTGCCTAACCCGAGACGCTGTTCAATGACCGGTACTGTCAGCGAGCTACTCGTGATCACTGACCTCAGATGTGCCGGCATATCGTCAGGTCCCTCACTGTGGTGCATATACCGTTGCCTGCCCTCAGGTATGATTCGCTGCATGAAGTTCTCCAGGTCCTGGTGCACGGCAGGGTCGGCATTCTCGGTCAGTAACAGTGAAGCACTGGTGTGCTGTATGAAAATATGGCATAACCCGGTCTGGATGCCTGAACGGGCGACCGCCTTGTCGACCACACAGGTGATGTCGCGAATTTCCCGTCGGCCAGCACTGACCTCAACGATCTCCTGGCGCCACTGCTCTACCTGCTGACCCGCCTGCACACCCTTCGGGGGACAATCATTCATGGCCGAAAACCTAACACGGACTCTGGAAAAAATCGAACTCGCCGGTGCTACTGCCGAACTGCTCGACATCCGCAGGGGGCTAGAGAAAGAGAGTCTGCGCATTGATCGGTGCGGCACCATCTCGCAGAAACCGCACCCCGCCGTTCTCGGTTCAACACTGACGCACCCCTACATCACGACAGACTACGCCGAAGCCCTGCTGGAATTTATCACTCCTGTTGAGTCCAATGTCACCGAACTACTGGACTTCATGAAGCGTGTGCACCAGTACGTTTACCACAACCTCGAACAAGAAAACCTGTGGGTGAACAGCATGCCATGCATTCTGCACGGCGATGATAGCATCCAGATCGCCCGCTACGGCAGTTCAAACGTGGGCACGATGAAATCTGTTTACCGCAAGGGTCTGGCCTGGCGTTACGGCAAGCTGATGCAGACCATAGCAGGCATCCACTTCAACTTCTCTCTGGGAGACGGATTCTGGCGGGCCTGGCGGGACATCTGCGGCTCGACTCTGCCGCTGCGGGATTTCAAATCTGAGGGCTCCCTCGGGTTGGTGCGAAACGCATACCGGTACGGTTGGCTCATTCCCTACCTGTTCGGAGCCTCACCGGCCGTTTGCAGAACCTTTCTCGAAGGCCGGCGGCACCACCTGGAACTGCTCGGTCAGTCCAGCTACTACCTGCCCTTTGCAACCAGCCTGAGGCTCGGTGATTTGGGCTACCAGAGCACCGTACAGACCGGTATCAACGTCGGTCTCAACAGTATCAGCGAGTATATCGATTCACTTGTCCATGCCACGACCACACCATACCCTCCTTACGAGGAGATAGGTATCCTGGTGGGTGGAGAATACCGGCAGCTGAATACCAGCCTGCTTCAGATCGAAAACGAATACTATGCGCCAATTCGGCCAAAGCGAACAGCACGTTCCGGGGAGAAACCATCCCATGCTTTACGGGAACGCGGAGTAGAGTACATCGAACTTCGCAGCCTGGATCTGAACCCATTCATTCCAATTGGAATTGGGCCAGACGAAGTCCACTTCCTTGATGTATTCCTGATTTTCTGCCTTCTGTCACCCAGCCCACCAATGGATGACCGGGAATATGAGAGCAGACGAGCGACCCTCAAACTTGTCGCTGAACGCGGGCGTGAGCCCGGCCTGATACTGAACGAGGGCGACAGCAATGTGAGCTTGACTGAACTAGGGCTTAACCTACTGTCGCAGATGGAAGGGCTGGTCGAGACTCTGGATGGCCAAATCTCCACAGGTTACCGGCATTCCCATGACATTCAGAAGGCCAAGTTTCTTGACCCTGATCTCACGCCTTCTTCGCAGGTCCTCGAAGCCATGCATAGCCATGATGACAACTTCTTCAACTTTGCGCTCGAGCGATCTGCAGACATCGAATCTCACTTCAAGGAGCGGACCCTCTCCACTACCGATCGCGACAGCCTAATCCGGCAAGCCCGGGATTCTCTGGGTCAACAGCGCGACCTCGAAGCCGCAGATTCGATTTCTTTCGCAGAGTTTCTTGATGACTATTTCTCTTAATAAGCGAACTGGGCCGGCCAGTGCCTTAGAACTCACCTGGTGACTACCCACCAGAAATGGCCTCTGTAGCGTTCTTTGTCACCGCACACGGCTTTGGCCACGCCTCGCGGGCCTGTGCGGTGGCCCAGACTCTGGCCCGAATCGCGCCGGACACCCGGGTGGAACTGTTTACTGGTATACCACAGTGGTACTTCAGTCAATCGCTGAAGGAATTCGGCTACCACCGCATGGACTGCGATACAGGGCCGATCCAGAAAGACGCCCTGACCACAGATCTTGCCGCGACACTGAAAAAACTGGATGAAGATATTCCTTTCTCTCGCAAGCGGCTAGACAGCCTGGTCTCGAAACTCCAGAGACTTCACTGCGCGATGGTGGTTTGCGACATTGCACCATTGGGTATCGCGGCAGCCCGAGACGCCGGGCTTCCCTGTATCTTGATCGAGAACTTTACCTGGGATTGGATCTACGCCGAACTCGCAGCGCGTGATCCGAATTTTGAACGGTTTTCCAGTTTTCTGAAACCGTTATTCGCATCGGTCGACCTGCACATCCAGTCTACACCTGTCTGCCGACCCTCCACATCCGCAAAACAAGTCAACCCCATATCTCGGAGCCCCCGCCACTCTGCCCCGGACACCCGTAAAGCCCTTGCACTCGATCCGGGCCGGCCACTGGTCTTCATCACCATGGGCGGTGTACCGCAAGGTCACCCCTACGTTGGAAGCCTTGAAACGAAGTTCAGCGGAATTGATTTTGTCATTGCCGGGGCATCACGAACAGAACACCGCGCTGCCCGAAATGTCCTGATGTTGCCACCTGATTCGATTCACTACCACCCCGACCTGGTCCGCGCGGCGGATGTTGTGATTGGAAAAGCAGGTTACAGCACCATCGCGGAAGTGTTCCACGCAGGCTCCCCTTTTGGGTATTTTGTCAGGGACGACTCTCCCGAGATGCCACCGCTGGTGGAATTCTTGCGCGATAACGTCAAGGGCCTAGCCCTCCAGGCGACTGACTATCCTTCCGGTGACTGGTTGGCTCACCTTCAGGGTCTGTTATCTGAAGGGAAAGACGCCCGACAAGAAGTTGAAAATGGCGCAATCCAGTGTGCACGCATGATCGTTGAGAGACTGTCCTCATGAAGAATCGGATCAGCTGGCGAGTTCCTCGATCACGCTGCGCAGGAACTTCTCTCCCGCAGTAACCTGTTCCAGACTGATGAACTCGTTTGGTTGATGGGCCTGGTCAATAGAACCCGGACCACACATAACAGTTGGGAACCCGGCAGCCTGGAACAACCCTGCCTCGGCAACATAGGCGCCCCGGCCTGTTTCTGCCACGCCCGTGAGCTGCTGTACCAACTCAAGTGCTGCGGACTCCGCCGGTGCGAATTCGGGGGCTCTGGCAATCACTTCAGTACAAATGAAACAATCCGACCAGCGACTACGCATCCCTGGCAGAATCTCGTCACGGCAAAAAACCTCAAACTCGTCAATCAACTGCTGTGGCTCATCACCTGGAATGTTGCGGATGTCCCAGACGAATTCACAGTGCCTGGAAACTATGTTCATTGCCGTACCACCATTGATGACACCGACATGGACCGTACTGTGATGTGGGTTGAACCCGTTGTCCGAAGGCGTCTCTTTTTCCAGCCGTTCAGCCATCGCGCCGAGATAGCTGACCAGGCGAGCCGCATTCATGACCGCGCTAACACCGCGGTTAGTCTGGCTGGAATGCGTCTCATAGCCTCTGACTGTCGTCTTCAGAGCAACGATGCCCTTGTGCCCCGTCACCGCGGTCATGCTGGTCGGCTCACCGACAATCACTGCCCGCGGAGCTGGCAGCTCGGTTGCCAACTGGTTGATCATTGCCGGCGCACCGCGGCAGCCGATTTCCTCGTCGTAAGAAAGTGCGAAGTGAACCGGCCGTCTGAGCATTTTCATTTCAGGCACCAGTGCTAGCGCGATGCCAATGAAACCCTTCATGTCACAGGTTCCACGCCCATGCAGGCGACCTCCCTGCTGGGTCAAGGCAAAAGGGTCGGTGGCCCAGTCCTGGCCGTCAACTGGCACAACATCAGTATGGCCTGACAGAACCACGCCGCCTTCCTCTTCCGGACCCACAGTGGCATAAAGGTTTGATTTGAGGCCGTCCTCGTTGGCTACCCGCCTAGACTGTACCCCCAGGTCATCGAGATAGCTTTCCACGTATTCGATCAGTGGAAGATTGCTTTCCCGGGACACCGTGTCAAACTCGACCAGTCGCTTGATCATCTGCTCAGCTGTCATGATCCTCCCCCTTTGCGTGTCGTGTGAGTGTATATCTACAGTTGGATCGCCGACACCCCGGGCGATTGGCTTGGCCGGCTGTTTAGGTTAGCCTTGCCGACCTTGTCTCGATCATAGCCGGACATCACGGAGCAAACATCATGAAGATCAACAAAATCGGTGTTGTTGGCGCCGGTACCATGGGCAGCGGAATCTCCCAGGTCTGTGCGTTGAACGGATTCCACGTGACCATGCAGGATATCTCAGAGCCACTGGTAGAGCGTGGTCTTGCCGTAATTGAAAAAAGCCTGGCCCGCCTGTTGGATAGGGAGAAAATCAGCGCAGAGGAAAAAGATGCCTCGGCTGATCGAATTAAGGCGACGACCGATCTTGCCATGTTGTCAGATTGCGATCTGGTGGTCGAGGCCGCAACTGAAAACATGGATCTGAAGATCGAAATTTTCGAGCAATTGAACAACATCTGTGCTCCAACTGCGATCCTGGCCTCGAACACGTCTTCCCTGTCCCTGACCCGATTGGCTTCGTCCAGTGGCCGACCCGACAAGGTGATCGGAATGCATTTCTTCAACCCTGTTCCTATGATGGCCCTGGTTGAGATTATCCGAGCACTCCAGACCTCAGACGAGACCTTCAGATCAACCGATGAATTCACCCGCAGCCTGGGGAAAACTCCTGTCAGCGTCAAGGACAGTCCGGGATTTGTCGTCAACCGCATGCTGGTCCCGATGATCAACGAGGCTACGTTCATACTGTATGAAGGACTGGCGACGGCCGAAGAAATCGATGCTGCGATGAAACTGGGCGCTGGCCATCCAATGGGCCCACTGGCGCTGGCGGACATGATCGGCATCGACGTCTGCCTTTACGTTATGAATATTCTGCTGGACGAGTTCGGCGATTCGAAGTTCCGGCCGTGTCCATTGCTGAAGCAGATGGTCGCTGCGGGCTATCTGGGCAGGAAAAGCGGCAAGGGCTTCTTCGATTACGCCAAGTGATCCCATGATACAAGGCGACCCAGCGGAGCGTGGACTTCGCCTTGGAATCGACACGGGAGGCACATACACCGATGCCGCCCTGGTCAGCGATACACAGGAACTGGCAGCCAGTGCCAAATCGCTGACCACTCACAGTGATCTGTCCGTTGGAATCTGTGAAGTCATAAATGCTCTGCCACAGGACAAGTTGTCTCGCGTAGGTCTGGTCTCTCTTTCGACCACTCTCGCCACCAATGCTGTGGTCGAAGGCCGAGGCACACCAGTCTGCCTGCTGCTCGCCGGCTACAAGACACACCAGATCGAAAGATCGCGTCTGGACCTGGCTGTACGCGGGGGCCACTGTGTTTTGCTCTCTGGCAGCCATGACGCTGGAGGTCGAGAAGAACAGCCCCTCGACACGAAAGAAGCTGTCGCAAGCATCGAGAAATACCGAGACCACGTTTCCGCGTTCGGTATCTCCGGGTTGTTCAGTGTCCGCAACCCGGCGCACGAGATCGCGCTGCGGGATCTGGTCCAGACCCTCAGTGGCAAACCGGTGACCTGCGGGTATGAACTGGCGACTTCTCTGGATGCACCGCGCCGAGCAGTCACTGTGGCCTTTAACGCGTCACTGGTACCTTTCATCCATCAGTTGATCCGGGCGATCCAGAGGATACTTGTGGAGCATGGCATTCACGCCCCACTGATGGTCGTCAAGGGTGATGGTTCCCTGGTTGCGGCCGAGGTTGCGCTGCAGAAGCCGGTAGAGACAGTGCTTTCCGGACCTGCCGCCAGCGTTGTTGGTGCGTCATTCCTGAGTGGCGCGAGGTCTGCTATTGTCGCCGATATGGGTGGCACCACCACCGATATCGCTATCGTCACCCGGGGCCAGCCTGCGATTAGCACAGACGCAACGCTGATCGGTGACTGGCGACCCATGATTGAGGCGATTCGGGTTTTCTCTGTCGGACTGGGCGGCGACAGCGAGGTTCGATTCAGTGGTGGTGAAGGGCTCGGAATCGGACCACGCCGGGTCATCCCCATGAGCCTGCTGGCTGTTTCTTATCCCGAGGTTCTCGATGCGCTCAAGCGACAACGGCATGGCGTCGCCACGCCGCGCAGCAATCGGTTTGCTCTGCAGCTTTTTACCGATGACAGCCAACTGTCCGAACTGAGCTCACTGCAAAGAACCACCTGGGAACAACTTTCCGTAGCACCGCTTGAACTCGACACACTGACAGCGACAGCACCGGACAAGGCGCGAGCGGTTGCCGCACTGGTTCGAAACGGCATGGCGATCTACAGCGGCTTCACTCCCTCTGACGCTGCTCACGTGATGGGTATTGCTGACCATTGGTCGACCGAGGCTGCGCAACTGGCGACCGTGATCTGGGCCAGACAGATGCGGCATGTCTATGGCTGGGGCAACTTTGATCCCGAAGACACCGTCACCGCAAGCCGCAGGGTTCACAAGAAAGTCATCAGCATTATCTGCCGAACGATTCTCCGAGCCTGCCTCGCCACTGACTCTAGCCATCAGAATCGTGCCCAGCTGGAAAAAGTGAGCCGCTTGTTCGCCGATTGGATCACCGGCGGCGGACAGATCGACGATGGCCTGCTCTCTATCAATTTCAATCCGGAACAATCACTGGTCGCGGTCGGTGCGCCGGCCTGTCTCTATTATCCCGATGCCAGCCGTTTGCTCGGTATCAATCTCTTATTGCCTGAACACAGCGAGGTAGCAAACGCGATCGGCGCGGTCGTCGGCAGTGTCGTTCAAAGAGAACACATTACGATAACTCAACCGGCCCAGGGCGTTTTCCGGGCTCATACTCGGGATGCGCCTCGGGACTTTACTGATCTCAAGAGCGCATGCTCCTGGGCAGAAACCATAGCTCTAGAACGCGCACGCGACCGGGCCGCCAGGTCCGGCGCCGTGGCGATCAACACCACAGTAAGCAGAGACACTAATGCCGTCGAATCCGATGACCAGCATAATGAAGTCTTCTTTGAAGCACACGTTACCGCCACCGCGAGCGGACGACCCGCATTCGCCAGAATTCCGAGACAAGCGCCAGAACAGCAATACCATTGCTCGCATACCGGGACGGCTAGTCCCTGAAAAGACCCGCTCCAGACCTGCTGCCCGCAGGGCCGGTCGGGAACCGGACGGCGGTGTTGCCTTTCCAGCCGCGGAGCGTAGAATTCGGCCTCGTCCTGTGCCAACCCTGCTCCTGGTTCGAGTGAAGCTAAATAGCCCACACCCCAATCCCGATTCAGTGATGGAACCTCGACCCAAGCGTGGAATCGCCGCGCTTTGTAACTGTTTCCTGACGCGACAACACATCGGCCAAACAGATGAGTGACAGTACTGAGAACGGATCTCGAAAAGAGATCAACGGCAAGCCCCACATCTTTTATGATGGTTACTGGATACGCTACTACGCACCTCCGCCGGAGAGCCTGACTGCAAAGCGCGACCTGCTCTACTCACTGACCCGGCGCACATTTCACCATACCGAAGGTGGAATCAACACACCTGGCAGCAAAGTAGAGGCCGCCAGAGAGGCTTACGAGAACGAAACCAATGCGCCCCGAAAACGGGTCAACGCCGCGATGCTTGCAGGGGGCCTTTTCAACCGGGCCACTGATCTTTTCACAAGTATCGTTGAACTCGAGGCTCACGGCATTCACGTCAACACCGACAATGAATTGATGCGCGAATGCAGTGCCTGCTTTGAAGAAGCACTGGAGCTTGGCAAACAGGTCAGACACTCGAGTGGACAGGAAGGAGTAGATGAGCTTTGGGGCGAGCCTTTCAAGGTTTTTACCCAACCTATTCGCAGCTACTACGAGAGTCGCTATGTCAAGATCGCGCAGACCATGAAATCCATTGATGGCATCGCCAGTCGAATGGTCGAAGTTTTGGACTCCACACCCCAACTCCAAGGTATCGGGGAGGAGATTCTGGCATACGCAGAAACCGCCAGGGAGGAGAGTGAAATAATGAAAAGTGATCCCGATTTTTTTTACAGCTGGCCAAGATTTGTCACACTGGCAGAGCAACTCAGGAGCCAAAATACACCCGCCAACCCCAGCGGCAGTGAACGAGACCAGCGCATTGCGGTCAGAGCCGGGCAACTGTTGTCCGAGGGTATTGACCTGATCTCCTACATCGCGAGCGTCCGCGTGCCCATGCCCAAAAGTGCCAGGGAATACCTCGAAGACCTGAGCCTGTTTGAAACAGAACTGACTAACACCAGCCTCAAGACAGCTTCCGGCTAACAGAAGGTTCTTAACCGGCCACCCATACCACAGCTGTCGTCTAATTCAGTAATTGACGGATCACGTATTGGAGAATGCCGCCATGCTGGTAGTAGTCCCATTCCTTGGGAGTATCGATCCTCACTATTACTGAGAAAGTCTTGACGGTGCCGTCGGTGCTGGTGGCGTGAACCTCAATCTCTGAGGCACCAGGCGTCAGGTCGCCCAGATCATACCGCTCGAAACCTGTCAGCTCGAGCATCGAGCGGCCCTGGCCCTCCTGGAACTGGAGCGGGAGAACACCCATTCCTACGAGATTGGAACGGTGAATTTTTTCAAAACTCTCCACCAGAACAGCCCTGACCCCAAGAAGTGCAGGGCCTTTGGCTGCCCAATCTCGTGAAGAGCCGGTACCGTACTCTTTACCCCCAATCACGATCAGCGAAGTGCCTTCTTCCATATAGTGCACAGCTGCATCATAGATCGGCAAGGCTTCACCACCAGCCTGGAGACAGGTCCAGCCCCCCTCGGTCCCCGGAGCAAGTTCGTTGCGTAATCGAATATTGGCGAACGTCCCTCGCATCATCACCTCGTGGTTGCCTCTGCGCGAACCATAGGAGTTGAAATCCGCATCGTCCACACCCTGGGCACGAAGATATTTGCCGGCGGGACTGTCCGCCTTGATCGCTCCGGCTGGAGAGATATGGTCGGTCGTAACACTGTCCCCCAGCATAGCGAGGACACTGGCGTTTCTGAACCCGCTTATCCCCGGTATCTCGGCCGTCATCCCTTCGAAGTACGGCGGTCGCCTGACGTAGGTTGATGTCTCGTCCCACTGAAACAAGGTGGAACCATCGACGCTGATATCAGACCAGCGCTGGTCGCCACGGAACACATCGGAATAACGCGCCTGAAACACTTCACGCGTCAAACTAGCACCAATCACCTCGATCACCTCAGAGGATCTGGGCCAGATGTCACGGAGGTAAACAGGCTCACCCTTCGAGTCGGTCCCAAGCGGGTCTGACTGGAAATCGATGGCCATCGTCCCGGCCAGTGCATAAGCGACTACCAGTGGCGGCGACGCCAGAAAGTTCATCCGGATCTCGGCGTGAACCCTGCCCTCAAAGTTGCGATTTCCGGAAAGAACGGAACAGGCCACCAGATCGCCCTGCCCGATTGCTGCACTCACAGGTAGGGGCAATGGACCGGAATTTCCGATACACGTGGTGCACCCGTAGCCCACTACCGCGAATCCGATCTGAGCCAGCGCCTGGAGAAGACCGGCTTCGTCAAGATAATCGGTAACCACCTGGGATCCCGGCGCCAGGGATGTCTTCACCCATGGCCTGACGCTCAACCCGCGGGCGAGTGCATTTCTAGCAACCAGACCGGCGCTGACGATCACACCCGGATTGGAGGTATTAGTACAGCTCGTGATGGCCGCAATCACGAGATCCTGGTCCTTTAGCTCCACGCTTTCCCCGTTCAGTTCGAACTGCTGGGGAACTCCCGACACACCACCAGAGACGCTTGCGCAGGCATCGGCAACAGCCTGTTTTGCGACTGACAAGGATATCCGGTCCTGGGGCCTCTTGGGCCCGGCGATGCTGGGTACCACTTCGGCCAGATCCAGCGACAGGCTATCCGTGTAACGCGCTGGCTCAGTAGTATGGTCACGAAACATTCCCTGGCGACGGGCGTAGGCCTCCACCAGGTCTATCTGATGTTCGTCCCGCCCGGTGAGCCTCAAGTAATTGAGGGTTTCAGTATCTATGGGACATAGGCCACAGGTTGCACCGTATTCCGGTGCCATATTGGCGAGCGTGGCCTGATCTGCAAGCGAAAGGTGATCAAGGCCATCGCCAAAGAACTCGACGAATTTTCCAACAACGCCATGACGCCGCAACATCTGGACAACCGTCAAAACCAGGTCAGTCGCAGTCGCACCTTCATTGAGAGAGCCTTGAAGTTCAAACCCGACGACCTCTGGCACTAGCATGGTCACGGGCTGCCCCAGCATTGCGGCCTCCGCCTCAATGCCGCCAACGCCCCAGCCAAGTACCCCGAGTCCATTGACCATAGTAGTGTGCGAATCAGTCCCTACTACTGTGTCAGGGTAGGCGCTGAGGACACCGTCCATCTCTCGCGTGAACACGACGCTTGAAAGGTATTCAATGTTGACCTGATGGACGATTCCCGTGGCCGGTGGAACCACTCGAAAGTTGTCAAATGCTTTCTGCCCCCAACGCAGAAACGAGTACCTTTCCCGGTTGCGCACGTATTCCAGTTCAGTGTTCAGGTCCAATGCACTGCTCGTCCCGTAGTGATCCACCGCCAGAGAGTGATCAATCACCATGTCCGCCGGAGACAACGGGTTGATACGTGCGGGATCACCACCGAGCGCCTGGACCGCTTCGCGCATGGCAGCCAGGTCGACAATCGACGGGACCCCGGTGAAGTCCTGCATCAGCACCCGGGCCGGGGTGTAAGCGATTTCGCGCGATTCACCTGCTTGTACATCCCAGCCAGCTAATGCTGTGATGTCATCGGCTCTTACACTGATACCATCTTCGTGGCGCAACAGGTTTTCGAGCAGGATCTTCAGAGAATACGGTAGGCGAGAAAGCTCCGGCTGTCCCGCCAGGGAATCCAGTGCAAAAATCTCGTAGGACCTCCCGTTTACAACCAACATCTCACGGGCGCCAAATGAGTCAGTCATGGAATCTCCTGCGGTGCTCCGCATCCGTGAATATCTGGAAGCGAAGATTGATTAACACGATGTGTAGTACGGATGTGCCGGGAGTTTAACCCAGGCCCTGCAGGGTCAGGAACACTCTGCTAGCAGAGTCAGAAGAGTGTTCTCATCCAGCACCGTGATCCCCAACTGCTCCGCCCTTACCAGTTTTGAACCCGGATCCATCCCGGCCACCAGGTAATCGGTCTTTCGAGAAACGCTGCCCGTTACCCTGGCACCAAGGGCAGTGAGTTGCTCGGCCACCTGCTGACGGTTGAGCGCGGTCAGTGTCCCGGTTAAAACAAAGGTCCGGCCGGCCAACGGGCCGGAACTTAACTGGGGCGCTGCCTGCTCCGCCCAGGTCACGCCACGACGGCGCAAGCGCTGGATGACTGCCTGGTTGTGTTTTTCTCTGAAAAATCCAAGCAGGCCCTCGGCCACAACCGGCCCTATGTCCGGCACGGCCTGAAGCTGTTCCAGAGTGGCTGCTTGCACGCTATCCAGGCTGCCGAAATGATCGGCCAGCAATCGGGCCGTGGTTTCACCTACCTGCGGTATTCCCAGCGCGAACAGGAAACGAGCCAAACTCGTCTCACGACTTCGAACCAGCGCCGCGACCAGGTTGCTGGCCGACTTGTCTCCCATTCGTTCCAGGCTGGAGATGATTTTCTCGTCAAGAGCATACAGATCGCCAACATCGGTAACGTGCCCAGCATCCACGAGCTGTTCGACCAGTTTGTTGCCAAGGCCTTCTATGTCCATTGCCCGGCGTGAGGCAAAGTGCTTTATCGACTCCTTGATCTGGGCATTGCAGTAGAGCCCGCCACTACAACGCAGAATCACTCCGTCCTCATCGCTGATAACGCTCGATCCGCATACCGGACAGCTGTCCGGAAAACGGTAACGGCGGGTACCGGGGGGTCGCTGCTTATGGACCACCGACACTATTTCTGGAATGACGTCGCCTGCTCTGCGAACGAAAACCGTGTCCCCGATTCTGACATCTAGGCGCTGAATCTCTGATCGATTATGCAAGGTTGCGTTGGAGACCGTTACCCCCCCAACGAATACGGGTTTGAGGCGGGCCACCGGAGTCACCGCCCCGGTTCGCCCCACCTGCACTTCGATGCCCTGAACAACCGTAAGTTCCTCCTGAGCAGGAAACTTGTGCGCAAGCGCCCACCTCGGCGCCCGGGAAACAGACCCCAGCCGCTGTTGTTCGGGAATGCCGTCGACCTTATACACCACACCATCAATTTCATAATCCAGGTCATCACGGATCTCGAGAAGGTTTCGATAGTAGTCAAGGCACTCGGCGACACCCGTCACGGACTGCACTCGAGGATTTACTCGTAGGCCCCAGGTCCGCAATCTAGCCAAGTTGGCACTGTGGGATCTTTCCAGCAGTCCGTCGTCTACCTGCCCGATCCCATAACAGAAGAACGCCAGCGGGCGGCTCGCTGACACTCTGGGATCCAATTGCCGTAAGCTCCCCGCCGCTGCGTTTCTGGGATTGACATAGGGTTTGGCTTGCGCAGATCTTTGCTGTTCATTGAGGCGGGTAAATCCTGCCCGCGGCATATAGACCTCACCACGGACTTCAAGCAAACCAGGGAATCCATCACCGGACAGGGCAAGTGGAATCGAGCGAATCGTGCGCGCATTGTGCGTAACGTCTTCACCGCGACTGCCATCGCCACGGGTCGCTGCTCTGACCATACGCCCTTTTTCATAAATCAGACTGATTGCCAGACCATCGAGCTTTGGTTCTGCAACATACAGAATCGATTCTGTTTGAAGGAGCTCGCGGCACCGTCGGTCAAATTCAGTAACCTGATCGTCATCAAAACCATTATTCAAAGACAACATCGGCAGGCCATGATGCACCTCACCCAAGCTCTCAAGCGGTGTGTCACCGACTCTGCGAGTTGGTGAATCGGCTGAAACCAGGTCCGGGTAAGCCTGCTCCAGGTCAATCAGCTTTTTGAGAAGCCGATCGTACGCTGCATCGGGGATTTCAGGATCGTCCAGGACATAGTAAAGATGGTTATGGTGTTCGATCTCGCGATACAGGCTGGTGAGAGCGGCTTTGGGTCGGTTTTTCATCAATACATCAAAACAGCCGCAGTGCCTCCTCGCTACCTGGCACGATCCCCAATCGCCTCATCGCCTCACCGACACCGTTCACCTGTCGCTGTATGAGAGAAAGATGAGCCGGTGACAGGCGACTGCCATCCGGGTCGGTCACTGATCCGTTCAGTTCAGCTGAAATGTATTCTGCTACGGATATCATTTTGCCGAATGTACCGGACGGATTGGCCGCACGCGGGATACTCATAAACATCGTCAACCCCCTGAAGGCTCCGCCCTCAAGGTCTGGATAATCAAATTGACCAGGCTGATGACGATTCGCTAGGCTGAACTGGCTGGCGCCAGTCCGAGGGTCATAGAAATGAAAAATATTTCGATCACCTAGGCGCATACTAGATCTTTGCATCACCCGCTCCAGTTCCCGACCGGCGAAACTCGAATCCCCAAGCGGTTCAATGTTCAGTATTGCCAACATATCATAGGCCCGGCAAAAACGGTCCAGTCGTTGCGCTTGGGGGAGTGAATCCTCTACCGATTCTTCAAGCTGGCAGCGCCGGTTCAAACCCTCTGCTAAACCGTAGACCAGGGTGTTGAAGCGGGTCAACTCTGCCTCGTCAACCGGCCCACGATGATCTGCTAATTGCAGGCTGACGACCAGGTCCGTGAACAATTCGTCACTACCAGCCTGCTCCAGGTCCAGCCAGACATTGCCGGGGTGGCTCCGCCCATGCACTGCCCTGGGGTGTTCCAATCGGATTTCGTGCTCACGATAAAGAACCAGAACTACATCTCGACTAACGGGATCCTGACCAGGAAGTCGTGCCCAGTAATCGATGCGCAGTGGGCCAGAGCCTATCCCGTCCTGGGGCGCGAGGCCGGCAATGTCTCGAGGAATACCGGACCCGGCGTCCTGACCTGCTCTTGCATCCTCCTGCGCTGGAGGGCTGCCAGTCCTGCCGGGCTCCTTTCCAAGCTCAAAATCATCCGATGGCACCAGTGACGGTTCGCGTTGCCCCGCCGGATCGAACTGGCGCAGATGGAGCACAGAGCCCAACTTGTCGATCAGCACCTCGACCGACGGAAACCCATTCATCCACTCGGTCGCGATCCTTCTCAGGCTAAAGCGGCCACGGGCATAAGACAAGACAACCACAAACGTCAGCGCGAGCGCCCCCAGGATTATGAGTGCCAGCTGCAAGTTCATGTCACTGTGCAGCCATCTCCACCGCCTGGTCGATGTCGACCGAAACAATAGCCGATACTCCGGGCTCTCCCATGGTCACACCAAGTAGCACGTCAGCGGACTCCATAGTGATCTTGTTGTGCGTAATAACGATCAACTGGGAACGCTCGGACAGAGCCCTGAGTGTCTCGCAATAACGCACCACGTTGGCGTCATCCAGCGGTGCATCGACTTCATCCAGGATACAAAAGGGTGCAGGGTTAAGGCGAAACAGGGCGAAAAGAAGCGCCACAGCTGTCAGAGCTTTCTCACCACCAGAGAGCAGGTGAATCGAACTATTGCGCTTCCCGGGCGGGCGCGCCATGACCGTGACTCCGGCAGTCAGAAGATCATCACCGGTGAGTTCCAGAACAGCGGTACCGCCACCGAACAATCTTGGAAAAAACTCGGTAAACCCCTCATTTAACTGATCGAATGTATTCCGAAAACGTTCCCGGGTCTCACGATCAATCTTGTGAATCGCAGCTTCAAGGGTCTCGAGAGATTCGACCAGATCGGCATGTTGCGCATCCAGGTAGGTCTTACGTTCTGACTGCTCCTCGAACTCCTCAATCGCAACCAGATTTACGGGGCCGATCCGGGAGATTTTCTCCCCCAGCTGCTGAGATTTCTCAGCCCAGATCTCCTCATCAGCTTCCTCCGGAAGATCACGCATCAACTCGTCCAGATCGAAATCGTCGGCCGTGATCTGATCAACGAGTGTCTCAGCCCGAACATTCAGCTCCTGGCCCAGCAATCGCTGTTCCTCCAGGACATCCCGTGCCACAGCGACTCGCTGCTCGCACTCAGACAAAAGCCCCTGGTTCGCACGCAGTTTTTCATCCAATAGCCCATGTCGGCTTCGGGCTGAAGCAAGCTGAGCGTCGACTTCAATCCTTCTGTCGAGTAATTTCTGCAAGCGTTGCTGAAGAACCTGTTCAGGCTCACTCCCTTGAGCAAGTATGTTCTCCAGTTCGCTGCGACGCTCCTGGTTACCTTGGCTCTGAGACACCAGCCGTTCTCGCCCGGCCTGTAGTGACTCAAGGGAAGCCCGCAGCACTTGCAGGTTCAGCTCGGTCTGGTGCAACTGGTCGCGGCCCTCCTGGACGGCACGTCTGGCTTGAATCAGATCGGCCGATATTGTTTGTTTTTGTTCCAGCAACGTCTCCCGCGCGTCGTCGACGGAACCGGTCTCATCCTGTGCCAGTGCCAGGCTTCGGCCTGCCTGGTCGAGTTCCTGACCAGTTCCATCCAACTCAGAGATCACCTCATCGATCTCGTTTAGTAACTGCTGCCGGCGAGCCTCGATTTGGACGAAACGTGCTTCTTTGCCAGCGAGCACTTGTCGAAACTCATCCCGTACAACTTGAATGTTGCCGAACTCATGCTGCAGAGTCTGTTGCTGCTGTTCGGCAAAACGCACCATTTCGCGGGCCTGGTTCAGTTCCTGTTCCAGTTCGGCTGTAGCTATCACCAGCCGAGAAACCTCGGATCGCAATTGTTCGATCTCTTCTTCGCGAGCAAGTAGGCCTGCCTGGTCAGCGTGTCCGCGCGGTGCCCGAATCCAGTTTTGCCCAATGACAGTACCGCAGCGGGTCACGACACACTCATATGTCGCCAGCTCAGGCCTCCGGGCCATGGCCTGAGAGAGAGTCTCTGCAACATAAATACCAGCCAGAAGAGGCTGGAAGTCGTAGCGTTTACAGTGCAATTTGCTCAACAGTGTATCGTTCGCTGGGGTCACCGGGACCGAAGGTCCTCTTGATTCGATGAAGAAAAGGTCACTGGTCGGTAGAGCCGTCTCGTCAGCCACTGTGTTCTCGAGGCTACCGACCCCAAGCCCTGCCAGCCGGTTGCCCAGGACAGCGTCAGCGGCGATCTCCCAGCCATCGGCCACGTTGATTTCAGCTGTCAAGCGTGGTGCATGGGAGAGCCCACGCTTTTCCAACCAGCTCCGGTAATCGTCATCCTGCCGCAGCGCGGTCTCCTGGAGATCCTCGAGAGTCTCCAGCCGACTGGTCTTGGCATGCATACCCTGCCGGCCTGTATCGACGGTATGTACCAGTTCTTCCTCAGCCTTTCGGCCATTGGCCAGTTCATCTACCAGACGCTGCAACTCGCTGCTCTTTTGACGGGCAATCTCATCCTGTTGTCGGACAGCGCCACGGGCACTCTCGACATCCAGGGTTTCCTCCTCCTCGAGTAGCTTCATGTTCTCATCATCCAGGCGCGCTAGCCGCTCCTGAAGTTTAAGATCCACCGATTCGAGTTGGCCTATACGCGTTTGTTGAACCTCCTGGTCCCGGGCTGGTTCTGCAGCCCGCTGGGTGAACTCATGCCAGCGCTCCTGCCAGTCTTCCAAGCGTTGCTCGTGTTCGGCCAGTCGCTCCTGAATGTCACGAAGCCGAGCAGCACTTTCAGTTCGCAGTACATCACTGTGGCCGAGTTTCTCTTCGAGCTCACGACACTCCAAAGTATCCTGTTCCAACTGAGCCGCGATCTCAGCAAGTGAAACGGTCAAACGATCCAGCTCGCCACGCTGTTGTTGTTCAGTCTCCCGGGTATGCTCGATCTTCTGCTCTACCGAGGCTACATCTGCGCCCACTGAGTAGAACTCGCCTTGTATTTCATTGACCTGACTCTGCGACTCGACCTGTTCAGAGCGTATCTCTCCAGCCTGGCGCTCGAGCGAGCGCTGCTCGGCGAGTTCCGATTCGACCCGATTCTGCTCCTCAGATATCCGTCTTGCCTGTCCGGTAGATCTTTCTTTCATTACCCGATACCGCACACCGAGCAATTGACCATTGATCTGGCGCTCTTCGTCCTTGAGTCTGCGATAACGTCGGGCCGCCTGGGACTGCCGCTGTAGTCTACGAAGCTGTGCACCCAGTTCCCCACGAATGTCTTCAACCCGATCGAGGTTCTCCCGGGTATGGCGGATGCGGGTCTCTGTTTCTCGCCGTCGATCCTTGTAGCGGCTAATGCCTGCCGCTTCCTCCACAAACGCCCTGAGGTCTTCTGGCCGGGCTTCGACAATACGCGAAACCATGCCTTGCTCGATGATCGAGTATGAGCGATGGCCAAGCCCCGTTCCCCTGAACAGATCCGTGATGTCCCGTCTGCGGCAACGACTTCGATTAATGATGTATTCCGAAGTCCCATCCCGCGACAGGGTGCGCTTGACCGCAATCTCCGAGAACGCCGCATAATTGCCCGGGGCAGTCCCCTCGCTGTTATCAAACACCAGCTCAACAGAGGCCTTACCCACCGGTTTGCGAACGGCAGATCCGTTGAAGATGACATCCGACATGTTTTCGCCCCGAAGGTTGCGGGCGGAGATCTCTCCCATGACCCATCGAACAGCATCGATCACATTGGATTTTCCACAACCATTGGGCCCAACGATTCCAGTGAAGTCGGCAGGCACGGTTATCACTGTCGAATCTACAAAAGACTTGAAACCGGAAACATTGAGTCTTTTCAGGCGCATGAAGTCAGATCTTTGAAGGTTAGTGAAACCAGATTCATGTCGGCCCCGGACATACGAGACAAAAGCCTGCTGGCGAGACCGGCCGGCTCAACGGGAAAATAAGATTCGAGATATTTTGGTCCAAACTGGCACTCAATTATATCTGATCCGGGTTCGACCCAGGAAACATTCAGAGGGCTCCTATCAGAGCGCTCTCGACGATCGAATCCCGCGTGACCACCGGCGAGAGCCCGACGCTTTGACACCGCCACGAACGCTTTCGGACCGTTCTGCTGGCAGCCTGCTCGAACATCAGACGAACTGTTTGAAAATGGTTGCGTGCCTCGGATCACTCTGGTATAACGGCCGGCTTTCTTGACCACAATACCGATTTCCAGCCGGCATCTCGCCGAACGTACTACGCTGACTCTTAATCCGATGGCAACAACCAAAACCAAGCTCGCCGAACTCATTCACGGGATCAAACCATATCACCCCAAAAAGCGGGAAGAGTATATGAATGAGCCCCAGCAGGACCACTTCCGAGCCATTCTCAATGCCTGGCGCCAGGAGCTCATCTTCGATACTGAGCGTACCGTTCATGCAATGCAGGATGAATCCATCAATCTCCCCGACCCCAACGACCGGGCGACCCAGGAAACCGACAGGTCGCTTGAGTTGAGAACCCGTGATCGAGAACGCAAGCTGGTCAAGAAGATCGAGGAATCGATCGCCACCATAGACAGCAGCGATTATGGTTATTGCGAAACCTGCGGTGTGCCGATCGGTATAAAGCGCCTGGAAGCCAGACCGACGGCAACCCAATGCATCGACTGCAAGACCCTGGACGAGATCCGGGAAAAACAACTCGCCTGATCCGCTCCGCTCGAGCGGGACAGCATCCCGAAGCCCGCCCCGAAAATTTCTCCGTTATCAACGACACACGGCTAAAATTCAGTTCGGCACCCCACCGCAGCAATACCCTCGATGTTTGACCTGGTCATCAAAAATACCCAGATCGCCAGACCCGACGGTTCTCGTACCGACGCGGACCTGGCCTGCCTGAATGGTAGTATCGAGCGGATCGAGGGCCAGATCACCGCCGATGCAACCGAAACGATCGATGCACAAGGCCACTTGCTGCTGCCGGGCGTAATCGACCCTCAGGTGCATTTTCGCGAACCCGGCGCCACCCACAAGGAAGATCTAGGATCCGGCTCCCGTGCTGCGGTCCGCGGTGGGGTGACCAGTTTTCTGGAAATGCCGAACTGCAGGCCCGCTACGGTTGACCAGATACAGATGGACTGGAAGCTCGCCCGCGCCGCACGTACCTGTGTGGCTAATTTCGGCTTCTTTATCGGAGCAACGAAAGACAACCTGGCGGCCCTCAACAATGTCCACCCGGCGTGCGGTATCAAGATATTCATGGGGTCGAGTACCGGTGACCTACTGGTGGATGATCACGAATCGCTGGATCGAATTTTTTCCTGTGGCAGGCGCCTCATTGCTGTGCACGCAGAGGACGAGGAGCGTATCAAGCAACGCACGACAGAAATCATCCAGCCATCGGATGACCCTCTGCCCTACAGTCTCCACTCTGAGGTCCGTGACCCGGAAACCGCGCTGATCGCTACCTGCCGGGCAGTCGAACTCTCTGAGAAATATGGGCGCCGGCTTCATATTCTTCATCTTTCTACGGCCAGCGAGGTCGACTATCTCCGGACGAATAAGCCTGCCCAGGTCAGCTGCGAAGTCATTCCCAATCACCTGTTCCTGAATACAACAGATTATCAGCGACTCGGCTCACGGGCACAGATGAATCCCCCGATCCGTGACCCGGGTAACGCTTCGTTACTCTGGCAGGGTCTGCATGATGGGGTGATTGACATCATCGCAACCGATCACGCTCCTCACACGCTGGAGGAAAAGTCGAAACCCTACCCAGACTCACCAGCAGGAATGCCGGGTGTTGAAACTTCACTGCCGTTGATGCTGACCCATATGAAAGCGGGCAAGTGCACCCTCGCCGAAATACAGACCTGGATGAGCGATGGGCCTGCTCGTATTTACGGTATCCCGAATAAGGGGCGCATCGAAGAGGGTTTTGATGCTGACTTGGTGCTGGTTGACCTCGATCACAGCCACGAGGTCCGTGACGAAGAGGTATTCAGTCGAGCCGGCTGGAGTCCATACAGTGGGCTCCAACTCAGCGGCTGGCCACTGTATACCATGGTTGGCGGCCGGGTTGTATTCGACAACGGGCGAATTCGACCTGGTGTTTTTGGCAGCGCACTGAGTTTTATTGACGACGACGCCTGAGCTGCCCCCAACCCGGGGTGATGGCCGCCACCAGGCGGTTGGGAAACGCGTACCGGCAGCCTTTCGTCCGGCCTGGTGGTGCAGAAACCCACACTTCCAGACCCTGTGGCCGATGCTGGCACGGCGCCATCTTCGGCCACGATTCAACCGTCAGAGACTTGAGCTTCCAGACGGAGACTTCCTCGACCTGGACTGGACGGGCCCCGAAGATTCCGGCCGACCTTTGGTCCTGGTACTCCACGGGCTGGAAGGCTCCTCACAGTCCCACTCTGTGCGCGGCCTGTGTTCAGTTCTGAGCAACGCCGGTTTCAGATCCTGTGTCATGCATTATCGGGGCTGCAGTGGCGACATCAACCGACTACCCCGCACCTACCACGCCGGTGAAACGGGCGATCCAGACTTCGTTATCGGCTGGCTCCGCCATCACTACCCTGGTGTAGCACTTTTTGCCGTGGGGTTTTCACTCGGGGGTAACATGTTGTTGAAACTACTAGGAGAACAGGCGGGCTCGTGCGTTTTGTCCGGCGCGGCCGCCGTTTCAGTCCCTTTCGACCTCGCGAGTTGTGCAGAACGTCTGGAGAAAGGCACTTCCAGGATCTACCAGCACTGGCTGGTGAGCGCAATGAAGAAGACCGCCCGGCAAAAAGCAACGCAATATCCCGGGCGCCTGGATATAAACCGTCTGCTGGAGACCACCACCTTTCGCGAATTCGATGAACTGGGCACAGCCCCCCTTCACGGTTTTGCAGGTGCCAGGGACTACTACGCCAAGGATAGCTGTCGCCAGTATCTGCCACAGATCACCACCCGGACGCTGATCGTGCAAAGCCACGATGATCCGTTCATAGAAGCAGTACAAATACCCAAAGAACAAGAACTCGGGCCGGGCGTACATCTGGAACTGGCAGCCCGTGGCGGTCATCTAGGATTTGTAACAGGTCCACTGCCTGGCTGCACAGAATACTGGCTGGAGAGACGGCTGACGGTCTTCTTCACTCACCTGACAGGCGAATTCAACTGACTCCTCGACCGGCCGTTCTCAAAAACTCTAGGGCCGGCAACAGTACCCAAGCTGCCCGGTTGCTCATGTTTAAACGCTGTCACCGGACGATGAAGCCTGAAGGGTACGGCGATCGTTGAATGCCTGGTTGAGGGTATTGGCATCCATGTATTCCAGTTCTCCACCGACCGGTACGCCCCGGGCCAGGCGACTGACCCTGACACTGGATTGATCCAGAAGATCCGACAAATGGTCGGCTGTTGCTTCCCCCTCCATCGTCAGATTGGTCGCAAGTATCACCTCCTGAACTGCGTTCTGAGACACGACCTTCATCAGGTGATCGATGGCAAGATCCTCGGGACCCACGCCGTCCAATGGTGACAAATGGCCCATCAACACCAGGTAATAACCCGAATAGGCTCCCGCCTGCTCGATTGTATCTAGGTCTGCCGGTGTCTCAACCACGCACAAAAGAGAATCATCACGCTTTCCCGAAGCACAGATCTGGCACAACTCCGTCTCGCTGAAATTGTTACAGCGCTGGCAATGTTCGACACTGGCAGTCGCTTCACGAAGCGCGTCGGCGAGGGCGCGGGCACCATCCCGATCGCGCTCCAGCAGATAGAATGCCATTCGCTGGGCTGTCTTCGGGCCAACGCCTGGCAGGCGCCGCAGCGCCTGCTTGAGACGGTCAATGGCGTGCCCGTTGTTCATCTTTCAGCCCGGCAGGTTGAGCCCTGGGATATTCAGCCCGGAAGCCAGGCCGCCCATCTTTTCCTGGCTGGTTTTTTCGACCCGGCGCACGGCGTCGTTGACTGCAGCAGCGACCAGGTCTTCCAGTACCTCTTTGTCGTCCCCCATCAGGCTGTCATCGATTGTCACCCGCCGAATATCGTAACGACACGTCATGACTACCTCGACCAGACCACCACCGGCACCTCCTTCAACTTCGATTCCAGCCAGTTCCTCCTGGGCTTTCTTGAGGTTCTCCTGCATGGCCTGGGCCTGCTTCATGATATTGCCCAACGGTCCTTTCATTCTTCTGTTCCTTTGTGGTTGCCGGGCCTCACTGAATCAGGCACGACAGTTGCGTCAAACACATCCATGATGTCCTGTACGGCGGGATCATTGATAAGGTTCTGGTAGGCCTCTACTTTGGCGCCTTCAGCCCGGCGTTTTTCGTTTGCCGCCGGTGTCTCTGGCACACCACCGGGCTCAACTTCGACCATCTTAAGGCGTAGTGTTCCAGCAAGTGCACTGCCGAGACTTTTCTCTATCGCACCCAGGCGCGATGGGCTGAACAAATGGCCAAGAGAATCGGCCAGAGAAACCTCCAGAGTCTGCCCTCCAAAGCGATAGGGAGATAGGTTCATGGCCAGTTCCCGAGTGATCCCGCCAAGGTCCGAATCCGTGACGAGGCCTGCCCAAACATCGGGTTGCGCCAGGTCCGACGGATTCGCTGAACTGTCAGGGACATTCGTTTCCCTGGTCCCGGAACCGTCGTCTGGTCCAGCTGAGGAAACGCTTCGAGGCTGCGAAGTTTGGCCAGAATCTTTTTTCTCTAGCGGTCTGGTGGGTGAGCTACCCGTACTGTCCGGCCTGAATGTGAGCATCCGCAGCAGAGCCATCTGAAAACCTGTTGCTGGATCGGGCGCTAGTGGTAAGTCCTTTTTTGAGATCAAACCGATCTGGTAGTAAAGCTGCACGTCCTCAGGAGCCATCAGGTCGGCAAGGTCTGCAACCAGGCTCGTATCGACCCCTTTAGCAGCCAGGACATCAGGCACTGTCTGGTACAGAGATATATCCTGCAGAACGAGCATGAGGTCATCCAACGCCGCCATGTAGTCCAATGCCCTTAAAGACATCGTGTCGCAGGCCGCCATGATCGCGGGACCATCGCCGGCAGCGAGCCCACGCAGTATCTCTTCAACGTAGCGGGTCTCGATCATGCCCAGCATCTCCCGCATTTCTCCGGCTGTAACACAACCGGCACCGAACGCGATGCCCTGGTCGAGAAGGCTCAACGCGTCGCGCATACTGCCTGACGCGGCCCGCGCGAGCACCTCGAGGCCCGCGGTATCATGGGTGATCTTCTCTGCAGACAGAATCTTTTCCAGCTGACCGACAATCTGCTCCGACTGTAGTGCCCGCAGATTGAACTGGAGGCAGCGTGACAAAATGGTCGCCGGCAGCTTCTGTGGATCGGTGGTTGCCAGCAGAAATTTGACGTGTCCGGGAGGTTCCTCGAGAGTTTTCAAGAGGGCGTTGAAGCTGTGGCCGGACAGCATATGGACCTCGTCAATCAGGTAAACCTTACAACGGCCCTGAGTCGGCGTGTACTGCACGTTGTCAAGAATCTCCCGTGTGTCGTCGACTCTGGTACGGGACGCGGCATCGACTTCCAGCAGGTCAATGAAGCGACCCTCATCAATCCCCTGGCAGGCAGAGCATGTCTGGCAAGGTCTGGAACTTACTCCCACCTCACAGTTGAGCGCCTTGGCAAGCAGTCGGGCCAGGGTCGTCTTACCTACACCGCGGGTACCCGTGAACAAGAAGGCATGATGAACTCGATCATTGTCCAGCGCGCTGGTTAGAACGGACACAACATGCTCCTGGCCAACGACTTCATCGAAACCACGTGGCCGCCATTTCCGGGCCAGTGCCAGATAACTCATCAGGGTCGTTCGCTCAAGGTTTTACAGCACTTCCTGGTGATGGTGCCCGGCGTCTGGAGACGGCGCCAGCCAGCCCCGCCCCGGCACCCGATTCAACTGCTGCGGCTGCTTCCTTCCGGACCTGACCGGGTTCACAATCTATCGCCACCGGGGAGACCGGCTGCCGCCGCCATAAACGGCCAAAGGCAGCGCTCCTGCCACAAGGGGTTCGCGCACGATTCTAGCATCCAGCCGAGGGCACCGGCAGAGATACTTGAACGCTGATCTCACAGCTTTCGGATCAGACAGTAATTACCGTCGGCCTCGGAGCCTTCATAGTATGGTGCCTTTTGTTGCCGACTCAAGACAATAACCTCATCCTTTATGAGCGATGCGATTCTTGAATCAAACCCTGCCGAGTGCCAGATGTCACGGTGCACGGTACACGCCAGATAGCTCGAAGGTTTCAGTACTCTGACGATCTCATCCAGAGCATTTGCCTGTACATGGCCATGGGTAAAAGTACCGCAGGAAATGGCACCATCGTAGGTCTGGCTGGGAATATCCAGTGCTGCATTCAGATCACCCTCGACAAGGTGCCTGTAGCAGGCTTTGCGTTCCGCCCGGGCGAGCATTTCCGGAGAAAAATCCAGTCCGTCTATTCCGCTGAAACCCTGGCCCGCCAGGTGCTCGCCTACCAGGCCTGTACCACACCCCACATCGAGGATCCGTGCGGTTCGATCCTTCACTGCTTCTGCCAGCATCTGTGCAATCAGAACCGGAGCGATATAGCGAAGGTCCTGTTCAAGGTGTTGGTCATAGGTCGATGCCCAGTCCCTGTACAACTGCTGGGCATCTTCTGCTCCACTCAGCGCATAGGCCCGTTTGAGAAGTGTTGAGGCCTCATCTGAAACCGGTTTACCCTTGCTCTTCATTGTTCTACCAGCGAAACAATAGTGGCCTGTCACCAGGTCAGGGCTACCATGGGCAACAGTGCGTCACTGACTCTCCAGACACCTGCAAGCACCGGCACACCCAGTACTGCGAGCCCGATCAGTGCAAGTAGCACCAGATTACCATAGCGAGCATTGAAATACCGATAGCGTTGAGAAAGCCCTCGGGGCAGGAAATAAGGGAGGATATAGTGCCCATCCAGCGCACCGATCGGCAAAAGGTTAAAGACCATCAACAACAGGTTTATCCGCGCAACAAAGACCAAACTTTGTGGCAGGACGTCGAAAGGCCCATACCAGCCAAAGCGCAGTCCCTGTAGATAGATATTGACAGCAACAAATGCCAGCACGAAATTCATTGCCGGGCCTGCGGCGGCAACCAGCAACTCGGCATAGCGAGAGGTAAATCGGCGAGGATCAGTCGGCACAGGCTTTGCATAACCAAACCCCACGATCATCACCATCAACAATCCCATGGGGTCGATGTGTGCGAGCGGGTTGAGGGTGAGACGTCCCGCCCGCTGTGCTGTGTTATCACCGCAACGCCTGGCGACCCAGGCATGACCGAACTCATGACAGGACAGGGACACCACCAGCGCGCTCAGGATGACACAGAACAGGAACCATTGTCCCTGATAAAGAAGCTGAATCATGGTTCAATAGCAACCCTAAATGGTGAAACTCGAGCGTGCACGGTGACTTGTGCGTGTCACAATGCTCTGATGCCTTTCGAGCAAACGCGCATTTTACGCTAGTGTAGCCCGCGAACAGATTCCAGATACCCTAATCATCGTCCGGCAGGCTCCTGGAGACCCTATGACCCGAAAGCAAACCATTTCCCTCGAGGAACTCAGAGCCATACCCGGGCAGGAGCCGATGGTCTCCGAGTGGATCGCTCTGCCGCAAAGCATGATTGATGATTTTGCCCGAATCACCAATGATCACCAGTTCATCCACGTTGACCCGGGGCGGGCCAAGACGGAAACGCCGTTTAACGGCACCATTGCGCACGGATTTCTGACACTCTCACATCTCACACAGATGGTGGAGTCGACCCTGCCAGGGATCGACGGGACGACGAGGTCCGTAAACTATGGCTTCGACCGTATCCGATTCATCTCTCCGGTGCGCTCGGGGTCGAGAATCCGAGGACTTTTTACCCTGAAATCTGTCGAGGAAGAGACACCGGGTGAACTGACTCTACATCATGACGTTACCGTTGAGGTCGAAGAGCAGGACCGACCAGCCCTGGCGGCCCGGTGGATCACCCGTCACTACCTGTAATGATCAATGTACCAGCAGATCAGCGACCAGCGGCAGGTGATCGGAGGCCAACCGGGCGAGCTTCAACCGCGAGGGCATCAGATTGAGCAGTTCCAGATCACCTTTGACGTAGAACCCGTCCAGGGGTCGGACTGGCGTGTAGGCTGGAAAGGTCCGTATTGTCCCCTGACTCCCCTGAAAACCGGCAGGGTGCAGAATGAGTCGGCCCAACATACCCCAGATATCGTTCAGATCGCCTGCAATAACGAGAGGTATACGTTCACTGATTCCAGTGACGGAAGTACTGTTCAGCAGCCTTTTCAGCTGCATACGCCGTTCTATCCCGGAAAGCCCGAGGTGCGCGTTGAACAGATGGATTGTGCGCGATCGCGGCCGGCTCAGTTTCTGGCTGTACACGGGCACGCGAATGCGTACATGCAGCACACTGCGTCGCTTCTTCGGGGCGATAGTGAGATCGACATTTTCTGATGCGGTCAGTCGCCAGTGGCTGAGTACTCCATTGCCATACTCGCCCCCACCACGCAAGCGGACGTTCGGAAACCAGGCGCGATGCCGGAATCCCAGCAACTCCCCGAGCAGATCGACCTGCCGGTCCCCACCCGAGCGTGGTGATCGATTAGCGACTTCCTGCAGGAGCACGAGGTCCGCCCCGTAGTGCGCAATGACCTCAGCGATACGTGCCGGAGCATAGCGCCGATCGACACCGCCGATGCACTTGTGAATATTGTAGGTGATGATCCGGATCTTCATATTTCAGCCAGGCCCTTTCTCGGTGTTATGAATATGCGACCTGGTTATCCTAGAATAACCTCATCTGGCTACGGCCAACCACATACTGCCTGTCATTATGCATCTTATCTCCGACTGGAATTGTCCCCATCTCAAAGGCCACTACCTCGAAGCCCGTGTAATGTCTGCACTGGTGCTGATGATACTGGCACCGGCGTTTTGCCTTGGCACAGAACTGGAACCCTTTTCAGCGACTTACACGATCAGCCGTGCAGCGTTCAAGGCTGAACGTACCGTAGAACTGTCGCGGGACGGTTCTGAGTACCTGCTGACAGCAAAGACCACCCTGAAAGGACTGGCCTCACTGGCAGGACGCGGTACTGCAGTCGAGACTTCCCGTTTCCAGTTCACACAGGACAGAATCATACCGATACTCTACACAGCTCATGACGGCACAGGTAACCCGGACCGGATCATTCGGATCGAATTTGACTTCTCCAGCGGTGTCACCCGAGCCCAGGCACGTGGTTCAGAGCATCTGTTAAAACTTGATCAAGAAGTGTTCGATCCACTGACTTTCGAACTTATGGCCCGAATCGACCTGCGCAACGGGGTAACCGAACCACACTATATGGTTCACGAAGGTGATCGCCTGAGACCATACCAGTTCCGACGAAAAGGAACCGAAACCATCATGGTCCGCAGAAAGAAGCTGAATACCGTTCGCTACCTGATCGACCGCCAATCCAGTCGACAACTCTATTACTGGCTGTCACCGGATCTGGATCATCTGATGGTGCAACTGCGCCAGGTGCATGAGGGAAAGACCAAGGCGTCCGGCATCCTGACTTGGAGTTCACTGCTGCTCTGAAGTGCCGAATGCCGGTCATTGCGTTCATGTGATTCTTCCCATCCTCAAGACCAATGACTGACAGACGACTGGTCCAACCTGCGGCGTCACCTGATGGCGATCCCTGGCTGCTGACGCCGGGGCCACTGACGACCTCGAGCACTGTCAAGCGGGCCATGCTGCATGACTATGGCTCCCGGGACATCGATTTTATCGAAGTAAACGCCAGGATCCGCAACGACCTGGTGGGAATCGTCAACGGCAATCACAACCATGTGTGTGTGCCCCTCCAAGGCAGCGGCACATTCATTGTCGAGGCCATGCTGACCACTTTCATCCCACGTCAGGGCAAGATATTGCTGTTGATCAATGGTGCCTACGGCCGCCGGATGGCAGACATCTGCCTGGCCCACCAGAGGACATTTGAGACACAGCAGACGCCCGAGGATGTACCTGTCGACCCAGATCGCCTTGACCGGACCCTCGCGAAAGATCCGGGTATCAGCCATGTCGGCGTGGTTCACTGTGAGACGACTACCGGCATTCTGAATCCAATCAGTACAATCAGCCAGATCACGGCACGGCATGGCCGCGCACTACTGATCGATGCCATGAGCACCTTCGGCGCACTGCCGCTCGACGCCGTCGATATTCGTTTCGATGCCGTTGTCGCGTCGAGTAACAAGTGCCTTGAAGGCTCTCCCGGAATGGGCTTTTGTATCGCCCGGCGGGATGCGCTCGTCGGCACCCGAGATAATGCAGGCAGTGTAGTACTGGATCTTCACAAACAGTGGCGGTCAATGGAGGACAACGGACAGTGGCGCTTCACACCGCCCACCCACACCGTCTTGGCCCTGGCGCAAGCACTTGCCGAATTTCATGCCGAGGGCGGCGTCCAGGGTCGCGGCGAGCGTTACCGCAGGAACTGCAAGATGCTGGTAAACGGTATGCGGGAGATGGGCTTCCAGACATTGCTGCCCGATAACCTGCAGGCGCCAGTCATCATCACCTTCCTGGTGCCGGCCGATCCCCATTTTCAGTTCGAGTCCTTTTATGATGCCCTCCGCCAGCGTGGCTATGTGATTTACCCAGGCAAATTGACCAGCGCCGACTCTTTTCGAATCGGTTGTATCGGCCGGATCACAACGGACGAAATCCGCGGTGTGCTGCAGGCTGTTCGCGAAGCACTGGCAACATTGAACGTGAACAACTGCGGCCCTTCGCCCTGAACGGATTCCTGTTGGATACCCTGTCTGTCACCAGCAATGGACGCCAGTACCGCTGGCCTCGCCAACCGGTTGTCGTAGTTTGTCTTGATGGCAGCGAACCGGAATATCCCGGTTCGGATGGCGGCGGTTATCTGGACCAGGCCATCGGCAATGGCTGCATGCCCTATCTCGAGCAGGTCAGACGGACAGGAATGTTCCGAACCGCTGAGTCGATCATCCCCAGTTTCACGAATCCCAATAACATCTCGATCGTGACCGGCGCACCACCTTCGGCCCACGGCATATCAGGTAATTTCTTCTACGATGCGGAGCGTGATCAGGAAGTCATGATGAATGACCCTGCCCTGCTGCGTACGTCAACCATCTTTCATGCCTTCCAGGAAAAAGGTGCCAGCATTGCCATAGTGACCGCCAAGGATAAGCTACGACGCCTCCTCGGACATCAACTCGAGTTTGGTCAGGATGGGGCTGTCTGTTTCTCGGCTGAGAGCTGCCGCAACACGACGCTTGAGGGAAACGGGATAGACAACGCCTTCGAGTTGGTGGGATTGCCGGCTCCCGATGTCTACAGTGGTGCACTGTCCGAATACGTCTTTGCAGCCGGGTTCAAGCTTCTCCAAAAGGCACACCCGGACATCCTCTATCTGTCTACCAGTGACTACATCCAACACAAACACCGGCCCGGCACGCCGGCCGCTGACGCTTTCTGCGCAATGATCGACAGTTACCTTGAGCGGATCCATGATTTGGGTGCCGTCATTGCGTTGACCGCCGACCATGGCATGAAGGCCAAGCACGATTTCCAAGGTCGGCCCAACATTGTCTACCTGGCGCCTCTACTGCGCAGTCGGTTGGGCCAGCATGAAGCCAGAATCGTCCTTCCGATCACAGACCCTTACGTCGTTCACCATGGCGCACTGGGTGGTTTCGCAACTATATATCTTGACGACCCTGGCATCTCTGAAAAACTTCTTGAAATTCTGTCTGCCACACCAGGCATTGAACTGGCCCTCAACCGCCAGGAGGCCTGCCGACGATTCGAGCTGCCGCCAGACAGACTGGGTGACATCGTGGTCATAGCCAGCAACCACTGGGTGCTGGGTCACTCCGAGGATTATCATGACCTGGCAGCGCTTAAAGAGCCTCTCAGGTCCCACGGTGGTCTGTCTGAGCAACGCGTACCATTTATTGTCAGTCGACCGGTCTCGGGGTTGTCACTTGAGCGACTTCGAAACTACGATATCTTCGACGCGGTTCTCAACCATACATAGTTGAAGGCAACCCCGAAACTGCCGGCAGCCGGTCTGTACAGATGCCCGGTTGCAGGCTGAAGGCATATTTCGTATAAAATTTGCCCGCCTGTATGAAGCCTGGGTAAGGCGATCCAGCTGGCAACAATGCTCTGACAATACCTGAATTGGCGGGCTTCAAGCACACCAGTCAGGGACGCCGTTCACAATAGTAAAGTAAATAGACCTGGAGAGAGAAATGAGCATCCAAGCAGATTTCGTTTACAGCCGGAGTTACAGGGGCCAGGTAAAAGGCATGGTTCTCGACTGGAGCGGTACCACGGCCGACGCCTATGTGCTTGCGCCGGCCGTGGTCTTCGTAGATGTGTTCAAAAAACACGGTTTGGAAGTGAGCATGTCGGAAGCGCGTGGGCCGATGGGACTACGTAAAGATCTGCACATCAAGGCTATGACTGAGATCCCGGAAATCCGCGAAAGATGGCACGAGGTTCATGGCGCCTATCCCGACCAGGCCGATGTCGATCGAATGTTCGCCGATTTCGTACCCATGCAACTGGATTGTCTGCGAAAGTACACCACGCTACTGCCTCTGGTTGCCGAGACCACCCAGGCCTTTCAGAGACAGGGCATCAAAATCGGCAGCTCGACCGGTTTCGTCCGCAGTATGGTTGATATTCTCGAGGAAGACGCCAAGAAACAGGGCTATGTCCCGGATGCCTCAGTGGCTGGCGACGAGGTCATTAACGGTGCCCGGCCAAAGCCATTCATGGTTTATCGCAACCTGGACCTGATGGACATTCATCCGATTCAGTCAGTAGTGAAAATGGATGACACCATCTCTGGAATCGGTGAGGCACTGGAAGCGGGGTGCTGGGGTGTTGGGATCGCCCGCTACAGTAACTACATGGACATGGATTCGCTCGAAGAAGTGGATACTCTATCCGAGTCGGAGATCGACCGGCGACTGGGCATCACACGGGAACTGCTTCAAAAGGCAGGTGCACACTACGTAATCGACACCTGGGCGGAAATGCCAGATGTGATCGAGGACATCAACGTACGACTGGGCCGGGGTGAGAGGCCTTAAGCCTTCACAACGACTGGGATCTGCACCACGCTGAGGTGCTATTTCTCTCGAGTCCCTCTAATTGCAACTCCCTCCTGACAGATTGTCCTGTCGAGCAGGCTGACACAGGCATAGAGCGCTCTCAAGTTCGGCACTTCAATTCCTGTCATCTCGGCCAGTTCTACCACCGCTCCAAGCATGCCTTCTATTTCAAGAGGCTTGCCCGATTCCACATCTTGGAGCATTGACGTTTTGTGCCGGCCCACAGCCTCGGCACCTGCAATGCGTCTTTCCATCTCAACTCTGAAGTGGGCTCCGAGACGCTCACCTACCATCTTGGCTTCTGTCATCATCGCGACAGAGAGCTGCCGGCTCAACTGGAATCTGCAGATGTCCTCCAAGGTCGAGTGTGTCAGCGCACTGATCGGATTAAACGTCAGGTTACCCCACAGCTTTAGCCAGATCTCTGAACGGATGTCATCGAGTATCGGTGACTTGAACCCAGCTTCGATGAACAACGCCGAGACCTCTCGCACACGGGCAGTCTCATGCCCGTCCAACTCACCCACGGGGAACCGATTCCCCTCGATATGGCGGATCACACCAGGCTGGGCGATGGTCGCCGCCGGGTAAGCGATACAGCCGATCAACCGGTCTGGGTCGATGCTTCCAGACAGTACACCATTTGGATCAACGGCTCTGACCACACGATCGGCATACTCTCCCCCGAGCTTTTGGAAATACCACCAGGGAATCCCGTTCTGGAGTGTCACCATTACGCTTTCCGGGCCCATCAACGAACCGAGTTGATCGACAATGGGCTCTATCTGGTGGGCCTTGAGCGCCAGGAGCACCACATCCTGCGCTCCGAGATCCCTGATGCGATCGGTGGCAATCAGGCTAGTCGCCAGCTGTTCCTGATCAGCTTCGACCAACTTCATACCACTTGCCTGAACCGCAGCCAGATGTGGGCCACGTGCAACAACGGAGACTTCATGGCCCGCTCTGGCGATCCGAACCGCCATGTAGCCGCCGATCGCGCCAGCCCCAACCACACATACCTTCATGCCTTCAACTCCAGTTATTATGAGCAGTGACAAACTTCTCCGTAGACCGACAAAGAGCGGCCATTTTCAATCGCTCAACGAAGAAGCTCCGACTCACTGGTTCAAATCCACCCAGCGTTGACCGGGTGATATGTACGCTAACTGCTTGGGTCCAGGAGTGCCAGTCAAAACTGTTACGGCAACGATAAGGAAAATTAATTGACCGGGCTTGCTGTTCTACCTGCTGCACCCAATGGCGGCCAGCCTGCTGGCCATGGACGATCAGTTGCATGAGTATTCCCCTGTGTCTCGGACTAGACAGCGCCTACCGTCTGCGCCGAGATTATTTCGTCGTCGTTGAATCCTACGACCTCACGCAGAATCTCTTCGGTGTGCTCACCCAGTAACGGCGAGCGCCTCACCTCGGCCGGTGAATCCGAAAGCTTGATTGGGTTTCCCACCGTCAGATACTTACCGCGCTCAGGATGATCCACTTCAACAACGGTGCCGGTCTCACGTAGAGAGGGTTCCTCACTCAATTCCTTCATCGAAAGAATCGGTCCCACCGGGATGTCCAGGGGATTACAGATTTCCATCACCTCGTACTTGGTTTTGGTTTTGGTCCAGTTCTCAATGGCTTCGAACACCTCTCCCAGTCTGGGCAGTCTCTGCGACGGTGTGGCGAAATCCGGGTCGTCTTTCCATTCGGGTCTGCCGATCACGTCGCAGATGCTTTTCCAGACGGCGGCCTGCGTAATAAAGTAGGTGTAGGCATTGGGATCTGTTTCCCAGCCCTTACACTTGAGTATTCGACCGGGCTGTCCACCACCGGAGTCATTACCTGCCCTGGGCGTACTTTCGCCGAACTCGATGCCTTCGCCGAACTGCGAGTATTCGGTCAACGGGCCGCGCTGCAATCGCTGCTGATCCCGCAGTTTGACCCGGCAGAGATTGAGGACCCCGTCCTGCATGGATGCAAGCACCCTTTGGCCTTTGCCAGATTTTTCTCTGTGGTAGAGCGCGGTCACGATGCCCAGCGCAAGATTCAGACCAGTGCCTGAATCCCCGACCTGGGCACCGGTTACCAGCGGTGGGCCATCAGGGAACCCGGTCGTGGAAGCACCGCCACCTGCACACTGGGCAACATTCTCATAGACCTTGCAATCGGAATAAGGGCCCGGACCAAAACCCTTGACCGAAGCATAGATCATCCTGGGGTTGATCTGTTGGATACGCTCCCAGGAGAAGCCCATCCTGTCCAGCGCCCCGGGGGCGAAATTCTCCACCATCACATCACATTCCTCGATCAGTCGAGTGAAGATCTCTTTGCCCTTGTCATCCTTGGTATTGAGCGTGATGCTGCGCTTATTGTGGTTCAGCATCGTAAAGTAAAGACTGTCCACATCTGGAATGTCTCTCAGCTGACCTCGAGTTGCATCACCGATTCCGGGTCGCTCAACCTTGATCACGTCCGCACCGAACCAGGCCAGCAACTGGGTGCAGGTAGGCCCGGATTGAACGTGAGTCATATCCAGAATACGAACGCCTTCAAGAGCTTTCATTACCATCTCCGTAAATTAGTGCGGGAGCCGAGGGCCATTATTTGCACATCGTCTGGGCTTTGGTACCTGGTGCATAATTCGTTTGCGTCTAGCCAAATATTGACAACTGCAGACTTTCCGAAGCTCTTTACAGCTTCGCGAACCCACTCAAGGGACACAGCAAAACCACCAGCAACACACAATAACAACGAAGATTTGGGCAAGAATGATAAACGGCATACCACAGACACTGACAGACTAGGCCGTTGCTGTAGGAAAGTAAAGGGCAGCGAATCAGACATTTCCCAAACGGGCGGAGTCACGGATGGCTTGCAAACTGCATCGCCTCTGATAGTTTTCAGACCAAGCCTGAATACCGAGTAAACGGAACGCCTGTCAAACCTGATGTCTGGCGGAGAGGGAGGGATTCGAACCCTCGATACGCTATTAACGTATACACACTTTCCAGGCGTGCGCCTTCAACCGCTCGGCCACCTCTCCGACGCGGCGCAAGCCTATAACAGTTACCCTCGGGGCGCAACGACGCTGATCGTCCCTTAAAATCAGGTCAAACCAGTCAATCCTTCAGCCAGCCTGCCGATCCCTTCGATGACCGTTTCCGCTTGGAGTGCACCGTATGAGACCCGCAGGCAGCAGCTATCGGTGCTGCCGAATGCCCGCCCCGGCACCGTGGCGACCTGGTACTCCTGAATCAATCTTCTGGCAAGAGTCAAGTCATCCAGTCTGCAGTCAGGCGCTTGGACCAGAACGTAAAAGGCACCCCTCGGCCTCACTACTCTGACCCGATCACCGACCGTTTCGAGCACCTCCAGAACAGAGCGCCGGACTGTTTCCAATTCGGACACAAAGGGCTCACAGTAAATGCGGCCAGTCTGCATTGCACCCAGCGCCGCAAACTGACTGATGACCGCCGGGCAGATCACATTGGTATCCTGTACCTTCTTCAGCGCTCCAAGCAGGTGCTGCGGAAACACCATGTAGCCGATCCTCCAGCTGGCAAACCCATAGGCTTTGCTCAAGGAATACAGGCTGATGGTGTGGCCGCCACTACCCTCTATCGAACCGGGTGAAAAATGACGCGCCGAACCGTAAACAAAATACTCATACGCTTCATCACTGATGTGATATATGCCACGGTCGGCACAGATTCTATTGATGTCGCGCAACAGGGCTTCTGAATAGACAGCGCCGGTTGGATTGTTGGGTGATACGGTGACTACCGCCCGGGTTCTGGAAGTGATGGCGTCCGCAATCGATGAAGCGTCAGGAGAATGATCCTCACCAACCGGCACGATCACTGGTGTGCAGTCGACAGACCGGATGGCCATTTCCTGGTTGAAGTAGTAAGGAGCAGGCACCACGATCTCATCACCCGGGCCGGTGATCGCCAGCACCGTATTGAGAAACGCCATGTTGCTGCCGGCTGTCACGATGATCTGCGATTCGGTCACCTGCTGCCCGTTTTCCTCGGTCAGCTTGGCCCTGATACAGGCTCGCAGCGCTTCACTCCCTTCTATCGGACCATACTGGTGGTTCGTTGGATCACGCCAGAACGCCTCAATGGCCCTGGCAACCCCCGGCGGGGGAGCGAAGTGGACGACCCCCTGCCCTAATGAGATAGTGCCGGGAGTTGCATCGATCAGGGCTCCGATCGCCGGGATGATTGGCGTCTGAACCCTGTCCATGCGGCTGGTTGTGTCAGGTCTCATCATCTATCTGCCTGCCCAGGCCTCCACCAGCCCAGGCTTGGAAAGTTCATCTCGTCCTCGGGCGATACCCGGTGGAAAAACCATGAGAAAACCACTTACACCTATTCTCTTCTACTGCGGATGGCATTATCATACAGGGCCAAGCGGCAGTTAAATGCTCAGCGCGATCGGAATCGGATTCTGCCAAACGGTCCTGGTTTCGACCGTAACAATGATAACGCCGGATGAGGGCAGTTACCGCTTGAGGAAAAACGGTTTTCTAACGGCCAGCACCTTGTTCTCGTGCAACCGATATGAACCCGAGCAAACAACGCTTTGCCCGGTGAGGTTCCTACCCCCCACCTTCCCGAAAACTGGCCACTGACGTGACCTTCGAACCACGTTTGCCGACGACGAGCGACCAATATCCGCCCCAGGGCGATCAATCCAGGCTTTCTCCACAACCACTCCCGCCGGGCTCCAGGTTAGGTGAATTCCAGGTCAATCGACTGTTGGCCACCACAGACAGTGGCTACACTTATTCGTCGAACAATGGATCACACCTGGTACAGGAGTTCTTTCCCAAACAACTTGCCGTACGGGACAGTGACGGCGTATCACTGCTGCTCTGGGATGAGTCAGTCAACGAAGACTATGAGCAGAGCCTGAAAGATTTTCTACTTCTCGCCCGTGTTTTAAGCCAGATCGATCACCCCGGCAGAGTTGCTCACTACGGAGAACAAGGTGACAGCGCCTACTACGCGGTCAAGTTTCGTCCACTGGCCTCGATGAGAGACCTGCTGAAACCTCAAAAACCCTTGCCCGAAGATGCACTGAAGTCGATGCTCTACTCGGCCCTGACCTACCTCGACGCAGTTCATACAGCCGGGCTGCTGCATCTGGAAATATCTCCGGACAACATTTTCATCTCGGAAAATGAGCAACTCATGATTTGCGGGTTCAACACCGACCGCTTCCACTACCCGCCGCCGGACGAGTCAGCGCTTGTTGACTATCGTTCACCAGAATTATCCACCGCAAGGGGACAGATCGGCTGTTGGACTGACTTCTATGCGCTGGGTGCCTTGTTATACGAGGCAGCGACCCGCACAGCTCCCATTACTTCGAGCGAGAGAATCGATACCTTAGACAACGGCCTGCCAGACCCCTATGTACCTGCCGTCGAAGCAGGTCACGGCTACTTTTCCGGCCAGTTTCTCGAGACGGTTGATTGGTTGCTCTCATTGAGAACCATCGAGCGACCTCAGAACACAGAAGTTATCCTCCGACGACTTGACCCCGATGCCAGGGTCTCTTCCGAAGACGATGAGGAACTCACTGATTCTCTGTTCATCGGAACACCTGCTAGTGACGACCTCGACACTCCCACATCAATAACCGAACCAGGTCGACCGGAACCATCCCAAGTTCCGTCCACCGGGACTGAGAACGATCCGTCCAAGGCCGACTCTATCGAGCCTACCGATCGTGACCGAGAGCGTAAGGAAAACAGCCAGCCAGCCGAACCCAAAACACACCGCGGGGCCAGTGCCATTGCCCTGGCCGCCCTGAAATCTACCTCTCGGCGAGAGAACCGCGCACCACAACCCACGATATTTTCCGCCACTAAGCCTAAACACGCCAATCTCACCACTACATTCGAGCGACAAGAAACGGATGGAGAATTTCTATCGGCACCCGAACTTGTTCCGGAGATGGATTCTCCTGTACCGGCCGGCGATCCAGGCTCGCTTGCCACGTCACTTGAATCTCTCGATATCGACCCCTCGTCTTCAATACCGGTCGGGGTGACTACCGAACTCGAGAGCGCTGGCAACATCCTCCTGGAGAATGAGTCTCGAACAACTCAGGCTCTACCGCCCCGGTTTGACAATCGTTCTTCCAGGCAAGGACTGCGAGCGTTTGGCTGGATCATTACAGCGGTCGCGATCCTGGTTCTCGCTTACTGGTTCCTGCAGCCGGAACGCAGCACGGTTTCGCCGTCCGCCGAACCTGCCCGGATCGAAATCATTGGATCTGGAGGGGCACGCAACACAGCTGCCGGTAAGGACCGCAGTACCAAGCCTGAGGGCGATGACGGCCAACCTTCGCCCGTCGTCAATGCTGCAACAGAACTGTCGCGTGCAACCGACCAGGAACGGGCCCGAAAGTATCGCGAACTGACCCGGTTGGCGACCCTGACTGATCCCCATCTTGCGGCTGCTCGGAAGCATCTTGAAGCAGGGCAACTCTTGGAACCTGCTGGCAACAACGCTTACGCTGAATATGTCGAGGTCCTGTCTCTCGATCCTGATAACCCAGAAGCGGTACGGGGTATTCAGGATATCGTCGCCCAGGCAATCTCAACCGTACAACGTTCTGTTAACAAAGGCGATCTTGCCAGTGCCCGTGAGAATCTCGCGACCCTCGCCATGATCGAACAGGCCTCCGAGCCGGTGACCGAAGTGCAACGGCAGATAGAACAGATCGAACAACAGCGCCTCGCCCAGGAACAAGAACGGGCCCGCGCTGAACAAGCGGTAAAGGCGGCACGCCTGGAACAGGAGCGGGAAAGGCGCCAGAAGATCGAACAGCTCCTGGCGAAAGCCTCCAACGCTTTCGACAACAACCAGCGCGTTGAGCCACCAGGTGACAACGCACTGACGCTCTACCGAGCAGCGCTCGATCTGAATCCGGACAATCAACGCGCCCGAAATGGTATCAAAAGCATCAGCGAACACTATCTCCGCCAGGCTCAAAGAGAGCTGGCCGCCGGTCAGCTCGGTGTCGCCGGACAGAGCCTTAGGATTGCTGCGGCTATAGAGCCCGGAAACCAGACCGTATTCAAGCTCCAGCAACAACTAGAACGGCGCCAGCATCTTGCTGCGGAAGAACGCCGCCTGCAGGTGGAAGCGGCCGCTAGAAAGGCAGATGCAGACCGGTTGGCCGCTGAACAGGATCTGCTGAACCTGCAAAGTGGCATGGCAGCCTACTATGATGGCGCGTACCGCGAGGCTTACCGTTTTCTGCGACCACTGGCTGAGCGTGGCTATCCACGGGCGCAGGTCCGAGTCGCCCGAATGCTGCACAGTGCACGTGGGACAAAGCGCGATGAGGATGAAGCTCTGCGGTTTTTCGCCCTCGCACTCAGCCCCGTCCAACTGGCAGCCAGTGAGGGTAAAGCGTGGGCCCAGTCTGACCTAGGTGACTATTTTGTCGATGGATATGTAATCGACTCGGATTACAAGAACGCCGCATATTGGTATCGTCGAGCCGCCGACCAGGGCTATGCCCCTGCACAGACCAATCTGGGTTGGCTTTACATGAACGGGCACGGTGTCAATCCGGACAGGGAAGTCGCTATTCGCTGGTTCAAGCGGGCCGCCAAGCAAGGTAACAGTGCGGCGCTTGACAACCTTCGGGTGCTTGGTGAGCCCCAACCGGACAGCGGCTAGACTGTTCTTGCAACAGTGCGTCCCGCCCAACCCCTGGGGGCCCAACCCCTGGGGAGAGCGCCGGCCGCACACTACTCACCACAAGAGAGACCAGGCCGAGTAGAGAAACCAACAATAGGTGGGAAAGCTTCTCGCTCGCAGGTCGATCTTTATTTGGTTAATGGCGGAGAGGGTGGGATTCGAACCCACGGTGCCCATAAGGCACAACGGTTTTCGAGACCGCCCGATTCAACCACTCTCGCACCTCTCCAAGAATTTGTTTAAAAGGGTATTTTAGTATTTCTAGGCTGTATCTTTATGTCTGTGTTTACTAATTCAGAATCTGTAGGTAGTTAATTCTTGGCTTTTTGGATTTTCACTGGATCATCTGCATCGTATTTTATCTCCCTATTGATACAAACACACTAACCCCTAAAGAAACCGGTACAGACCCTTCTAAACGTGATTCTAAAGTCGTTACCGTCTAAGACCTACCCTGTTATTCCAAATAGACAAAAGAAAAAGGACATCCGGCGTTTGGATGCCTTTTTTCTTCAATTACAAATGTTGGAGCAATGACTAACTGGGTTCTACACTAGGCAAAGCGTTGGAGACGTGTCGAAAATTATAAGTTTGTCTTTTCATTTTGGTTTTCTAGTCTTTCTTCTCTTCTACTGAAAATGATTTGGAAATAACCCACCACTATAGAAGTCAGCAAAAAGTAAAAACCGACCAATAATTCTAAATCGAAGACGCTGGATATCTTGCTTGAGTACACTAAGAAACTTAAGAGAAATATATCCACCATACTGAATTTATGCAAAGCAAATTTAGACAAAATAGTTGAAACAAAATGTCTCATAAGAATTTTGGCCATAGGAACCACAAAACCAAATAAGCCAACCACAATGCCCAGGAGAAACTCCCCTGATGAAAATAACATTGCGGTCAGGCTGAATATCGAAAACTCGTTTTTGAAAACCCAAAATTCGCTTACATGTGCGAGAGGTAAAGTTGCGCCCAGCACCAAAGTTATTGCCTCAATTATGCTCAAGACTATCCAAGTCAACTTGAGGTCTTTCATGATGAAGAGTTGCGTTTATGCAACTATCAATGTTCCTAAAACGTAATTTCTGTACCGAATTCAAATGTACCATCCTTGAATTCCCCGACATACTTTGATCTAACGGTGGCCTGCCCCTGCTGACTGGTCCAGTGGGAATGTTAGAACATGGCCGGCCTTTGGTCTATTAGGATGATGGTTTCAGACACCGACGACGCCGATGCCGCCATACAGGTCTACTCTGGAAGTCATCTCAGCGGTGAATACGCCCACCATGTCAATGACAGTCCTCACTACGCTTTGGAAAATTCTCCTCAGTTCCACTCGACCTCAGTGCCGACAATCACCTCGAAAAGTATTGGTTGCACTCTCTCCGGGAACTTCACATAGAGTTCGGTCTCGAAGATTCCTTTCGGTTTAACACCATCACGAGTGGGAGTGATGTGACTCACCAGATGCGAACCATCTTCATTGGGCACCAGAAAACGGAGTACTTCAAAGAATCCATCACCTCCCTCTGGCAGTATCAGCATGAAAGCGTGAAATCGGTCGGCTCGGATCGGCTCGGTAAACGCGTTATAGAAAAACAACTGGTAACCGCATTCCAGGGAATAAACCACTTCGATGTGGTGAAGTTGATTGGGCACCATAAACAGTTCCCCCCCCCTTAACCCCTGGTGAATGCTGTGTGCCCCCTCCATCTCCTTCATCTGTTTGGCGCTCTTACTGTGCTCATGAGAGACGGTCCGGGTACCGCCCAGGTCCCGTTGAATTACCTCCTGCGCTTCTTTCGGAAGAGGCCCTCTGTACAGTGCCCCACCGGGTTTGAGCTCGTTTTCCTCAGTAATGTGAACTGGTGCGGTACAGGCGATTTTTTTGGCGTGTGACATCTCGTGCTTGTGTTCACCCTTAGTCGTCTCGTGCTTGTGTTCACCCTGAGCCATCTCGTGCTTGTGTTCCTTCTCTTTGGCATCGACTCCGCTATGCACCGGAAGAACTAAGGCGACCAGTGATACCACCGTCATTCTCAAAAGTTTCATTGGGCCACCTCCATAAATAAGTGGGAGCCAAGAAACATAGCAGTCTTAAAGTCAGATCGACTTAATTTGAATCAATTTCTATCCAATCTGCCAATTGCATGTTATTACCCCGCCACTTACGTCCGGATAGCTGTACTTTGCTCTTAATAGGAAGTGTTACCGGGATACGATCTGCTCGAAAGTTCGGAACACCGGTATGGCGTAGAAGGATCCTAGGCCAAAGGTGGCCATCGCTCACGGTAATTCCGTCTGTTTGTGGTCATTAGAACAGGTTCAGTGACGCGTGTAGTCTGAATACTATTCATATTGAAAACGCTAATGCGGATGCCCATTGACCCGGAATAGTCAATTGCAGAATACGGTATGCGATCAACTTCACCGACAGAATACGTGTGAAAAATAGGTATCCACAAGAATTGAATCATTCAGACGGTCCAGCGACGGAGTCATGGCGACGATTACTGGAGTAAATTGGGCCTTGAAACCCAGATGTCATCGAACCCGATCGTGCCGAGCTTATTTTACATGAGGATTTACTTGGATCCAGAATCCGGGCCAAGTTTGATGCTCACTGATAAACCCGCAATCATCTCATCACGATCCCAATCGTTATCAAATGGTATTGTAATGTTTGGAGTTACTGAAAAAGTATCAGACATTTCCCATGTATAACCTGCGCCAAACTCAAAAGTATGTTCTGAGGTATCAATATTCCAAGTCACTTCGGGTTGCAAACTTATTTGAGCGAACTCACGAGATAAAGATGCTCCCATAGTATTTTCATCCGCGTCACTGTGCTCCAAGAATACTGCGGCGCTCAAGTCACCCGCCGGTAATTCAAATTCATATTCAATTCCAATTTTAGCTTCATTGGAATGAAATACAGACCATTCATTGTAACCTAACGAAATTTCATCATGCCCTTTTGCAACGTCCTCTTGGGCGTAACCAATTGAGAATGCGCCGTACGTAACAGAAATATCGTTAAGAAAATCTACTGACGAAGCAGAGATTGGGAGCAATAGCAAGAACGCCGAAACAATAATTCTTTTCACCTTACTTTCGCCTCTTTCGATTACAATTGATCGGATCGGGAGCACAATAGCGAATCGGCACCCATCCAGAATATCGTTGTCCCCCAGAAAAATAGCAACTCCTTTCCTTGCGTCCAGTTTTCTTACGCCCAGTCCTATTAGCCAGTCGCCCCGTCGGAATCTATTCCACTACAGATGTAGGGCACGTAGGGAAATGGCCAGCCATGCGAACTCAGCTCAAATTGATATCCAATTTTCCGGTGCTGCTGGAATCTGAACAAAGAACATAACGGATCTCGAGTGGGTTCTGCCAAGCCCTTTAAAGGCGGCATGTCCAGACAGGCAACACTAGTCATCAGGCAAATAGTCCATTATCAGTTCTGATGGGAACGCTAGGTGCCGAATCGGCAACTTAGGTGCCTTATCGGACGCTGCCGATCCGCCTACACGGTCGATATCAGATGGTTGCCGCCCGATGAGCCGATAACTTCGGTGCCTTATCGGGTGGTACCGATCCACCTACACGGTCGATATCAGACTGCCAGGTGACTCGTTTGGGTTGGAAAAGAAGTGCCAAACGGTATTTTGCGGCGGCTTCCTGGAGTTGCCCCTTGGCTTCGAGTAACTGCCCCCAGCGGTAATAGACGTAGCTACTCTGGGGTTTCAAATCTATCGCTTTGTTGAGCACTTTCTCAGCTTCTTCCAATCGGCCAAGCAACAGGGCTGCTTTACTCCACTCAGCATAGGCACGCGCACTCCGCAGTTTTTTTGGATCGTTGGCTATTACCCCCTTAAACGTTGCAATTGCTTCCTCATGTCGCCCCTGGGCAGTAAGGGCCTTGCCCCAGTTGTGGATGGAAAGTGGAAAACCTGGTTCGAGGTGGAGTGCGTTATGAAACTCCTCAATTGCCTTCTCCGGCTTCCCCTCGTTGAGTAGAGCGAGTCCCCACAGATTGTATAACCAGTGATGAGCTTCAGCGGGGAGTCTGGGGAAAGCCTGCTCTAACGCTCGGTAAGTCGGTTCGAAGTTGGTTGTCCCTCGGTCAAGCTCTATTTCGTACAGATACGACGCAACGACATACGGGCTGGTCACACGCATAGCAGCCATAGCGGCTTCCATGAACAATGGCTCAGGATTATCCGATGGACCACTGACAAAGTAAGTCTCTGTTGGACCTTCAGCTGGGCTTATGTGAGTTCGAATCAACCAGGTGCCTTCTTTCTCAACGAGGTCTCCATTGATCCTAAAAGCGATCATTCCCAATTGATCCCGCGCAGCATTGACCATATTACCCAAATCAAGACGCTCACCAACCGCGGCGACAAAGGTTTCGTCGTGGCTCAGTCCAAACGCTTTAAGAGATTTAGCGGTACGGGCATCCCGATTAATGGTCTGATAAGCATCCGCAATCCGCTCAGTCACGACTTGGGCGGTGTACCCATGCTCCCATTGAGCCGGCACAGTAAAATCTTCGAACACAACATCAGAGGTCTCTGTCGCCACGGAGGCACCAAACAGGCCTAGAAACAGCATTATAGGAATAGCAAAAATACCTAAATCCATAATGAAACTCCTCTTTGTTCTGGTCGCCCGTTTAGCCAGTGAAACAATACTATCAGCCTGGGAATCAGACTTGAACTCAATTCTACGATTCAGTTAAATACTGCGTGGATTCTATGTTGGTTATGGTGATCTGGCGCATATTTACCCGAACAACAGCCCTGAATGATCTCTAGATTATCCAGAACCATGTTACACTAGTATGTTGGTCACGACTATTGTTAGATGGTTTTTCACATTAACTGAATTTGCACTGAGGTTATTTCTCAAGTGAACTGGCATAAGCCGTTCCAATATTTGCGTTAGAGGTTTGTGCCTGCGCCCAGAAAGGTACGGTGGATTGTGCAAAGGTCTCCATTGAGTCGTACACTTTCTTGAAAAAGGGGCTGGATTCATTAAACTTTTCGAACAAAACCGCCGAAGCCTCCATATACTCATCAAAATAATCGGGTGGCGTGTCATAAAGCTGAACGCCATGATTTTCGGTAAGGTTTTTCAACGCTTTGCCATTTTCAAACATTCTCCAGGCAATGGTCTGCATCATTGATGCATCTGCAGAAATTTCTATGGCCCGCTGGTGAGCAGGCGAGATGGATTTCCATACATCACCATTGATATATAGGTCAGCATTTACGATATTCTGGTGCAGTCCCTGCAGATAGTAATTTTTTAGCACTTTTTGGAATCCAAAAATACTGTCAGAATAAGGACAGCACCACTCGGCTGCGTCAATTGTTCCGTTTTCGAGTGCCGGTAGTATGTCTTCACCCCCCATTGTAACCGCGTCGACGCCTATCTCAATGTAGGCTTGCCCTGGTATTCCCGGAGGTGCGCGATAAGTGTAGTCTCGAAAATCATCCATATTTTCAATAGGCTCTTGGAACCATCCAAGCGCCTCCGGGCCCGAAGGCTGGAGAATCACCCCCTTGATGTTCATTCCCATCTCAGACCAAAGTTGATCGTAAAGTTCGCGGCCACCGCCATACATGAACCAGGAAACCCATGAGATGTTGTCTAGGCCCAAACCTGCACCTGCCGTTGGAGATCCGAAAAGCATGGTAGCAGGGTGATAACCAGACCAGTAATGCGTCCAAGCAAAACCCGCGTCAACTTCGCCGCTATTAATTGCTTCCAAAAGACCTTTTGTACCGACCTTGGTACCTTTTGGAAGAATCTGAAATCGTACTTGACCATCGGTCAGTGTGTTAACGTTAGCGGCGAACTGGGAGAGCATCTCGTATTCAGGGGAGCCCTCTCCCATGACCATTTGAATCTCAATATCTTGGGCACTTGAACTATTGTTGAGACAAAACATTACTATCGGAAACACTAACAAGAGATGTTGTACTTTCATCAGTAACCCCTCCTTTTTGATGCACTACAGCTTCAGAGTCATACAATAAATAGTAAGATATGATACATCTCTAATCTCCCTATTCGCCGGTACTGTCATAGGCTTTACAACCGGGTCAAACTGAATTGAAGGTCTGAGCCAAGGCTTAGGGGAAATCTCAGACTTGGTGGAACTCACTAACCGCCCGTTAACATTGTTGTAATTTCTGGCCAAGGCTCCAAAAACCAGATCCCAGTAATAGCCCAGGTGACGACGAGTAGGGGCCCTAGCCCGTAGACTTGTAACCTTTTAATGCGTTTTTGAATGGCCTCATTAGCTAGTGCGACGGGTCGTGCTGCAAAAACCCAGAGCAGAAAATCCAAAACGATGTACACATAGACCTGAACAATCCACAACTTGAAAAGAGTTGGATAAGGCAGTGTTGGCAACATATTTTGGGCGCCATGGCTAAAAAATATTACCCCAAGTAACCCAGCATATGGCCAAGGGAGAGATCCTTTATCGCTAGTCCATCCAAACGCATTCAACCAAATAACCATTGCAAACATGAAAAGTGGCAATATTTTCGTAGTGATAAAGTTGCGGTGTTGCCGCTTGAGAACAAGAGTCGCCACCATCAGTGAAAAATCATTAACCCCATCTGGAGCCAGCCACGCTCCAGGCGAATCCGAAGATAGCTCATATCGTGGTTCTGGTCTGGCGCCAAACACAATACTGAAATCGCCGGCCTTCCACATGCTTGGTGGCGTCGACGAATTGCCACCTTTTCTAACGGCCGGGACCAGGCGTACAAATTGTTGTGAACTCCCAAAAGACTCTAGTTCGATTGTCGCAATTTGCTCATCAAACGGAAATTTTCGAAAATCAAAGTTCGTTCGAATTTTTACATTAAACATCTCCTTGTACTCAATCTTTCCATTGCGATTGATAAAGATTTCCAGATTTTCGGCAACTCGTTCGCTTATGTGATTTACGATAGTGAGTTGGGGATGCCAAATTCTTTTGAGTTGTGCAAGTGCGGACTCTCCAAAAAAATTAACTCGTCGAGCGCCGTCGTAATTGGCTGGTTTAAATCTTAGGCGGCTATCTTTCCAATGCGCGTAAAGAAAAGCCCGCACGGTCCAGCTACCTCCTTTTTCATCGACCTCTATAATATCGAGAAGCCGTAATGCAACGGAGATCTTTACTGGTTTGTTCTTTTTTGTCTTAGGCCTTGTCGTACACAGCGCTGCAGCTTCGCCATGCAAGCAATCAAGAGTTTCTTTATTTTTTGTCGATGAAATCCCAGAAGTGGCTAGGCTATCTGTCGACCAGAGAGCGAAAATCAAGATAGCAATAAGGCCTGAAACAAACGGACGATCCCCTCTACCCTTAAGGCCACGAGTCATCATCTTTTACCTCAAGTATCAAACGGGATTGAGTAATTGCGATTACCCCCTTCTTATCGAAAATTTCGAGATATTGCAAGCCATCCATCTCGGAGCATTGGGTTTTCTCTACCAAGCAATGGGATTCTTAATAACGACAGGAACACACCATCAAGCCTCGGGCCTGGATAGTTCTTTGAAATTTTTCAGTCCTGCTCGAATTCGAATCTCGCCCTGGGAAGAGTTCGCCGAAGGCAGTGTTCAAGTCTCGTCATTGGTCGTTTGTTGCCCCATACTCCGACATGTCCGCGGAATCTTAGGATAACTCCAATGCCACGCTAGAATTCCTACCCAAGTTGCCCGGAGCAATGCAAGATAAATCGCCCATGAGTAACCCTAGTTTAGAATAACAGTTGGCAAAGGCATTGCCTTTCACTCTTTGTATCGTTTACAGGGCGCACCAATGGAATGGCTGAAAACAGCCATCCGTACATTCACTTCCATCTCTAATTCAGGGGAGAACACTTGCAATCCTTCATTGATAGTATGTATCGTTGATAACTCGACAATGCTTAACCCGAGATTGCTATGAGCCAATATCAAATGGATCAGAATCACAAAACATCAAGTGCCGATCTATACAGACAGGCGAGGCCCACCACCGGACACCATTACAAGCCAGCACGGTCGGGAGTCATTCCCTGCGCTATGAGCAATCTTAGCCCCGGACTACCCAAATGGATCGCACTGATCGGGGTTCTGATCGGCTTCACTCTCCTAAATACAGTCGCGCTTGCAGCGGGGAACCTGAAATGGTCGTATGAAGGGGCTGAAGGGCCTGAGAACTGGGGTAAGATTGCCGCAGCCTATGCCGCCTGTGGCAGAGGTAGGCAGCAATCCCCGATCGACCTGAGTGGAACCATAAAGTCCGAACTACCGAACATCAGCCTCGACTGGACCGTTGGAGTCCGGAACATTCTAAACAATGGCCACACCCTTGAGGTTGAAACAGACAACGGCGGAACGGCAACTATTGGGAAAAGCAGCTTTGATTTGGTTCAGTTTCATTTTCATACCCCTTCTGAGCACGCTATTGACGGCAAGCGAGCACAAATGGAAGCACACTTTGTCCATGCCAATGCTGATGGTGCACTGATGGTGGTTTCAGTAATGCTCCAACCTGGTGGGGATAATCAGCTTTTTTCACGCCTCCTGGAATCTGCACCCCGAAAGGTGGGTGAGCGGGAAATATCTGGAACGGTTAACCCGCTAGAACTGATACCCTCAACACAGAATTATTGGTGGTACATGGGATCTTTGACGACGCCACCATGCTCCCAGATCGTGTCTTGGGTAGTACTGAAAGAACCGATTCTGATCTCCGAGAAGGACGCGGCGTCTTTTGCCGAGTTATTCCCGAATAATGCCAGGCCGCTACAGCCAGTGAATCATCGGTTTGTTCTGACCCGTAACTAGACCGAGAGACCAAGGCCTAGCCCAGGGAACCGGACAAAATCAATCCAGACGGGAGAGGCTTGGAAACTCAAGACGTGTATCCGGATAGAATTCTCGGGGTACAGTTGACAGGGATTTAGTTTCTTAGAACTCGTTTTACCTAATTTTCGAGCGAAAATGGCTTTCCCCCCTAAACGAACCATCTATCCTTTGTCTTTGTTCAGATCGATCGGGTACGGGTTGAAAGGCCGTATCCTACCTTTCTTGTTCCTGGCTTCGAGCCTACTGATCGGTAACGCCCTGGCCGGCCAGGAACCCATCGAAAAGCCCGAGGCGGACCTTCGTGGACTGGATCGCGTTCGGGTAACGATAAGCCAAACCACACCGGATGCGACAGTTTGTGGAATCCATCTCTCAGATTTCCTACCACTGGTTGAAAGCGATCTGCAAGCGGGTGGCCTTGCACTCAGCTCTTCGCCGGCTACGCTGGTCACCCTGAGCTTAATGACAACTCATTACGACTCGCAAAACATTTGTGGCACTGCCACTACCCTCGGTGCTTACCGCATGGTGTCCTTTTTCGATGAGACAGTTGGCTGGTTACGTACCGGTTACGTCGTTCTTTGGCAACGTGGTCGGCAAGTGATGTCTTCTCCCGCCGACCACTCGGCCACGACCGCAGCGGCTGTCAAACGCCTGACAGCAACATTTCTCGAGACATGGCGTAAAGAAAATTTCGAGACCTCAAGCCAGTAATAACGGCCTGTACTATAGACCGAGTGGCAATCGCAGTTAGGCTGGTAATAAGGTCGATTTGAAGCCAGTTGAGCAACGTGCATCTCCAAAACATTCACGAGTCGATCGGTGAAATCCAGTATGAACAACGAAACAGAATCGGAACACACTTCGCATAGCACGCCCACAACGAAGGATCCGGTGTGTGGAATGTCAGTTACCAACCTATCGGATTTTCACAGCGAGCACTCTGGACACACCTACTACTTCTGTAGCAGACGTTGTTTTGACAGATTTGTTGCCGACCCGAACTACTATCTTGATGTTTCAGTTGAAGAGCGAATCAAAGAAAAATTACCGAAAAACGGATCTTCTCAATATCCTCCAGAATATACCTGCCCCATGCATCCTGACGTTCGGCAACCGGGACCAGGATCATGTCCCAAGTGCGGGATGGCGCTTGAACCGAGTGAGGTCCGCGTCGGCGACGAGACTGAAAACCCAGAACTGAAAGACATGTCGCGGCGTTTCGGCTTAAGCCTAGCCTTGTCTTTGCCGCTGATCGCGATCTCCATGGGAGATATGTTTCCATCAAAGCCTTTTTCAAGCTTGTTATCTCCATCAATAGTGATGTTTCTGGAAATGGCGTTGGCTACTCCTGTTGCACTATGGGCTGCATGGCCCTTTTACGCCCGGGCGGTGCAGTCAGTCATCAATCGTAGCCTAAACATGTACACACTCATAGGTCTGGGAGTTAGTGTTGCCTATGCATACAGTGTCGTGGCTGTGTTCTGGCCACAGTTATTTCCAGGATCTTTTCGGGATGCTGGTGGAAATGTGGGAGTGTACTTCGAGGCTGCCGCCGTAATCATTACCCTGATATTGCTTGGCCAGGTTCTTGAGCTTCGGGCCAGAAATCAGACGGGTTCTGCAATAAAGAAGTTGCTTGGTCTGGCTGCGACCAGTGCCCGGATTATCCGTAACGATGACAGTGAGGAAGACATACCACTGGATCAGGTGGAAGCTGGGGATCTGTTGAGAGTCCGGCCGGGCGAAAAAGTCCCGGTAGATGGTGTGGTGCAGGAAGGCTCCTCCACAATAGACGAATCGATGGTGACCGGAGAATCCATCCCGGTCGGCAAAAAGCCTGGAGACGCGTTGATAGGAGCTACGGTCAATGGTACCGGCAGTCTAATTATGAAGGCTAAGAATGTAGGCTCTGAAACCATGTTGGCTCGTATTGTGGCCATGGTGAGCGAAGCTCAGCGAAGCCGGGCACCCATACAGAAGATGGCGGATACAGTTGCCAGTTACTTTGTCCCGGTCGTTTTGTTGATCTCCCTTACCACACTGATCGTATGGGGAGCCATTGGCCCTGATCCAAGGATGGCCCACGCGGTTCTGGCCGCGATAGCGGTATTGATCATAGCCTGCCCTTGTGCGTTAGGTTTGGCAACACCCATGTCAATCATGGTGGCAACCGGGAAAGGCGCGGGCTACGGTGTATTGTTCAAGAATGCAGAAGCAATAGAGGTTCTGCGAAAGATCGATACCCTGGTTGTGGATAAGACCGGCACCCTTACCGAGGGCAAGCCAAGACTCATCAGCACATTAACGACAGATGAGTTCGATGAGAACCAAATGCTGCAGCTGGCTGCCAGCCTGGAGCGCAGCAGTGAACACCCGTTGGCTGAAGCAATCGTGGCCGGTGCGCAAGAACGTGGTCTTGAACTTCATCAGGTAGAAAGTTTTAGTTCAGTTACCGGAAAAGGCATAACCGGGGTTGTCAAAAAGAGCGGTGTGGCTCTCGGTAACCAGGCGCTGATGGAGGAGTTGGGGATCATCCATGAGCGGCTTAATAGTCAGGTTGACTCCTTACGATCACAGGGACAAACGGTAATGTTTGTTGCGATCGATAACAGGCCGGCAGGAATTATCGGAGTCGCTGACCCGATCAAGAGCGATACTCGAGCAGCGATTAACGCTCTCCATGACCAGCGGATAAAGGTCATTATGCTAACCGGAGATAATAGGGATACAGCCAACTCGGTAGCAATGCAGCTAGAGATAGACGATGTATATGCAGACGCCCTACCTGATCAAAAGGCAGAAACCATCATACGACTTCAAGATCAAGGGCGGGTAGTGGCTATGGCCGGCGACGGAATCAACGATGCTCCGGCTCTAGCTCAGTCAAACGTTGGAATTGCCATGGGTACTGGAACAGATGTCGCCATAGAAAGCGCGGCCATTACTCTAGTCAAGGGAGACTTGACCGGCATAGTCCGGGCGCAGGAGCTTAGCCGAGCAACCATGGCCAATATCAAGCAGAATCTGTTCTTTGCATTTGTCTACAACGCACTCGGTGTTCCAGTTGCCGCTGGCATCCTATACCCAGTGTTCGGAATTCTCCTCAGTCCAGTAATAGCCGCCGGAGCCATGAGCCTAAGTTCAGTTTCTGTGATCCTTAACTCGTTGCGCCTGAGACAACTCAACCTGTAGATTTGACGAGCAAAATGCGCATTATTCAGTCGATAAATGGCCGAATTACCGACCCGAAATAGCCAACAATACTGTTAGCTGCATGCTCCTGGCCGGACTCTGTTACCTATAAAGAAATCAGTCTATAATTGTCCTGCCTAACTTGCGCATATGTGCAGGGGGAAGTTGCGGAAACCGGTGTGACAGATTCTTTCCCGCTAGGTTTCCTGGTAACAAACTGTGACTGAAGATGGATCAAATTGGGAAAAGGAAATTGGTGTCGTTGATTCCTTGCGTGCCCTTTCAAAGGTCCAATCATCTCCATTCCCTGAAAAATATTCTCAACCCTTGAGGAACTTTCGATGATTTCTATACGAAGCCTTATCCTTGCAGCTGTAGTAAATCTGTTTTTATTTTCGGGCCCATCGTTGGCTGGTGAAGCGACCGGCCAACCTCATGATCACTTTACTAAAGCAGAATCTTCGACTGATTACCGGGCACTGGCAATTGGGGCAGGTGCTGTCGCTGGCCTCGCTGTACTGAATATCGTCACCGGCGGAACTGTGTTGGCCGCCACAATTGGAGTAGGAGCGTTCGCACACCCCGCTGCTATCGCCGGTGCAGGAGCACCTGCAGCAGCAGGGGCAGGTTTAGCGACAGGAATCTACAACTGGGCTTTGGTCGCCGCATCGGGGGTCGCCGGCGGCTTTACGGGTAACTGGCTATACGGTGAGTAAAAGTCCGCTATGCGACTTTTGCTAGTACTGACCCTTTTTATTTTCTCCGTAGTTGTGCCGATAACGGGTCGGACCGATATAAATCCTACCCAAACAGTTGAGGAGAACGGAAAGATACTCGGTATGAGTTATGCGACGGCAGCAGCAGTCACGGTGGCTGTTGTTGCCGGCGCAGTCGTTGTCAATTCGGTCGTTGGTGCGAACGCGGGTACCGTACTTGCTGCCGTCTATATAGGACACCTCGTCGTTGAAGTCGGCATAGTTGCTGTTGCTGCGGGAGGTAGTTTTTTAGGAATAGGCTGGTGGGCCGACGACGAACAACCCGACTCGCTAGGTGGCAGCTAGCAGTTTTCGGATGACAAGGGTTATTGACTAGGATCCTGCAGTAGGAAACTTCAACGGGCCAGAGAAGACCGCAAGCTGAGTTGATCTGTCGTCAAAGGTCATCTACAGCAACTCCGGATCAGAGATTACCTCAATCAAAGCTGGGCCAGGGTAATCGAGCCCCGCCTGAATCGCTGTTCCTAGCCCGTCGGCAGTTGTGACACGTTGCCCGAATCCACCGCACAACTTGGCGTAAGTTGCGAAATTTGGATTGTGCAGTGATGTCTGCCATACCGTCCATTCCCCAGCTCGCTGTTCTTTGGAGATTTTTCCTAATTGACTGTTATTCAAAAGGATATGGGTGATATCCATGTTGTACTTCACCGCAGTATTAAAATCAGCTAAATATTGCCCAAAGCCTCCATCGCCGCTGACTGAGATCACCTTGCGACCCCGTTGAAAATCGATATCCTGAGTCGCGGCCCATGCACCCATTGCAGCCGGGAAACCAAAACCAATTGAACCCAGGTAACCCGACATCAATATCGATTGCTCGGTACATTCAAAATAGCGACCGAAGGAGTAGGCGTTATTGCCAACGTCGACTGAAATGATGGCCTGCTCTGGCGCAAGATTGCTTAGTGTGGCGAAGATGCTCGCTGAGTTAACACCATGACCAGAATCGTCCTGAATGCGGCTTTCTTTTTCAGCTCGCCAAATTTTCCAGCGCTCTAGTAATTCCGGACGTTGATCAATGGTATCGGCTTTGCTGGGTAGTTCCTTGCAAATCAGCGCGGCTGTGATGCCAATTTCGCCCCACACAGGTACCGTTACGGAATGAAATTTACCGAGAGCCATCTGATCAAAGTCCACCTGAATAATCGGGCGTTTGGGAGTAATTCCGGTATGATTAGAGAATGACGAACCTAATGCAATTATCAGGTCACACTCATTCATGAACCAACTTGCAATAGGCGTACCCGAGCGCCCCAGTACGCCCGCTGCCAGTGGATGTCGATCAGAAATCTGACCCTTTCCCTTGAACGTGGTCAACACCGGAGCATTGAGCACCTCTGCAAGCTGAATCACCTCAGGCATTGCATTTCTCGCCCCGTAGCCGACCACAATAATTGGGCGCTGGTGTCGTTGAATCAATGACAATGCGTCTTTTAACGAATCCGTGGATGGAGAGATAAAATCTGACCCGATGCGACCCGCTGGACCCGAGGCATTCACAGTTTCGGCAGCCGGTAGAGTCTGAACATCGTCAGGGAAGATCAAATGCGCAACATCACGGTTAACGATGGCATTTTTGCAGGCCAGAGTCATCAGTTCGGCATGTTTGGACGTGTGCAGTACGGTCTGGCTGAAATGAGCGACAGGCTCAAAAGCCGCCGCTAAATCAATCTCCTGAAATGCACCCGGCCCGAAGACCTGCACGTTTACCTGGCCGGTCAAGGCCAGAAGTGGTGCACGATCGACTTTGGCATCCCATAAACCAGTCATTAGATTAGTAGCGCCCGGTCCGGCAATGGTGAGGCACGCAGCTGGTTTACCTGAAAGTTTTGCGTACCCTGAACATGCGAATGCGGCAGCGCCTTCATGGCGAACGCCGTAGAACGTCAACCCACCTTTTTGTTCCTGCACTCTGAGCGCATCGGCAAGACCCAGGTTGGAATGTCCAACCATACCAAACACACTTTTGATTCCCCAGTTCACCATGGTCTCTGCCATTACATCGGTAACGGTACGTTGATGCTCAGGCTCTACCTCTAGTCCGACATAAAGACCGTCCTCGCGAACTTCTAACGGAAACAAGGCTTGGCCACTGTCTTCATGGCCACCTGGCGACACACCGGAACGTGGATCAAAGTCCCAGCCATGCCAAGGGCAACGCAACCAGCACTGGCCATTTTGGCCGATCTCAATCGAGCCCTCTCCCAGCGGTCCGCCCTGGTGTGGGCAACGGTTGTCCATCGCCGTGTACTCCCCTTCGATATGGGTAAGCGCCATAGACTTAGTACCAGCCACTACGGTTTTTACACGGCCTTCGGGTAATTCATCCAGTTCAGCAACTTTATGCCACTGCAGATCAGGAAGTTTCGGTTGTGCCATTTTCTCTCTTCTCAAGTTTGCTTGAACACCTCTACGATGGCAGCGAACTATCTGCCACAGGCCAACTCTGGACAATTCGCTCTCCCATTCTCAGTGAGAGGGCAATCAGCAGCTAATCCCAGACAAGCTACGGTCACATCTCTGTCATATTGGAACGGCGCCCCCGTAGCTCACGCCTGTAAGATAGGCCATATCCCGGTTAAAGGTAGTGAGATCGTCCTTATTGAATTCGCTCAAATGATGATGGCCACAGGCCCGAGCCAAAACGGTCATTAGGCCAATTGAAGCGTCGAGAAAACGCGCCAATCGCTCTGCAGCCGGATTAACTATCAGGCGCTCACGCAATTCCTCACGTTGAGTCGCGATACCCACCGGACAATTATCCGTATCACAGGCACGCATTCCAAGACACCCGATTGCCTGTAGGGCAGCATTGGATATCGCAACTCCATCAGCACCCAGCGCCATCGCTTTGGCAAAATCAGCCGGGGTTCGTAACCCTCCGGTCGCAATGAGGGTGATCTCTTCTGCACCACCAGAATCCAGATGCCGACGTGCCCGCGCAAGCGCCGGGATAGTCGGGACAGAGATGTTGTCACGGAAGATCAAGGGAGCGGCACCAGTGCCACCACCACGCCCATCGAGGATGATATAGTCGACGCCAATGCCAAGAGCTGCATCGATGTCTTTTTCAATATGTTGTGCAGAGAGCTTGTAACCAATCGGAATCCCCCCGGTACGCTCGCGCACCTCGTCTGCGAAATCCTTATATTGATCAAGCGATGTCCAGTCCGGAAACCTCGGTGGTGAAACTGCAGGCTGCCCTTCCTTCAGACCGCGCACCTGGGCAATCTTACCTTTAACCTTGATTCCCGGCAGATGGCCACCGGTACCTGTTTTGGCACCCTGCCCACCCTTAAAATGAAAGGCCTGCACACGTTCGAGCTTGTCCCAGCTGAAGCCAAAACGCGCAGAGGCCAGTTCATAAAAATACCGGCTGTTGACAGCCTGTTCATCGGGCAGCATGCCACCTTCCCCGGAACAAATGCCAGTACCCGCCTTCTCGGCACCAGTGGCAAGCGCGACCTTCGCTTCTTCGGATAGTGCGCCATAACTCATGTCAGACACGAATAGCGGGATTTCTAGGCGTAGGGGCTTTCTGGCCCGTGGGCCGATAGTCAGGTGGGTCTCTACCAGCTCATCGTCCAGCAGCGGCAGTTTCTGGAGCTGGGCTACCACAAACTGGAGATCAGTCCATTGAGGCAATCCCTGCCGTACCACACCCATAGCTGCAGCCGGACCATGAGGGCCCGTTTTTTCAAGTCCCTCGGATGCCAGCTTACGGATGAGCTTTACATCGGTTTCCTCAGGCCCACCGTGTGGATCTTGAAAACTACCCTGGTACTGGCTTCTATCATAAGGTTGTGGATGTTCTTTTTCCCATGCAAGTATCTCATCTTCATCAACGAGAACCGCACCGTCTTTGACCCAACTTTTGAACTTGGGTAACGTCTCCGCGTTGTTATATTCGCTAATGCCGGTATCAATACGGTAGTCCCAGCCATGGACGCCACAGATAATATTGTGACCGTCTATAAAGCCGTCCGACATCATTGCTCCCCGGTGTGCACAGCGCCCGTACAACACAGACACGCTGTCGTCATAGCGAATAACCACCAGATCGACATTTGATATCAAGACATGCTTGGGTTGTCGGTCCTCGAGTTCATCCCAATCCATAATTTTGATTGTATTCATTTCTAGCTAATTCCTCGTTATTGATGTACGCACCCTGTACGGCATCTCTCCCACCATTTTTTGCTCCTCGGAATCACTCATTCGACTCGCAATCGCACCATACCATTTAGAGGCGGGACCAGCACTTACGCCGTGTAACAGTATGCTAAGGCTCACTGTGGTAATTGTGATCAGCAAAATCAGTTCCTGATTCTCTACTTTAGCCTGCCTAATGATCAGTAATGCAAACAGAATCGATGCCAGTCCGCGTGGGCCGAACCAGCCCAGAAAGGAGACCGTGGGAAATCTTACGCCGCTACCTGCTAGCGAAAGCGCCACGGGTACCATTCGGACCAGCGTCAGACTTATCAGTGCATATAGCACAAACGTCCACTGGAATTCGTCTCCGAGCATGGGAATCATGACCGCGCCGAAAATGCTGAAAGTCAGCAATGTGAGCAACTGTCCTTCGGTTTCCGCAAACTCATAGAGAAACTTGCATGGCTGCGTCAGTTTGTTGCCAAAAACCAGGCCCGCGACAAATGCGGCAATAAAACCATTACCGTGCATAAGCTCGGCACAGCCAAAGGCCAGGAACGCGATACTTAGTGCGGCTAATCCCTGGAATGGTTCAGTAATCCAGTTCTTTTCGATAGCCAAACCAATGGCCTTTGCACCAACATAAGCCACCACTAAACCGGCGAGAGGCCCCATGGTGACTTGCAATAACCCGAACTTGAGCCAGTATCCCGCAGCACCGGGATCGTGCTCTGCACTAGCTAGACAGGTTAGGATCATCACGAAAGGTAACGCGATACCGTCATTCAACCCACTTTCTACGTTCAATGCCTGGCGGATCCGTACCGGCACCAGAGGACTTGACACCACAGCCTGGCCTAGAGCTGCATCTGTGGGTGCAAGCACCGCGGCCAGTAACGCCGCTTCCCAGAAAGTGATCTGGTTGAACACAACCAGTGCAATGATAGCGCCGAGTACAATACTGAGCGGCATCCCAACCACTAGCATGCGCTGCGGGAGATTGTGATCGCGTTTCAACTGCCTAAGATCGATTCTCGCAGCATCTGAGAACAAAACCAAAATCAGAGTGACCTCTGCCAACAACTCAACAAACTCATTACCAGCTTCAGTGCCAAATGGATTTGGAACGACTATTGCCACTACTACGCCGAACCCCGTGAGCACCATAGGGGCGGTAACGCTGGTTTCATCGAGCCGATTCGACACGAGGCCATAGAGCAGTATCGCTCCTGCCAGAATGACAATGACCGTATAGTCCATCAGTTCAAGCGATTCGGGAATGGTCCACGAACTGTTCCAGGGAGAATCTTTTGGTTAGCAACGGTTTACAGCAGAATTACAGTTAAATGCTTAACAGCATCGTTACTCCCAAACCTGCCGTTGCGAGGCAATTATCTGGTTATTTGTACCCCAGCTATCCCGTAGCCACTCGGTCCGGCATGATGACATACACCCATATGCCCAGTAACGTCGTCAGCATATAAAGAGTGTAGGAAATCCGCATAACCGGCTTGTAATTTTCAAATTGCAAGGCTTTGGGCACCAACTTGTTGCCCCGCAGAGCGATGAATACCCCTAACAGCACAGCCAGCACCCCTAAGAGTGCGTGGGCAGTCAACAAAACAAAGTAAGAATTATTGAGCTCTCCGGGAATACCAGGCACCACGTCTTCCTGAAACGGCGCCAACATGATCCACAACATTACAACGGTGCTAAGCGTCACGGCTGTGGTCTGAATCCAGCGATGAACTTCATAGTGTTGCTTCACGGCCATCACAACACCAATGGTGAACAGAATTGCCAGTGCTATCATCGAGACGAGTGCCACATCGGCACCCATGGATGCACCTAAATCTAGAAACCCATCTTTTTCTAAAAATTCACTCATTGGTAGTCTACTCGTTCCATATATTTTATATGGTTATTCTAGGGCAAAGCTTACCATGACTTCCAGTCGATTTTTTTTTAAAACTCATTCAACTCGCCTGCTTTTCTATTGAGCGTGTATTGAGAATAAGCACCCACTATCCACCTCAGCGTCCGTGCGAAATGCACCAAGCATTCTGGTGTTTTCTAGACAAAACTTAAGAAGTAGTCCAACGGGATACTAGGAATCTGGTCGCAGGCAAATGGGTTTTGTTCAAGCTTATCCGAATCATTAGGCCTCTTTTTCTTTTGTAGGCCTAAACTGCCTGCGTACCTATCAACGAAAATGATCAGGTCAACAGTCCGAACTTCCCAACAGTCACCTCGGGCTCTGCACCTCTTCATTCCATACACTTATTATCCACAAAATAGATTCAACAAAGTAAAGAAATCCAACTAACAGTAATCCATAATGTGTCCAGACACCCTGATGCCCATCAGTGAAATCCATCAAGACTGTGGGTACAGCAGAACCAATAATCGCAAAGGAAAATATTAGTTTTACCCATTTACTATTCATAAATCTATTCATAACGAAACCTCAAAATATTGATTTGTAACCCCGCGATGATGCCTTGATTCTTACGGCGACCACCCCCAATAACAGGTGCTTCAAACCACGTTAATTGCCGAGCACTTCTGCGATCACCACAACTCATCCAATAGTTACTGTCGAGCACTGTGAAAACAGTTTGAATAATATAGACCGGCTTTACAAGAATAAAATAACTCATGATGTCACTCGTTCTGTGGCATCGAATCGTCAGAGATTTGCGAGAGTTCAGAGTAAAGTAGTTCTGTTAGAATTATCTAACAAAATTGCATAGATAGTGATTTCCTGGCCTGGAGTTCGGCGTGATTGATGGCGTTATTCTTGTCTGGTTTATCTTGACATTTGCCTCATTGTTGTTTGTTGCCGTGGACATCCGCAACACACCCGAATCACCTGTTTTGAAGTGGGGCTTCATTCTGCTCGTTGCCTATACCGGACCGGTTGGACTGTTACTTTACGTTATCGGTTGCCGCGAACCGTTGAAGGGCCTCCACGAACGTTATGTCGCGGTACTGTGGCGGCAGGTTCTAGGCTCCACCATGCATTGTGTCTCGGGGGATGGGGTCGGCATCCTAGCTGGAGCTGTGATTGGAGCATATCTCCATCTGAGTTCCGGATTACACATCACGCTTGAATATGTCCTGGGATTCGGTTTCGGCTGGCTTATATTCCAGGCACTTTTCATGCGTGATTCACAGGGTGGATCCTATCGGCGAGCCTTGAGCAATACCTTCCTCCCGGAGCTGGTTTCTATGAATGCCCTAATGGCCGGGATGGTCCCATTGATGAGTTTCCTGATGGCTAGTATTCCAGGCGCTCATAACCCCTTGGCAGCAAGGTTCTGGTTTACCATGTCGATGGCACTGCTGCTCGGGTTCATCTTGGCCTATCCGATAAATTGGTGGCTCGTATCGCGCAATCTAAAGCATGGGATGATGACGGTCAGGCCAAATGGGTCACCGCCAGTCGCACATGACTCAAGAGACCATGGCACTATTGATCCTCAAACCATGGGAGATACACACGATAGTCACGCCGGTGCTGACGGCAAAACCGCCACTGGCACTGAGGTTGCGATAGTGACGATCATATCTTTCGTAATGCTGGGAGTAGGCCTGATTGTCACCCTGGTGTTGTAGTCTGCACCAACTGACCCGCGCTACAACGAGGTCTGTTAGATCCCGTCCAAGCAGTCGACCAGCATAGACCAGCCAGGTTAGGAAAACGCTTGCGTAACAACGGTCCACACCACCACACTCATGTGTCTCGTATGGTATTCTTGCAGGCTGGGGTGAAATAGGCCAATATTCAATTTGTTATAGGAACTTTGCTATTATCCCTAAGAGCAGAACACTAGTGTTCCTCTGATATATGCCAGCCTAACATTGTCCTTGAAAATCAAGAATACTCAAAGCCCCGTCCTTCCAAGACTGCAAATAATTCCCGAAGAGGTATTCAAGACTTTATGCTGACCTTCCTCACTGTTATAGGTCTAGTACTGGCTACCGCGGCGATTCAGGTGATACCCGAATTCGCCGGTGAAAGTATGGCTATGTACATCGTTGAGCCAGCCGAGGATGGTGGTTACGGTGCAAGTCTCAGAGACAACCCCACTCCAGAGACTGACCCCTATTTAAGCTCCACTGCGCCCATCTCCAGCGACGATGCCCCTGTCCTGCTGGCAGCACTGACACGGGTGTCTCCAGATACACATTTACTTTCGACTAACTCTGAAGGCAACACTGCTCGTAATCGATTGGTCAACCCGATTCAACCGAAACCGAAGGCGGTTGAACTGAGTTCAGCACTGGCAGGCACGAATAGCGAAGCCTCTGCCAACGACACGGCTGATCTGAAGAACACCAAACTGCTTGGTGGACAAGATAATGCACTGACCGAGAACGGCCACCATCTGACTAGATCGATGCTCCAGCTTGTCAATGAGAAACCCCGCCTCGAGGACGACGGCACAATATTTCTGTCAGTAGCTACTCAAAGAACGTTCCAGTTGCGCACCATCCTGGCTGAGCAGGTCAGTGTTCCAGTCACTTCCGAATTGCCGGGCCACATCATTTCCAATCCAGCCAGCAGTATGTTGCTCCAAGCCAGTTATACAGGCACTGTCGAGTCTGTTGACGGGCAGTTCCCGTTCGTTGGTCAACGCGTGCAAAAAGGACAGCTACTGGCTCGACTCCACCCGATCAACAACCATCTTGACGAAGCACAGGTCCTTGAGCGCATAGAAGAGCTGACCAGCCACATCGATCTTGCGCGAAAACAGATGGCTATGCTCAGGGAAGTCGTCTACGTTCGCTATCGAATAAACAAGATTGAGGAAATTCGTACAGAAATCGAAGGCCTCATTCGCCGGGTTTCCGTACTCAAGGACTCACTGACTAAATCCTACGAGTTACGCGCTAAAGCAGATGGGGTCATCTCTGATATCAGTGCTTCGGTGGGGCAATACGTGGAGAACGGTTCCAACATCTTTAAGATTGTTGACCCTACGATGCTATGGGTAGAGGCGGCAGGATTCGAACCCGGCCTTAAAGACAGGATCGAAAGCGCCTCTGCTATAACTGTGCACGGCCAAGCAATATCACTTAGATACCTTGGCGGCGGACTATTGCTAAGCAATCGAGCTATTCCTTTACAATTTGAGATCATCGGCACAACATCTAATCTGGCGGTAAATGACCCAGTCACGGTTATTGTCCAGGATCGCGGCAAGGATGTTCAAGGCATCAAGATTCCAAGGAGTAGTATCGTTCGAAGCACTGATGGTTCTCAAAAGATGTGGGAGCGACTCTCATCCGAGCGCTTTGTCCCTCACCACGTTAATACACTACCGATTGATGCTCAGCACGTGCTGGTGACAAGCCAACTCAGCCCGAATATCCGCGTTGTCACTGAAGGCGTTGCGATTCTTGATCAGATTCGTTAGCCAATCAGTCTATCTAATCATGCCCGGTTAATTCTACGATAGGTCACCAGGACGAGCCGATAAAATGAACATACGCAATCTTGAATCCAGCCTGCCAGATGAGGTTCAATCGACTGAACAAGCCGATCTAACCGGTGATACCTCACAACCCACTTCTGATCCAGCATCACCAGTAAACAAAGTGTCCAATCCCCCATCTATCAGCACCATTGAGAACCTCCAAGGTGATAAGTCAAGCAGGGTGAGCACCAAAACTGAGGAAGATACCGAGGCGGATTCTTCCATCAAACAATCATGGCAGGAGCTGCTTCGTCCCAGCATATATCCGATAATCGCGGGCGGTGTGTTAGGAGCGCTCATGGCGGTAGTCACTGTACTGGGAATTTTGGAGTTTCTTCCCCCACTTGATCCCCGAGTTGAGACGCTAGACCGACAAGTCGCAGGCCTTTTTCAACGCGTGGAATCCCAAGAGTCAACAGTCCGATCGATCGAGGTCGACATTGCTCGAGCAATAAAAGCGGCGACTAACAACTCTTTGCATCTTGGTGAACAGGACAAACGCCTTGAACAAACATTAACCCGACTTGACATCACGGAACAAAACCTGCGGACAGATCGCAGTCTGGGTTCACCGTTGTTTGGGGTTGCAGTCGCTCAACTTGCAAAGGTTATTCACGAAGGACGACCCTTTGAACCGGAATGGGTAAACCTTTACGCGTTAGCAAAGGATTCCCCCTCGCTGAAGGCGGACCTGCAACGATTGATGCCAATAGCCCATGTCGGCATTGAAACGACATATGAGCTTCGCGCCAGCCTGCAGGCATACCGCAATCATCTTTTCTATTCCGATACTTTTCTGAGCAAAGCCTTACTTGATGGTCTTTCTGTTTTTCAGTACAAATTCGGTTTTCCAGTTGTTCGCTCGCCGACCGAAGAGTCAGCACTACAGCATCTGAATAAGACAGAAATCCATCTGCTTAATGGAGAGATCAAGTCGGCGATCGCTGTGATTTCAACAATCGGATCCCCTTACAATGAGCATCTTTCGCCATGGATCAAAAGTGCAAAACAACACCAGGTTGCACTTCGAATCAGCACTAAACTGACGGCTATCTCCGAAGAGGAACTGAGTAAACGTTTCCAGTGACAGCTGACGTTTTCTGAACGCTACTGCTTGGCCAAACCGGTTCAAGATCAGTGATGAGCAAGTGCTCGAGAAGCCCTCAGCAACCGCAATTACTGCTCCAGGGTTGCCAGTCGGTTTAATGCCAGTTCGGTCAGAGCCACCGATGCTCTGTTAAGGGCGAGCCGCCCTTTGATTTTCTCGACGTAGCGGGCAGCCATTTCCTGAGCTGGGTTATCCAGTTCTGCCAACGCCAAAATTGCACCTTCCAGACTACCCTTTTTGAGTTGATCTGCTGTAACAGACATAATAGCTTTAAGTCGATCAGGTTTAGATCCGTTTTCGGACAGTACTGAATCAACCAATGATCGTACCGATATCAATGCTTTGGTCGACCAAGATTCATCATCTGGCGAGAACTTGTGAATCTCTCCTTCCAGAGCTGGAAGTGCCTCCAGTAGTTCTTTCTCTGTTGGAACACCATTAACCGAATATGGTTCCAGAAACTCTACGAATGTCAGAATGTCTTCGTCGTCACTTGCAAGTGCGCGTACTGCCCGGATCTCACTGCTATATGGCTGAGATGTCAGCAGCACTCGGCCCAGATCCATAATAACAATACTTAACGAAACGTTGTGAACAACAGCTGCTGATTCCGATATAAGCTGACCTGGGTTCGGTGTTTCGAGCTGCTGAGTTTCCGGTGTATTGTCGGTCGTTTCCCTAGAGTAGAGGGTGAAAACAAGTGTAGCTACCGAAACCAACGCGGCGATACCGGCGACAGTAATCGCAACTGCAGACGATGCCCCGAACCAATTAAATGGCTGACCAACAACTTCAGTATCGTTCTCTCGTGTAGTTGTGGCCTGAGTTCTTTTATCGCCACTCACCGTTGAATCCTGAGAATTATCCGCCTCGGTTCGGGTCTTCAACACCTCTTGGTTGTGGTAGTCGCTAGGTCCTCCCGATGCAACACGCTCGGTTATTTGCTGAGAGCCGGCATCGTTGGTTGGGGTCGTTGCTTTTTCATCGACGCGAGTGTGCGATATCAGTGGCGGCTCCGCTTCAACCCCACTGACTTTGACGTCCGGTAATTTCTTTCTTGGCATACGCCTACAGTTTAATCACCAGTTGTATCATGGAATCATCGGCGCCTCATGCGACGCAGACGGATTTCGCCATGGAAGGGATTCTAATTCCGATACCATATTCTTGATTTCAGTAGCTGCCGGACTACTCGGCAATAGCGCAATTGGAGACGAACCGTGAAACGACGCTTCCTGAAATATAGCTCGGTCTGACAAGGAGGTTTTCAACGGTTCAACCCCAAGGCTCTCCAGTTGTGTCCTTGCATGGCTCGCGACGAGTGTTCGCTTAACCCTGTTTAGTACAGCCCGGGTCATCACCTGCCTTCCAGTTAATGAGGAGGCGCTATCTACCAATTTTTGGGTCCGGACCGCCTCGAAGATGTTTGCCTCATCCGTCATCACCGGAATCAGCACAAGGTCTGACACGCCGACGGCAAATATCATGGCCTGGCTGGCAAATCCTGCACAATCGATCAGGACAAAATCGTGCCACTGAGCAAGTTCATTTACAAGACCAACCATGGAGTACTCGTCCACATTCGTACGCAGTGTCAAGTTAGACAGCACATCGCCCTTACCATGCCACCTGCTGAGCGTCTGGTTTGGGTCTGCATCAATCAGCGCTACGGTCTGACCCTGTAGATGCCAAAAAGTTGCCAGGCATGCAACGAGAGTCGATTTTCCTGCACCGCCCTTGATCGTTGCCACTGCCAGAATACCACCTTTCGAATCTAAATTCGTGGTCGGCAGCGTGCCAAATAATCCAGGCTGTTCGTCTATCATGATCCGGTCACACTTAAATACCGCACGATCTGGTAGGACATGGTCTCCGAGACTTATCAACTCCATCTAATCGGGTACAAACTGCGACCCGCAATTCAGTCCTATGCATTATACGACGTAATCTTCAAAGGATTGAGCGAATTCGCAGGAGTCCAATCAGGCCAACGTTCTATTATCACTAAAATCTCAGGCCAAGATATCCGATCGAAACCTAAGTACGGTTTCTGTCAGTATGCCTCGATGACTCCTCTGTTCTGATCCTGGGCCCTTGATACCAATCGTAGTAACGGTTTTTCACCGAAACGGAGAAACAGCAATGGCGTCAATATAGCGTCGAGTATTGTTGAAATCAAAAGTCCGCCTATGATCACCACCGCAACCGGATAGAGCATTTCCATTCCAGCCGAGTGCCGGGCGAACAGAAGAGGCATCAATCCGAAACATGCAGATAAAGCTGTCATAAGAACGGGCTTAAGTCGCTCCTGACAACCTCTCAGTATCATATCTCGTCCAAACTGTTCCTCTTCATTAAGCACTAGGTTAATAAAATGGCTGATCTTAAGAATTCCGTTTCGTGTACAGATACCGGTCAGGGTGATAAAACCAACTGTGCTCGCGACAGAAATCTCAAGCCCACAGAGCTTGATTGCAATCACGCTACCAATCAGTGCCAAAGGAACATTAGCCATTATAATCAGTGCGACTAAAGTAGAACGATAACGGGTTACTAAAACCGAAAATATCAGGAACAGGGAAATCATTCCCAGCAAGAAAAGGCGGTGCGTAGAACGATCCTGCTCAGCATATCGACCTTCAAACTGAAAGTAATAGCCTGACGGGAGTACGAAGCTCTCCAGTAATTTCCGAATCTCGAATGGAATATTGGCATCGTTTCCTTTATCAGCATTCGCCATGACCATGATACGTCTGCGGCTGTTTTCCTTAACAACCTGGTTAGGACCGCTGGATTCCTTGACCTCGGCCAACATCGAAAGCGGCACTGGCCCTGACTCGGTAGCGATCAGTGTATTGGAAAGCGAACGAGAATCTCTGTGAACATCACCGATACGAACAACAACGTCGAAATAGCGCTCACCATCAATGATTTGGGACACTTCATTTCCATTGATCATGTGACCAAGTTGTCTTGTTAGTGTGCCAGATTTAACGCCATATAAGGCAGCCTTACGTGGATCGATGTTGATCTGTATTTGTGGAATGAGCGACTGCCTCTCGATGTTTATATCGACCAGTCCAGTCACGCCCTGCAGCTTGCCTTCCAGTTGACTAGCCAATCTACGCAGAGTGCTCAGGTCTTCACCAAAAATCTTGATCACGATCTGGGCCGGCGCACCTGTTAGAATATGATCAATTAGCCGATGCGAGATAGGCTGGCCCACACCAATGCCCCCTGGCAAAGCAGACAACTTCTGTCGGACTGCTCGCTTTACTTCTTCCATCCTTCGATTTCCTAACCGGATATTCACCTCGTACTCGTTGACATGAACGCCCAGCGCATGCTCGTCCTGCTCTGATCTGCCGGTTCGGCGCCCTACGCTCACGACCTCCGGAATCTGCAGCATCAGGTGTTCGGCGACTTGCCCAATTTTGGCTGACTCTTCTAACGAGATACCTGGCTCCAAGCTAATCGCCACATTCAGGGAACCTTCCTGAAAAGCGGGAAGGAAAGTCCGTGGCAGGCTTGGGAGAACCACAACAGCAGCGAGAAACGCTATCGTAATACCAATAATGAATGGACGAGGGTTCTCAAATACTTTTATCAGCAAATTCTCATTGAAACGCTTCAGGTTTCGCACCAGCCAGGTTTCCTGATCAGATAAGCGACGCATACTGGGAAGAAAAAACGAACACAGGACTGGCGTTAAGGTGATCGACACGATAAGGCTTGCCAGAATAGAGGTAATGTAGGCAACACCCAGTGGTATAAACAGGCGACCCTCAAGACCCGGTACGGCAAAGACTGGAACGAATACCAACACGATTATCGCTGTTGAATAGACGATCCCTGAACGAACCTCCTGCGATGCATCTGCGACCACCGTCGCGATAGATCTTGGGGAACCCAGCTTTCGATTCTCGGACAATCTTCTATAGATATTTTCAACATCTACGACAGCATCATCGACCAATTCCCCTATTGCAATCGCCAACCCACCCAGAGTCATCGTATTTATTGTCATACCAAGCCATTTGAATACAACAAAAGTAGTCAGAATCGATACTGGTATGGCGATAAGTGATATCACTGTTGTGCGGGTATTGGCCAGAAAAAGAAAAAGAATCACCGTCACAGCGACTATCGCCTCGAACAAGACCTTTTGGACATTCGCGATCGATGCTTCAATAAAATCCGCCTGGCGAAACACAAGGTGGTCCAGTTCAACTCCTTGGGGCATATTCTGGTTGAGTTCCTTCAGAGCCCTTGTAATTTCTTTGGTCAGTAAAATCGTATCGGCTCCCGGCTGCTTCTGTACCGATAGAATCACTGCGGGTGATCCCTGAAAACCCGCATCGCCTCTACGCTGTTTCGGAACGAACGAAATATTGGCTACCTGATAGAGCAACACGGGCTGCCCACCTCGAATCCCGATTGCTACGTTTCTCAGATCTTCAAGACTGGTTGTTCGACCTAAATTACGGATCAAGAATTCTTGGGCTGACTGATCTACAACGCCCCCACCGGTATTACTTCCAAAGCTTGCGACCGCTTCTTCGATGTCCTGTAACGTGATACCAAAGTGTTCCAGCCTGAGTAAGTCAGGGATAACATGGTACTCACGCACTAGGCCCCCGATTGGCACTACTCGGCTCACCCCCGCGATGGCTCGCAGGCGCGGCGCGACCACCCAGTCCGCAATTTCCCTGATTTTCATCGGATCTATCCCCTCGCCGGTGATTGCGGTTAGCAAAATCTCTCCCATATAAGAAGAGACCGGCATCAGGACAGGCTGAAATCCAGGTGGCATCCGTTCGGACCCAACATTGAGCCTTTCTGTAACGATCTGTCGTGCTCGATAAACATCAACGTCCCAATCAAACTCGACATAAATTATTGAAAGACCGGTCGTAGATGTGCTACGGACACGGGTCATACCATCCGCACCGGCCATTACCAATTCAATAGGATATGTAATCAAACTCTCGACTTCTTCAGGCGCTAAACCATAGGCTTCGGTCATGATCGTCACCAGACCCTTATTCAGGTCTGGAAAAATGTCTGTTGGCAATTCCCTTTGAACAACCAACCCGTAGCCGACACATGCCACGGCTACCATCAGAATGATCAGTCGACTGCGAAGACTCGCATTAACCAGAAATCGAAACATTGGTTTTACCTGCCCCGCAAGGTTCGTGGTGACGAATCGAAAGAAAGGGCTGAGTTACTGGGATTCGGCCGAGATCTTGCTATCTGAGTGGCGGACGCTACAACGATAAAGGTAACGAAAGACAACTGCGCTTACGACCAGGCCGATTAGAATCGAGATCCCTGCGGGAATCGAAAAAATCCAGACAACCAATAATCCAAGTACGTAACCCAGAATACCTGTGTGAAATGCGACCAGGAAAGGGTTCCCTCTTATGGGTTCTCTGGCGGCTAGCGCCGGCACCAAGAACGTTGCGAACGTGAGCACGACGCCAATCACCTGGACGGACACTGCGGCAATGACTGCAATCGAAAGGCAGCAAAGCACACGTTCTCGGTAAAGATTTCGAAAATACCATAGAGCGATAAATACACCGTAGAGAAGTGAAATAGCCACCAATTGGCCAGAAGTCACCCATAATATTTCCCCAAAAACCAGCACCTGTAAGGAGGCAACGTTGCCTAACCCCAGCACGGGCGACAGAGCCTGCAACGAAAGTCCAGTCAAAAAACCCAGGCCAACCAGGACTTGCTGGACAGGTTGAGAATACCGCTCTAGAAATAACAACACCATCGCGAAACCCAGCGCAGTGGCAATGCCAGTCAACTGGAGCAACCAACCCGCGACCTGACTCCCAAATAACCATAACCCAACAGTCACACCAGCCGCAGACGCTTGCACCAGCACCAGCAAAGGAAAAACAGCACCCTTCTCCACAACTACACGACCCAAGGGCACCACAACAGCCAATGTCATGAGGGCGACGACCAGAGCGGGCCCAAAGATACCTAGATCAAATCCCGTCATCAATGGCCAACAGCATCGAGCAACTTACCGACAGAGGTACGGTAAAACTGCTCATAGGTCGCCACTTCTCCTGCTCCACTAATGGTCAAGGGAAGAGCTACCAAAGGAAGACTTAGTCTTTCAGCCAATGCAAGTATATCGGTCGAATGCCCAATAACGCTGTAGGAAATGAGGTCGACTTTGTCCAGATCCATATTGTTTATCGTCACGACGTTAATACCTAGCCAGTCAAAAAGATAATCCGAATAGCCTGGCACGGTTACAACCGTCAGTCCCCTCAATTTAACAGCTTGTTGTTCTAGTTCGTCTGCTAGTCTGCCCACATTTTTGATAAAATTTTTGGCGTTTTCCTTGTACAGTTTTGCATTGTCTTTGTCTAATTGAATCATACGCCCGGCAAGTTGTCCGGCAATGGAGCGAACCCGCCTGGGATCTCCTTGAACGAACGGATTCCAATGTGCATGCTGCGTATGACCATCCTTGATCCGGGCCAACTTGACAACATCCTTGATCAAGAACCACCCGGGGTTTCCTGATGCCAGATTGTTGTTCTTCACTTTCTCCAGAGTTTTTGGTAGCCACCTCTGCTCACTACCGACACCAGTACAAACCAGGAGATCTGCAGCGTTAAGAACAGCGACTAGTGACGAGGAGACCCTCACCTTAAAAGGATTATCTGGAGGCGTTCTTGGAACGTACACATCTACCTCGTCCCCGCCTATCTCTGCCGCCAATGCACCCCATTCTGGGGAGCAGGCAAAAACGTTTAGCTTCGCATAGGCAAACTGAGGTACAACACACATTGTGATCAAGCAGAGTGTGAAAGTTCGCACTGCTCTCAATCGATTTCTCCTGCCATCTAACCGTTGCTGCTAGGAAACATCACTTTAAGGTAAAGCAGGCGCCATCACCAAAGAGGAGTCGACTGCCAGTGGCGCACGCAGAGTACCAAGAAATGCAATGATATTCTTCAGTTGGCGCTGGTTCAGGTTAAGCGCCTCCAGCTCGGAGTGTCCCGTTGCGGCCGGTGGTGCAGTATTGTAGTGAGTCAAAACCTCATCAAGAGCATCCATTTGCCCGGCATGCATGAAAGGTGCTGTATCAACAACGTTTCGCAAGGTCGGAGTTCGAAAGGCCCCGACCAGTTCCTCTCCAGAGGCTTTAACGAATCTTAAGTCTGCACAATCTCGCCTACTGGCATCACTGTATTCGCTCAAGCAATTAAACTCGTCCTTTAAAACATTCTCTACCCCGCTAGACCGACCTTTGTCCGGGGACAGGCCAGCTGCCGGAGGAACTCCAGTATTGTGAAAATCATTGTTGGTAAAGAGTGGACCGTTGTGGCAACGAACACAGCGCCCGCCTTGCTCATCGATAAAAAGTCGTAGACCATCTATCTCCCCAACAGTGAGAATGCTCCGCATGGCACTCTCATCTCGATCGACAACGGCCTGAACATAGTCATCAAACCGAGAACGCCCCGGCACGATCAAGCGCTCATAAGCTGCTACAGCCTTACCCATATTGACATAGGCCCGAGTAATCACTTTCTGATCTTCCACAGCCATGGACCGCCATGCAGCAAGTGCAGTGGGATTTTCCTCCACGGGGCCCGCTTGATCAGGGAAACGCAAACGATCGGAAACAACAGGCAAAGGGCCAAATATTCTTTCATAGGTTTCTCTATAGAACTCGTCCACAATGTGAACATACTGGGTTCGAGTGCCCCCGTGCTCTACGGGACTCTCCCATGGGCCAAGCGCCTGAGACCACAGACTATCTTTCCTTCCATCCCAGAACAGCCAAGGACTTAGAGCGGCACCAATAATAGTTGGGGTCCGGCGATCAGTCACACCGATACCGTTTCGGGCAAGTGGTAAACCATCGGTAAACAACAGTTCCGGATTATGACAAGATGCACAGGATACTTGGCCGTTTGCACTGAAGCGTGGATCAAAGAATAACTGCTGCCCGAATGCGGCGGCCTGAGCATCCCCCGCAAACCTGTTGGACAAATTAAGAGGAAAACTCGGCAGGCTATCTAGTGATAGAGAACGCAGCAGCGAGACGTCATCGGGCGTCCAAGCCAATTCGCTCGCCAGTCCCGGAAGAGCAAAGAACGTCAACAGAGCCGCTGCAACCCATCTAACACTCAATCGACACACCCCGGCCCCAACTATCATAGCTGTGCCTATGGTCCGAATGCACCCTGCCAGATCACTGGCGGCCGGGCGTTCTACTGCGCACTTTAGCCATTGCCACATTGGTCAAACTTTCCACTACAGTTTAAGGTAGAAAACAACCACATCCTTATGGCCATCAGCGTGGATGTTAAACACCACTTCCCACACACCCGGCATCTGAAACTTGATGCCTTCAACCAGATATCTACCATCGCCAAAATTCTCCGTCACCTTCGGTGAGGTGGGCAGACCATGGCCATGCTCCGGCATGCCGCCTTCTACAGTGATCTCTGCCTGCTTAACCGGCATATCATGTTTATCCTTCAGGTCAAGCACCCAGGACTGGATCTGATTGATTGGTATCGGGTCCTTCTCAGGAGAAATCGTCGCAGTAAATCGACCCCACTCTGAACCGCGTGTTCGGGATATATCCAGATCTTTCACATCCAAGTTCGTTTCCGAACTATCCGACTGGTCGTGGTCATGGCTGTGGCTTTTATGATCGTGACCTTGACCATGGCCAGAATCATCCTTTTTCTCCTCGGTGCTACTCGCAACGCCCAGGGAACACACGGTTAAGGATAAAACCAGTCCCATAACAAGACCTAAAGATGTTTGCCTCACAGAGATCTCCTCCTTCCTCATCGAGTTACCCATGATTTAATTCCAGCATTTCGTTCTCAGTAGCCAATAGTTCCTCAATTTTTCAGTCCTCCTTACTCACCGTCTTCGTGCTACCCCCTGAGACGCGCTGCTATTTGGTTTCAGCCAACTCAAACTGACAAATGGCCAACGTAATATCAATATTACTAGGAATAGTACCCAGAAATTGAGCATGTGGATAGCCCACAGCAGTGCAGAGAGTCCGTATACCAATAGCCATGCGGTGGTGAACAGGCTGATCAAAGACGCCAGTATGATTCGAAAGCTGTGTGACAAGTGCCCCGAACCCACCTTCAAAGCTGCAACAACTATAGCAACCATAGATACCACAATCATCACAGCCCCGGCATTGAACCACGACCCTCCGCTCGCTAATACCGCGTATAGCCCACTAAAGTAGGTTTCTCCCGGACCAACACGGTACAACAGGAAAGAACTGAGTGTAAGATCCCAAGCACCATCTACAACAAATAGAGTCCCTAACTGCGGGCCGTCCCCGAGTATTGCGGATAGAAACGCCATGGTGCCCAGTATCAGTCCCGACATCACGCTCAGGCGCCAGAACAGGGGCACTTCCCGAAATTCCTGTCTAGCGAGACCACTTATGATTGCCCTGGACACAAAGAAGACCAGTAACAGAATAGCCAGAATGACGACCGCATCGGACAACGGCCAAAAAATGGTTGGTAAATCAATGGACGAGAACATTTACCAGCCTCTTAGTTCTGACTTTTCTGAGATCTAGAGGGTTTGAATACCGGCCACATTATTTCGATTGTTTGATAGGGTTAAGCTATCTAAATATCGAGCAAAGTATCCAGTTTTCTTTTCAAATCGTAGAAGCGGCGGTTATCAAAGAAATTCATCAAAAGAGCATTTTCCGACACCGCATCGTGCAACTGGTAGCCACTTGCCGGCGGGCTTCCGGGGTAAGCGAGAAGAAAATATTCATTAAGAATCCAGGGCTTAACGATTGCCACTCCGGAAATATGTCGCAGCGGGATGGTTCGCTCAATCCGTGGTGTCGCACCGGTCAGCCAGCGAAGCACGTGGTTGAGCCAGGAATCGCGCATGATACGAAGCTCGTTGTCGTACAGTTCGATCGTCCCACCAACCCCTCGGGCAACGACTAGAGGAATCTTTTGTGCAACTTCGCACACTATCTCGCTAGTTTCAACGCTTTCACTTTTTCCAAATACTCTCCCACTTGTAGCAGGTATGCGGGAAAGGATATTCAACAAATTCAGCTTCATACCTTGTCCGAACACTAGTTCCTTCGTCTTTTGAGCCCTAGGTTACGAGGTGCCACCGAAAAGGCTGAGGCCTTAAAAAGCGAGAGCATTCAACTGGTACGGAACCCTCCAGCGGTTCAGATCTGCTTTTCGCCGCTGTTCATCTATTCTGGTTTGATCCTCGCCCATTGAGGTCATTATTAACACTTTGAGATCATGCACTTCAGCCAGCGTTGGTGCCCTTGACTGAGCCTCGGTAATCTTATGGAGCGCATTGTGGTACTGACCCATGTGATTAAGAGTCGCCGCTGAATACAAAGGTGTCACCGCTAGCTTGGGCTTAAGCTTCTCAGCTCGTTCAAAATAAGCAAGTGCCGAGTCATAATTTCCTTGAAGGCTGAGCAACCACCCCATGTTTACGTATCCCATTGGCAAATCGCCTCGCAACTCTATTGTTTTCATAAAACTCATGGCCGCAGCATCGGATTCGTTTTCCAGCAGGTAGATCACTCCCAGCAAGTTAAACATATGAGCCATGTACATCACGTGATCGTCTTCAGAAGCGAAAATACCACGATGAGAACCGTCCAAAGGGTGGCGAACAATCCAGGTTTCGACAAAGGATTTTGTTTTGGAATAGGTGCCAGTAGGCAATGGGTCTGCAGCCAGAATTTTTCGTCCAGGCGGCGATTCGAGGGCAAATTGGTGGAGAGCATACGCATTAGGCTTGATGCGTCGAACCAACGTTGCTGCGACCTGATCCATCAGTTTCGGAATATCCATCGTGTCGCCAGAAATCTCCTCAGAGAGAAGCAGGCGCCCCGTTGCAGGATCCAGAAAATCGATTTCTGCCATCAAATCACCGATTAATTCAGACTCACCCCGTTGCGCAGCAGTAATGACGAAAGTAACGGCCACCCGCCCGTTGACTAGACCCAGGTACAGATGGAGCCCTTCCACCACTTCCTTCATTTTTACGGCGTCGGCCAACTGAAGCAACGCAGAGCTTCGATAGTTCATCCTGAACGAATAGTCCTCGGAATAGTGGACACCAGCATCCCGGAACAACTTGCTGGTCGCATCTTCAAGAATTTGGCCCAAAGTTTCGGCGGTGTACCCGCTTTCTTCCATCGCTTGGGGTGCTGAAATCTGGTCGACCATTACATCAGTCGGCTCCGATAACATCGTCAACGATGCGACAACCGCTGTAAAACCTATCACCACCCATTCAATGGGCCCCATCGTTACAGCCTCCCGATGTGGAGATTCCTAAGCTTAGGTCGTGGCCGCGAAGGCGTGATTCTGGGTTCAATCAGAATCAATTTTTCGAAACCATCTTCTCGAACGCAAATACCTACTCCGGCCTACCTTCCAAGGGTTATTCTCAATGATTCGCTTCAATTTTTCTCGGACCTGCAGGTTGCCAATACCCTTTTTTGCCCAGATTCTGTATATGGCAACAGCATCCTCGAATTCCGCTTTGGTGACTTTCTTTCCGGTTTTAGCAAAACGTTGGAGAACACCTTCTATTTTGCTATCCAGATCACTTTCAAGCGCCACACCACTCTCCAGCAGAATACCCGACGCCAGCCAACGCGCCTCATCAAAGCTAATATCAAAACGCGCTACCGCAGCACGTAGCAAATGGCGCTCATCCTCGAGAGTCAGAAATTGACTCTCTGCCCCGTGCGCCTTGACATATTCGGCAAATTTCTCCTGGTCATTATTTTCAGACCGGCTTTGCAACATCATATCGTGGTCAACGCTGCGCTCTCCGGTCTCCCCACTTTTCCCAACATTCTTCCTAGCCATCACCATCTCCATGTTCCATCCGTTGCCGAAATTAATCCCCGGTCAAGCCATCAACTGGAGAGATCTATTAATCTGATTGTAGAATCCGTATTGCTTCCATGCTCTTCTCAATCTGTCTTTTTGTGAATATTGATAGACTCACCGCCACATCCGAGACCCGATCGGCCCACCGTTCAAACGAGGCCTGATCGACGAACTGCTCAAATATTGATTCAGCTTGCAAGTTATCCGCTGAAATGCTGCGAACAAGCGCTTCAATATAACGCTGATCTCCCAGGTTATCAGCTTTACTGTTGACAACGACTCCAAGAGAAGTGCAGACAGTCTGAATCGGAACCTTTACGGCTAACCAACCTGGCGCTGCCAGTTCGATCTGCGTCGGTATGTAGCCCTTCTCAGCAATGGCCGGCTTGTTGATTGATCCGAATACTACGTCTGACCGATTAAGCAATCGAAGGTTGGACCGTTTACGAACGTAGCTGAGTTTAGGGGAAGAGAAACCGGGGTGTTCGGTAAAGAAAGCTGCGTCAGTTCGTTGCTGCGAGACACTCTCGAGGGCCCGGTACCCACCTTTGCGTTCGAAAGTCGTACTCTCCCTGTTTCCCAGATCCGGCCAAATTGATTTGGCCATGAAGGCCGTTGCCTGATGTTCAGCGCCTAGATCTACATGGATGGGGTCTCCTTCATCTCCAGAAAACAGACCATCGGACGTATTGGAATTTACTGCACCAAAGAGGCAAATGGGTATATCCCCGTAAAATTCCAATGACTTCGAATGCTCAGGGTTACGAATGAGGAAATCAATAAAAACATCGAGACGGACAAAGCCGCTGACTGCAGAATCACGAACAATAGCCGTTAGCGTTTCCTCATCGCGTTTGTTGGGTATCAGTTGGACCTCGTATTGCCCCTCCAGTCCTCTCTTGAGCTTGGGTCCGAAGGTAATATGCGAGATGTTATCAGCCGGCCCCGAAAAGAATTTTCGAACTTCTGCCTCAGCAGCAACAGGATACACCCAGAATAACGACAGCAATACTGCTAACGCTCTTATCCTGCAATTCGGGGTTGTAAGGTACACTTTCATGCGCTGTTCTATAGGCGTGATTTCACGCGACCCTAGTCGCCGGCACTCCCGCTACTTTAAAACCATTCCTCCGCAACCCAGTTACCCCCCATACCGCCGAGAACCATCGTACCAATGGTAACCAATCCGTTGCCACCAAGCATGTCAGCAACTACAGCACCGAAGAGCATTCCCGCCCCCATTCCATAAAGGTTTTTATTCTCAAGAGACCGAAATCGATCACCAGCGTCGTCAAGGATTGAAGCAATTTCTTCCTGGATATTCTTGGTGATCTCGTTGGATTTTTCAGCCAGGCTTTGATCAGCAGACTGTGTCGCCGCCGTAGTCGTGGTACTGGTCTGGGCAGAAACTTCTGACGTCGTGAGACCACAAAGAATAAATAGGGGTGCCATATACGCTATGTATTTAAGAAACTTAGCCATTGAATAACCTCCTTATCATTTGCATCAGTGAGTGAGTTCTATCCGGCATAGCGACATAAATTCCATTACGTTAGTAAGTGTATTTTACCCGATTCAGATTGAGTCGTCGAAACAGGTGAGATGATCATTCCCTCATAAACCTGGAGCACTCGGGTTTGCGGATGCCGGTTGCACCTGGGCTGAAAACCGATATCGCAAGTTCGAATACACCACACCTATTGAGAAGAACAACCCCACCCCGATCAATAGCACCACTTGCACACCCCAGGAGTCTCTCCACAACATCCAGATGATGGGAGTTGTGGTCAATGTCAAAAGTGACAGCAATACCATGCCGATTCGACCAACACCGTGATAGACAACCGAGACAATGGTCCAGGAGATGATGAATAAAACTATTCCTATCGACAGCTTCAAGAGCAGGTAGACCGCCCAGGAGAGAAGAGAGACTTCTCCAGACCAGTCCGTAATCCAGTGGAAATAGGAATAACCCGACGGGTTATAGATCGCGAACAACAGTCCGTAAACCATCAGCGAACGCACCACAATACTGGATATTCGGAAGCTATACATGACTTGACCTGACCGTCATTTTGACCAACTTAGCAACTTGGCTAACCATCAATCGAGGTGTTCGGAGTATTTTAGGTTTAATCTTGCCGGCTACGCAATCTTATTAGGATAATAAAGGGCACGATGCTTGCTATACTGCTTATCAACGGCGCCCAATAACTCGGGAATTTGCCTGCTTATTCTGCCAATATCTTCTGCCAAGCACTATCATCGACACGAATTCAACGCTGTGCCAAAGCTACTTTTCTTTTTTTTCCTGATTCTCATGATTCCTCAGGCGGGGTACGGTAGCCATGACCAAGCTGAGCCGATCCGACCGCCCACAAGCGCAGAAACTGATCCTGCTACCGAGTCTCATCGAGATTCGGAGCCGAACACAATTCAGGATCTCGTAATCAGCGAGATACAGACTCAACAACTCAGCCGGCTGCGCAGGCTGGAAACAGCGGGAGTGGCCGCACTAACTGGCGGTATGTTATTGTTAGGTGCCGTCGCCGGTGGGCCTGTAACCGCGTTAATTGCCGGTACAAGTACGCTCGCCATTTACATTATGCTGAAATGATCACGACCACCCTGGTGCGAGATAGTAGTCTATTAGGCCAAGCACCAAGATCCACTCTGGAAATTCGATGATTTCGATATCTGCGATTTTTCTGCTTGCTGGCCTGGCTATGATGACGGAAACTATACTTGAGATCGGATCAGAATTGACCGCGGCAACATTGGCCGATGAAAGTCTGGGCGCCAGGCCAGACCCAACCGTCAGTCCACCGACAATAATTGTCGATCTAGCACCTCAGTCGAGCATCCGGTGGCTGGACTGACAGAGCACGAATCGTGACGGCGATTATCATTATCACTACACTGCTTTCCAGTTTTCTGTTGGAAACTGCCATGGAAGTCAGCGTTGGAGAGTATCTTATCGATGACCAACCAGGCGCAAAATTTTCACTCGTATCGGGACCACCGACTGCCATTGTAGACCTATCTCCACGAGCGACCATCCGATGGCCCGAACCCCCGGGGTCCGAGTATTGATAACTCCAGGGAAAGAAAGGTCAACGCACAAATGCTCACAAGCGATACAGGGGCTTAACCCTGTGCCTTCACGTGCCCTGGTTGACCTGAGGCCTGGCAGGCAGGTCTCTAGGAAATGGGCGCTTGGTCAATACAATCGCCCCGATCAAGTAAAGAACCAGACAAGTTACGATCAAGACCCAGCCTGGGACACCCACCAGGTACTGCTCCGTTGCCATCGGCTCATTCGGAGTCTCTGATTCTGGAATTCGGAGTATCAGTGTCACGGCGTTCTCAGTATTCCGGATAACATAACTGATCTCAATTTCATGCTGGCCAGGACCTAGAAATAGATCTTCACTGACATAAACACCGGGCGCAGCTTCACTCAGCCCATATGGAACAAAATTGACCGATGCTTCTAGCTCGGCTCCCACAGTTGGTTCAGCAGTAGCGTAATCTTCAAGAAAAACTATGAGTCTGGATTCCGAAACCTCGGCTGAATCCGACCCATGAGCTTCCTCACCATGATTATGACCTTCATGTCTTCCTCCAGAATAAATAGCGAGAAGCTGCTGGTCACCGACGCGGGATTCAACACGCGGTGCGATTGCCGAACTATGGTCCACTTCCTCAGAACCTTCTTCCTCGAGATCCTTCTCACCATGGGTATGCCCTTCATGCGCCAATACCTGTGAAGTCAGGGCACAGCAAAACAGGAGGAAAATAATATTACGCACGGTGTTAATCATATTGCGAAGTACACTCAATATCTTCCAGTACTCAGTTGTCTTATGAATCTTAGCGAAAAACCCTATGCAGTGAATATTAGCAGGTATGATGAGAACTGAAGCCGGCCGAGCGGAAAGCTAAGCCAACGGTCCTATTTTGCGTAGTAACTCCCAAAAAGAAATCACCGAACTAACAAGATTCAGAAATTTATACATACAACTTATTCAACTGAAAAGCAAAGAGAAACTCAGATCCATTATGGGTGGAATTACGAGCCTATCGAAGGTCGACCGGCACCCGCAGCCGATACCTCAGTGCGGAGCGGCAGCGTAATTTAGGCCTTGCCTACTGATCCCGAAGCCAAGCTAAAGAATGACTGGAATCTTGACCGCTCCGCTATCTTCGAACTGCTCTTGGTCATCTGGCGGCAACAGATAGAGAGCACCACCGATGGCGCCAGCCTTCAGTCCTAACCCTGCCAGAATCGCCAGCGATGCGGCCTCCAATGCTACAACCGTTGCAAGCACTCCTGCAACCGAATCTGCACCTGTCGCAAGAACGAAAAGACCATAACCGGTCACACCAAGAGAGATCGCTGCAGTACCGACAATAGCAAGCTCTGTATAAGTCAATCCCAGAATCTCGGCTTCTGGTTCACCAATCTCTTGACCCAGGACAGGCATGGGCTGCGACACAATCAGCAGCGCCAAAATCAGAGTCATTATCCTGCAGATTTGCAGTCGAAAAGTGCCTCGCATCGTGGGCTGACTTGGTTTCTCTTATTGCATAAGACGAAGTGTACCAAAATATGGAATGAGGCGTTCAGCCCCCCTGAACGCTATGCGCCGTTACTCTATACGACATACGACTCTTAGGTCGACACCTTTTGCAGGGAAAACACAACACCGAAAAAGCAAATATCTAATGTATACAACTGGAACAGTGCAAACCTACGGCCGACCAAGCCCGAGACATTCTTATTTTGGGACCATTGATCACTTCTCATAAAGACCATCCAGCCTATCAATCTACAATTTAACCTCCTTTGATCCTGATATTCCTGTTCTGGTAAGTGTTGGCTGAACTGTATCTGGCTAACCTATCGACGCACCGTTGATCTACGTAGGTAGATAGAACATAACTACGCCTTTTGGGAATGTTTCAGTAGATCACGTATCTCGACCAGCAATTCCTCTGTCGTCGGACCTTTTGGTACAGGCGAAGAATCTGGAGCAGATTCAGTTTTGTTTCGAAGCTCATTGATCATCTTTACAAAGGCGAATAATACCACCCCAATGATGATGAAATTGACCGCTGCCATCAAAAAGCGGCCATAAGCAAAAACCCCGATGCCAGCCGCTTCGGCATCAGCCAGAGAGGCATACTCAGCTTTGCTAAGTGGAACAAACAGGCCAGAAAGATCTACCCCTCCTAGAAAGAGACTAACAATAGGATTGATCAAATCTCCGACTATCGATTTTACGATCGCCGTGAAGGCCACACCAATGATGATCCCTACGGCCAAATCAATAACATTTCCTCGCATAATGAACTTTTTGAATTCTTCAATCACAGCATCCTCCTTGTCTGTTGCTTAGAAAGAGTCCTCTGAACATAGTGATTTATGACCATGAGAACCAATCAGTGATTTGCCATAGTTCAAATGAAAAAATCATCAAACACTTGATCAAGAAAAAGCATTTGGTTAACGATTAACTATAACCGTCTCTTAGGCAATCACACGATCCTGTCCAAACTAAGGCTAACGGAGTACAGCTTGCTTGATTTCTGTCTCCCAGCCGCCATCCAACAAACTTAATGTCTTTTTTAGTTCAGAACGGTGTAGCGTGAGATAAGAATTCTCGATCTTGCCCTCGGACGTTGAAATACACTGATACGAGTCATCTACCCTAGACAAACGCAGTTCGTGTGCCAAGATCCCACTGCTATAAAGGCTGGCGATACTCGTGCACGCTTCCATTAGGATTCAGCCCCACAGGGTGAGACTCTACGTTCCAGGCAACCGGCAACGATACCGTTCGAATCGATAGATCTAAACATGTTGGCTCGACACACGTCAAACAAACGATTTACAGTGGCTTATTCCTTGATGCCGCTGCAATCAAAGAATACGAGAGATGGATTTGTTTACAGTCAGATCTCACAAATCTTTTGGCATTACGAGCACATACCTTTAGCTACTACAACGGTAAGGATTCTTAGATACAAGAATCCCCATATGCCTTGCCCTACTTGCATATCCTGCAGCAATCCGGTGGTTATTGGGTTTACCCTGCTTAAATCGGCCTCCCTATACATGCTAAGGCGATTGGGTATTCTCTGCCTCATTCATAAACGCGCAACGAAGCTCCACCAAAAAAATCTCTACAGAAGTGGGGAAAAGGGATAAGACCTTCTTTGAAAGTCACCAGTTCAACACCAGTCTCGAGTGCCCTTACTTAATAGTATGATTATGACAACTTTCGAATTGACTCCCAACAGGAGGTTTTGGGCTCGCAGTGAGTTGAGTAGATTCAAGAATAGTTATTTATAGGACTTTACCTGACACTTGGACGCAAGTCTCTCATCCAGTTGGGCATAACGGAAGTAAGTCCTTCCTCAATTTTCCTTCCGTGCCGATGCAACAGGACGCCGCCATAAAGAATAATAACCCCGGCGATGGAAAGGCTAAAAGGGAACCAAATAGAGTTAGCGAATACATCGTATGCAAGGTGTCCGATAGATCCAATCGAACCGATTGCTCCAAAGATGATGAAAACTTTTCTTTGCAGAAACACCGACAAGCCTATGAGCAAAACATTAATTAGCAAGTAAATGATGTTCGACATCTCATTCGTACCTCCCAACACCGAGATCCCTCCCCAGAAAGCGATGCTCCCAAACAGATAGCCCCAGAAAGAATAATCTTCCTTGGTTCGGCGGTCGACAAAATAGCTCCCGGCGATCATGGCCAAACCAAACCACAAGGAGACAAATGTACGCTTCTCCCAAAGGGAATCATCGTCTTGGAAAATAATTGGGGTCAAGTCCATGGACATATACCACAACGCAAACGCGATCGGCGCAGTAAGGAAAGGGAATCGAAAAAATCGCAGAGCCACAAAGCCAACACCGATTGTCGCAGCCTCCATGAAGAACCAACCTCCTTTAATCCAGAGGTGGAAAGACCTATATTCTCCTGGATCATCAAAAAACCATATGTTCAGCCAACGTTGTAGACCATAAATTGCAAGCGGCGTCATACACACCCCTATGGTCACCAACAGTCCACCTGGAATTCTGAGACCCTCTCGGTCGAATAGCATCGCGCCTACCCCGAAGAATATGGCCGCATAGATGGCGGAGATCAGAAGAATTCCACCACCCCCGAAAGATTCCCACGCACTAGTCATAAACCAACTCATGGCGCCTATGACAAGTAGGGCCCCAAAATAGTAGAGGACAACAATTAAGCCAAAGTGGGGGCGAGCGATGGCCCTCTCGGATAGGGCTTGCCATAAGGCATCGGCCTGCAGTCTTCCAATCACACCCTTTGATACCGCCCACTCGAGATCGTCTTCTTCTATTCGCATGAAACTAGTACCATCTGGTTAAAGCTGCGGAAGCCGTAACGGCCTGGAACAGTGTAACCAAAATGCAGCTCATTCCACTCTTTTCAGATCTTTCTAACTCAATTGAAGAACCATTTACCTGCGAAATGATTGATCCATATACCGATTTCCGATCTTTTGTATTGACCCTGTAGTTGGCCTACTTCACGCAACTTCATCTCCTGTCACTCGTGCTTGTTCGATGTACTTTCCCGTAATAGAGTGAGACGGTTCCAGCCCATACACTTCGTTAGATTCACCGGTAATACTCACGGCACATTTCTCGCATTAATGACGAAGATCCTGCATCCCCGTTAATATTCTAGAAAACTGATTCGGTTCTATCTTGACTACACCGCTGTACGGATGATCCAACTCATAGACTAGAGATATGGCTAGTGATATGACCATAGTCTGGACAGTGATCAACCACCAGTGAAACAATCCAGATTTGACGTCCAAAAAAAACGATTGCAGGACGATGACAATTCCTCCAATAATGAGGACTAACCACAGCTTTGTATCAACACGATAATACGATGAAGCAATTCGCAGTCGCCTATTGTGTGTGACGTCGTTGTAGTCTCTCAAAGACTGAGAAATAATCGTTGAATAGCGTTCTTTTCCAGGCATGTCTGTATAGACATGGAGCAGCGCCCTCAACACATCGGCCGCCTGTTCACTCTGACCGCCTTCATCAAGCAATGGCCATTCAACATCCTGGACTAGATTGACGTAGGTCAAAATATCGTCCTGGATCTCTCGGCGAATCTGGATGGGAAAACTACGGGACAAACTCTCGATATTTTCCAACGCACTAACTTCTTTAGATTGAACTTCAATCTGTTTACCATGAAAACCCCACACCACGATGATTGCAAACCCGAGCACTATCGAATATGTACCTGCTAGAACAACTATAACGTTACCGTAAATGCCGGCATTCAAGGACATTCTCTGAATAACAGATAGCCTCCGCAAGATAACGTATATAAAGCCAACCACGAAAACCACAACAAACGGTGCCATATGAAGGACTAGAGTCGGAACTGACGCCCCGAATAAAAAAAAGCTATCTGAATTCATTTGGCAATGAGTTTGCTGGCAAGCCTTTCAATTTTGCAGTGCAGGTGGATTAAATGCCCATGAAGAGCCCCAGTTGACATACATTTTCTTTAGCAATTCCTCCCACGAGCGTCGGGATCGCGAATAAGGGAATGGCACCGGATGAATCAAGAATTCTGATTCCCAAACAATTTCAAACTGTTGATTTGAATTGATGCGTCCAATCCGTGCCCGTTTCCACGTATGGTGGTTCACATTGTCAATGTAAATTTTCCCTTGGGGGGCGAAAAATGACTGGTGTCCGAACCATACCAACACCCTTTCGGGCTCAAATGAGCCTGCAGCTATTACCGCATTTTTCCACAGATAGACCCCAGAATAGGCAGACTCAATCGGGTCACTGGTTACTCGATCAGAACCGAACGCATCCTGATATTGCTTCACAAATTTGTTATTTGCCTCGCTAGAAAGGCTTTGAAAGTAGTTCCATGCAGCATAATCTCCTTCCAAATTCCATCCGATGGCGCGCGAGTTGATTTGCCGGAGTTCATTCTCAGAAAGGCTAAAGCTCATTGTCGGTACATCAACCGATCCTACATCGTTCTCGCGTAGTTTCTGAAACAGATCAAAATTGGTATCTCCATTGATCGTATTAACGATCATGTCAGTATGATTACCCCGATCAATCACATCGACAATATTCTGAATGACCTCCTGTGGGACATCATGACCAAGTGGTATATAGCTCTCACCAATGATCTTTCCCCCGAGGTACTCAACATAGTCGCGAACTATTTCATTGGCAGCCCTAGGAAATACATAATCGGACCCGATAAGATAAAACCGTGTGCGGCCATGATCGATTGCCCACTTTATAGCGGGTATGATTTGCTGGTTAGGGGCAGCACCTAGATAGATGATGTTTCTTGATTGTTCGAGGCCCTCGTACTGAACCGGATATACAAGCAGGTGGTTCAACTTTTCAAACACCGGTATCATTTTCTTTCGTGAGGCCGAAGTCCAACCTCCAAAAATCACCTTCACCCCCTCCTCGGTTATTAATCGTTGGGCCTGTTCTGCAAATACGTCGGGGCTGGATTCACCGTCAGCAATTATCGGCTCTATTCGTTTGCCTAGGACGCCACCTTCCGCGTTAATCTGGCGGATCGCAAGCAATGTTGCATCCGCTACCGCGGGCTCACTTATCGCCATGGTTCCAGTAAACGAATTCAACACGCCCACCTTCACAGTGTCGGCCTTCAAATCACTATTTGAACTGTTAGCAAGAAACTGGAACAGGACAAACAGACCGACACCAATGAGAGTTTTACTTTTGCTTTTTAGTGATAGCATTGCCTAATCAGATAAACGCCATGAATTGTTTTTGTAGATAGTCTAGTCGACACGTTGATGGCAGACCCAAGTAAATATATTTTGTTTCATGGATCTGCTCCGGTAGCCTCCGATGATTGTAGTGGTGTTTGCGATGATGGAGAAGCGCCTATTTATCGACTGATAAAGCCTACCATTAAAGCACTCACACAGAAGCATCTAGATTTGCGAGACTGACATTTCTCACAATTACCTCTGCTGTGTGGAGACAATATCTCTAAATAGTAGAAAGGCAAGTAGGGTCGCGTTAGATCCTTGCAAACTAATAATAGGTAGTTTCCCAGCACATGATGAAAGGTTTTCATTAAGACCTAACCAAGGACAACCAATATATAGGCACCGAGAATACCTACGACCATGACCTGACCGGTATTTTCCAGTCCAGTTTGTGAGGGAGACTATCAACCTTTACAGACAGGAGTCGGACCTGCTAAGCAAGAGTTTTAGCCCCTTAAGATCATTGCCAAGCTGCGCCCGATTGAAGCACTGATCGGCCTGGGGCAGTCAGTGGCCGAAGTCTGACCCTATGACTTTGTTCACTATGCCACCGATGATGATCGTAGCCTGAAGCTGCTGACCTTGATCGATGAATTCACCCGAAAGTTTTGGCCATTCGTATCGGGCGCTGCGTAAGGGGCCTAGAAGTCATTGAAGCTCTGGCGATGGCATGCTGATCCACGGTATTCCGGAACATATTCGCTCGGATAATGGCATTGAGATGATCTCTAAACGGGTCAGGAACTACCTACAACAGGCCGGTGTTCAGACCGTGTTCATCGAGCCTGACAGCCCCTGGGAGAACGGCTACAACGAGTCCTTCAATGCCGCTTCAGGGATGAACTTCTGAACGGAGAGACTTTCTACAGTCTCAAGGAGGCACAAATCCTCATCGAACAGTGGCGCATTCACTACAACACCCAAAGACCTCATTACGCACTGGCCTACAGGCCGCCAGCACCGGTGACTCGAATCACCAAACCCAAACCCAAACCAACCAATCAAATAACCACCATGCAGTAAACTCAAAATACTCCTACATCAACTATCAGGCAGATCACTAATCTCAATCAGGAACTGTCACAGTCCCCTTTTACTGCAATTGCAAAGACCTTGATCCTAAAGAACCACCCTTCCCGTTCTGGACAGACCCAACAAAAAGGGCGCCCATAAAGTGGATACCCTTTTTGTTTGGGATGTGTGCCAATTAGTTTCTATGTATTAAAGTCTCTGGTCAGTAAAATCAGTTGCTGAATCACAAGTTACTTCTTCGGCTTTTTTGGTTTCTTCTTTTCCTTCCTGTGCTTTTTCCTTTCATTTCCCATCATCACCCCCTTCATCGTTCGCCCATCGATATTGACAATTAAAGAAACTCGCCCGACTCTCTTCGTAGTCAGTCACACTCCAAACGAGGGAATCGATCTGCTCGTCGTTTCCTGCAATAGGCTTTAGATAGATCGTTGATTTATGGTAGATGAATTTCAGACAAACAGCAATTTACGCCTCGACTGTTAAGGTCTGTTCTCCCGTAGATTACGGCCTGCCACATTCTATCGCTCGACCGACTATTACAGGTAACGACTATTCCCCTTTATTTTCCTCTACTTATCGCTTCTTGTCCTCTATTTTCACGTTTTTTGGAGAGATCACTAGAATCGAGTATTCTCTCAACTCTTCAGCGCATCTATTTTTTGCATTATGCTGTACCGAGCCTATGAGGCGGTAGCAAGCCCGTAGGCCAAATTGATATAGAGCAATGCCCTTGAATTCGACCCAGCTCAGACCGACAACCACTGAGGAAGCCCTGTGCCAGAAGAAGATATCCCAGGGCGCCGTCGCTTCGTAAAGTTCTGCGCCTCGGCAATGGCGACTGTCGCCGCGCACCCCGAATCACTGGCGGCGGCAAATAAACACTACCAGCCCTACCAACGAGTACTGCTGGTCGGATCGGATCAAACGCCGGTTCAGCCTGACAGGCTGGAACCCGGGGAGAACTACATGTTCTTCTATCCACTAGCGACGACACCGTGCTTTTTGCTCAACCTCGGTCGGCCAGTCTCCACGCCCAGGCTTCTGCACAGCACCAGTGGGGAGGCCTATCACTGGCCTGGTGGTGTGGGGCGGAACCGCTCAGTCGTCTCGTTCTCGGCAATCTGCGCCCACAAGATGAGCCACCCTTCACGCAGTGTGAGTTTCATAAACTACCGGTCAGAAGAGGTCCAGTTTGCAGACAGCAACATGAATACTCAAAGGCGCTCGGGCGTGATCTACTGCTGTTCGGAAGGGAGTGTCTATGATCCAGCCGACGGTGCCCGAGTACTCGGCGGCCCAGCCCCGCAACCCCTGGCGACTGTGGTACTCGAACATGACGCTGAAACCGACTCGCTCTACGCAGTGGGCACGGCCGGGGGTACGATGTTCAAGCCCTACTTTGAGAAGTTCTGGCACCGACTCGAACTCGAATTTGGAACCGAAAATATCCAACGACCTGTCGAGCACACCACCAGGGTCACGAAAGTCTCCGCTTTTTCCAGGCAAAGGGTATTATGCTGATCATGATCCGCTGGGGCTGACCATACGCAGGTCAAACCCGGCTCCCTGTGCATAATCTGCTGCTGTTCTACCCCGTGGATCAGTAATGGTGGGATCCGCCCCATTGGCGAGCAAAAGAGCGGCAATATCGCTGAGACCCAGAGCTGCGGCACGATGCAGCGCGGTCACACCGTCAACACTGCGGGCATTAACATCAATCCCCTTGGTTTTCAGCAACACCGCAACCACCTCTGCTCGCCGTTGCTCCACGGCGTGCATCAAATTTGACCAGCCGTAGATATCTGTATCGTTTGGCCGGGCACCCCAGCCAAGCAGCAAGACCACAATCTCCTTGTGCCCTTTTGCAGCTGCTAACGTGAGAGCTGTCCAGCCTGTTCCGGCCATCGCATTGACGTCTGCCCCCACTATCAGCAGCTCCAGTACGAGTTCTTTGACCCCACCGACAGCGGCATGCATGAGGGGTGTGCCACCATTATCGTTCACCGTACTGACCGATGCCCCGCGCTCCAGGAGGCGCCTTGCTAGTACAACATTGGATCGGCGTGCCACCGCCATCAGAGCCGTCCGACCGATAGTGTCTCTGACATCAACGTCTTGGAATCCGCCGCGTAACAATTGGGCTAATTGTTCAAGGTCAGATCGTTCAACAGCGCTTATCCAGCGCTCGGTAACATCATCGGCATGGATCGACCCACCCAGGTAGGTCACTACCAGAAACGTGATCCAGATACTGTGGGGTCTGCGAAAAGTCAGCATATCAGATCGCTTACCGGGGCTGGGTATCAGAGGTCACAACGCAACGCGGGTCGGTCTACTTTTCCGAATCCCGAAAAGCCGAACACGAATTGAAAACCTTCTCGTCGGAGGCCAGGCCGGCAACAGGTCTGTTACAGCGCTGCGTCGCCTGCGGCCATCAGCGAAGTGCTCGCCTCTAGGCGGCTCCCTGATCCTTTTCCTTCTGGGCTCTATACCACCGGTCGTGGTGCGTGCTCGCCCAGTTCTCGTCCACCTTGCCGTGCGTCATGCCACCCAAGGTTCCGGGTACAAAAAGTGTGGCAAGAAAAATATGTCCAAGAATCAGGAGGATAAATACGATTGCGATCACTGTGTGGAGTACGTGGCTCAACTCCATCACGTGGCGGTACTGACCCAGTTCGGGCAAATAGCCCCGAGCAAGATCAGCCAGTACGGGAAAGTCGAGGATATAACCTGTCACCGAAACACCAATGCCGAGGAAGATCGTTAGCCAGAAGAGCAGCTTTTCACCGGGGTTAAATCGCCCTGCGCTGGCATGTCCTCCTCCAAAAAACCCGCCACCCTTTGCGATCCACTTCATGTCCCCCCGTTCGTAGATATTGTGCCGGACAAGATTGAAAAAAAGCAGGATGATGGCGAGCGGAAACAACGGGCCTAAAAAGTTATGAACCTCCTTGCAGAACGAGGCGACTGCACCAAAGGCCGACTTGCCGAGTAGCGGTATCAGCGCGACCCGGCCGAGCAGAAGAATCAGCCCACTGACAGCCAATACAATAAAGATCACCGCCACAAACCAGTGAATAAACCGTGCAGTCACATTGTGTCTTTCAATCTGTCTGCCAGATTCTCCATTTTCAAGTCTTGCCGGGCCAGGAACGATATAGACGAGCCCGAGAAGAAGTAGTACAAAAAGCAGCCAGTCCCGAGATTTCGGCACCAGTTGATCCATACGAATCGCCGTCCAAAGTGACCCTTCCTGATTAACTAGAACATCGCTGTCGTGGCCTTGGACCTGGGTGACCACCGGTATGTCCGAAGAATCAGATGTCCCAGGAGGACATTCAGGAACATTGACCAACGCACTGATGGTCGACGGTACCAGGCTATTGGCTCTTGCACAGGGGCCGTGGACCGTCCGCCAGAGCGTTGCACCTGGATTCGGATTATTGATCGGGCCCACCGACTGACTGTCCCCTGCCCACGCTGGGTTGCCCCCCATAACCAGGGGCAGCGCAAATAAAAGCCCTGTGAGGGCGAGTAAAAAAATTCTGTATTTCATCTGGTAGTACCTGCGGGATTGTTCACGTCCGGGCTGACCGGTCCGGTCCCCCGCCCGGGCGCCTTGGGCCTTGACTGCAGAAAAGCCGACCCCGCCGGTAGCCATAAAGGCACCTGCGAGGCCGGCTCATACTCTTTTCAAGCGAGCACACCCCGGTATCAGGGTGTTCCCGCTGACGGTCCACAGCAGAAAAAGGTTACACCAGCACACCAACCCCGTATCTACTGGCTAACCCTTAACGCCCTGCTTGTCGTAGGCAACACCCCAACCCCAGCCGTAGGCACTGCCACCACGATAAGTCACCCGCTCCCGAAAGATATCAGAGACCTTGTCCCCATCTCCCGCGAGCAGCGCCTTGGTCGAGCACATCTCCGCACACAGTGGCAGCTTGCCTTCCGCCAGGCGGTTTCGCCCATACTTGCGGAATTCCGCCGAGGAGGTGTTCTCCTCTGGGCCCCCTGCACAGAAAGTACACTTGTCCATCTTGCCGCGAGAACCAAAAGCTCCGGTGTCCGGAAACTGCGGTGCGCCAAACGGACAGGCGTAGAAGCAATAGCCACAACCAATGCAGATGTCCTTGTCGTGCAGTACAAGCCCGTCAGCCGTATCATAAAAGCAGTCCACAGGACAGACGTTCTTACACGGCGCATCCGAACAGTGCATGCAGGCCACTGAGATTGAACGCTCACCAGGCACACCATCGTTGATGGTAACTACCCGACGGCGATTGACACCCCACGGCACCTCGTGCTCGTTCTTACATGCCGTCACACAAGCATTGCACTCGATGCAGCGTTCGGCGTCGCACAGGAATTTCATTCTAGCCATATCGATTCTCCTTTAAGCAACGCTTAGTCGGCACAGGGAACACTTGGTTTCCTGCATCTGGGTAACCGAGTCATAACCGTAGGTCAAGGCCGTGTTGGCTGCCTCTCCGAGAACAAACGGATCGGCCCCCTCGGGATACTTGCCCCGAAGGTCGTTACCTTCCAGATGGCCACCGAAATGAAACGGCATGAAAACAACGCCAGGGGCAACCCTCCGGGTCACCAGCGCCTTGACCTTGACTTTGGCACCTTCAGCGCCTTCGACCCAGACCATGTTACCGTCTCGGATGCCATTGTTGTTGGCATCAACCGGATGTATCTCGGCAAACATGTCCTGCTGAAGCTCCGCCAGCCACGGGTTAGAACGGCTCTCGTCGCCACCACCCTCATACTCCACAAGCCGTCCACTGGTCAGTATCAGCGGATAGTCTTTGGAGTGGTCGGTGTTCTGGATAGACGCGTAGCGGGTAGGCAAGCGGTAGCGTCGCTTTTTGTCCTCGTAGGTGGGGTACTTTTCCACCAGATCACGACGGTTGGTATAGAGCGGCTCGCGATGCACGGGCACAGGATCGGGGAAGGTCCAGACCACCGACCGCGCTTTGGCATTACCGAAAGGCGCACAGCCGTGCTTGATCGCCACTCTCTGGATACCGCCCGAGAGGTCGGTCTTCCAGTTCCTGCCTTCGGCAGCGGCTTTTTCGGCACCGGTAAGATCATCCCACCAGCCCAGTTGCTTCAGCAGCTTATGGTCAAACTGCGGGTAGCCGTCTTCAATCTCTGAGCCGACCGGATAGGACCCGTTGGCCAGCAGGCTTTCACCATTGCGCTCTACTCCAAACCGGGCGCGGAAACACAGGCCACCATCGGCTACCGGTTTGCTCGGATCGTAGAGGTTCGGTGTGCCTGGATGTCCCATCTCAGGGGTGCCCCAGCAGGGCCACGGCAGTCCGTAGTACTCGCCATCGCACGGCCCACCTTCAGCTTTCAACGTAGTGACGTTGAAGGTACCCCAGTTCTTTTGCTGGAGTTTCAGGCGCTCCGGGCTCTGCCCCGTGTAACCGATTGTCCACATACCACGGTTAAACTCGCGAGTGATGTCTTCGACCAGCGGCTCGTCGTTCTCAACCTTGATGTGCTTGGTCAGTTCCTTGCCGAACTCGAGTTTGGAAGCCATCTTGTACATGATGGTGTGGTCGGGCAACGACTCGAACATCGGGTCGATAACTTTGTCACGCCACTGCAGGGAGCGGTTGGACGCCGTCACCGAGCCATAGGTCTCGAACTGGGTTGCCGCTGGTAGCAGATAAACTCCATCTGTACGATCGTGCATGACTGCACTGACTGTTGGATAGGGATCGATGACCACCAGCAAATCGAGCTTCTCCATGGCCTTTTTCATTTCAAGGCCCCGGGTCTGGCTATTAGGCGCGTGACCCCAGAACACCATCGCTCGGACGTTATCGCGTTGACCAATGTTGGCCTTATCTTCTAGCACACCGTCGATCCAACGCGAGACCGGTATCCCCTTGTAATTCATCGGGTGTATCGGCTTACCCTTGTCTCCTTCCACCTCGGCCGGGTCAAAGCGGCCCTTGACCCATTCATAGTCCAGATCCCAAACACGCGACCAGTGCTTCCAGGAACCAGCTGACAGGCCATAGTAGCCTGGCAGAGAGTGGCTCAGGATACAGAAGTCCGTGGCGCCCTGAACATTGTCGTGACCGCGGAAGATATTGGTGCCTCCTCCCGACTTACCCATGTTACCCAGAGCCAACTGAAAGTTACAGTAGGCACGGGTATTGTTGTTGCCGATGGTGTGCTGGGTACCGCCCATGCACCAGATAAAGGTACCCGGGCGATTGTCCGCCATCGTCTTGGCGGCCTGGTAGACCAGTTCCTCGCGGACCCCGGTCACATCGTAAGTGACATCTGGCGTCCAGTTGGCCACTTCTTCCTTGATCTGGTCCATTCCCCAGACCCGCTGATGAATGAACTCCTTGTCTTCCCAGCCGTTCTTGAAAATATGCCACAACATGCCCCAGATGATCGCTACATCCGTGCCTGGCCTGATCTTCAGATACAGGTCCGCATGCGCTGCAGTCCGGGTAAAGCGCGGATCGATGACGATCAGGGGAGCATTGTTGCGCTCCTTGGCCCGCATCAGGTGAACCAGCGATACCGGGTGTGCCTCGGCGGGGTTACCACCGATAACCAGCATGGCCTGACTGTTGTGGATGTCATTGTACGAGTTGGTCATTGCCCCGTAGCCCCAGGTGTTCGCGACACCCGCGACAGTCGTTGAGTGGCAGATCCTGGCCTGGTGGTCGCCGTTGTTACTACCCCAGAGGGCATAGAACTTGCGGAACAGGTAGGACTGCTCGTTGTTGAACTTGGCTGATCCGAGCCAGTACACCGAGTCGGGTCCGGATTGTTCACGGATCTGCAGCATCTGGTCGCCGATCTCGTTTATAGCCTCGTCCCAGGACACCCGCTTCCACTTTCCGTCGACGAGCTTAGTGGGGTATTTAAGCCGCCGCTCCCCGTGCCCGTGCTCTCGAACCGCGGCGCCTTTAGCACAATGCGCACCCAGATTGAATGGGTGATCAAAAGTCGGTTCCTGTCCGACCCAGACCCCGTTGTTGACTTCGGCGTTAACGCCGCAGCCCACGGAACAGTGGGTACAGATCGAACGTACCATGGTGGTTCCGGATGCTGGCGCAGAAGCAGCCTCGGCTCTGCGAACCATGGTGGGTGACAGAGCGGTTGCCGCTGCCGCACCGCCCAGCGTGATACCGGAACGCTTCAGAAACGTCCGGCGGTCGATCGCGGTACCGGTCTCCTTTCCTGGGGATTTCCCCGTAGCAGGTCCCGCCGCGTGTCGTATCAGTTTCATGCTCATTCCTCCTTGATCGGCAAAGTGTCCAATCAGGTTGACAGTAACTAGCCGGTACTAAAACCGTGCCGACTTGTAATAATCACGGACGTGACCAGTTTCCTGGTAGCCCTTGGGCGTACCGGGTGCCTGTCCAGGGGCAGCCGCGGAGGCTTGGCCCCCTGCTGCCAGGGCAGCAGCACCACCAGCGGTCGCGACCCCTTTGAGGAATGCGCGTCTGTCGACGCTCTTCTCCTTGAAGCCCTGCTTCTTTCTCATTTTCATCAGTGTTTACCTTGCTGTGGAAGAGTTTTTAGGTTCCAACAACGTTTAACGACTAGACCTCCATTGAGAAATACTGCATCTCAAGCTCCATGAAGGCCTTGCCGAATTCACCAACGACCCTGTAGAAATCCGCTTTTTCAGCTTCCGCCAGGTCATCGAAGAACACAGTCATCCAGGGGCTCATGTGCCGCTGGAAAAAATCTTTTTGAGCGGTGATCGAAAACTCGCCGGGTGATGAGACCATGATGCTCATGACCTGGCACAGTGCACCAGCATGATCTTCCGGCTCGTGTACATCCTCCTGGCGCTCAAAGCCGAGCCGTCCGAGATCTTCGCGAAGGTCCGCGAGGGGTTTTTCGTGCAGAAACCCAGTGAGGTAGGTCGAGCCATAGGGCATCAGTTCACCGCGGCCCAGTCCGATGAACAAAGCATGGTATTCGTTGATCAGTTCTTCGGCCTCGGCCTCAGCTGCTGCTGCCTTGAGTCCACCCCAGGGCAAAGGCTCGTCAAGGTCATCGGCTCGCGCGATCACCGAGAACACGTCGTTCCCTGGTGGTTCGGCCAGCAATCCTCCGATCAGGCCATAGACACCCGCCCGTGCCAACTCCTCGACCGGTAATACTTCAGCGTTGTTAAGCGCGGCTTGTTCGGGCATGGTCCTGCGAGGTTATGTCTTTGATATTAATGATAATCATTATCATTCCTATGCTGTCACCCCACATCCCTAATATTTGCCATTAACTACAGAAGAATTCAACCCAGTGAAGCCAAGGTTATGGATTAGACGCCAAAACAACACGTTAGGCATTAAACACAATCTCAACTCGATGCCATGCAAGTCAAAACATCACCTTGACCCGGCAATCCTCGCAGCGGTGCAGTGTCTTCAGCGCATTACCCTGGAACATCCGGTGTCCGGAAAGTTTCTCCTCCATCTTGCTTATCATGCTTTGGGTCGTGAATGGCTTGCCGCAGTCGATACAACAAAATGGCGCTTCTTCGTTCAGAGTCTGGTGGTGCATCCGATGTTCGCTGTCGAGCAATAACCGGGGCACCAGGCTGATCGAATCTTCCGGGCAGGCCTGCTGGCAGATCCCACACTGGACACAGTTTGATTCAACAAAGGTGAGTCGAGGCTTTGCCTTATCATCCCCTATAGCACCGGCTGGGCAGACGGACACGCAGCCCATGCACAATGTACAGGTCTGTGCATCGACCTGCACACTGCCGAACGGCGAGCCTGAGGGAAGACTGATCTGATCGATATCGGATGCCAGGCCAGTCGCGAGATGCTCTGTAGCAAAACGCAATACGACACGCTTCTCGTCGATACCCCCATAAGACGCAGGCTTAACTACACGTACTGATCCACCATTAGCCGTGCCTGAGATCGGGTTGAGCTGATCCAGACCCACAAGCCGAACTCGCTCCGCCCCGAGCTCAAGACCGTCCAGCAGAATCGATACCAGCCGCACCTGTGACTGCAATGCGGAAACTGTTGAATGGGGGGTTTCGTCAGTGGTCATGATCAACACCGACTGTGCACCGTATGCGATCGCTGACAGCCAGAGCTCAAGGCCGGTAGAGCCCGCCTCCTCGATACGCCAGGGAATTATGTCCGCCGGCAGAGTATCAATCCGCTCAGCCAGTTGCGGCCCTCCGTGTTCGCCCTCGTACAGCAAGATGGACGGCGAAGTTTCGGCCTGGTCGAGGAATGCAGCGATGATCCGTCGCAGGCTGTCCAGTGAGTGCCCCAGGTTGGGGAATCGGTAGTGTATTGCACCAGTCGGGCAGACCGCGGCACACGAACCCACACCGTGACACAGGTAGGGGTCCACCTCGATACGCCCGACGAGTGAACTCAACGCTTCTGCGGGGCAAACATCTAGGCAGCGTGTACACCCTGTGATGCCTCGCTCCCCGTGGGCACAGATATCGGGTTTGTACTGTACATAGAGTGGCTTGTCGAATTGTCCAACCAGGCTGGGAATCTCTTCCAGCGCCTGGTGCAGGCGATCTGAATCACCGGCCGGTGCGAAATACCCCGGCGGCACCCGTTCTCTGCCGATGACCGGGTTTCGACCCAGGTCCAGGATGATGTCGATTCCGCCACTGGCAAGATTCATGGCCTTCGCGAGCTCGATTTCCCGGTTCTTCTGCTGGACAAGAACCCTGAAAGAGCCAAGGTAGCCGTTGATCTGTAGTGGCATGCCGTACAGCACCGGCACCTCCTGCCCGGCAACGCTGTGTTTTGTATAACCACTCCCAGACGATTCCGGCATAGAAGCGGATCCGGTTGCCAGAATCAGACAGGTGACCCTACCGACAATGTCTTCTACAACGGACAGCGCTGAAGGCTCGGCACCAATAATCAGCACTAAGCCGGTCGAGTTGTACGAAACCAGTGAGGTAGGCTCGGCGCTTCCTTCAAGACCACGGGCCAGCGCGGCAAGGCGGGCCCTTTGCGGCGCGGTCTTCGAAGGCAGCTCAAACCCAAGATAATCGGCAACGGCTGAACCCGGCTCCGTAGTCATCAGCTCAATCCTGCCTAGTCCAGTTGGGGTGTCGTGAGCCGATCTGACGCAGCCTCACCCTGCTCATCCTCGAGAACAGTTCCCTGCAGAGCTGCTGCTGATTCTGGACCGCTATCGGCTGGTGCCCCTGCTTCAGCCGTATCCAGACCCTGTCTGTCCTGCTCTTTTTCAGGAGCAGCACCACTGTCAGGCCGTGTGCCACTGTGGCCAGTATTATCCTGCGCCAGAGCGTCAACAGTATCCCGGTCCGTGTGCTCTTGGGAATCAGACGCGGCCAGGGCTGTCTCATCCTCTAGGGCCGCCTCGCGGGCACGTTCGGCTTGTAATTCAGTCTGGTGACGCATGTCAGCCGTGATCATGTCTCCCAGGGGCTCGAAGACGGTGAAGTCCTCATCGTAGTCATCCAGCCCATCAGTGATGTTATAGGTCGCCAGATGAAACATCTTACGCAGCGCCTTCTTGCGCAGCGCTTCGCTGACCTCCGGAGAAAGAAAGCCGCTGTAGTCACTCTCCTCCCCCAGTGTTTCAAGCGCTGGCATGTCAGCGTCGGTCAGCGGTTTGGCGTCATCGTCACTGGATTCTGACGACATCGCGGTATCACTGCCGGCAGATTGTACTGTCGTGGAAGTGTCCTGAGCCTCGCGATCAGCCTGCTTCCTGTCCGACCAACGCCGAAGAAAAGTGTCCGGGCCCTCACTCATCGGCTGTTATTCCGGCCCGGGTTGCTCAGCGGCCGGCGTACGGGCTTGAAGGATTCATCGGCCCATTTCTCACGGCGGCGTTTGTTTTTCTCTTTGAACTCGTAATTCTGTAGCACGTAATCTTCCAGCCAACGGTAGATATCCCCCGGAATGGGGAGGTCGAACACAGGCTCATCGACTTCAATGTAGGACGCCATTTCATCGTAACTCAAGGTAACCACAAGTGGGTATAGATCGCCACTGTCCTCCTGGTAGTTACAGATCACGAAGATTCCGGGCTTCCGGCCCCGCAAATTAGAATAATAGCTTTCCAGATCGTCCTTGTAGAGCTCAACGTAGAGCCCGGTGTGAAGATACTGGCTGGTATCACCGGTATCGCGGATCAACGATGGTTCTTGCACCTCAGTGGCTCGCTCTCCTCCGACAACACCGATCACCTGCCAACTATCTGACAGCCAGGGTTTGTCATGGAGCGACTTTCGCTCCACAATAACGGACACTGGAAACCGTCCGGATTGCGGGGTTTTAATGGCGGCAGAGTCTTCCACAGCCGTATCACTATAACCGTCAACAGGGCCGTCACTCAATCACAATGACGACAAAAGCACTCAACGAACCGGCTCTGAAGAAGAGCACGGCAACCCACCGGCCCGTGATGTCGGATCAAGGTCTGGACCCAACCCATCCGGTTGCAGCACGTGATGAATACGGCGATCAACGTGACCTCAGAATTGCCGGGGAGTTTCCACTGACAATCAAGGTCGACCATCGTGAAGTCGTAACACTGATGACGCTGGGTACTTATCCTGAAAAACTGACTCTTGGCTACCTTCGCAACCAGCGCCTAGTCGACAACATTGAAGAAATTGCCGAAATCAGAGTTGACTGGGAACGCGAAACAGTGGATGTCCTGACCAGCCACGGTGAGGGCATTATCAACCTGCAAGAGAAGATCGCCAGTCGGATCGTCACCAGCGGCTGTGGCCAAGGCACCATATTCAGCTGTACGCTGGACAAACTTTATGACACGCGGTTACCTCGGGTCGAGATTCGCCAATCCACGGTCTACGCTCTGCTCAAATCTATCAACAGCTACAACGAGATCTATCGTGCCGCCGGTGCAGTACACGGCTGTGCCCTGTGTGACGGCCCTGAGATCCTGTATTTTGTCGAGGACGTGGGCCGCCACAATGCCACCGACACGATCGCCGGTGAGATGTGGCTGGAAAATATCCAAGGCAATGACAAGCTCTTCTACACCACCGGCCGCCTGACCTCCGAAATCGTAATGAAGGCAGCCCACATGGGTATCCCGATACTGATCTCTCGGTCTGGAATCACCTACATGGGCATGGAGCTGGCACAGGACCTGGGAGTGACATTGATTGCCCGCGCCAAGGGCCGACATTTCCTCATCTATAACGGTGATGACACCGTGATCTACGACGAAATGCCTGAGCGCAGGATTCCGGCCGGCAAACAGACTGCCGGTTGACCATCAGCCAGGGATGGCCTGATACCAGCCACCTGATTCCAGCAGACGGACCGGCGTTCCGAACAAAGTGCTCAGGGAGCGGCTGGTCAGTATTCGCCGTTTGTCGCCGTCTGCCGTGATCCTGCCACTGTTAAAAAGGACCACCCGCTCGATTTCCGGCGGAATCTCGTGAATGTGGTGCGTCACCAACACCACGGTGCGACCTTCAGAGATGAGTCCACGCAACGTCTGCAGGTAACGGAAGGTCGCTGCCAAATCCAAACCACTGGTCGGCTCATCCAGCAACAAGCTGTCCGGCTGGTTAACCAGTGCACGCCCCAGGAGCAGTCTTCGCTGCTGGCCGGTAGAAAGCGTCTCGAAGCTGCGCTCAGCGAGATGCTCTATTCCAAGCGCCCGCAGGGCATCTTGGGCCAGTTTAAGTTGATCATCAGCGTACACCTGGTGTCCCCAGACGCCGACACTCGCGTGAAACCCCGACAATACGACCTCGAAGCCGCTCGCTCGCCCAACGTAATCCTGTTGCAGATCGGTAGAGATGATACCCAGCTGGGTGCGCAGGGACCACACATCACTGCGCTCCAATCCGAGGATCCGAACCACGGTGCCATCACGCTGGACAGGATAAAGCTCCCGCATCAGCAGCTTGAGAAGCGTGCTCTTACCGGCACCATTGGGGCCGAGGATCGCCGTACTACAGCCTTGCTCAAGAGTCAGGTCTAGGTGATCGAAGACTTTCGTATTTCCGCGATACACTGTGGCATCACGGATCTCGATCAGTGGCGGATCAGCCTCGGTCATCTACCCACCGGCACCGTCTGATACCTTAGCAACTGCTGTTCAAACGAGCCGTATCTGATCTTCAATGGTCACATCGACTCCCACCGCCGGCACCTTGAGCACCACAGTGGCTTTCAAGGTCTCGGTTCCATCGATTGATCTTTCACCGATTCCTTCACGCACCGCCTGCTCGATCTCTCTTTGCGACTGAATGCCGACCTTCTTAAGGAACTTGCGCAGCTGAATATTAAAGATTTCCTCGTCCATCGATGATCCCCCTGGGCACTGAAACGCCAAGCTTAACCTACCGGTTTCTCCGACATCCACTGAAACCGTCGAATCACAAGCAGATCACGAAAACACTCACGCTCAAGGCCGACAGCTCGGTTCTGAGCCGATGTCCACCAGGCCTCAGGTGCCAGGGCTCGGCTGCTTGCGCAGGGTGTCCTTGATCCAGATCTTGTCACCGCGAAAATGAAACAGGTCGCAGCCGATAGTTTCTACCGCAGTACCGCCCACCGTCGTGCCGGTAAAACGCCAGCGTGTACAGGCTCGGTCCCCACCAATGGTGTGTTCTGCATCACGCCACTGCGCATCCGGAGTATTAGCGAGGATCGCGGCAAATGCTTCTCGCACGGCCTGTTGACCAACGATCCGCTTGCCCTCGACCTCATCACCGGCGGAGGCCAGGAAAACACAGTCTTCAGTCATCATGCTCATGACGGCGTCCAGGTCGTGGCGATTGAAGGCATCGGCAAAAGCATCAAGAAGGACTTGACGTGTCGTCATAAGGGATCCTCCAGGCAGTTACGATTCCGGGCCCATCTTTGAGTCGATCGGGCAGTGTATTCGGTTTCATTGGGGACTGTATAGTGGGTTCATGGATTCCTCGCCGGTCCTCATGGCCGATTCTTTGCTGTTGACCCCGGCCACCCGGCGTGGCGTCACTCTGCCTATTCTTCCGGTGCCCCTTTGCCGTACATGTATCGGACAACCGTGCAACTTACAACCTGGGCATATCAGACCGGCGTTATATCAAGTCTCACGCCATTCTCACCTGGTTTCGGCCACCAGCCTTAGCAGCATAAAGAGCGTCATCAGCTCGCTGCAGGGCATCACCTGGTGTCTCACCGGAGCGATATTCTGTCGCACCAATGCTGATGGTTAAATGAATCAGCCCTTCCTCGGCTTCCAGTGGACTCCCTTCGAGAGCACCCCGAACCTGTTCCATTAATGCTTCTATCCCGGGTTTACCTTCGGCAATCGCCTTCTCAGTAAGGACCAAGAAAACCACAAATTCTTCGCCTCCAAAGCGACCGAGGCTTGCTTCATCGCCGATCTGATCTGAGATTTTCTGAACAACATGTTGAATTGCTGCATCGCCTGAGGTATGCCCATAAGTATCATTCACCCGCTTGAACAGATCGATATCCAACATCGCTAAACCACAGCTGCTACCGTCGTTCAGTTCCGTGATCGCTTGCCCAAAAGCCTCAAACCACGTCCGCCGGTTGAGACAGCCGGTCAGCGGATCATGCTGCGCCAGCCAGGTAGCCTGTTCCAGTGCGGCATCTTTTTCCCGTTCCTCGAAATTGACCCTATCGAGTACTGCGTTGTAGAACGTCGCGATGTGATGCGCTTCTGTCTGGGCATCAACAACCACCTGTTGCTTGAATTCACCACTAGTAGCCTGATAACTCATCTGCCTGATCAAATCCAGTGTGGCGGTTCGCGCATCATGTTCAATGATGTTCAGGCCCACGATCTCTGCCTGCTCACTGACCCGGTATCTCACCAGTTTCCCGGACAGGTAGAAGAAAAGCATCGATAACGGGAACACATAAATGGCTGCAGATCCGACACCCAGGGCCTGGATCCCCAAGAACCCAAGCTGACTCGTCCCTTCCGGAGGAGCAACAAACACCGCAACTGCCAGTGTCCCCCAGACACCGGCACCCAGGTGAACTGGAATCGCACCAACCGCATCATCGATGCGCATTTTCTCGAGCAAAAGGCCAACATAGGCCACAACGATTCCCCCGATAAACCCGATGATCGCTGCCTGCCACGGCATGACGGCATCACACCCAGCCGTGACCGCGACCAGGCCGCCTAAACTCCCGTTGAGAATATCCAGAGCTTTCGGTTTCCCATAACGGATACGAGTCAATATCAGACTTGCCACAATCCCGAACACACCGCCCACAATCGTATTGGCGACGATCAGTGGCACGGTCTCACTGGCCTGAAGCGTACTGCCACCATTAAAACCCAACCACCCGATCCACAACAAAAATACTCCCAGTGATGTGAGTGTTAGGCTGCTTGGCTCAATCGGACTACTGCCCGGCCCAAAACGACCAATGCGCGGCCCAAGTTTCAGTACTGCAGCCAGCGCAACCCAGCCTCCCACTGAATGAACAACCGTTGACCCGGCAAAATCACGGAACCCTAGTTTAGTGAGCCAGCCACTATTTTCACTCGACGATAGAAGACCACCCCATGCCCAGTGGCCGACGACGGGATATACCATGAGCACCATGAAGATCGCCACAAAGCAATACCCATAAAACGACATTCGCTCTGCCACAGCACCGGACAGAATGGTGGTCGCCGTGGCACAGAACATCGCCTGAAAGACAAAAACCAGGTAGATGTGTGGCGATGCTATGTTGAGTAGCGAAAATGGTTCGCCCAGCCAGCCCAGGATCGATGGGCCAAACATCACACTGAAGCCGATCAACCCGAAACCAACCACGCTTATCGCAAAGTCAACAGTGTTCTTGATGACAACATTGATCGTGTTCTTTGCCCGTATCAAGCCGGCCTCAAGGCAACTGAAGCCGGCCTGCATGAATAACACCAAGCAGGAACAAAAAAGCACCCAGACCATGTCGATCTGTTCCATTTCAAAGAACCCTCAAACCGTTGAGTGTTTTCTCAGCGAGCAGCGGACCTGGGAATGTTTGATCCATCAAAGCATTCGCAGACCCGAGCTAACCTCCACTATATATCAGCAACTCCGGTACAACGAAGAACCAACCGGAAGAACACTCCTGTCTACCTTTTTTCAGAAAGGCACATCTCCTTCAATAGTCACCCGTCTGCCTTTTCGTTTGTGCGGCCAGTAATCCCAGATCGCGCGATGTATGCAGCAATGGTTGTCCCAGAACGTTACAACGTTCGGCGTCCAGTGAAAACGGATCTGGAAATCGACTTGTCCGGGAAACTCGCCATGGTCGGTGCAGTCGGATGAGCATGAAACGGATCAAAGCGGTTGCCGATCTTAATATTTACCTGCGGCGCAATTTCCAGCTGATCTTTGAAAAACAAGGCTTAATGGTCCAGATAGGCTCGATGAATCTTGCCAAACTGGTGATCGTGCCGGCCGCCCGCCAGTCGTATGCTGCGAACCTCAGTGCCCATGCCGGGCGCGAACGGTGTGACTTCAATCCGGTTATAGTCTGCCATATTTTCGCCTTTTGGGATTCGACAAATTAACAGCTTCGGCCGGTCCATAACAATGACATGAAATGTTCGAGTTTCCGGCCCGATAGTACACATGAATAGATCGACACTGGCCATCATCGGCTGCGGCGTAATCGGCAGACGTCACCTCAAGGCCATCGGGGCGATCGAAGAGGCCCACCTGCTGGCCATCGTCGACCCGTCACCACAGGTCGAAGACATTGCCACTGATGTGGGGGCGGCGTTTTACACTTCAGTAGAGAAAATGCTCCACGAGGTACAGCCTCAGGGGGTGATTGTGAGTACGCCGACAGAACACCACCTCCAGCCAGTGCTGGAGGCGCTTAAGGCCGGTGCGCAGGTGCTGGTGGAGAAGCCCATTGCCGCTACGCTAGCGCAGGCCCAGTCGATCCTGCGGGCTGCAGAGAAGGCCTCCAGGCACGTGCTGGTCGGCCACCACCGACGCTACTACACAATCACCCAAAAAGCCCGCCAGTTGGTCCGCGAGGGCACTCTGGGCGAATTAGTCGGGGTCAATGGTCAATGGACTACCCGCAAAGCGGACGCCTACTATGCGCCGACGTGGCGCCAGCAACGTTCTTCCGGCCCGGTACTCATTAACCTGATTCATGAAATCGACACGCTGCGTTACATCTGTGGCGAGATCGCCTCGATTTCCGCCAGGGTACAGCGTGGAATCCGTGATCACCCTAAAGAAGAAACCGTAGCACTGGTGATGGCGTTTCAATCAGGCGCCCTGGGTACCTTTCTGCTATCGGATGTGGCCCCCTCACCCTGGACCTGGGAGCAGGCAACAGGGGAGAACCCCGACTTTCCACTGTCCGGGCAGAATGTCTACCGATTCGTCGGCTCGGAAAGGGCTCTAGATTTTCCGAACCTGACGCTCTGGCATCCGGATGGGGTACCGGATTGGAATCACCCGATGCGATCTGAGTCATTGCATCTGGAGTTGGGCGATGCGTTTCTGGCGCAGTGCCGGCATCTGTGTGCTGTCATACAAGGTGAAGAGGCGCCCCGCATCACCGCCGCTGACGCAATCCGGACCCTGGCGGCGACCTTGGCCGTGTTCGATTCAGCGCAAACAGAAAAACAGGTGATCCTGTGATCGGCTTCCGTCCAGAGCCCTAACACGGTTGCCACCTTGTTCATCACCCCGCGGCAGCTGACCACTATTAACATCTGGAAGCTGACAACTGATCTTATCCAGGGCGACCGCGCCTTGCGATGAGTAACAGCAAACAACCAGCTGCGAGCGTCGTAGTGGCGATTAGATAAAAGGCGTTGCCGTAGCCGCCACCGAACTCGACCATAGCACCGAATATCGGTGGGCCACTGACGATCCCGAAGAACAGGAAGAACTGGGCACCACCTACGGTCTCACCCACTTTATCTTCGGGTGCGAGCCGGGCAAATTCGGACATCAGCAGGCCGAGCACCCCGTTGGTACTCGCACCCAGCATGACACCGATCAGCACAGTGAGCCAAAATGGCCAGGCGGGCGTAAACAGGCTCATCGCAACGATGCTGCCCGACATCATGACCCCCAACAGACCCAGCAATACCCAGCTGCTGAGAAAACGGCCCGCGACGGCGCCCCACGCGATACGAGCCGGAATGGCTGAACCATGAATGATCGCGAAGATACCGCCAGCGAATTCAGTTGAAAGGCCATTTGCCTCTTCAAGGTAGATCACTATGAATGCCAGGATCGACATCTGCGCAAAGGTATAGAGATAACCCGCTGTGGCGAGCGTCACAAGTGGCTTACTCGTCAGGACCAGACGCAGTGAAGTCAAGATATCGGAGAAACTGATACGAAAGGCCGGATCTCGATCGTCGTCCAGATCGCTGCGAATAAACTGAAGCCCAAAGAGCGTGACTAGTGGTATCGTGCTGATTGCAACAACAGCTACCCGCCAGTCATAAAGCACCATCAAAGGCGGTAACAAGAGCCCAGCCAGCATACCACCGAGCGGCGTTCCGCTCTGCTTGAGCGAAAAAACAAAGGGCTGCCATTGTGGCGAAGAGTGCCTTGCCAAAATCCTCGAACCTGCCGGGTTGAGCGGCCCCGTTCCCATGCCGAGCAGCACGGCCGCCCCGATTGCTACTGGCCAAAAAGGAAGAGCACTGGCCAGCCCAAGACCGAGCACACCCACCAGCAAGGCAACCTGACAGGTCCGAATGACACCGTAGCGGACAAGGAAGCTGCCGGCACCCAGACCCGACAACATGCCAGTGACGTATATGACAGCTGTGTAGATGCCGATACTGGTGGACTTAACACCAAGATCAACGGCAGCCTGGACCGCCACAACAGCACCGGCAAAGCAGCACATCGTGCCAAAGGACTGAATCGCCAGCATCGCAGGCAGGACAATGCTGATTTTTCTTTCAAACAGTGTGCGCATAACCCTTAAGAGGCTTAGCCCTGACCAGTGAAATGGATTACAGGATACTGGTCACTAACCGCAACTGGGCCTAACCCTCAGGCAGCCCAGTTGAAACATCGTTGGAGATCTGATTTCCCACCAATTGTGCCGACTGGGGTCAGTAGGCAGCAAGACTAAACACGCCTGCTGTTTCAGGCAACTGCCAGGGATCAGCTCGGAAAACCAGACATGACGCGGCATGCATAACGATCAAGCAGAATCAGGGCACTGAAATGATGTGTGCCAGCGATCCTGGCTGGTGAGGCAACCACCTTGGCAGAGGGGCTAGACAGTATTCCCCAATAACTGTATATATTAACAGTAATTGGTATCAACGCCGAGATCGACTACAGACTGGTCCAGGAGCTCGCCATGACCCGACCGCTGACCGCCCGGCAACTACTGGTGCTCGAATGCATCCAGTCGTTTGCCCATCGTACCGGTATGCCACCTACCCGAGCCGAGATCGCAAAGCAGCTGGGCTTTCGATCAGCCAATGCCGCCGAGGATCACCTGCGCGCACTGGCGCGCAAGGGCATGATTGAACTGCAATCGGGCACCTCTCGTGGCATACGCCTGCTGGAGCCTACCGGGGTGCCAGTGGTGGGTGAAGTGGCTGCTGGTCACCCGATCCTAGCCAGGGAGCATATTGAGGACCACTATCCCCTGCCTCCGAGACTCTTCAGCCCCAAGGCACACTACCTACTGCGCGTGCGGGGCATGAGCATGCGCGATGCTGGCATTCTCAACCGTGACCTGCTGGCGGTTCACCAGAGTCCAGAAGCTGTCAATGGCCAAATCGTAGTCGCCCGGCTGGAAGATGAGGTCACTGTCAAACAGTTCAGGCAACGGGGCAACGTGGTCACCCTGCTACCACGCAACCCCGACTTCGAACCCATTCGAGTGGATCTCAGAAACCAAGAGCTGGTCATCGAAGGCATCGGTGTCGGGGTCATCCGCAATGGTAAGCTGCCGTGACCCTGGCGTCGTGCCTGGAACGGACCGACATCTGGCGCGGCGGCCAGCCTGCTGCGACAACCAGCACCGTGGTTCCCAGCGGGTTTAACGAACTTGACGACCATCTGCCTGGTGGCGGCTGGCCGCTGGGCGCGCTGACCGAGATCCTGGTCGAAGATATCGCTGACAGCCCGCTATGGCTGGTGATGCCGGCCCTGTGTGCCCTGGGGCAGCAAAAGCACTGGCAGGCCTGGATAACACCCCCTAACATTCCCTTTGCACCAGCACTCATTGAAAGTGGCATAGACCTGCCCAGGGTGCTGATCATCCGCCCTGGAATATGGCGAGATATCCTGTGGGCTACAGAGCAGACCCTGGGATCGGGTAGCTGCAGTGCGGTTCTGTTCTGGCCGAAAAGACCCGACAGCACCGCCCTGCGACGACTCCAGCTGGCAGCTGAGCGTGGCCGCACATTGGGTCTTTGCTTTCGTGACCATCGCTCTGCCGGGACACACAGCACAGCCGCACTGCGCCTGCTGTACCAGCCAAGTCGGGAAACCACACAGTTGAGCATACTCAAGTGCCGAGGCGGCCGTCTGGTCGAAAAACTAAAACTCGTACGCAGCGACAACACAAGCGACCGGACTTGTGCCGGCTGACACGCCTTATCCCATGAACCGGCGCTCCAGTACCGCCATTACGCCCGGGAAGTGGACCCAGGCTGGCCTTTGTGTCGTCCGACATCAGCCCGGACAGGCAGCACCTTCAACTGAACCATCCAGCCGGGCCCCGCTGTGGTTGGCACTATATCTAGCTCGGCTACCGCTTGAAGCAGCCAGCGCCCCAGCCGGCCACCCGGCTACGGTCATCTTCGAACAACATGGACAGGCACACCGGGTCACCGTTGCCAACGATGCCGCAAGCCGGGTCGGTATCAAGCCGCCCATGGCACTGGCTGCAGCCCGTGCACTGGCCCCGCACCTCCGGGCATTGCCCAGAGACCAGGCCTCGGAGCAGCAGGCACTGGAAAAGTGGGCTGCCGAGGCAATGCGCTGGACCCCCAGAGTCAGCGTTGTCGAAGACGGCCTGCTGATGGAGATCACCGGCAGTCTGCGCCTCTACGGCGGACTGCGACAACTGATTTCGCTGGTGCGCGACTGGATAGAAGCCGAAACTGCCTGTTTTCAGATAGCCCTCACCCCGACGCCAGCGAGCGCCATCTTGTGCGCCCGGGCCGGCCAGGAATTGTGTATTACCGACCGCAGGCAACTGGCTTCCCGCCTGCACGATCTATCAACTGAATGGCTCGACCTCAACCACCGCCAGAGAGCGTTGCTTAAACGGCTTGGTATTTGCAAGATCGGGGATCTGCTGCGCCTGCCCCGGCATGATCTTGCCCGGCGTACTGGACAAGAGTTTGTCAACCAACTTGACCGCCTGACCGGTCAACAAGCCGACCCCCGCCCGACCTACACCCCCCCACTGATGTTCAGCCAGAGCTTTGACTTTGTCGGAGAGATCGCCGAGATCGAGCAACTTCTTCCGGCCGTAGAACTTCTGCTGGAAGACCTGACGTCACAGTTGCGAAATTCCGGTACGGCGCTTGGCCGACTCGACTGGGTCCTGAAAAACATCCGGCATGAGTCAATCGAAGTTCCAGTGTACCTAACCCGACCACACCGTAATCTCAGGCTATTCCTGAAGCTGTCACGGCTGGCATTTGAGTCAGTTCGACTGATGTCCCCAGTCACCGAGCTTACACTCAGGGCGCAACCGCTGGTACTACCCCTGGAACAGAGCGACGCCCTGCTCCCGAGGATAAACACTCAACCCGATGATCCGGCAGCACTGCTCGACAGTTTACGCAACCGACTGGGCCATACTGTTGTTCAGGGCATTCAGCCCCAATCAGACCATCGCCCGGAAAAATCCTGGGCCTATTGCAACCCAGGTGAGCAAAGACCCTGCAGCTGTCTACCGCCCCGGCCCTTGTGGCTGCTGCCCTATCCCACCCCCATCGAATCAAATCAGGGCCGACTCAGCCTCCGGGGTAGGTCACTGCACCTTGAAAAACAGGTCGAGCGGATCAACAGTGGCTGGTGGGATGACAGCCCGGTCCGGCGCGATTACTACCGGGCATCCAACGGCGAATTGCAGGCCTGGATATTCCGTGACCTTGAAACCGGTGATTGGTTTCTACATGGTATCTTCTGACACGCGATTCCCTGACCTGCATGCACAATACCCCGATAGCTTTCCCGTGACGGCATCCAGCCAGCAACGCCAGATACAGCGTCTTTCATTCCTGGGCCGCTGTGGTCTAAAAAACCGAGCGCTGGTACCCCTTGGCCCCGATGCTTCCTTCAGGCGCTACTTTCGCCTTGCAGGTTCTGGCCCGGCGCTGCTGCTCATGGACGCGCCACCTGAATTCGAAGACGTCGACACCTTTGGGCGGGTTGCCCGGCATCTGGCTCGACTCGGACTCAGGGTCCCACAGATCCTCCATATGGACAAAGATCTCGGTTTCATCGTGCTCGATGATTTCGGCGACCGGACGTTCACTCGCCTGATCGACTCCGGGTGCGACGAGGCAGCGCTATACGCTCAGGCAATAGACGTGCTGATCACAGTTCACGACCACCCAGACGCAATCGATATTGATCTGCCAGACTATGATCGAAAGCGGCTCATCGATGAAGCGTTATTACTTCCCGACTGGTACGCACCAGTTATTCGCGACCGCACAACCGACGCCGATATGCGCCACAGCTATTATGCGGTCTGGCGACAGATCCTCGACCGGCTGCCAGAACCGGCAACCAGCCTGGTGCTGCGGGACTTTCACGTTGACAACCTGATGCGACCTGGCTCGGGCGATGAAACCTCCGATTGTGGACTGCTAGATTTTCAGGACGCTGTCATCGGCCCTGTGGCCTACGATGTGGTCTCGCTGTTGGAGGACGCCAGGCGTGACGTCACCTCGGGGCTTAAAGAACAGATGAGGCGCCGCTATCTGGAAGCCAGACCCTTGCTCGAGATTGAGAACTTCGATCTGTGGTACAAGGTACTTGGGGCCCAGCGACACTGCAAAGTGGCAGGTATCTTCCTACGGCTTCTTTTGCGCGATGGTAAACCCCACTATCTCAGACACATCCCGAGAGTCGTGGCCCTGCTTGAAGACGGTCTCAATGACCCCACCATGCAGCCACTGCGCCAATGGCTGAACGATTGGCTGCCCGAGCGCCTGAATCCGTTTCCCGAGATCAGTGTCGAACGGGCGCGGTCGCTCATCGATATCCCGGAATGAACCCTCAGCAACGGAGTACAGCGCATTGAAATCAATATCCTGGCAAGACTTTGAGCAGGTCGAACTGCGTACAGGTACCATAGTCGACGCTAGACCGTTTCCAGAAGCCCGCAAGCCCGCATTCATTGTACAGGCCGATTTCGGGCCGGATATCGGCATACTGAAATCCAGCGCACAGGTCACAGCGCTGTACGCGCCAGAGGAACTGATCGGACGTCAGATCGTCGGTGTCGTCAATTTCCCCAAGAAGCAGATTGGGCCGATTCAGTCCGAGTTTCTGCTCACCGGGTTCACCCAGGATGATGGCTCCGTGGTACTCGCCCAGCCTGATCGCCCGGTTTCCAATGGTCTGAAGCTGGCCTGAGACGGGTCATAGTGCGCCGGCGGCCGCATCCAGTACTGCCGTTGACCCCGACACAACCACGCGATAGTAGCCCTCGGCTTCGGGCAGCACGTGTTCAGCATAATGTCTACAGCTGAGTAACTTACCCCGGTAGAAGTCAGAATCTCCTCTGCCCTCTTCAAGGCAAGCCGTTGCGGCAGCGGCAGCTTTGGCCATCTGCCAGCCGCCGGCGACTACTCCCCACAACATCAGATACTGAAATGACGCCGCGTACGGAAGCCTTGGGTCTCGCCCAGCAGATTCTAGAATCCAGGCCGTCGCCGACGACAACAGTTTCAGTGAGGCCGACGCAGCAGCGCTGATCTGCGCCACTGGATCGTCGAATTTCTCGGTGATCTGAGCTATCTCAGTGTCCATCTGCTCAATCAACTCGGTTGCCATTTGACCACCATCCCTGACAAGCTTGCGCCCAACCAAGTCAGCCGCCTGGATACCCGTTGTACCCTCGTAGATGGTCGTAATGCGGGCATCGCGGCAATGCTGGGCGGCACCGGTCTCCTCAATAAAACCCATACCGCCGTGAACCTGCAACGCGCAACTCGTTACCCAGTTCCCGACCTCACTGCTCCAGCCCTTGACGATCGGGATCAACACATCGACTGAGCGTTTTCCGCGTGCACGCTCTACCTCGTCCGGGTGCCGCAGTGATCTATCCATCGCAGCGGCAGTATATAGACTGACCGCACGCATCGCTTCTATGCGACTTTTCATGTCCAGCAGCATTCGTGCAACGTCGGGATGCGCAATGATACTCACTCGTTCGCCGTGGGTGCCTCCTACAGCCCGTCCCTGGGTTCTTTCTCTGGCATAGTTCAGGGCACGTTGATAAGCCCGTTCGGCAATTGCGTATCCTTCTATTCCCACCGCATGTCTGGCCATGTTCATCATGATGAACATATATTCCAGGCCGCGGTTTTCTTCACCGACCAAGTAACCGGTAGCACCACCATTGTCACCATAGGACATCACGGCCGTCGGACTACCGTGTATACCAAGCTTGTGCTCCAATGACACGCAACACAGATCGTTTCGCTCGCCCGGTTCACCGTGTTCATCAGGGATAAATTTTGGCACCAGGAATAAAGATATGCCTCCTACGCCCGCGGGTGCATCGGGTGTGCGCGCCAGCACCAGGTGGATGATATTGGCGGTCAGGTCGTGCTCTCCGTAGGTGATGAATACCTTCTGGCCGTTAATCAGATAATGACCGGCGGCGGTGGGCTCGGCCCGGGTCCTGACTGCACTCAGATCAGAACCCGCTTGTGGCTCGGTCAGGTTCATGGTGCCGGCCCATTCTCCAGAGACAAGTTTGGAAAGATAGACTCTCTTCTGTTCGTCACTGCCACACTGCCAGATCGCTTCAGATGCAGACTGGGTCAACAGAGGACATAGCCCAAAGGACATGTTCGACGCATCCCACATCTCCTGTACAGCTCCACCAATGACCCTGGGCAATCCCTGGCCACCGAAGGCCGGGTCAAATATAAGGCTGGTCCAGCCAGCCTCTGTGAACTGTTGATAGGCGTCTTTCCAGCCTTCCAGCGTCGTGACGACGCCGGCCGACAAGACAGGTGCCTGCTGGTCCCCGGCACGGTTGAGGGGTGCCAGAACCTCGGAGGCGAATTTTCCGGCCGCGCTCAATACGGCCTCGATCAGATCGGCCGAAGCATCTTCATAGCCCGGCATTCCCGCAATCTGTTCTATATCAATGAGTTCGCTCAGGACAAAGCCGAGATCCTCGACTGGGGCTTTGTAGTTTGGCATCCCGGCTCCTTGGGTTGCTGTTGACTAAAGGTCATAAAACCAACTGCGTTGATTGTAGTTTTCAACTGAGCCGAACGCCAATCTTAACAAGTTGCCTTTGATACGAGTCAATCAGGCTCAGTGTTGGTTGTCCCGTTTCTGCCACCGGGACGTTGACGGCATGAGCATCAGAAAGACGACAGCGAGCATTGCAGCGCCCGCCGCAGTGAGAATAGCAGCTTGATAACTCTCGAAGCGATCAAATACATAGCCGGCAAAGGGTGGACCAAAGAAGGTTCCCACTCCGACCCCTGAATACAAGACACCGATTACCGCTCCCGTGGCTTTGGTCCCAAAATAGTCGACTGCCACAGCAGGGGCTAAGGCCACAAACCCACCGTAACACGTTCCGAAAACCAGTCCAAATGCCAGCAAAGACCACTGGCTGGTGGCGACCAACCACACCAGCAGCATTAACGCCACGCCCAGGAAGCTCATAGCCATCACCGGCAACCGCCCAAAACGATCAGCGACGGCACCAACCAAAAACCGTCCCAAGGTACTGCCTACACCGATGACTCCGAGCACCAGGGCCCCAGCGCTTGCCGACATACCATGATCGAGGGCATACGGTACGATATGCACAAACGGAATGAAGATTGCAAAAGAAAGGCTCAGCCAGGACAAAAATAATAGCCAGAACGGTACCGTTCGAACAGCCTGACCGAGATTCATTCCGGAGGGAGCCGAACACTTTCCAGAACGCTTGGCCCCCACAGCATCCGCGTGGCGTGATGGGTCATTATCAAGCACGAGAGCCGCCCCTACACCGGCAACCCCTGCTGCAAGGCCCATTGTGACGAAGCTCAAGCGCCAGCCCAGCGTCGCTATTAAGCCAGTTGCAATGAGTGGCCCCAGTAATGTTCCAACACCTATACCCGAAACAGCCAGCCCGGATGCGAAGCCTCGACGGGTAGTGAACCAGGGTTGTACCGCTCCAATGGCCGGAACATAAGAAAACCCAACCCCAATGCCAATGCCGAGTCCGAATCCCAGATACACCGTATCCAAGCTGTCAGCTGAGCCGGCAACAGACAACCCGGCGCTGAGCGCTATCAGTCCGGTTATGCACACCCAACGCGGCCCAAACCGATCGGATAGGGGACCACTGATAGCTCCTAAACCGAAATACAGAGCGCCGGCAAGGGAGAAAACCGATGAAACACTGGCTCTAGATGCTGCAAACTCACGTTCCAGGTCAGGGAAATATGTGGCAAAGGAATAGGCACATCCAAACCCAAGAAGCATGACCATAAAAGCGGCCGCAACAACATACCACCCGTAGTAAACGGTTCGGAGTCCTTGCATATTCATGTGCTCACCGGGATTGGAGTTCTTTGGCTACCAGAACACTCAAACACAGCTAACGCTCACGGCGATACTGTCACAGTCAGAATACCCGGCCGGCACATCAAGCCCGGTGTGCCAACCGATTTCAAGATTTTCAGAAGAAATGAACACTCTCCTGTTAATTCAGGTAGTCGACTTTTCAGGACAGACAATCGTGAAATATTCAGGTTCTACCTTTTCTTGGGACACCAGTTTCTGCGCCTCCAGTATTCCTTACTCCAGAGTTACTCTACTCCAAAGGCGGAGTAAGTTTCGCATGTCTAAGCCAGGCTCCGATTGTGGCAAAACCCAATCAAAATAGGGCATTGAATCGGAGGTCGCCCAAGAAATCAACGATCATCTGTTAGCCTGCAATATCTTTTCCGGTTAACATCAAGCTATAAAGCCAAGATCTGATTCCGGGGTTTCCCGGATGAGTTCTGCGCACAGACGGCGCCCTCACGTACCCCGGATTCCACCTGTAGAAGACCCTGACACTAGCCTGCTCATGCACACTGTCCCTGAACCAGAAATCTTTCTGCAACAACTGTTCGACACAGCAGTCGCAAGCGCCGACCCAGGGCAATGCCTCGCAGAACACCTGCCACGGCTGGCCAGTGGAGGACACACTCTTGTCGTTGGTGCTGGAAAAGGCTCTGCTGCGATGGCTGCAGCTGTCGAACAAGCCTGGTCAACTGAACTCAGCGGTATCGTGATCACACCCTATGGTCACGGTTGCGCCTGCCGGCACATCGAAATCATTGAAGCCGCGCACCCGGTTCCGGATGAGGCTGGTTTGAAAGCGGCTATCCGGATCCTTGAATTGGCACAGACACTCAAGTGTGGTGACCAAATGCTGTGCCTGTTGTCAGGCGGCGGTTCTGCGCTGCTGACATTGCCCACAGACGGCCTGTCACTTCACACCAAGCAGGAGATCAATCGCCAACTGCTCAAATCTGGTGCGGACATCACGCAGATCAACTGCGTGCGAAAACATCTTTCCCGCATTAAGGGTGGCCGTCTTGCAGTAGCGGCGTGGCCGGCAACCACGATCAGCCTCATGATTTCAGACGTCGCCGGCGATGATCCGGCTGTAATCGCATCCGGACCGACCTGTGCCGACCCGACGACCTGCACCGATGCACTTGAGATCATCGGCCAATATGGGGTCCAGGTTCCGGTGGAACTCAATGCCCGATTGATCGATGGGTCAAACGAGTCACCCAAGCCCGGCGCCCTTGAACTGTCTCGTACCAGCCACCGGGTGATCGCGTCGGCCAAAGGAGCACTGCAGGCGGTCAATGATCGGGCCAGCCAACTGGGTTTTGAGGTGCACAGTCTCGGTGACCAGGTGGAGGGTGAGTCCAGGCAAGTCGGGCGGGAACACGGTCAATATTTTCGGCGCCTGGTGACTGATCGTACGTCTAGACGACCACTGCTACTGACCTCAGGTGGAGAGACTACGGTGGTCGTCAAGGGAAAGGGTCACGGCGGGCCGAACCGGGAATATCTTCTTGCGCTGGCCATGGAACTTGCTGGCATGCCCGATACCTGGGCCATTGCCTGTGACACGGACGGTCTCGATGGCAGCCACGATGCCGCCGGGGCAATCATCGGCCCGCTGACCCTGACACGCGCACGCCACCTTGCTCTCGACCCGGCTGCAATGCTGGCCGACAACAACGCCGGTACGTTCTTTGCCGCGCTGGGCGATTCGATGGTTACCGGTCCCACCCGTACCAACATAAACGATCTGCGAATCCTGGCCTATATGCCAGAATCATGAATAACGTACTATCCACTTGCTGACCAGAAGGAATCTTCACCGCATGGGAAACAGGCTGAGCAGGATCTACACCCGAACCGGCGACGACGGCTCGACGGGGCTCGGGGACGGGTCTCGGGTATCGAAAACCACTACCCGGGTGGAGGCCATGGGCAACAGCGATGAATTGAACTGCATTATCGGAATCCTCATGACCGAACCACTGCCCGGAACCCTCAGCGAGACTATGACTCGAGTGCAGCATACGCTGTTCGATATCGGCGGTGAACTCAGTATTCCGTCGAGCTCCCTGGTCACTCAAGACCAGGTCACTGACCTCGAATCCCGGCTCGATGAATTGAACGAAGACCTGCCACCTTTGAAGGATTTTGTCCTACCGGGTGGCTCACACCAGGCCGCTGTCTGCCACCTGGCCCGCAGCGTCTGCCGTCGCCTCGAAAGGAGCCTGTTCGCAGTCAGTGATGGCTACCCCGTGTCACCGATCTCCCTTCAGTATGTCAACCGGTTGTCCGACCTGCTTTTTGTAATTGCGCGGGCCCTCAACCGGACATCGGGTGCAACCGATGTACTCTGGGAGCATGACCGTCATCCGGACTGAACGGATTCCCGAAAGATCAGATCATCTGCCGGTAGCGCTCCCAGTCAAAGCCCGGCCCAGGATCGGTCTTTCGCCCCGGTGCCACATCACTGTGGCCCACGATGTTGCCTGCCGTGATTGCTGGAAAGGCAGCTATTAGCACACCCGTCAGGGCTGACAAGGACTCATACTGGACTGTCGCAAACTTTTCTTCGTCGGTACCTTCCAGTTCAACACCGATAGAAAAATCATTCACGTTGGCCCGACCCCGATGTTCCGATTGCCCTGCGTGCCACGCTCGGTGCGAGACCGGGACGAACTGAACGATCTCACCATCACGTCGGATAAAGAAATGTGCCGACACTTTCAGGTCGAAAATATTCTCGAAATAGGGGTGAGCTCTGGGGTCGAGCTGATTGAGAAAAAATCGAGCCACGGCGTCACCCGTATACTGGCCCGGTGGCAGACTAATGGCGTGGATCACCAGAACTTCCGGAGACTGACCGGCGGGTCGGCGATCATGATTCGGCGAGGATAACCAGGTTGCCCCCGCGACCCAGCCAGACGTACGATCCAGTTGTAACAGGTACGCCGTCACGGTCGGAAAGGGTCCCCGACGGTAAGGCCCAGAAACTCAGCGGCAGAACCCTGGTTGACGGCGAACTCCACCAGTCCCATTGAGTTCACGGTCCAGAAACAGGTGCCTTCTCTTACGGCTGCGAAATACTCAGCGTATGCCAGACGGTGGAGACCGACAGTAAATGAACGACTCTGGCTGAAGTGCTCCCCACGCAGGCCAGTGATGATGTTACCGTAACGGTCAATGTGTACCACCCGGGCAAGATCGGGTGATAGGTCCGCAGCGATTCCCGCTGTGACTGTAGTCGAAGGATCTTTTAGCCAAATAAGCCCGCCCTGCCGGCCGGCTACGAGACCCGCAGCAATCGGTACGAAGATGTCCCGACCATGGAAGGTTTGGGAGCGGGGTTCCTTTCCAGTTTGGATTCGGTAATAGTCCGGCACCCCGCCAGACCTCGCGAGCGCCGCGCTGAAAAGTCCGTTGTCCGGTCCAACCAGCCAGCGCCCTTCCAGCATGATTGCCAGCCCGGCCCGCTCGCTGCCGACACCGGGATCGATCACACCGACCAGTACGGTGCCCTCAGGGGTCTGATCCAGCAGAGCCGCCAGCAGCACAGCCGAGCACGGCACGTCAAATACAGCCGGATCGTGATACAGATCAATCACACGAACGTCGGATAGTGCGTTTGCTGCAGCCATGTGCATCTGGCCGACGTAAATACTACCGGCACCAAAATCGGTGAAAAGGGCAATCGGACCTTGCATCACTGAGCCATACTATGTGTCTGCTGTCCCTTGCATGATATACGACTTGCCTATTAAAAAGCCCCGCACCAGGCGGGGCTTTGCTGCGCTGAACAGCCCATATGGGAACAACGTCAGTCCTGCGAATCCCCGGCCTCATCAGGTCTGTCAAGCAGCTGGACATAAGCCATCGGTGCGCTGTCACCGGGTCGCAAGCCGCATTTCAAAATTCGAGTATATCCCCCAGGACGGTCCTTGAACCGCGGCCCAAGATCATCAAACAGCTTAGTCACTGCACCCCGGTCTCCCAGGCGTGCAAGGGCTAGCCGCCGATTAGCCAGGTTGGGGGTCTTGGCCATAGTGATCAATGGTTCTGCGACGCGGCGCAACTCTTTCGCTTTTGGCAGAGTCGTACGGATCTGCTCATGTCGAAACAGGGATGCCGCCATATTTTTGAACATGGCCTTGCGGTGACTCGAATTTCGACCGAGTATCCGGCCAGATTTGTAATGGCGCATATTCGCGTCCTCGTACTGTCAGTGCAGGCCGTCCCGGCTATCTCGTCTAAGCGACGCCGGAGGCCAGTTCTCGAGCTTTACACCCAGCGACAAACCACGACTGGCCAGTACGTCCTTGATCTCGGTCAGTGACTTCTTACCAAGATTTGGGGTCTTCAGGAGTTCGACTTCAGTTCGCTGAATAAGATCACCGATAAAATAGATGTTCTCGGCTTTCAGACAGTTGGCAGAACGCACGGTCAGTTCCAGTTCGTCCACTGGGCGCAGCAAAAGTGGATCGATCTTGTCCTCGGCAGTTTCCCCGGCAGGACGGTCGGTCTCTTCCAGTCGCACGAACACCGAGATCTGCTCGTGCAGAATGGTCGCCGCCCGACGAACCGCATCTTCCGGGTCGATCGTTCCGTTCGTTTCGATCTCCATGACCAGTTTATCGAGGTCAGTTCGCTGCTCAACTCGAGCATTTTCGACCGTATAGGAGACCCGCTGGATCGGACTGTAGGATGCGTCGAGTTTCAGGACTCCCACGGCACGGGTCTCTTCAGTATCGCTGGTAGCGTCAACCACCTGGTAGCCCCGCCCAGTGGTTACCGTGATCTCCATGCTCAGCTCACCTTCATCAGATAGGTTGGCGATGAGATGGTCCGGATTCACAACCTCGACATCATGATCGAGCTGTATGTCCCCGGCTGTCATGGCGCCAGGGCCTTTCTTGGACACCCGCAAGATCGTTTCAGTACGGTTGTGCATCCGCACGGCAAGATTCTTCAGGTTGAGCAGTATCTCTATAACATCTTCCTGGACCCCGGGTATGGACGAATACTCGTGCAGAACACCTTCAATGCGAACCTCGGTTACTGCGGCTCCGGACATCGAGGAAAGCAGAATCCGGCGCAGAGCATTTCCCAACGTATAGCCAAATCCCCGCTCAAGCGGCTCCAGAGTGACCCTTGCTTTTGTCGGATCGAAGTTATCAACGTTTATAACGTTGGGCTTGAGAAATTCGCGATTAGTTTCCTGCATCATTTGTGTTCCTCAAAGATATGTTCCTCTTTTCACACCGGTTGGGCTGCGCGCCCAAGCCGAACTATGCTCTACACACCAGATCACCGCCTTGCTGTTCGGCTACTTCGAATACAGCGCGACGACCAATGATTCGTCGATATTCTGTGACAAGTCTGCCCGGTCCGGGACCGTTTTGAAGACACCCTTGGCCGCTTTACTATCAACCTCGACCCAGGAGACGAACCCGAGTTGCTCTGCAATATCGAGGGCAGCCTTGATTCGCAGCTGACTCTTGCTTTTCTCACGGACCTCTATCTCATCACCCGGCCGCACCTGATACGAGGCGATATTTGCACGTCTGCCATTTACCACGATCGCGTTGTGGCTCACCAACTGCCTCGCCTCTGCCCGTGTGATCCCGAAACCCATGCGGTAGACCACGTTGTCAAGTCGACACTCCAGCAACGTCAACAGGTTCTCACCGGTAGAGCCTTTTCCTTGGGCTGCTCTGGCGTAATAACTGCGGAACTGTTTTTCCATCAAACCATACATGTTTCGCAATTTCTGTTTCTCGCGGAGCTGGGTCCCATAAACGGTCACCCGAGGTCGGCGGGATCCGGGCTTAAATCCTGGTGGGCGGTCAAACTTACATTTTGAATCGATCGGGCGAACAGGGCTTTTCAGGAAAAGGTCGGTGCCCTCCCGTCGTGCGAGCTTGCAGGTCGGTCCTCTGTATCTGGCCATGGGTTAAGCTCTCCGTTCAGACGCGGCGTCGTTTAGGTGGCCGACAACCATTATGGGGAATCGGGGTCACATCACTGATTGAACTGATCTCAAAGCCTAATGCATTCAGGGCTCGAACTGACGAATCACGCCCGGGACCGGGCCCCTTGATCTTCACATCGAGCTGCTTCATACCGACTTCCTGAGCCGCCCGTCCCGCGGTCTCTGCTGCGACCTGGGCTGCAAACGGTGTGCTCTTTCGACTACCTCTGAAGCCCGCACCACCTGCCGTCGCCCAGGATACTGCGTTTCCATGACGATCTGTAATCGTGATGATCGTGTTATTAAATGAAGCGTGGATATGTGCAATACCTTCTATAACCGTCTTCTTGGTTCTCGCCTTGGTTCTCTTTTTCCCAGCTGTTTTAGCCATAGGATATCTTCCCTTCTATTTTCTGATCGGACGCTTGGGCCCTTTTCGAGTCCTGGCATTGGTGGAACTACGTTGGCCACGTACAGGCAACCCGCGCCGATGACGCATGCCCCGATAACACCCCAGGTCCATCAGCCGTTTAATACTCATAGAAACTTCGCGTCGCAGATCGCCCTCGACCACATAACCCCCAACCTGAGCACGCAGCTGCTCCGCGTCTTGTTCCGACAATTCGCGCACCGGGGTACTCCTTTCAATGCCGGCTCCGTCACAAATCTTCTGTGCCGAGTTTTTCCCGATACCGTAGATTGACCTCAGTGCGATTTCTATGTGCTTGTTTGGAGGTAGGTTAATTCCTGCTATTCGTGCCACGATAGTTTCCTGGTCAGTTGTTAGTGGTTCAGCGCGCTGTCAAAGTACAAAACTCTGCCGGCGGCTCAACCCTGTCGCTGCTTGTGACGTGGGTTGGTACAGATTACACGGACAACGCCGTTGCGACGGATGATCTTGCAGTTCCTGCACATCTTCTTGACTGAAGCGCGTACTTTCATGGTGCGTCTCCCTCAAAGCTTACCTGGTCAGACCCATGCCACCACCGACCAGCGACGATTTCTTCATCAGACTCTCGTACTGTCTGGACATTAGATGCGATTGGATCTGCGACATCATGTCCATCATCACAACCACAATGATGAGCAGGGAGGTACCACCAAAATAAAATGGCACTCCCCATTTGACGATCAAAAACTCCGGAATCAAGCAGACCACTGTTAGATAGACCGCCCCACCCAGGGTCAGGCGCGATACGACCCTGTCTATGTAGCCTGCGGTCTGTAGACCGGGCCGTACACCGGGAATAAATGCGCCGGATTTCTTCAGATTGTCGGCGATCTCATTGGGATTGAAGACAAGGGCAGTGTAGAAGAAACAGAAGAAAACAATCATCGCGGCGTAAACCAAAGCGTATATCGGTTGCCCGGGCGAAAGGGTGGTCGAAATGTCCCGCAGCCAGCCCAAGCCCTCGGACTGACCGAACCAACTGCCCAGGCTAGCGGGAAACAAGATGATACTGGAAGCAAAGATCGGCGGTATCACACCGGCCATATTCAGTTTCAGGGGCAGGTGACTCGTCTGTCCTGCCAACATCCGGCGACCCTGCTGCCGTTTGGCATAATTGACGGTTATCCGGCGTTGACCCCGCTCTACGAAAACGACAACTGCAGTAATGGCTATGGCACCGATAAACAGAGCGAGCACACCGATCGGCGTGAAGGTTCCAGTGCGAGCCAACTCAAGCGTCCCGGCTACCGCCGAGGGCAGGCCGGCAACGATACTACCAAATATAATCAGCGACACCCCGTTCCCGATTCCTCTCTCTGTGATCTGTTCTCCAAGCCAGACCAGGAACATAGTGCCAGTCACCAGGGTGGCGACTGTCGTGATCTTAAAACCGAGACCGGGAATCAACACAACGGGCCCGCCAGCCGCCTGTTGACCCTCCACCGCGATCGCTATTCCTAGTGCCTGAAAGGTAGCCAAAGCAACAGTCCCATAGCGAGTGTATTGGGTAATCTTGCGGCGACCGGACTCACCTTCTTTTTTCAGTTGTTCAAGCTGCGGAACGATGGAAGTCATCATCTGGATGATGATTGACGCAGAGATGTACGGCATCACACCAAGAGCAAAAATGGACAAGCGCTCCAGTGCACCACCGGAGAACATGTTGAAAATATCTACGATCGACCCCCGAGTTTGCTCAAACATCGCGGCAACAGCACCCGGGTCAACGCCAGGTATTGGTATGTGTGTCCCCAGCCTGAATACGACCATCGCACCGAGCACGAACAGAATACGCTGGCGAAGCTCAGTCATCTTACCAATTCCGGCGAGGGTGGATGCGGCCATGGTCGTTAGCTTTCTACCCGGCCACCGGCCTGTTCGATCGCCACACGGGCACCTGCCGAAGTGCTCACACCACGCAGCACGACCGCCCGATCAATCGTTCCCGACGCAATAACCTTGGCGCGAAGGGCATTCCGATTGATTACCCCCGCGGCCTTCAGGGAGGCCAGATCGACCTCCCCACTTTCGATCAGCTTCAGTTCGTGCAATCGGACTTCAGCCACCCGCCGACGGGTCAAGGATCGGAATCCTCTCTTGGGCAACCGCCGCTGCAGCGGCATCTGACCGCCCTCGAACCCTCGGTTCAAAGAACCGCCCGAGCGGGATTTTTGTCCTTTAGAACCACGTCCTGCGGTGCTTCCCAGGCCTGAACCCGGTCCTCGTCCGACCCGTTTGCGTTCCAGGCGGGAGCCGGCTTCCGGCTTCAAATCATTGAGCCTCATTTACAACCTCCTCGACTTCAACAAGGTGTATCACCTTGTTGATCATTCCACGTACAGCTGCTGTGTCTTCTAACTCCACTGCGTGGTTAACTCGGCGCAGGCCCAACCCCTTGACACAAGCCCGTTGTATTCGTCCGCGTCCATGCTTGCTCCGAACCAGGGTCACTTTCAATTTTTTGCTCGGCATCTGTGGATATTCCTAACTGACGATCTGATCGACCGTCTTACCTCGTTTAGCTGCCATCTGCTCAGGGCTTCGAATTCGACCCAATCCGTTCAGTGTGGCGCGACTCACGTTGACCGGATTGGTCGTGCCAATGACCTTGGCCAATACGTCTCGCACACCGGCGGCTTCAAAAATCGCACGCATTGTTCCACCGGCGATGATTCCTGTGCCCTCGGAAGCCGGACGAATAACGACCCTGGCCGCCCCATGGCGTCCTACTATCGGGTATTGAATCGTCTGACCTTTAAGGTTCACTTTTATCATGTTGCGTCGAGCGTCCTCCATTGCCTTCTGGACAGCGACTGGCACCTCCCTCGCCTTACCACGACCCATACCGACCCGGCCATTTCCATCACCGACCACGGTCAGCGCTGAGAAACCGAAAATTCGGCCGCCTTTAACTACTTTCGAGACCCGTCGTACGTTGATCAGCTGTTCGGTAAAGCCTTCGCCGTCCGAGCCGATTTGATCTGAATTTCTCGCCATAATCCCGTTCGTCCTCCAACCTTTCCTAGAACTTCAACCCGGCTTCCCGGGCCGCGTCGGCCATTGCCTTGATACGGCCGTGATACTTGAAACCAGACCTGTCAAAGGCAACCTTATGGACACCCGTCCCAAGCGCCTTTTCGGCCAGATGTTTACCCAGCGCACCAGCCGCCTCGATGTTTCCGCCGTAGCTATGTTGCTTTCGAAAATCACTCTGAGTGGTGGACGCGCTAACCACGACCCTGCCCTGATCCTGATCGATGATCTGGGCATAAAAGTGTCGTGGAGACTTGAAAACAGTCAACCTCATTCCACGCTGGCGCCGAATACGGCTACGGGTTTTAGATGCCCGCCGCATACGCATAGTCTTTTTTTCACTCATGTAATTGTTGCTCAGTTCAGGTTCTAGATTTTCTTTGCCTGTTTGCGTCTGACATGTTCTTCGCTGTACCTGATGCCCTTTCCCTTGTAGGGTTCGGGCGGTCTGAAACCACGAATCTCCGCCGCAACCTGGCCAACTTTCTGTTTGTCGGCGCCTTTGATTAGAACTTCCGTCTGGGTTGGCGTTTCAACACTCACCCCGCCCGGGACTTTGTACACCACAGGGTGAGAGAAACCGAGGCTCAAATTCAGCTTAGCCCCCTCAGCCTGTGCTCGGTAACCCACGCCTACAATAGTCAGTTTCTTTTGGAATCCCTCGGTAACACCGGTGATCATATTGCCAATAAGCGACCGGGTTGTACCAGCCATGGCCCGGTCGATATCGTTAGAGAACTCGACCCGCAAGGTGTCATCTTCGTGTCGAATCTCAAGGTTCGGGTACAGCGTCAGGCCGAGATCCCCATTCGGGCCCTTTACCTTGACAGACCGGCCCTCAAGCGTGACATCTACACCTTTGGGCACGCTGATCGGATTTTTCGCTACACGGGACATGCTCTACTCCGGGTCGTTGCTGACACGTTCAAAATATCGAACAGATCACTTCGCCACCGATTCCCTGACGCCTTGCCTGGCGATCGCTCATGATGCCCTTCGAAGTGGAAATCATGACCACACCGAGTCCACCATTAACGCTCGGCATATCTGTAGCGCCGCAATACTGCCTTCTGCCCGGTCGACTGACCCTGGACATCTTTTCAATAGCAGGCTCCCCTTGGTGGTAACGCAGATCGACGGTTAACTCTTTCTTCTGGTCAGCAACGGTCACCGAAAATCCATCAATGAATCCTTCCTCTTTCAGGACAGCTGCGATCGCTTCTTTTACACCAGAGGAAGGCATACTCACACTGACCTTGTCCCTGGCTAATCCGTTGCGTATGCGGGTCAGCATATCTGCGATGGGATCTGACATACTCATAGGGCAAAAGTTCCTTTATCTGTCTACCAGCTTGATTTGACTACGCCAGGCGCCTCACCCCGCATGACGACTTCACGCAAGGCATTTCTGGCTAGCCCGAAACGACGAAAGTATCCTCTCGGCCTGCCTGTCAGCGCACACCTGTTTCGCTGCCGGCTCCGGGAAGAATCGCGTGGCAGTTTCTGCAAATCAAGCATGGTCTGCCAGCGTTCGTCATAGGACAGGTTCGGGTCAAGCAACTGCCGTTTGAGTTGCTCTCGCTGCTCTTTGAACTGCTCAACAAGCCGTCGCCGTTTTACCTCACGTGCCACCATCGATTTCTTTGCCATATGATTACCGGTTCCTAGTTCCGTAGCGGAAAATTAAATCCCCGCAACAGTGCTTCACTTTCTTGGTCTGTACTGGCGGATGTTGTGATCGTTACATCGAGCCCTCGAATCGCATCGACTTTGTCGTACTCGATCTCCGGAAACACGATCTGTTCCTTGAACCCCAGGCTGTAGTTACCACGCCCGTCAAATGAGCGGGGAGATAGGCCCCGAAAATCCCTTGAACGGGGAAAAGCAACGGAGATCAGCCGGTCTAGGAACTCGTACATACGATCCCGCCGCAGTGTCACCTTGCAACCGATGGACCAGCCTTCGCGCACCTTGAAATTTGCAACGGACTTTCGTGCCTTGGTGACGATTGGTTTCTGTCCGGAGATCCGGGCCAGATCCGTTACAGCTGATTCAAGCGCGTTCTTGTTGACCAGTGCTTCTCCCACCCCCATGTTGAGGGTGATCTTGGTGATTCTTGGGACCTGCATTACGCTTTGATAGGAGAACTGCTCCATCAAAGACGGTACCAGCGTGCTTTTGTAATGTTCTTCAAGTCTGGTCATAGGGTATTCCGTCTCAAAATCAGTTCAAGTCGACGACCTCGCCGTCTGACATGAACACTCTGACTTTCCGTCCATCTTCTAAAACCTTTATCCCGCTACGGTCGGCCTTTTTCGTATTGGGGTTATACAGAGCCACATTGGATGTGCGAACAGGCGCTTCCTTTTCAATGATCCCACCCGTCTCGCCCTTGTTGGGATTAGGCCTGACATGTTTCTTGATCACATTCACGTTGTCGACCAGGACACGTTCATCTTTCATCACCCGCAGGACAGTTCCGCGCTTACCTTTGTCACGCCCTGCAAGAATGATCACGTCATCACCTTTTCTGATCTTTTTCATATCGCCAACTCAAAGGACCTCAGGCGCCAGTGAGATGATCCTCATAAACCGCTCTGACCTCAATTCACGGGTCACAGGGCCGAATATCCGGGTACCGATCGGTTGGTTCTGAGGATTAAGGAGCACCGCAGCATTACGGTCGAAACGGATCAAGGATCCGTCGGGTCGGCGGACCCCATGACGAGTGCGCACAACCACTGCATTGAAGAGCTCCCCCTTCCTGACGCGGCTGTTCGGTATCGCCTCCTTGATGCTGATCTTTATGATGTCACCAACCCCTGCATAACGGCGCTTGGAGCCACCGAGAACCTTGATACACTGAACTCGGCGGGCGCCGCTGTTATCCGCAACATCGAGCATGGTCTCGACCTGAATCATCTTCCAGTCCTCTCCTTACTCACCGCGGCCCAGTACTCTGACCAGACGCCACGACTTGTTCTTGGACAGTGGCCGACACTCTTCGATAATCACTTTATCGCCTTCTTTGCACTCGTTCTGCTCATCATGGGCGTGCAACTTGGTCGAGCGACGGATGTATTTCTTGTAAAGCGGGTGCTTCAACTGTCGGACAACCTGTACCGTGATGGTCTTATCCATACTGGTACTCAGGACACTGCCCTGTAGAGAGCGGCGTTTTACCGTCTGATTCGTACTCTCGTCGCTCATACCTGGGTCCTTTCGATTTCGTTCATTCGGGTCTTTATTCTTGCGATCTCCCGGCGCACTGCCTTGAAACGGGCCGGGTTAGTCATCTGGCCGGTAGCGTTTTGCATGCGCAGGTTGAATTGCTCCTTGCGCAGACCCAGTAACTCACTCTGGAGCCCACTCTTGTCCAACTCATTGATTTTCCCGTCTGCCATGTCAGGCGGCCTGCCTTCTTACAAAAGTCGTTGCCACAGGCAGCTTGGCACTGGCCAGACGAAAAGCCTCTCGCGCAGCCGTTTCGTCAACGCCCTGAATTTCATAGAGCACCGTGCCCGGCTGGACGAGTGCGACCCAATATTCTGGATTGCCCTTACCTTTACCCATTCGCACTTCCAGCGGCTTTTTCGAAACCGGCTTGTCAGGGAATACCCTTATCCAAACCCGGCCGCCACGTTTGACGTAACGGTTGATTGCCCGGCGTGCAGCCTCGATCTGCCTCGAAGTCAAACGACCTCGATCGGTGGATTTAAGGCCAAAGTCACCAAAATTGACTTTATTCCCCCGCTCGGCCAGTCCCCGGTTACGGCCTTTTTGTTGTTTTCTGAATCTAGTACGTTTTGGCTGCAGCATATCCGTTCACCTCTCAGAGGGAGACTCCTGGTTGTGCCGTAGCAGCGACCTCGTTCTCTGCCTCGCCCGGCATGACTTCGCCTTTGAACACCCAGACCTTGACTCCAATCACACCATAAGTCGTATGGGCCTCGGCAAAACCATAATCAACGTCCGCCCGGAGCGTGTGAAGCGGGACCCTGCCCTCTCGATACCACTCGGTACGTGCGATCTCCGCCCCGTTCAAGCGGCCAGCGATCATGACCTTGACCCCTTTGGCACCAAGGCGCATGGCACTTTGTACAGCTCTCCTCATGGCGCGCCGAAACATGATCCGTTTTTCCAGCTGCTGGCAGACGTTTTCCGCCACCAGCCTTGCATCCAGTTCCGGTTTGCGGATCTCCTCGACCGCGATCTGGACGGGCACCTGGTTGTTCATCACCAGCACCTGCCGCCGGAGGCGTTCGATATCTTCGCCTTTCTTACCAATCACGATGCCGGGTCGACCTGTGTGGATCGTAATGTTGAGGTTTTCACCGGCTCGGACCAGTTCAATCCTACTGACAGCCGCATTTACAAGTTGCCGACGCAGAAACCCGCGGATCCTCTGATCTGCTACCAGGTTTCTGGCATAGTTCCGCCGATTAGCAAACCACTTTGCATCCCAGTCCCGGATCACACCGAGCCGAAACCCGTTTGGATGGATCTTCTGGCCCATCAGCCTCTCCCTCCATTTTCATCGCTAACTCCAACCGTGATGTGGCTGGTTCTCTTGATGACTGGTGTCGCTCGACCCTTGGCCCGTGGACGCCATCGTTTCAATACTGGGCCTTCATCAATAGTGATGGTGTCGACCCGCAGTTCATCGATATCCAGGCCCTGGTTGTGCTCGGCATTCGCAATTGCAGATTCTAGAGTCTTGCGAATTGGTGCAGCAGCTTTTCTCGGGCTGAACTGGAGTAGTTCGAGCGCCTGACCGACGGGCAGTCGTCGCACCTGATCAGCCACCAGGCGACACTTCTGGGGTGAGACCCGCACGTACTTGGCAATGGCCCTGACTTCCATTAATCCTACCCTCCTCGCCTACTTCACTTTCCGGTCTGCCGCGTGACCGCGGAAAGTCCGTGTCACCGCAAACTCGCCTAGCTTGTGGCCGACCATGTTCTCGGTAATCAACAACGGGACATGCTGTCGTCCGTTATGAATCGCAATGGTCAAACCGACAAATTCAGGCATGATGACAGACCGCCTGGACCAGGTCTTGACTGGCCTTCTTGAACCCTCCTCTTTCGCCCGAACAACCTTGGTCCAGAGGTGATAGTCTACGAACGGTCCTTTTCTAACTGAACGGGGCATGGCTATTTTTTCCGTCTGCGAATGATCATAGATACAGTCCGCTTGTTATTGCGAGTCCGATATCCTTTGGTTGGGACCCCCCACGGAGTCACCGGGTCACGACCACCTGACGTCCGACCCTCGCCGCCGCCATGCGGATGATCAACAGGGTTCATGGCGACACCACGGACCGTCGGCCGTATTCCCCGCCACCGTTTGGCACCCGCTTTACCAAGTTTACGCAGCGAATTTTCAGTGTTACCAACCTCGCCGATAGTTGCCCGGCAGTCCAGGTGTACTCGACGCATTTCCCCGGAGCGCAGTCGCATCAACCCATAACTGCCTTCGCGCCCAAGGTACTGGATTGAGGCTCCAGCGGAACGCGCGAGCTGCGCGCCTTTGCCTGGTTTCAACTCAACACAGTGAACGACGGTTCCGACCGGAATGGTACGCAGAGGCAGTGCGTTGCCTGGACGGATCGGAGCTTCCGGTCCTGATTCGACCCGGTCACCAACTTCGCGGTTGCGGGGGGCGACGATATATCGACGCTCGCCATCTGCGTATAGCAATAGTGCGATATGTGCACTTCGATTTGGATCGTATTCGATCCTTTCGATCCGGGCCGGCACATTATCCTTGTCTCTTTTGAAATCGATGATCCGATAATGTCGTTTGTGCCCGCCACCGCGGTGGCGAACCGTGATTCGGCCGGCGTTATTTCGACCACTAATCGACTTTTTCGACTCGACCAAAGCACTGTGGGGCCGGCCCTTGTGCAGCCCTGCCGTGACGACTTTGACCATTCCCCTTCGGCCAGGAGACGTCGGTTTTTGCTTGACCACTGCCATACTTAGTGCCCCGTTAGTGAGTGCTGTCAGGCGCCACTGCCCAGAAAGTCGATGTCGTCCCCCTCGGCCAGGCGGACATAGGCTTTTTTCCAGTTCTTTCTTTTACCCGGGGTACGACCAAAACGCTTGATCTTTCCCCGAACATTGACAACGTGAACCTTCTGCACTGACACATCGAACAAGCCTTCGACAGCCTCCTTGATCTCGCTCTTGGTTGCATCAGCCAGGACCTCAAAAACGACCTGGTGCATCGTCTCGGCAGCCATCGTGCTCTTCTCGGAGATGACCGGTCGCCGTATGACCTGGTGCAGGCGTTCTTGATTCACTGGAGAGCCGCCTCGACTTTACGCAACGCTTCGGTCGTAAAGAACACTGACTCACTCCCGACGAGACTCACCGGGTCGAGGCTTGCAGCTTCGAGCACCTCAACATCGACCAGGTTTCGAGCAGCGAGCGTCACGTTCTGGTCATAATCTGCGGTCACCAGAAGCGCCCGACCAGTGATACCGAGTTGATCAAGGACCCCTGTCATACCACGGGTTCTGGGTTCGGTGACTTGTATAGCGTTACAGACCCGTAGGCGATCCTGGCGAACCAACTCGGAGAGGATCGATCGAAGCGCTGCCCGGTACATCTTACGATTGACTTTCTGTGCGTAGCTTCGAGCAGATGCGGGAAACGCGCGCCCACCACCACGCCAGATCGGGCTACGAATCGTTCCGGCTCTTGCCCGACCCGTGCCCTTTTGACGCCACGGTTTGGCACCACCACCTCGAACAGCAGAGCGATTTTTCTGCGAACTCGTACCGGACCGCCCACCCGACAGGTACGCTGTAACAACCTGGTGGACCAGTGGCTCTTTAAAGTCGGCACTGAATACCGAATCAGACACCTCAAGCTGATCCTGCGTACCATCTAGTTTGAACACTGGAAGTTCCACTGCTGATATCCTTGACTCAGTTGTTCCTGACCGACCGGGCTTTGACTGACGGCCTGATAACCACGTCGTACCCCTTGGGCCCGGGAATAGCGCCTCGAATCAGGACCAGATTCTTGTCCGGATCGATGCGAACGATCTCCAGGTTCTGTTGCGTACTGGCCGCGTGACCCATGTGGCCAGCCATCTTCTTGCCTTTGAAAACCCGGCCAGGATCCTGGTTTTGCCCAATCGAACCCGGTTTCCGATGGGCTTTTGAGTTTCCGTGCGTCGCGCGGCCACCACCAAACCCATATCGCCGCATCACACCGGCGAATCCGCGCCCGATGGTGGTGCCGGAGACATCGACTTTCTGTCCCGTCTCGAACAAATCCAAAGAAACTGCAGCCCCCGGTTGGTACTGAGCCGCAATATCAGCATCGACCGGAAACTCCCACAAACCTCGACCGGGTTCTGTGCCAGCCTTGGCGAAATGCCCTTTAAGTGGAGCGCTCACCCTACCCGCTCGACGGACACCCACGGTTACCTGGAGCGCACTGTAACCATCCTGTTCTTCGGTCTTGACCTGGGTGACTCGATTAGCATCGACCAGCACCACCGTGACAGGTGTAGAGACACCCGACTCGTCAAATACACGCGTCATCCCGACCTTGCGCCCAATTACACCAAGTGACATAGCTTGCTCTATCCTGATGGTACGATGGTAATCAACTGAGTTTTATCTCGACGTCTACGCCGGCAGCGAGATCAAGTTTCATAAGCGCATCTACCGTCTTGTCGGTTGGCTCAACGATATCCAATATCCGTTTATGGACCCGGATCTCAAGTTGGTCCCGGGACGTCTTGTACTTGTGTGGCGAGCGAAGAAGATCATAGCGTTCCCTGCGAGTGGGTAATGGGATCGGCCCTCGGACAATCGCTCCAGTACGACGGGCGGTATCGATAATCTCGCTTGCCGAGCGATCGATAATCTTGTGATCAAACGCCTTCAGGCGTATCCTGATCTTCTGGTTGTTGACACTGACCGCCATTGGTATTTCCTGTTAAGTTGGTTAAGCGCTGTCGACCAGACTATTCAATGATTTTGGTGACCACGCCGGCACCAACAGTGCGACCACCTTCACGGATCGCAAACCGAAGCCCTTCCTCCATCGCAATAGGTACAATCAACTTGCCCTTCAGATTTACATTGTCACCAGGCATCACCATCTC
>PVBE010105284.1_pt1 | contig 156647 bp, 163 predicted proteins | sample 1631181 | NCBI WGS metagenome assembly PVBE01 (sample SAMN08397723, study PRJNA350692) | Marine metagenome, whole genome shotgun sequencing project. | isolation source: water | place: Pacific Ocean | collected 2012-04 | reverse complement strand
GGCGGTTTCCGTGGCGGCGGCGGTGGCGGCTTCGGCGGCGGTCGTGGCGGCGGTGGCGGTATGCCCCCCCAGGTCGTTGGCGAAGGCACGGGCGTCGTCAAGTTCTTCAATGCGCAGAAGGGCTTCGGCTTCGTCGTGCGCGATGACGGCGGCGAAGACGTGTTCGTTCACATCTCGGCCGTCGAGCAGGCGGGCCTGACCGGCCTGGCCGAGGGCCAGCCGCTGGGCTTCACCCTCGTCGATCGCGGCGGCCGCATCTCGGCCACCGAGCTGAAGATCGAAGGCGAGCCGCTTCCCGTCACCGATCGTGCGCCGCCCCGCGAGCCGCGCGAAGGTGGTTTCGGTGACCGCGGTCCCCGCGGCGGTGCAGCCGGTGGTTTCGGTGGTGCTCCCCAGCGCCAGCTGACCGGCGAGAAGGCGACCGGCACGGTCAAGTTCTTCAACGCGATGAAGGGCTTCGGCTTCATTCAGCGCGACGACGGACAGCCCGACGCGTTCGTGCACATCTCGGCCGTCGAGCGTGCTGGCATGGGCTCGCTGAACGAGGGCGACCGCCTGCAGTTCGAGATCGAGGTCGATCGTCGCGGCAAGTACGCGGCCGTCAACCTGCAGAACGAGGGCTGATCCCCCTCGGCTGAATAAGCCATCCCTTTTCGGGCGACAGGGCCCGGCGTTGCAGCGATGCGACGCCGGGCCTTTTCGTTGTCGGGGCCCGTACGAAGCCGGAGCGACCGGTGGGATTGGTCGTGGCCGTCGAGCGGGGATAGGTCTGATCGGGCCTCGCTTGCATGTGCGGAAAGCAACGGTGCGCCCCGCCGCGCCCTCAGCGCCAGTGTCCGGCAACGCCAGAAAGCCGCAGCATCACGGCTTCGATGTGCGGATTTCCCCAGCGGACGGAGGCATCGTGCCTCGCGGGGAGATGTCAGGATCGGGGGTTTTGCTGCCTAGGCCCAGGCGTCCCGCGATCCGGCCAGCACGGCGCGCGATCCTGATACCGGCCTTCGTTCCGTCTATGTGCCGTAGCGTGCGCGCCGTGTGGGAAGCGGCGTCGGTCCCTTGTTCGCCACCGCCACGCGATTACGGCCCAGGCGCTTGGCGGTATAAAGCGCCTCGTCCGCCGCGCGGATCAGATCATCCTGATGAGAGGGGATGCGACCGGGCTGGGCAAAGGCCTTGCCCACGCTGACCGTCACGACATGGCCGGGCGGCAGGCCGGGATGCGGTAGCTGGAGTGCCTCGACGCTCGCGCGGATCGACTCGGCGATGGCACCGCTGGTCGAGGGGATCACGAGCGCAAATTCCTCACCGCCGTAACGCGACACCAGCTCGATCGGGCATCCCGCCCCGGCGGCGATCGCCTTGGCCACGGCCTGCAGGCATTCGTCGCCCGCCGCATGGCCGACCGCGTCGTTGAACGGCTTGAAATGATCCACGTCGATCATGATCAGCGCAATCGGTTCGCCGTGCAGCGTCGCCTTCCGCCAAAGCGCGTCGAGCCGCATGTCGAAGTTGCGCCGGTTGCCCGTGCCGGTCAGCGGGTCGCGATAGGAAATCTGGGTCAGCTCATCGACTAGCGCCACCAGTTCCTCGGTTTGCCGGTCCTTGTTCAGGTGGAGCAGAAACGCCTCTTTCTGCACCCGCTCGCGATAATAGGTGACGACGGTCGTGATCAGGGTGGCTGCGCTGTAGAAGCCGAGGATATCGCGATATTCCAGGAATCGCGTCCACCCGCCCAGGATCATCAGGATGCCGAAATAGAGCGCGATGTTCACAAGCGACATCGGGATCGCGACGCGGAACTTGATCGGCAGGACGAAATTGGTCGCGATCATCGTCAATCCGGCCGTCATCATGAACCGATCGCCCGAAGTGACCGGGCTGATCGCGGCCAGCGTGATCAGGACGGTCAGCGTCACGGTAAAGGGGGCGACGCCCACGATCCACAAACGCCCTGGAGGCAGCCATGACCGCTGCACGAGGCGCAGGCATAACAGCAATACCGGAATGTGCAGCAAAATCCTCAGGAGGAAGGTGCGGTCCAGAATGCCGTCATGCGCATCCGCCACGAAACCGGCAACCGTCAGCACGAGCATCGCTGACAAGGCGAAGACGAGCTGTCGCCGAACTGTCGGAGCCAGATAAAGATCGTATTGTTTTTCAAGTTCATAGGGCAATTTGAAAGAGGATTTATGCCTCTTCACTGCCGCATCGAGAATGAATTTGTTTAACAAATGCCCGCTCCGGTTGCTGCGGCTCTTACGCAAAAACCGTAAACATTTTTATTACTATCGAGGAATTTGGGAATCCGACAGGCCATTGTAATCATGTGGGAACTGCGATTCCCTTGGTATCCTCGATGCCTGGCGTCGCGAGGTCATGCCGCTTGCCAGTCATATAACCCTGCTGTACCGATCGTTACAATGAAGCCGACTCGGTCAAGGAAAGTAAAGACGATGCGCCCACCCCTGCCTCCGTTCACTACCGAGACTGCGGTCGAGAAGGTTCGTGCCGCCGAAGACGCGTGGAACAGTCGCGATCCCAAACGCGTGGCGCTCGCCTATACGCCGGACTGCCCCTGGCGGAATCGCGACCGGTTTCTGGCGGGGCATGATGCGATCGTCGCTTTTCTGCGCGACAAATGGGATCGCGAGCAGGACTATCGGCTCATCAAGGAACTGTGGGCGCATCGCGACAGCCGGATCGCGGTGCGCTTCGCCTATGAGTGGCATGATCGCGAGGGCCGGTGGTTCCGCTCCTATGGCAATGAGAATTGGGAGTTTGCAGAGGATGGCCGGATGTGCCGCCGGATCGCGTCGATCAACGATCTGGCGATCGGGGTGGAGGAGCGGCTGTTCCACTGGTCGCCTGGGCCTCGTCCTGCCGATCATCCCGGCTTGAGCGAACTGGGTCTCTGATCGTGGCGCGGATGATCGCCGAGCGCGCCGATGCGCTGCCGGGGCTGGCCGAGGTGTTTCGCGAATATGGCTATGCGGGGGCCAGCCTGTCGCTGATAGGCACGGCGACCGGGCTGGGGCGGGGGAGCCTCTATCACTTCTTTCCGGGTGGTAAGCAGGAGATGGCGGCGGCGGTACTGGCTGATGTCGCGGGCTGGTTCGATGCGGCCATCTTCACGCCGCTGGAGCAGGCCGAAGACCCGCGTGTCGGGATCGATGCGATGATGGTCGAGGTCGACCGCTATTTCCGTTCGGGCCAGCGGGCCTGCTTGATCGGGTCATGGGGACTAGGCGCGACCCGCGATCCCTTTGCCGAGCCGATCTCGGCCTATTTCCGGCGCTGGATCGCTGCGCTGCAGACGGTGCTGGTGCAGGCGGGGGTGGCGGAGGATCATGCCGCGACGCTGGCCCAGGATGTGGTCAGCGGCATCCAGGGCGCGGTCGTCCTGTCGCGGGCGCTGAACGACAGCGCGCTGTTCCGCGCGACGCTCGGACGACTGACGGCGCGGCTCTACACCGCGCTCGTCGCCGCCGAATAAGGGGGAAGCGCGCGCTCCCCCTTTGGCTTCAGATCGCCGCCAATGCCTGTTCGCAATCGGCGATCAGGTCGCCCGCATCCTCGACCCCGATCGAGATGCGCACCAGATTGTCGGTGATACCCAAAGCCGCCTTGCGGTCGTCGGGCACCGACAGATGCGTCATCGCCGCCGGGTGGCTGGCCAGCGTCTCGGTCCCGCCCAGGCTGACCGCCAGCTTGGCGATGCGAAGCGCGTCGAGGAACCGGAAGGACTCGGCCTCGCCGCCCTTCAGGTAGAGCGAGAAGGTCGATCCGCCCCCGGTGCAATGACGGCGGTAGATATCCGCCTGCCGCTCCAGGCCGGGCGTGTCCTCGAGAAAGCCGAGATACCCGACCCGCTCCACTTTGGGATGATGGCGCAGGAAGGCGCAGACCTTGGCGGCATTTTCCCCGGCGCGGCTCATGCGGAGCTCCAGCGTCTCCAGCGAGCGGAGCAGCATCCAGGCGGTGTTGGGGTCGCAGATGGTGCCGATGGTGTTGCGCATCGACCGAATGGTCGCGATGTGTGCCTTCGACCCCAGCACGCCGCCCGCGACCAGATCGGAATGGCCGCCCGCATATTTGGTCAGCGAATAGACGACCAGATCGGCCCCGTGCTTGAGGGGGCGCTGCCAGAGCGGGCCGAGGAAGGTGTTGTCGATCGCGATGGGCGGCTTTTCATCCGTATCGGCAAAGGCCGCATCGCGCGCGGCGGCCACCGCCTCGATATCCACCAGCGCGTTGGTCGGGTTGGCGGGGCTTTCCAGATAGATCAGCGCGACCCGACCGGTCGCCGCCGCCCGGGCGAGCACCGCGTCGATCTCCTCGCGCGTGGCCCCGGCGGGGAAGTCGAGCCACTTCACCCCGAACCGGCCCAGGATGCGGCCGATCAGCGTCTCGGTCGCGGCATAGAGCGGGCCGGAATGGACGATGACGTCGCCCGGCTGGACCATCGACAGGAACAGGGTGGCGATGGCGGCCATGCCGCTGGAGAAGGTCAGCGCATCCTCCGCCTCGTCCCAGATGGCCAGGCGATCCTCCAGGATTTCCTGGTTGGGTCCGTTGAAGCGCGAATAGACCAGGCCATCGGCCCCGCCGGGGCGCTTGCCGGTCACCCCCTCGAAATGCCGCTTGCCCGCCGCCGCATTGGGGAAGACGAAGGTCGAGGTCAGGAAGATCGGCGGCTTCAGCGATCCTTCGGACAGGACGGGATCGAAGCCATAGCCCATCATCAAGGTCGCGGGGCTCAGCTTGCGGTCGCCGATGCTGGTCGCATCGCTCTTGCGCTCCGTCTTGGCCGGGTCTTGCGGCGGAACGCCGGTCAGATCGGATTCGGTCGGCATGATGGTCTCCTTGGGACAGGGGGGCCGCTCTGGCGGCGGCTATGTTCCAAGGATAACGCGACAAACGGCTTTGGCGAGGGAATGTCGTAAAATACCCTCTGAATAGATGGGAATTTTACGACGGAAGGCCGATCAGCGAAATCTGACGGCCATAAGAGGGTTCGTTGCGATGCGTCGCGCGGCGGAAGCTGAAGAAGCGGTCCTCTTGCGCATAGGTGTCCTCGCCCAGCGCGACCACCCGCGCGACCCCGGCGGCGGCTAGGCGATGCGCGACATAGGCCTCCAGGTCGAACTGGTAATGATCGGCCCGCGTCCCGTCGGCGAAGAAGCGCTCATTCTCCGGCGCCTGTTCGGCGAAGCGGCGCAGGAAACCGGCATCGACCTCATAGCTGGCGCGGGCGATGCACGGGCCGATCGCGGCGGCGATGCGCTCGCGCCGCGCCCCCAGGGCCTCCATCGCGAGCAGGGTGGCGTCGGTGATGCCGCCGAGCGCGCCTTTCCATCCGGCATGGGCCGCGCCGACCACGCCCGCCTCCGCATCGGCGAACAGCACGGGCGCACAATCGGCGGTCAGGATGCCGAGCAACAGGCCCGGCCGGTTGGTCACCAGCGCATCGCCATGCGGGCGGACATCCTCCTCCGGCGGGGTCAGTACCGTCACCGCCTCGGCCGAATGGATCTGGTAACAGGTGATGAGACGCGCGCCGGGCAGCACCGCATCGCGGGCACGGCGGCGATTCTCGGCGACGGCATCCGCATCGTCCTCCGAGCCGAGCCCGACGTTCAGCCCGCCATGGATGCCCGCCGACACGCCGCCGCGCCGCCCGAGAAAGCCGTGGGGCATGGGGGAGAGCTGGGGCACATGGAGCGTTTCGATGGTCATAGCGACAGCCTCATGATCCGGTCCTCGTCGATCGTGTCGCCGACGGGAAAGTCGTAGCGGCCGATATCGACAAAGCCGTAGCGGGTGTAAAAGGCCTTGGCCCGGTGGTTGTCGACATAGACCGACAGGATCAGCTGGCTCGCGCCGCGCGCGCGGGCGGTGGCGATGGCCCAGTCCATCAGGGCGGGGCCGATGCCTGCGCCCACATGGCTCGACAGGACATAGAGCTGGTAGAGTTCGGCCGCATCCGCAGGCCATGTGCCGGGAAAGCCGACGGGGCCGACCTTGGCATAGCCGATGATCGCGTCGCCATCGCTCGCCAGCCGGATGGCGAAATCGGAGTCGCCGATTTGGGCAGGCAGCCCTTCGGGGCCGAAGGCGTCCTCCAGAAAGGCGTTCAGGTCGGCGGGCGGGTAGAGATGGCCGAAGGTCTCGGTAAAGGACGCCGCCGCCATCGCGGCCAGCGCCTGCCCGTCACCGGGCACCGCATCGCGATAGGCGATCATTCGCCATATCCCGCAGGCACCGGCCAGTCGGGCCGCGCCACCGCCAGCGCGCGGAACAGCGTGCCCATGTCTTGCATCAACCGGTTGCGGTCGGCGAGCAGCGCATCGGCGCGGTCCGGGTGGGCGCGCGCAAGGCTGGCGGTGCGCTGGTCGATGCCGAGGCTGCCGAGCAGGTCGCGCTGCGTCACCGGACCGAAGGCGGCGAGGCCAGCGCTTTGCGCGGCGGCGGCGAGCGTCGTGAAATCGACATGCGCGCTAAGATCCTGCTCGCCCGGCCGGTCGAAGGGATTGGCATAGGCATGGCCGCGCACCGCCTGCAGCGTGTCGGCGATGGCGGGGCCCTCATAGCCATAATCGACGATCAGCGCTGCGCCGCCCTGTGCAGCGATCCGGGCGGAGAGGCTGCGCATCACCGCGACGCTGGCGGGCGAGACCTCGATCACCGATCCGGCCTCGGCCTCGCGCAGGGGTTCGGGAATGATCTCGGTCGGCACCGGCGGCCCGGCGATCGGCAGGAAAAGCAGGTCCTGCGCCGCGACCAGCCGCTCGTGCCAGCCATCGCCGCGCCGGACGAGCTGGCGGATGGGGAGTGCGTCGAAGAACTCGTTGGCGACGACGATCAGCGGTCGGTCGGTCGGGAGCGTGTCGACCGAGTCATGCCACTGGGCATCGGCCACGCGCTCGCCTTGCGCGGTGCGCAGCGTCGCGCTGGTCTCGACGAAATGGATGGTCGGGGTCAGTCCCGCCTTGGCCATGGCGCGCCGGGCATCCGCCGCCAGCGTACCGCGCCCCGGTCCCAGCTCGACCCAGTGAACCTCCGGTCGTCCGGCCCGGTCCCAGAGGTCGGCGCACCACAGGCCGACCAGCTCGCCGAACATCTGGCTGATCTCGGGGCTGGTGGTGAAGTCGCCGCCCGCGCCCAGCGGATCGCGGGTGCCGTAATAATGCGCATTGGCAGCGGCCATGAACTGCGCCACCGGGATCGGCCCGGCCAGCGCGATGGCGCGGGCGAGCCGTTCGGGCAGCGCGTCCTCGGGCTCGGGCTTGTGATCGGCGGGGGGGATCAGCGGGTTGGTCATGCCCCCGCATTGCCCCCCGTCGCGGCGCCCTGCAACCCCGTCAGGACACGCTGTCGGGCCCCGCGATCGGCTCGACCCGCACGCGCCGCGCCTGGGCGGTGCTCATCAGGTACAGCCCGCCGAGGATCATCGGTACGCACAGCCACTGGCCCATGTGCAGCCCGGTCATCTGCGCAAAGGCGCGCAGCTGCTGGTCGGGCTCGCGGAAGAATTCGACGATGAAGCGCGCGATACCGTAACCCAACAGGAACAGCCCCGACAGCTTGCCCGGATCGTAGCGCGCCTTGGTGCGCCAGAAGGCGAAGCTCATGACGGCGAACAGGAGCAGTCCCTCCAGCCCCGCCTCGTAAAGCTGGCTGGGGTGGCGCGCCGGATCGGGCAGGCCGAAGGGCACGGTGCGCGGAAAGATGATCGCCCAGGGCACGTCCGACGGCTTGCCCCACAGCTCGCCATTCACGAAATTGGCAAGACGGCCCAGGAACAGCCCGACCGGCGCGGTGCAGACCAGATAGTCCAGGATGCGCAACCAGTTGAGCTTGTGCTTGCGCGCGAACAGGATGACGCCGATGCCGACGCCGATCGCCCCGCCGTGGAAGCTCATACCGCCATCCCACAGCCGCAGGATGCGTAAAGGGTGCAGGAACATCTCCGGCGCGTAGAAGATCACATAGCCGATCCGCCCGCCCAGGATGATGCCCAGCGTGGCGTAGAACACCAGATCGTCGGCATGGGCCCGCGACATTGGCGCGCCCGGCCGGTCGAGCATCTTGCCCAGATACCACCAGCCGAACAGGATGCCGGTGATATAGGCCAGGCTGTACCAGCGCAGCGTGAAGAAGCCGATCGAGAACACATCCGGGTGCAACCCCAGATCCTCGAACCGGATATGGCCACCCGCGGCGGCAAGCATGGAGAGGATCAAATGCGTTTCCCTTTCTGGCCCGCTTCATAGAGCGGTCGTGGGACAACACCAAGACCATGGGTTTGGTGCCGTTCTGTGTGGGGATGGGGTGGCCATGCTGTGACCGCCGGAAAGTAACAATCACGCGAAGCCGCGATGGCGCGAAGAAGAATGGTTCGCGCAGAGGCGCGGAGGACGCAGAGGGGGATTGGCGGCTAGCTCCTTCTGCCGTTTCGATCGGCAGACCATGTCGCCCCACGAGTATGGACTGGCCTTGCGGCCGGGCCGGATAACTCTCCGTCCTCCGGCCTATGCGCGCAAAACTCTTCGCGTCTTCGCGTCTTCGCGTGAACAATCGACGTCCTCACTCTGAGACAGCGAAACCCCGCGCTTGCCTGCCTGTACCTGTCCAGTAAGGCTCCGCCGCGATGGAGTTGAACAGGCGCAACATCTTGGTCGGTGGGGGCGTGGGGGCCGGGTTGCTGGTCGCCTGGGGGCTGTGGCCGCGCGCCTATCCGCCCAGCCTGACGGTCGGGCCGGGCGAGCAGGCCTTTGGCGCCTGGCTTAAGATCGGGCGCGACGGCATCGTCACGGTCGCGGTGCCGCAGGCCGAGCATGGCCAGGGGATCGCTACCACGCTGGCGCAGGTCGTCGCCGACGAGCTGGGCGCGGACTGGCGGACGGTCGCGGTCGAGCCTGCGCCGCTTAGCCCGCTCTATGCCAATCCGGTCGGGGTCGATTCGCTGTTCGAGGGGGCGTTCGACCGCCTGCCCGAGGGCGTGCGCCGGGAATGGCTGCGTCGCGACCGGGTGATGCTGACGGCCGGGTCCAGCAGCTTGCGGATGTTCGAGGGGCCCGCGCGTGCCGCCGCCGCCACCGCGCGCGCGCTGATGGCGCAGGCCGCCGCGCGCCGATGGGGCGTGGACTGGAACAGTTGCGAGGCGAGGGACGGCTTTATCGTCCATGGCGAGCAGCGGTTGCGCTTCGCCGAACTGGCCGAGGCTGCGGCGAGCGAGACCGTGCCCGAACCCCTGCCGCTGGGCAGCGGCGGGGCGGGGCGGCTGGCGGGGACCGATGTGCCCCGGCTCGATTCGCCCGCCAAGATCGACGGTTCGGCCAATTTCACCGCCGATATCCGCCTGCCCGACATGGTGCATGTCGCGGTCCGCCATGCGCCGCTGGGCGAGACACGGGCGATTTGCATCGACCGGGCGGCGGCGATGACGATGCCGGGTGTCGTCGAGGTGATCGAGGGTGACGGTTGGGTCGCGGTGGCCGCCGCCAGCTGGTGGATCGCGCAAAAGGGGCTGGATGCGCTGGCCCCGCAGGCGGTGACCCATGGTCCGGTGCCGAGCGGTGCGGGCATCGCGCAGGCTCTGGAAGTCGCCCTGAAGGAGGACGGTCGGACCGTTTTTACGCGCGGCGATGTCGCCTCCGCGCTGGACGGGCGGGGGCTGATCGAGGCGCGATACCGCGTCGGCACCGGCGTCCATGCCGCGATCGAGCCGCGCGCGGCAGTGGCGGCGTGGCAGGACGACGGGCTGGAGCTCTGGGCCCCGACGCTCCTTCCCGAACGGACGCGGACCGTGGCCGCCCAGGCGGCGGGCGTCGCGGCAGATCGGGTGGTCGTCCATGCCATGCCGATCGGCGGCGGCTTCGGCATCGGGCTGGAGCAGGAGGCGGTCGCGCAGGCGGCGATGATCGCCGTCCGGCTGAAGCGTCCGGTCAATGTCCAATGGTCGCGCACCGACGATCTGCGCCGCGACGCGTACCGCGCGCCGGTGGAGGCGCGCATGACCGCGCGGCTGGACCAGGGCAGCTTGGCCGCCTGGCGCGCGCGGATCGCGACGCCCGCGACGGGCAAGGATCTCGCCGATCGGGTGATGCCCGCCTGTCTGATCCGCCTGGGGATGCGGGGACAGGGGCGGGGCGATGCCTATGCCATGGGCGGCGCGGTGCCCGCTTATGCCATTCCGGCGCTGGCCGTGCACCATCATGACGCCGCGCTGCCGATCCCGACCGGGTATGTCCGGGGCGGCGCGCATGTCGCGAACTGCTTCATCGTCGAGTCCTTCCTCGACGAGTGCGCGCGGGCGGCCGGTGCCGATCCGCTGGCATGGCGCATCCGCCTGCTGGGCGAGGAGCCCCGTCTGGCGCGGTGCCTGTCGACCGCCGCCTCGCTCGGCGGTTGGGAAGGCGGCGGCGCGAACAGTGGGCAGGGGGTGGCGGCCCATGGCTTTCGCGGCAGCTATATCGCGGTCATGGCCGAAACGCATCGCGACGATGCCGGACGCCCGATCGTCGACCGGCTGGTCGCGGCGGTCGATTGCGGCCGGGTGGTGAACCCCGACATCGTGCGCCAGCAGATCGAGGGCGGGCTGATCTTCGGCCTTGCCGCATTGCGCGGCGGGGCGGTCGGGTTCGAGCAAGGCTATGCCACCCCGTCGCGGCTGGGCGCGCTGAACCTGCCGCGCCTGGCCGATACGCCCGACATCACGGTCGAGCTGATCCGCTCCGACGAGGACCCCGGTGGGGTGGGGGAGCTGGCGGTGCCGCCGGTCGCGCCCGCCATCGCCAATGCGCTCGCCACCTTGCCCGGCTTCCCACGGATACGAAGCCTGCCGATGGAGTTGTCCGCCTGATGCTGCCCCCCGACCATCCGCCCGTCCCGCGCCCGAAGATCGGCGTGCTCCTGATGAACCTGGGCACGCCCGACGCGCCCGATCCGAAATCGGTGAAGCGGTACTTACGCGAATTCCTGTCCGACCGCCGGGTGATCGAGATCCCGGCCCTGCTGTGGCAACCGATCCTGCGCGGCATCATCCTGAACACCCGGCCCAAGAAATCGGCCCATGCCTATTCGCTGGTCTGGCGCGACGACGGCTCGCCGCTGGCCTCGATCACGCGCGCGCAAGCGGTGGCGTTGAAGGATGCGTTCGGGCCGGGCGTGATGGTCGATTGGGCGATGCGCTATGGCCGCCCCGCCATCGGCGACCAGGTCAAGGCGATGAAGGAGGCGGGTTGCGAGCGTATCCTGCTCGCGCCGCTCTATCCGCAATATTGCGCGGCGACGACCGCGACCGCGAATGACCGGGCGTTTGCCGAGCTGGCGACGATGCGCTGGCAGCCCGCGCTCCGCACCCTGCCGCCTTATTATGACGATGCGCTTTATATCGACGCTTTGAAAACCCAGCTGGAAGCGCAGCTCGCCACGCTCGATTTCGAGCCCGAGGCGATCGTCGCCAGCTTCCACGGCATGCCGCAGCGGACGTTGGAGCTGGGCGACCCCTATCATTGCCATTGCCGCAAGACCGCGCGGCTGCTGGCCGAGGCGATGAAGGACACGCTGAACGGCCGCGAACTGCTGGTCGCCTTCCAGTCGCGATTCGGCCGCGCCAAGTGGCTGGAGCCCGCGACCGATATGGTGCTCGAATCACTGCCGGGGCGCGGCATCCGCAAGGTGGCGATTTTGGCGCCGGGTTTTTCGGCCGACTGTATCGAGACGCTGGAGGAACTGGCGATCCGTGGACGGGAAAGTTTCGAGGGCGCGGGCGGCACGCATTTCGCCTATCTCCCGTGTCTTAACGACAGTCCGACCGGCATCGCGATGCTTCGCGGATTGATCGAACGCGAGCTTCAGGGCTGGTTGCCGTAGCGTTATATTCCATGTCCGGCCCGTCTTGGGCATTGCGGATGTCGCATGCCCATTTTATGCCACAATCTCAATTGGGAGAGGTTTGATGGCTCGGGTCGCAATCGTGACGGGTGGTACGCGTGGTATTGGCGAGGCGATCAGCCTGGCGCTGAAGGAGGCGGGCATCACCGTCGCCGCCAATTATGCGGGCAATGACGAACGCGCGCGCGAGTTTTCGGAGCGGACCGGCATCAAGGCGTACAAGTGGGACGTCGCCGATTATGACGCGGTGCAGGCGGGTGTCGCGCAGGTCGCCGAGGAACTGGGCCCCGTCGATATCGTCGTCAACAATGCGGGCATCACCCGTGACGGCACGCTGCTGAAGATGACCTACCAGATGTGGAAGGAGGTCATGGACACCAATCTGGGCGGTTGCTTCAACATGGCCAAGGCGGTGTTCCCCGGCATGCGCGAGCGCAAATGGGGCCGCATCGTCAACATCGGCTCGATCAACGGTCAGGCCGGTCAATATGGCCAGGTCAACTATGCCGCCGCCAAGTCGGGCATTCATGGCTTCACCAAGGCGCTGGCACAGGAAGGCGCGCGTGTCGGCGTGACCGTGAACGCGATCGCGCCGGGCTATATCGACACCGACATGGTCGCTGCCGTCCCCGCCGACGTGCTGGAAAAGATCGTCGCCAAGATCCCGGTCGGCCGCCTGGGCCAGGCACACGAGATCGCGCGCGGCGTCGCGTTTCTCTGTTCGGACGAGGCGGGTTTCGTCACCGGCTCGACCCTGTCGATCAACGGCGGTCAGCATATGTATTGATGGTGTTCGGGAGGCGGGCCGTTGCCGCCTCTCATCAAGAACGCCGACCTCCGGTGGGAGATCGGCGTTCCGTCCTCGATACGCTACGCGAGAAAACTGGGGCGGGTGGGGCAGATACAGGCTCCGCCCGCCCTAACTGTTTAGCGGCAATAGCCCGGACGGCCCGACCGTTCGATCGCGCGGCCCGCCAGCGCACCCGCGCCGCCGCCGATCAGCGTGCCCAGCGTGCGGTCGCCATCGGTATCGATGGTCCGGCCCAGCAGGCCGCCCGCCACCGCGCCGACGATCGTGCCGGTGGTGCCCGAACGGCGGCACTTGCTGGCCTGATACTCCGCCCGCGCGCCGTCGTTATAGCCGCGATAATAACGGTCCGAATGATGCGCCCGGCGATAGCGGTGCGCATCCGCAGCGGTGGCGGGCAGGACAGCGCCGCCGATCATCGCCAAGGTGGTCGCCGCCAGGGTCAGGGTCTTCATCATGGTCTCACTCCCGAAACTCGTCTCGATCGACGGTCCCTTCCGTCGTCGTTGATCTGCTTCTGGATGATTCGCGTTGAGCGTTTCCTGAATGTCGCGGTTATCCGCCGTTCAGGTGGAGTATCCCGCAAGCGGGCGCGCGTTGAGAGCGGGCTTGGGGGGCTGTCGTGCTGCGCCGCAACGCGTATGAGGCGGCCATGCGCGTCCTCCTGCTCTGCCTGCTGATATGGGCCCTGGTGCCGGGATGGGCGGGTGAGCAGCGCCTGCCCTTGTTCGAGGGGGCTCCGCCCGTGTCGGTGCGCCGGGTCGATCTGAACCCGCAAGACCCGGCACAGCGGCGGGTCGGGGCCTTGACCTATCTGGGCGGAATCACCCTGGCGAGCCGGTCGCCGGCGTTTGGCGGCTATTCATCGCTGTATGTGACCGGCGACCATTTCACGCTGCTCAGCGACGGCGGCAATATCCTGCGCTTTCGCATGGGGGCAGACTGGCGGCCGCAGGGGTGGCGCTTCGACAATCTGCCCGCCGGGCCCTCGACGGGGTGGATGAAGTCCGATCGCGACAGCGAATCGCTGGCGGTCGATCCGCGCACCGGGCAGCTCTGGGTCGGGTTCGAGAATTTCAACCAAATCTGGCGCTACGCCCCCGATTTTGCCCGGGCGGAGGGCCATGTAGCACCACGCGCCATGGAAAACTGGCCCGGCAATGGTGGCGCTGAATCCATGGCCCGGATGCCCGATGGCCGATTCGTGGTCATTTCCGAAGTCGCCGAGGTCGAGCGGCGATTCTGGCGGGGAGGCGAGGCATCACGGCGCGACAGTCGACAGGGGCTGATCTTTCCCGGCGATCCGCTGAACGGGCATGTCCGGCGTTTCGCCTATCGCATATCACCGGATTTCGACGTCGCCGATGCCGCCGCGCTGCCCGACGGATCGCTGGTGGTGGTCGAGCGGCGCTTCCGATTGCCCTATCACTTCTCGAATCGGATCATGCTGGTCCCGGCCGCGCAAATCGTGCCCGGTCGCGTGGCACACGGGCGATTGCTGGCGGAACTCGATTCGCCGCTGATCCACGACAATTTCGAAGGAGTAACCGTCACGCGCGAAGCGGGGGCGACGATCCTGTGGCTGGTGTCGGACGACAACCAGTCGGTCTGGCAGCACAGCTATCTGTTGAAGTTCCGGCTGGACCTGGCGGCCGCGGCACGGTGATTCGCTGGACCACGGTTCTACCTGCCCCGGATGCCCAACGACGAAAACCCGCCGCTCCGGGGAGCGGCGGGTTTCAACCCGTCAACCAGCCTTTCGCGAATTACGCGGCGGCGGCTTCGGTCTTGGCGGCGGCCAGCTTCTTCACGACGTCGCGCTTCAGGCGACGCACGCGCAGCGAAAGCTGTTCGTCCGAGGTCTTAACCAGCCAATTGTCGAGGCCGCCATTGTGCTCGACCGAGCGCAGGCCGTGGGTCGAAACGCGAAGACGGACGCTCTTTTCCAGCGCGTCGGAAATCAGCGTGACGTTCTGCAGGTTCGGCAGGAACGTACGCTTGGTCTTGTTGTTGGCGTGAGAAACGTTGTTCCCCACCTGCCGGCCCTTGCCGGTCAGCTCGCAGATGCGCGACATGATCGTTATCCTGGTTTCAGGCATTGCCCGGAAAGGCCGCGCGGATACCCCGTCCTGGCGGCTTCGTCAACCGATTCCCCATCGGGACCTCCATCAAAGCTGTGCAACCGGGCGCTCGGATGCGGCGTTGTTACGGGCACGAACCTTTGGGAGCCAGAGCCATGCGTGCCTTTCTTGTCCTACTCGGCATCGTCCTTCTGCTGGCCGCGGGTGCCATGGCGATGGGCTGGATCAGCATCGACCAGACCCGCCCAGCCGTGGTCCAGGCCCCGACCTTCCGCGCCGAAGGGCCCAAGGTGTCGGTCGGCACCACCCAGAAGACCGTCGAAGTGCCGACGGTGACGGTCGAGAAGCCCGCCGATAACGCCCAGTAAGAGGGCCCAGCAACACGGCCCGATTCGCGCCCCTTGCCCCCGTCACCGACGCGGGGCAGGAAGGGGCGATGTTCCCGCTCCCTGCCCCGATGCGCGCCGCGCTCGACGCCGCTGCCCAGGCCGCTGCGGCAGGCGAGGTGCCGGTGGGCGCGGTGGTGGTGCGAGACGGAGCGATCATCGCGACGGGCGCCAATGCCCCGCGCCGCCTGCACGATCCGACCGCTCACGCCGAAATCCAGGCGATTCGTGCCGCCGCCACTCTGCTGGGCCGCGACCGGCTGGAGGATTGCGACCTGTGGGTCACGCTGGAGCCCTGTGCCATGTGTGCCGGTGCCATCGCCCATGCCCGAATCGCCCGGCTCTATTATGGGGCCAGCGATGCCAAGGGCGGCGCGGTCGAAAATGGCCCGCGCTTCTTCGCACAACCGACCTGCCACCACCGGCCCGATATCTACGCGGGCATCGGAGAAGGCGAGGCGGCCGATCTGCTCCGCGACTTCTTTACGGCACGGCGTTAACGGAAGCGTCCGGGGATGTCGGCACGTGATCGGATCATCATCAACCCCGACGACTTTCTGGAAACCGAGAACGGGCGGGTTTGGACGGCCGAGCGGAACGAAGCCGCATGGGCATGGTCCTATGCGGCGCTGGAACAGGCCTTGTCGCGTAGCCCCCGGCCTGAGCGGCTCATTCTGGTCTGCGGGATTCAGGGTTCGGGCAAGACCAGTTGGATCGCGTCCCAGCCTGTGTGTCCGGCGACCGTCTACTTCGACGCAGCCCTGCCCGGCATTCGCCACCGGGCTAGGGTCATCGTTATCGCGAAGCGAGCAGGCATACCGATCGAGGCGGTGTGGATCGACACGCCGGTAGCCATCGCTCTGAAGCGCAATGCACGCCGCCCCGCCGATAAGATCGTACCGGCGGCCGCCATCCTGTCCGTCGCCCGACAGTTCGAGCCGCCATCACTCGCCGAAGGCTTTGCGCGCATCCTTATTCATAAGGGCGGGTAGCGGCTTCCCATAAAGAGAAGGGGCCCGGACGGTATGCCGCCCGAGCCCCTTTTTTGCCATTTGCGGATCGCGAAATGATCAGCGCAGGTCGCCCTCGCGGATCGGGACGATCTTGATCTCGACGCGGCGGTTGGCGGCGCGGCCTTCCTCGGTGTCGTTGGATGCGATCGGCTGCGACTTGCCGAAGCCGCGCGTGCCGATGCGGGCGGGCTGGACGCCGCGCGAGGCCAGATAGTCGGCGACCGACACGGCGCGTTGTTCGGACAGGCGCTGGTTATACGCATCGCTGCCGGTCGAATCAGTATGGCCGTACACGTCGATATAGGTCTGCTTATACTGCGACAGGATGTCGGCGACCTGGTCCAGCGTCTGGCGGAACTGCGGCTGCACCTGCGATGAGTTGTACGCGAAGGTGATGCCCGAGGGCAGGTTCAGTAGCAGGTCGTCGCCCTGGCGGACCACCTGCACGTCTGTGCCTGCGGTGCGGGCGCGCAGGTCGCGCTCCTGCTTGTCCATATAGGCGCCGATGCCCGCACCGGCGAGGCCGCCGATGCCAGCGCCCAGGATCTTTTCGGTCCGGTCGCGCCGACCGCCGACCAGATCGCCCAGCAGATAGCCGCCGACCGCGCCGCCGATGCCGCCGATCGCGGCCTTGGACAGGCGCTGCTGGCCGGTCTCCGGGTCGGTGGTGCAGGCCGAGGTGACGACCAGCGCCGACAGCGCAGCGGCGGTGAGAAGTTTCGAGGACAGGCGCATGAACATGATCCTTGTTAATGTCTGACGGCGTCTCGACCCCCGGAACGCCGCGTCGGACCGCCTTGTTCCGCAGGTGAACTGAACGGAAGATGACGACGGGAGTTGTCGAAGGCCCTTCCGTCCCGCTATGAGCACCACACAACAATGGCACCGCTGCCCCCCTTTCCGTGGATCGACGTCCTCATCATCCTCGCGCTTGTCGCGCTGAACGGGGCGTTCGCGATGAGCGAACTGGCGATCGTGTCGTCCAGGCGGGCCCGCCTGGAAGCGATGGCGCGGAGCGGGCGTAGCGGCGCGCAGGCCGCGCTGACCCTGGCCGCCGATCCGGGCAAGTTCCTGTCGACCGTCCAGATCGGCATCACCCTGACCGGCATCATCGCGGGCGCCTATTCGGGCGCGAGCTTGGGCACGCCGACCGCGGCGCGGCTGGAGGCGCTGGGCGTGTCGCCCTCGACCGCCGCGACCTTGGGCTTTGCGCTGGTCATCGGGCTGACCACCTATGCCTCGCTGATCCTGGGCGAACTGGTCCCCAAGCAATTCGCGCTGCGCAAGCCCGAGCCGATCGCGGCGTTCGTCGCGGTGCCGATGCGCTGGCTGGCGGTCGGCACCGCGCCGATCGTCTGGGTGCTCGATTCGACCAGCGGCATCATCTTCAAACTGCTCGGCCTGAACCGCGACAATGAGGATCAGGTGACCGCCGAGGAACTGCACCTAATCGTCGCCGAGGCATCCAAGTCCGGCGTGATCGAGGAGCATGAGCGCTCGATCATCTCGGGCGTCGTCCGCCTGGCCGACCGACCGGTGCGCGAGGTGATGACGCCGCGCACCGAGATCGACTGGCTGGACTGCACGCTGGATGACGAGGCCATTCGTGCCAAGTTGCTCGAGAGCCCGCGCACCCGCCTGCCGGTGGGCGAGGGCTCAATCGACGCGGTGGTCGGCGTGGTCCAGGCGCGCGATATCGCCATGGCTCTGTTCCGGGGCGATGCGCTCGACCTCAAGCAGCTGATGCGCAAGGCCCCCGTCGTGATCGACCGGATCGATGCGATGGACGTGCTGCTGGCGCTGCGCCAGGCGGAAGTGCCGATGGCGCTGATCCACGACGAATACGGCCATTTCGAGGGGATCGTGACCCCGGCCGACCTGCTGGCCGCGATCGCAGGCGAATTCGCCTCCGACGCCGAACCGGGCGAGGCGCCCTCGGTGGTCGAGCGCGAGGATGGATCGCTATTGGTCGCCGGCACTATGGCCGCCGACGCGCTGGCCGACCGACTGGGCATCGACCTGCCCGACGACCGCGATTACGCGACCGTGGCGGGCCTGGCGCTGGCGGTGTTCCGCCACCTGCCCGGCGAGGGCGAGAGCTTCGTCGAACAGGGCTGGCGCTTCGAGGTGGTCGACCTCGACGGGCGGCGGATCGACAAGCTGCTGGTCAGCGCGGCCTAGGGGCGCTCGTCGCGTCAAGTTGCGCGAGTGCGCGTTGATATTTGGCGGCGCGGACTTCGTCCCTTTCGGTCACTACGGGCAGGCGCGACAGGTCAAGATTGTCCAATATGTCCGCGCGCTTCACGTCTCGTGCGATCGGATTGCGCGCACAGCGCGTGATGAACGCGTCATAATCCTCATCCTCTCGCTTGGTCAGTGCGTCTACAGCTTCGGCGACGAGCATGCCGAAATGATCGGCAATGGTTTCGAGGGGGATACCGCAATCCTCGACCACGTCATGCAGGACGGCCGCGATCTGCCTTGGTTCGTCCGGCTGCGTTGCCATTACTCGGAGGGGATGAAGGATATAGGGTGCGCCGGCTTTGTCGAGTTGACCCCGATGCGCATCAACAGCAAGCCGGATTGCGTCGTCTAACGGATTTGCAACGTCAGTACCGTTCATATTCCTCTCTCGTTGCCAACCGACCGCCGATTTGAGCGTCCGTGAAAAGGCGATTGGAATGAACCGTCTCGCTTTCACGCCCGGTGCCCTTGAAGCGCCGGAACACCCGGCCGGATGCATTCTCCCAATGAAAGGCGACGTCCTCGAAATTATAAATAAGGTACACGTCCTCACCTTTGCGAAAGGCATCGGACGGCACACCCCTTTCATCGTCCCCTGACATGATCGTAATACTCCATGCTTTCCTGCGCGATGCCCTCCCGAGTCGGGTCAGACGGCGGCAGCGAGCGATAATCCTCGTATAGGGCATGGCCCCGACCGCCGGGGACGCCGACGCGATTGGCAATGTCGTTATAGGTTTCGTCGCCCAGAATCGCACGGGCGTTCGCGGGACTTTCCTTGGCATAGATCATTTCGGGTGAATTTACCTGGATTTCGCCCGTAATACCCGACTGGGTTTTCATCGTGCCATTGATGCCCGAATAACCCAAAGACTCCTGGGACGGCGTGATCTCCTTGATAGTGACGCCACGGTCACGAAGCATCGCAGTGGCGTCGGGAATGCGTTCCTTGGGCACGATGATCGTATTGCGTGCCAAATCCTTGATACGCGATGCGTCGCCATCATAGTCGTTGTTGATCTTTTCCAACGCCCGTGCCTCCGATTTGATCGGTGCCTTGGCAACGCGGCCGCCAACCTTTGTCGCGATGTCATCGGCGATGCCGTCAATCTCCTGTTTGGCGGCGGGTGCGCGCTGCATCATTTCGGCTAGGTCGCGCTCAGTCTGGGGACGTGTGTCGTCGGCGATAGCCAGATTGCGCCCAACCTTGGCCAATTTGGGACCGGCCACGACCATTCCCATGCCCACTAGGCCCTGCAACAGGTCGCGATAGCCGGGGCCGATGGCATCTCCGATCATGCCGACGCCTTCCATCCCGGCAAAGCCCAGCAACCCGACCGCAGCGAAGCTGCCAAATGCTGCCGCACCTGCCATAGCGGCGAACACCCCGCCACCTACCAGCGCACCGATGCCGAGGATCTGAAGTCCGGTGCGTGTCCAGGATTCGAGGTCGAAGATCAAGCCGGTGCAAATCGTCTTTCCGCCGATGATGACATTGGGCGAAGCTGTCTTGATATGTGCACCGCAGGTCAGCATCGACTTGAGGCGCGAGGCTGGCTGGCCGTTGATTAGTACCGTGGCCGAGCCCTCTCGGACCAAAATTGATCCGAACCATGGCGGATGGTTGAGCGGCAGACCGGTGCACCCTGACGCACTGGAAAATTCGGCACATATCGCGGCCCGGCTGTTCACGAAGACGTTGTGCGAGCCGATCGCCAAGGCGCCTGTGGTGGGTTCCGGCAGGTCGAAGATCGTCTCCAAACCGGACACGATCTGGTCCCCCGCCAAGCCACCACCCGCGACGGCACCTGCGATCACGACGCCGGCCAGTCCGCCCGTGAGGCTGATCGCGGTCACGACGGCGACCCCTGCCGCCACGCCGACCAGCGCCCCGCCCACCATTCCCATCATACCAAAGCCATGCGCGATCTCGTCTTCGACGCGGGCTGCGGGCTCCATCACCATGGTATCACAACAGTCCGGTCATTATGGCCGTGGAAAATTGGGTGAAGCCGGAGGCGGATCGAACACGATACTGGCCATCACTCGCCGCCACTCATCTTCGTAAAAGCCGATCGCGGCGGGTGGCGCGGTGAGCGTACAAATGACGGCCAGGAATCCACGGTCATAATAAATCTGACGCAACTGCATGGCGCGTCCATCCTTCTCGAACTGGAATTCCAGCCAAGCCGCATCGCATTCATTGGCTTGGAATAATTCGCGACGCAGTTCGCGATAGCGCGGTAGAGCGCGGCTGACCTTTCCAGCTTGCTCGTCAAAATATTCGGAAAATGACCTAACACCTTTGCTTGTATCCTTGGTCAGGACAAAGCTCGCATCACTGTCGCTGCCGGGCGCCGCGGGCAAACGAAACGCGATTATCGATTGATCCTGCCAATGGCTTGGAACATCGAACACGGCGACGCTGGTGCGATAAGACGACATCGCCATTATTCATGAATGGCACACACCGTTTCTGCAATACCGTGCCATGACAAGCGGGCCATCGTTAGACCCGTAAATGGATATCATGCGACACCACGACCCGCGAGATCAGCGGGAAGATGTGTTCGATGGTGAAGGCGTGCAGTTCGGTCGAGCGCGAGGCGCAGGCGTCCTCGGCGATGACCACGTCATAGGACAGTTCCCAAGCCGAACGCGCGGTCGATTCGACGCCCATGTTCGTTGCAATGCCCGCGATTACCACCGTGCGCACCCCGCGCCGCCGAAGCTGCAGGTCTAGGTCGGTGCCGGTGAAGGCGCCCCAATGATGCTTGAGCACGACGATATCGCTAGGCTGCCGCAGGTCTGGGACCAGTTCGCTGAACTCGGGCGGGGTGCCCTCTGCGGGCAGGCTGGGCCGGTCGACCTTCTGGCTGGGCATCGTGTCGGACGTGAAGCCGACATGGACCAGCACGACTGGCGCGCCCGCCGCGCGGAAGCGGTCGGCCAGCGCCTTGCCCGTCGCCACCACCTCCCCGCCCGAGCGGGGCCCCTCGGCACGCGGCACGATGCCCTGTTGCAGGTCGATGAGGATCAGCGCGGTGGTTCGGGGATCGAGTGTCGTCATCGTACCTCAACCGGTCAGGACAAGCGCCGTTCCGTCAAAGCCGACCGAACACCGCCTCGAATCCGGCGCGGTCGCCTGTCGCCAGCAACCGGGCCTGTTCCAGCCAGCGGTCGCGCGCCATGAGGCCCGAAAAGGCGCCAAGCTGCGCATCGAGCGCCTGGGCCTGCGCTTCGCTGAGCGCGGCCATGTCGCCGACCGTGGTGATGCCATGTTCGGCCAGCTTCTGGGTCAGCTTGGGGCCCAGGCCCTTGAGCAGCGTGATCGGCTGATCCTCGGGCCGGGTCGCATCGGCCGGGGCGGCGGAGGCTTCGGCGGCGGGGCTGGCGGCCATCGGTGCGGCGGCGGCGACCGGTTCGTCGTTCAGCGGTTCCTCGACCACCGCCGGTTCCTCGGGTGCCGCGGGGGCGGGCATGATCGGCGGCGGCGGGGGAGGGGCTGCCGGTGTTGGAACTGGTGCGGGTGACGGTGCGGGCGCTGGTGCTGATTGTGGGGCTTCCGGGCGTTCGGTCAGCGACGCCTCGCTGAGCGGTGCGCTATCGGGCTGGCGGACCGAGAGCCCGGCCTCCTGCGCATTCTCCTCCACCTGGCGCGCGGCATGGGTGCGGCGATGCTTGAGGCGCATCCCGATCAGGATGACGGCAATCGCCGCCACCGCGACGATCGCGATCAGGATGAAATGAATGGTCGTGATCGTGGCCACGCCGTCGGGGATCAGGCTTTCCGCCGTTGCTGCGGTCGTGTCGTTCATGGCGTTACCCTATTGTTCCCCACATTGTCCGCAAGCCCCGATCGCGAGCCCAATCGATCGGATCAGGCCGGAGTTCCCGCTTCGCGTGCGATCTCGCGCCAGCCGATGTCGCGGCGGCAGAAACCATCGGGAAAGCGGATGGCGTCGACCGCACGATAGGCGGCGGCCTGCGCCTCGCCCACCGTCGCGGCGCTGGCGGTGACGGCCAGTACGCGGCCGCCGCTGGCGACCAGCTGCTCGCCCTGCATCTTCGTGCCCGCTTGGAACACGACCGCGCCGGTCGCCTCGGCAGCGTCGATCGCGTCGATGGCGCCGCCCGCCTTGGGCGTACCGGGATAACCCGCCGCCGCCATCACCACGGTCAGCGCGGGGGCCTCCGAAAAGGCCGGCGCAGGGATTTCGGCCAGCCGCCCCTCGGCCACCGCCAGCATCACTGCCAGCAGGTCACCCTGGAAACGCAGCATCAGCACCTGGCATTCGGGATCGCCGAACCGGGCGTTATATTCGATCAGCTTGGGGCCCTGCGCCGTCAGCATCAGCCCGGCATAGAGCACGCCGGAGAAGGGCGTCCCCTCGGCGCGCAGCGTGTCGACCGTAGGCCGCACGATCCGGTCGATCGCCTGTTGCTCCAGCTCGGGAGTCAGGACGCGCGCGGGGCTGTAGGCGCCCATGCCGCCGGTATTGGGGCCGGTATCGCCGTCGCCGACACGCTTGTGATCCTGCGCCGAGCCGAAGGGCAGGAGGGCCTCGCCATCGGTCAGGACGAACAGGCTCGCTTCCTCACCCTCCAGGAATTCCTCGATGACGACTTCGGCACCCGGCACCGAGAACAGGTCGGTGATCGCGCCCTCGGCCTCGGCCTTGGTGAAGGCAACGGTCACGCCCTTGCCCGCCGCCAGGCCATCGGCCTTGATGACGACGGGCAGGCCGAAGGTCGTCGCCAGCGCGGCCTGCGCCTCCGCCAGCGTGCTCACCCGAACATAACCGGCGGTCGGGATGTCGGCGCGGCGGCACAGGTCCTTGGTAAAGCCCTTCGAGCCCTCCAGCTGCGCGGCGGCCTTGCTCGGCCCGAACACCGGTATGCCCTCGGCCCGGAGCGAATCGGCCAGGCCGTCGACCAGCGGCGCTTCCGGGCCAACCACGACCAGGCCCACGCCATGCTCCTGCACGAATGCCACGACGGCGGCGTGATCGGTCGCGTTCAGCGCGACGCAGGTCGCATGCGCGGCGATACCGGGGTTGCCGGGCGCGGCGTAGAGCGTATCTAACCCGTTCGACTGTGCCAGCTTCCACGCCAGCGCGTGTTCGCGGCCACCCGATCCCAGCAGCAGGACGTTCATGCCCGATCCTTATCCCTATGACGAAAGTTCGAGGCTGGTAGCCGAGGAGATCGCCGGCGACAACGCGCTCGCGCTGTCGGTGGGCGAACTCAGCCTGAAGCTGAAGCGAATGGTGGAGGGCGAGTTCGGCCATGTCCGCCTGCGCGGCGAGATTTCGGGCTATAAGCGCGCCACCTCGGGCCATGTCTATATGAGCCTGAAGGACGAGAATGCGGTCATCGACGCGGTGATGTGGAAGGGCGCGGCGAATACCCTTCCTTTCCAGCCGCAGGACGGGGTGGAGGTGATCGCCACCGGCCGCCTGACGACCTTCCCTGGCCGGTCGAAATACCAGATCGTCGTCGAGCGGATGGAGCTGGCGGGGGCGGGCGCGCTGATGGCGCTGCTCGAAAAGCTGAAGGCCAAGCTGGCGGGCGAGGGGCTGTTCGACCGCGATCGGAAGAAAGCGCTTCCCTTCATGCCGCCGGTGATCGGCGTCGTCACCTCGCCGACCGGCGCGGTGATCCGCGACATTCTCCACCGGCTGGAGGATCGCTGCCCGACCCATGTCATCGTCTGGCCGGTCAAGGTGCAGGGCGAGGGCTCCGCCAAGGAGGTTGCCGCCGCCATTCGGGGCTTCGATGCGATCGCGCCTGGCGGCCCGGTGCCGCGCCCGGACCTGGTGATCGTCGCGCGCGGTGGCGGCTCGATCGAGGATCTCTGGTCGTTCAACGAGGAGATCGTCGTGCGTGCGGTCGCCGAATGCTCCATCCCGATCATCTCGGCGGTGGGGCATGAGACCGATACGACTTTGTGCGACTATGCCGCCGACCTGCGTGCACCCACGCCCACGGCGGCGGCGGAGATTGCGGTGCCGGTGCTCGCGGATATCCGCCTGACCGTCTCCGCCCATGGCCAGCGCGCCGAGCGCTGCGCACGCCGCTATGTCGAGCGGGGGCGCGAGCGGCTGGACGCGATGGCGCGGCTGTTGCCCAAGCGCGACCAGTTGCTGGGCCCGCAGCGCCAGCGCGCCGATGAGGCGGGCGCGCGGCTCGATCGCGGGCTGGAGCGGCGGGTAACGCTGGCACGCGGCGGGCTGGACCGGGCGGGTGCGGCGCTTCGTCCCGCGATTCTGGAGCGGCAGGTGGAGCGCGGGCGCGACCGGCTGGCCTCGACCTGGCGGCTGGTCCAGTCGCTCAACCCCGACCGTATCCTCGAGCGCGGCTATGCCCGGATCACTGCGCGGCCCGGCGGCGAAACCCTGTCCTCGGCGGAGGCGGCGAAGGCGGCCGATATGCTGACTTTGCGTTTCCGCGACGGCACGGTCGATGTCGCGGTCGAGGGCGGCGGGGGGAGGACCGGGGTTGAGCCCCCAGCCCCCAAAACCTATGATAAGCCCAAGCGGGAGCCCCAGCCGAAACCGGGCAAGCCGGATCAGCCGACGCTCCTCTGACCCGAAAGTAGTATCATGCTGATGTCGAATACCGATCGCCCCGCGCGGCTCCACTATCTGGCCAATGGCTTTCGGGTCCTGTCGCCGGGCGATCATGTCGTCTGCGCGGTGACCGGGCGGCGCATCCCGCTCGAAGACCTGAAATATTGGAGTGCCGAAAGGCAGGAAGCCTATGCCGACGCGCACGCCACCGCGCAGGTGCTGAGCCCGCAATGAGGATAGGGGGCGTGGTCGCCGGGCTGCTGCTGACCGCAGGCGTCGTGTCCGGCGGTCAGGCCGCGATGCAGGGGCCAGCGCCGGTTGCGTTGCCGTCCCCGGCTCCCTCCTTCCGCTGGACCGGCGAGCTGAGCCAGGGCGGACTGATCCGGGGGCAGGCACCCAGCGGCGCGGTGTCGGCCACGCTGGACGGAGAGCCGCTGGCGCTCGCCCCGGACGGGACCTTCCTGGCGGGTTTCGACCGCGATGCCGGGCCGTCGGCCGAACTGGTCGCGAACTTTCCCGACGGCCGCTTGGTTCGCCAGGCCCTGACCATCGCGCCACGCGCCTGGCGGATCGAGCGGCTGGACCGGTTGCCCAAATATCCCGTCCCCGATCCCGAATTCCAGCGGCTGCGCCCGCCCGAACTGGCGCGGATCCGCGCCGCCCGCGCCCAAGTCACCGACGCCACCGGCTGGCGCCAGGCGCTGCAATGGCCGGCGACGGGCCGCATTTCCGGCCTGTTCGGGGCGCAGCGTATCTATCGCGGCGAGCCGGGCAGCTATCATTCGGGCACCGACATCGCCGCTCCCACCGGCACCATCGTCCGCGCGCCTGCCGATGGCGTGGTCATCCTGGCGGCCGAAAGCCCCTTCACGCTGGAGGGGCATCTCCTGATGCTCGACCACGGCCAGGGGCTGAACAGCGCGTTCCTCCATTTGTCGCGCATCGACGTCCATGTCGGCGATCATGTCCGCCAGGGCCAGCCGATCGGCGCGGTCGGCGCCACGGGCCGCGCCACCGGCCCGCACCTCCACTGGAGCCTGCAATGGAAGGGCCGCAAGCTCGACCCGCTGCTGGTGACCGGGTCGATGCCCTGAGGGTGAGGAGGAAATGAGTGCCAAGCTCCATTCGTTATTCACGACGCCGGTGGCGGTCGTGCCGGTCGCCGATGCAGCGGCGCTCAACTCAGAGCTGAAGGCGGTGATCACTGCCCGCCGCCGCGTGGAAGCCGGGGTTCAAAGGTCGAACATCGGTGGCTGGCAGTCCGAAATCGATATGCTCGATTGGGGCGGCGAGGCAGCCCGTCGTCTCGCGGCGCTGGTCACCCAGGCGTGTGACGCGTGGACGACGTCCGTGGACGACGACCGCTCCGTTGTCTGGCGGCCCGAAATATGGGCCAATGTCAATGTTCACGGCAGTTCCAACCAGACACACTGGCATCCCGGTTCCTATCTCTCCTTCGTTTATTATGTCGATGACGGTTATGCGGGATCGTCCGACAAGGCATTGGGCGGCGAAATCGTCTTCATCGATCCGCGTATGCCCTTTTTGCGCATGCGTACCCCTGCCTTGCGTCATCGCGGTGCGGGTGGGCAGACGGCCGAGCAGGAAACCTGGGTGCGGCCGTTCAGCGGACTTCTGATCGGTTTCCCGTCCTTTCTTGGGCACTCGGTGCGGGCCTATCTTGGTCGGAGCGAGCGGATATCCATCGCCATCAACATGGTCGCGCGGCGCGCACCCGGAGCGAATCCATGATGCAGGTGGAGCAGCTGTTCGGCACGCCGCTGATTGCCGACGACTTGCCGGTATCCCCCGAACTGGCTGCCTTGCCCGGCGCCCTTTTTGCGGCCGGACGCTCTGATGTCGGCCGTTCCATGAATTTGGGGACGGGACGCTGGGCAGCGGCACCGTGGCCGATCGCGGCCTCGGGCGCGATCGGCCACATGTTGGCGCTGGCCAACCGGGCCACGCAGGATATCCGCGCGCCTCAGCAGGCGCCGGATTGGACCGTCGCGCTGTCGATTCATGTCGCTCGGGCCCCTATGCCGGTGCCGCCTCACTACGATGCATTCTGGACCGCGCTATACATCCTCCGCCCGAGCGAGGGCGGTGGCGACAGGCTGGAGATACAGGACCCCAGGCTACCCATGACGATGGGAGAGGACCCCAATCTTCGCCTGCGCGCGATCGGTGCGAAGACGCCATCCTTTTACCAGCCGACTGTGGATATCGCCGTAACGCGAGGAATGATGTTTCTCTTCCCCTCCTGGCTCGATGTCCGATACGTCTCAGGTCAAGCCGAGGGAGCGGGGTACGCCTTTTTGCAGGCAGGCCTGATCGCACCCCTGGCATGATCCGCGACGAAGCAGGGGTGGGAATGCAGTCGATGGCAAACGCACAAGCCGACTTCGTTCTGAATCGGGCACTTGATACCGACCGGCTGGCCCAAATTTTCCGAGCTCATGGGCGCATTCGCATCGTGGATTTCCTGGAAAATCCGGAAATCCTTGCCGACCATCTGGCGGGCCGTGATGACTGGTTGCAGGTCCTCAATGCGAAGGACCGCATCTTCGAGCTGAGCCGGGAAACCCGGAAGGGATTTTCCCACGAGAAACGGACAGCGCTCAACGCCGCCGTTTACGAAGACGCGAAGCACGGGTTTCAGTTCCGCTTCGAGAGCCTGCGCGTATCCGACGACTGCGACGTTCGTGCGCAGGTCGACGATCCGCTTAACCGCTTTGCTCAATGGATGGGCAGCGCGCCGGTGCTCGAATTTCTCGGGCGCGTCACAGATATGGCCGACTTAAACTTCGCGGATGCGCAAGCCACGCGGTTCGACGCCGGTGATTTTCTGACCGGGCATGACGATAAGGTGGAGGGCAAGTATCGCCGTGCCGCCTATGTTCTGGGGCTGACGCCGCAATGGCGGCCGGAATGGGGTGGTTTGCTGATGTATCATGGACCCGAGGGAGGCGAGGCGGTCGCCCTGCCACCGGCGTATAATACCCTCGATATCTTTGCGATTCCCGTGCCCCACAGCGTGTCTTTCGTCACGCCCTTCGCGGGCGCATCCCGCATTTCCGTAACCGGTTGGTTGAGGGCGTTGCCATGAGTCATGATCCTATGAGCGCCATCAACGAGTTGCTGTCGCGTGCCGAGCAATTGGCACGGAGCGGGAATCTCGCCGGCGCGCTGCAAAGCTATGACGAGGTGCTGGCGCTTTCGCCCGAAAATCCCAGGGCGCTCAATGGTCTGGGCAACCGGGCGCTGTCGCGCGGTGACGGCAAGGCAGCGGCGGCCTATTTCGAGCGTGCGGTGCGCAGCGACCCGAAGGCGCCTCCCCTCTGGCTGAACCTGGCGCTGGCCCGTCGGATGTGCGGGGATGCGCAAGGGGAATTGCAGGCGCTGGACGATGCGCTGACGGTAGATCCGTATTTTGTGATCGCCCTGCTGCAAAAAGCGCAATGGCTGGAGCGGTACGGCCGTCGAGCCGAGGCCGTTCGCGCCTATCGGGCACTCTTGGATGCCGCGCCGCCGCTGGAAGGATTGCCCCCGGCGATGCGGCAGGCGTTGGAGCATGGCCAGGCGCTGGTAGATGCCGACAATGCGGCGCTGGAAGCGAATATCCGGTCGGTTGTGGGCGAGGACGCGACTGGTTCTGTGCGCTTCGACCACGCGCTGGAGATCATGGCTGGCAAGCGGCAGGTCTATCATCCCAAACCGGTCGGTCTGCATTTTCCTTATCTTCCGCCGGTTCAGTATTTCGACCGGGCGCTCTTTCCCTGGTTTGCGGAACTGGAAGCGGCGGCGCCGGTCATCCGCCGGGAATTGGAGGGCTTGGTCGCTGCGGGCCATGCGGGTGCGCCTTATGTTCGTATCGCGGCGGGGCAGCCCGAAAACCAGTGGAAGGATCTGAACAACTCGCTCGACTGGAGCGCGATGTTCCTGTGGCGGGACGGCAAGCCGGTGCAGGAGGTGCAGGCCCAGTGTCCGATGACGGCGGACCTGTTACGGCGCATCCCCATGTTGGACATTCCCAGCCGGGGGCCGACCGCAATGTTCTCTACGCTCCAGCCACACACCCGGATTCCCCCGCACCATGGCGTCACCAATGTGCGGTCGGTCGTTCACCTGCCGCTGATCGTACCCGAGGGATGCGGTTTCCGGGTCGGTTCAGAAACGCGACACTGGCAAGAGGGGGTCGCCTGGGCATTTGACGACACCATCGAGCATGAAGCCTGGAATGACAGCGGCCAAACCCGCGTCATCCTGATCATCGATGCCTGGAACCCCTATCTGACCGAAGCGGAGAAGGACCTCCTCCGCAAGGCCAACGAGGCTATGCATCAATTCGGTCAGGGTCAGGTTTGAGCAGCCGTTTGAACACGGGCTCGTGCCGCCTCGAAAATCACTCTCGCGAATTTTGAGACCGCCTCGGGCGCATCATTTCTCGCGCAGGACGCGCACGGCCTTGGACTTCATTTTCAACCAGTAGCTGCCCATGGCGCCGGTCTTGACCGTGACCGGCTGGCCCACCCTGGGGAAGATCGCTTCATCGTCGGTCTGGCGCCAACGCATCCCGTTATCCAGGGTAAATTCCCACTTGTTGATGCTCAACTGACGTAGACCGGAGATAACCGCCTCGACCTGCGTAGGCGTATTGGCGTCGCTGCCCGACAGGAACGGGATCTTGATGCTGCCAAAGCCGAACAGGTCGCGCTTGGCCTCCTTGATCTGGGCTTCATCCGCAACGACCAGCTTGCCCGAGTCCGCGGCCTCGGACAGCGCGCGACTCTGTGTGTCATAGCATTGCAGGCGGTCGGTCGGGTTCGCAATGTCACGGCAGGCAATCAGAGCCCGGAAGGCCTGCGCGTCGCGCTTGACTTCGGCCCGGCCGGGCGCCGCCTTAGCCGTGCCGATTGCGATCATGGAAAAAGCCAACGCGGCTAAGGGGCTGATACGCATAAACTGCCGGTTCCTCGATTGATCTTGAAAGGCGATGGTCCGCGCGGGGTCGATTCGCGTCAACAGCCGTCATCGACTGTTGCACTATTGCGACACCGGTGTGGCGATCACCGCGTGACGGCCGTTTGTCGCTTTACAGCGATGTTGCACACGCAGCAATGTAAACGCATTCGACCTTTCAGGATCGATAATGTCCGGATTCCCATCGCAAAGAGCCAATGTGGCCGATGAAGGGGACCGTTGAAGAAGGGGTATTGCTAGTGATCAATCGTCTGTCCACTGACGTGGCACTGCGTTGTGGGACCGGAACGTTCGCAATCGCGCTGGCGCTTGCGTCGTCGCCCGCGTTCGCGCAGGCCGCTCCGCCGACCACCGCCGTTCCCGCCGCGCAGGAAGCTGCTGGCTCGCCGCAGGGCGAGGTTGTCGTTACCGGATCGCGTATCGCCCGGCCGGACCTGGAAGGCACCAGCCCGGTGTCGGTCGTGAGCGCTCAGGACATCGCCCTGAAGGCCGGTTCGACCAACATCGAAAACGTCCTGAACGACCTGCCGCAGGTGACCCCGACGACTTCGTCGACCTCGAACAACCCCGGCGGCGGCGTCGCCACCGTTAACCTTCGTGGCCTCGGTTCGCAGCGCACCCTCGTGCTCGTCGACGGTCGTCGCTACATGTCGTTCGACGTCACGCAGGTCGTCGATCTCAACACCATCCCGGCTCCGCTGATCAGCCGCGTCGACGTCGTGACTGGTGGTCAGTCGGCCGTTTACGGTTCGGACGCGATCGCGGGTGTCGTCAACTTCACGCTGAAGCGTGACTATTCGGGCGTCGAAGCGGGCACCAGCTACAACGTGACCGAGCGTGGCGACGGCCAGATCTGGGACGTCTATGGCCTGATGGGCGCCAATTTCGATGACAATCGTGGTAACATCACGATGTTCGTCGACTATACCAACCGCAAGCCGACTTTCGCGGGCCAACGTGATTTCTCGACCAACGCGCTCAGCGATAACCAGGACGGTTCGCCGCTGTTCTCGGCGGGCGGTTCGGGTTCGATCCCGCAGGGCCGTATCCGCGTGCCCGGTCTGAACGCCGCTCTGAACAACGGTTGCGGCACCGGCGCGAGCGCCGCGTCCGCCTATCAGGTGTTCAACCCCAATGGTTCGTCCAAGTGCTACACTGCAGCGGACGGCTACAACTTCAACCCCATCAACTATCTCCAGGTGCCGCAGGAGCGCTTCCTGGTCTCGGCGATGGGCCAGTACGAAATCAACGAGCACTTCACGCCGTATTTCGAGACCCAGTTCGCCAACAACCGCGTGAACGCGCAGCTGGCGGCCACCCCGATCAGCCAGGGTACGCCGTTCGGCTCCAATGGCGTTGCCGGGGCATTGAACCTTCAGGTCAATTCGCCTTTCTTGGACTCCTCGGTGCAGAACGCGCTGCGCACGCTCGATACCGACGGTAATGGTTACGTGACCGTTCCCCAGTGGAACTATCGCACGACCCAGCTCGGCCCGCGTATCAACCAGGACGACCGTAACGCGTTCCGCATCGTCGCGGGTATGAAGGGCGACATCGGCGCCGGCTTCAGCTATGATGGCTACTACATGTATGCGCACACCAAGAATGCGCAGCGTCAGGACGGCAACGTCGCGATCGATCGCTTCTTGGCAGCAACCAACACCGCGTTCCAGGCACCCGACGGCACGATCAGCGCCGTCCCGGTCACCGGCGGAACCCTGGTCTGCGCGTCGGCATCCGCCCGGGCGGCCGGTTGCGCGCCCGCCAATATCTTTGGTCAGGGTAATCTGAGCCAGGCTGCGCTCAACTATATCGGCGTCGGTGCTACCAATCTCGAGGAATACACCACCGAGGTCGCCAGCTTCGCGGTGACGAACCCGAGCCTGTTCGATCTGGGCGCTGGCGGCGTTGGTCTGGCGGCCGGTGCGGAATGGCGCCGTGAAGCCGGTTCGGTCACGCCGGACCAGTATCTGTCGTCGGGCAATGTCGCGGGCTTCAACCCCGGCCAGCCGACCAGCGGCAGCTACACGGTTCGCGAATTCTTCGGCGAGCTTCGCGTGCCGCTGTTGTCCGACACGTTCATCCACCGTCTGGAAGTGAATGGCGCCGCGCGTCAGTCGCATTACTCGAACGGCCCTGGCGACGTGTTCACCTGGGCAGCGGGTGGTGAACTCGCGCCGATCCGTGATTTGACCTTCCGTGGTCAGTATCAGCGCGCAATCCGTGGCCCGAGCGTCAGCGAACTGTTCTTGGGCAATACGGTCAGCTTCAACGGCAATGCCGACCAGTGCGGCACGGCGACCGCGGTGTCGAACACCCAGCTCAACGCGATCTGCCGTTCGCAGTTCGCTGCGGCTGGTGCCCCGGTCAACCTGATCGGCAATGCCGGCATCCAGGGCACCGACGTCAACCCGCTCACCTTCACCGGCGGTAATCAGAACCTGAAGGAAGAGCGTGCGGAAACCTACACCTTCGGCGGTGTGTTCCGTCCGTCGTTCCTGCCGCGCTTCTCGCTGACGGTCGACTATTACAACATCAAGATCAGCGGCTATATTGGGACGGTCTCGACGCAGACGATCGGCGATCTCTGCTTCAAGAGCTTCAATCAGGCCTATTGTAACCTGATCACCCGCAACTCGGCCGGCCAGATCGAGACGTTCAGCTCGACCAACCAGAACACGGGCGGCCTGAAGACCTCGGGCATCGACATCAACGCCGGTTACACCCAGCCTCTGGGTGCGCTGCTCGGCGCGGACGATGCGCGTCTGTCGTTCAGCTTCGCCGGTACGAAGCTGATCAAGAACGACTTCACGCCCGTGATCGGCGTTCCGACGGTCATCAGCTGTGCGGGTCGCTTCGGCGCGCAGTGCGGTGTCCCGACCCCCGAATGGCGCCACACGCTGCGCACCACCCTGGGTCTGGGCGCGATCTCGGCGTCGCTGCAGTGGCGCTATATGGGGCCGGTCACGGACGACAATCCTGCGGTCACCTACGCTTCGGAGCGCTTCGGTGCGACGAACTACTTCGACCTGACCACGACGTTCGACGTGAACGAGCACTTCCAGATGAACATGGGCGTGAGCAACCTGTTCGACAAGAATCCGCCGCTGGCGGCGTCCACCCAGAATGGTGGCAATGGCGAACAGTCGAACACGTTCCCGACCTTCTACGACGTGCTGGGCCGTCGCTTCTTCGTGAGCGGTCGCGTCCGCTTCTGATCGAAGTCGCGTGAGTAAGATGGGGCGGTGGTCTTCATGGCCGCCGCCCCATTTTCGTTTAGGGCTGGCGACGATACGCGATCCGACACCGCGGTCTCTCAGCGTTATTCAGAAACGTTTGCGGCCGATCCTACGCCAGAAGATATTTCTGTCTGCGCTGTCAGCCTGCTGCGCGCTTGCGGTTCATGGTCGTGCGGCTGCAATCATCCGCGAAAGCTCCCAGCCGCCGCGATGCCGAAACAAGTTTTCCAGCAGTTCCAACGTTTAACAGATATGTTATCTTTGGATTTTGTTCGCCATAATTTTCTATCGAGAATTTGCTGCTAAATATAATTACATTATGGTGTAATTGCTGAGGAGTGCACGACACCATTCGAGGTGTGTTGGTGTATTAATGCAATAGTTGTTGACGCCATTTTGTCAAATCACTGAAATATAGCGCTTTTGAAATATAAGGATTTGAATAGGCCATTGCGGTGTGGCTTTCGTGCCCATCGATCTCTCTAAACCGCATGATGTAACAAATGTCATTTGTGGCGGTTTGTCACTTTGGTGAAATATCCCCTGCATCCGCTCCATCGTGAGGGCGGAAAATAGCGGTCGGCACACCGACCGACAGAGGGGCTTAGACGCGATGAGAAATGGTAGCTTCTTGCGCAGCACGCTGCGCGGGGGAACGGCGGCGTATGCTTTGGCGATGCTGGGGGCTGGGGTCGGCATGGTGGCGCTGTCCGCACCGGCGGCGGCGCAGGACTATACCACCGGTGCGATCACCGGCACGGTGGTGGATGCGGGCAACAAGCCTGTGGCAGGGGTCAAGGTGACGCTGCGCTCGCTGGCGCAGAACCAGTCGCGGACCTACACGACATCGGCGACCGGCGGTTTTTCCGCGGTCGGCCTGACCCCGGGTCAGTATCAGCTCACGGCCGAGGGCGACGCCTATCGCACGCAGAGCGACACGATCCAGATCGCACCCGCACAGGAAAGCCGCATCACGGTGACCGTGACGGCCAAGGACGCGCCCGCCAACGAAGTCATCGTCACCGGTCAGCGCATCCGCCAGGATTTCACCAAGACCACGACCGGCCTGAACCTGGACGTGGTGGCGACGGCGGCGCAGCTACCGATCGCGCGTTCGGTCACCGCGCTGACCTTGTTGGCGCCGGGCGCGGTGCAGGGCGCTCCGGGCTTTGGCAACGTGCCGTCGCTCGGCGGCTCGTCGGTGGCCGAGAATGCCTATTATATCAACGGCCTGAACATCACCAACCCGGACACCTATGTCGGGTCGGCGCGAGTGCCGTTCGACTTCTATCAGACGGTCGACGTTCAGACCGCTGGCTATGCGGCCGAGTTCGGACGGGCGACGGGTGGCGTCATCAACGCCACGACCAAATCGGGCTCCAACACCCCGATGATGGCGATCCACGGCAATTTCGACGAGACCGGACTGCAATCGAGCAGCCCGAATATCGGAACGCCGACCAACCCGTCGAACATCGGTCGCCTGGCGCATACCGCCACCCAGGCGCTGAGCATCGAAGCCGGTGGCCCGATCATCAAGGATCATATCTTCCTCTATGGTCTGTACCAGGCCAACGACATTGTGGGCAAAGGCGCGTCGCCCATCTCCAACAACTATTTCCGGTCGATCAGCACCGATCCGTTCTACGGCGGCAAGCTGGATATCTATGCGACGCCGACCCAGCATCTCGAATTCACGATGTTCGACACGCGCCAGACGACGCGCACCGATAACTATACCTTCACGCCCAACGCCAGTTTCACCGGTGGCACGCCCGGCGTCTACACCGGCAGCCAGAAGTACAAGCAGGGCGGCTTCAACTGGGTGGGGCGCTATACCGGCAGCATTACCGATTTCTTCCAGATTTCGGGTGCCTACGGCATCAATCGCGACTCGAACGACTCGATGCCGCTCGACACCTCGTCCTATTATGTCATCGACCGCCGTACCGCGACGACCGGCGGCCTGGCCAAGACCATCTCGGCCCAGCCTTATAGCGGCAATGCGATCAACGATACGCAGCGCAAGTTCTGGCGGATCGACGGAGACCTGCGTTTCGAGATCCTCGGGCGTCACCATGTCCGCTTCGGCCTGGACAATGAGGATGTCAGCGAGACGAAGATCACCACGCTGAACGGCGGCCTGCCGATCCAGTATGACTATCGCGATATCGGCGTGCGGCTGATGTACGAGCGGCTGGGCGGGTTCGTTTCGGGCAATGACCGCGCTTATTATGTGCAGGATAGCTGGGAGCCCGCGCGCGGCCTGACCATCAACCTGGGCGTGCGCGACGACGAGTTCCAGCAGTCCAACCTTTCGGGCCAGCGTTATCTGTCGCTGAAGGACAATATCGCGGCGCGTGTCGGGTTCAGCTGGACGCCGGGCGGCGACTCGCGGTTCCGCTTTATCGGCAGCTATGGCCGCTATTTCATCCCGCCCGCGATGAATCTCGGCTTCCGTGGCCGCGACCTCTATTTCCGCGAGTATTTCGCCTATCCCACCGGTTACACGGCGGCAAACTTCCCGGTGGATGTGCAGACCGGCCTGCCGCTCCTCAATCTGGGTCCGGCGCTGACGACGCTGGGCGGCTCGGGCTATTCGTCCAACTGCCCGACGAACATCTCGGCGGCACCGGGCAATCCGGTCAACGGCCAAGGCACCTGCCTGATCTTCGGAGCGGGCGTGCAGGACCCGGCGGCGGCCAAGATGGCGGTCGGGGCCAAGCCGACCTACGAGGACGAATTCGTCCTGGGGGCACGGTTCCGGGTGAGCGAGCTGTTCTCGGTCGGCCTGACCGGCACCTATCGCAACCTGGGCCGTGTGTCGGAAGATACCGACTTCGCGCCATTCCTGGCGAATTACTATTGCAACGGCGGTGCCAATGCCTCGGCCAGCCAGTGCGATTTTTACCAGAACAACAGCGCCTATTATATCTGGAACCCGGGCCGGTCGTCGCAGACGGTGCGCGACTGGGTCGATCCGACCAAGACGGTGACACTGACCGGCCTGGCCTTCCCCAATCCGAAACGGCAGTACAGCTCGCTGGTGTTCGACTGGAAGCGGGCGGATGACGGCATCTGGTCGCTCCAGGGCTCGATCACCGTTGCACGCTCCTATGGCAATTACGAGGGCACGGTGAAGTCCGACGCCGGTAACGGTGCGCAGGCGGATGCGGGTTCGACGCAGGATTACGACTATCTGGGTCTGACCGACTACTCGACCGGCCTGCTGCCCAATGACCGAACCTTCGTGTTCAAGACCTTTGGCAGCTATCACGTCACCGACAATCTGTCGTTCGGCACCAATGTGCTGGTCCAGTCGCCGCAGCGGCTGAGCTGCATGGGCTATCACCCGACCGATGCCAATGCGGCGGGGTACGGTGCGTCGAGCTTCTACTGCGCCTATGGGCCGCTGAACGCGGCGGGCAACTATACCGCGACGCAGCCCTCGCCGCGCGGCACCGGCCTCAGGACGGACTGGGTGAAGCAGATCGACCTGTCGTTCCGCTACGTCCTGCCCCAGTCGCTAGGCTTCAACCGCTTCGTGGTGCGGGCGGATGCGTTCAACATCTTCAACTCGCAGCCGATCACGCAGCGTTACGTGCAGCATGAAAACCAGAAGGCGGGCAACCAGTACACGCCCGATCCGCTGTACGGCACGCCGCTGGGCTATCTGACGCCGCGTTCGGTGCGGTTGGGCTTCGACATCCTGTTCTGATCGAACGGGTCGTCGACTGTCCTGGGGGCGGGGAGAGGGGAGCGAGGGCCGTGGGCCTTCGCTCCCATTTTTTCACGCGACCGACAGCGTGAGCTTGCCGTCGCCTTCATCCACGGTGACGGTCGACCCGTCCTTCACGTTTCCGCGCAGGATTTCCTCGGCCAGCGGGTCCTGCAGGTGGCGTTGCACCGCGCGGCGAAGGGGCCGTGCGCCATAGACCGGGTCGTAACCTACCCGGCCCAGCCATTCGCGGGCGGCGTCGGTCAGGTGCAGGCTGATCTTGCGATCCGCCAGCAGCTTGGCGACGCGGCCGACCTGGATATCGACGATCGGGCCCATATGGCTCTGGCCCAGCCGGTGGAACAGGATGATCTCGTCCAGCCGGTTGAGGAATTCGGGGCGGAAATGACCGCGGACGATCTCCATCACCTGCGGCTCGACGCTCTCGACGCTTTGTCCGTCCTCGACCGCCGCCAGATATTGGCTGCCCAGGTTCGAGGTCAGAATGATCAGCGTGTTCGAGAAGTCGACCGTCCGCCCCTGACCATCGGTCAGGCGGCCGTCGTCCAGCACCTGGAGCAGCACGTTGAACACGTCGCCATGCGCCTTCTCCACCTCGTCGAACAGCACGACCTGATAGGGGCGCCTGCGCACCGCCTCGGTCAGGACGCCGCCTTCCTCATAGCCGACATAGCCGGGAGGAGCGCCGATCAGCCGGGCGACGCTGTGCTTCTCCATGAACTCGCTCATGTCGATGCGCACCATCGCGGATGGATCGTCGAACAGGAATTCGGCGAGCGCCTTGGTCAGCTCGGTCTTGCCGACGCCCGTCGGCCCGAGGAACAGGAACGAGCCCAGCGGCCGGTTGGGGTCCTGGAGCCCAGCACGCGCGCGGCGGACGGCGGTAGAGACGGCGCGGACCGCATCCTCCTGCCCGATGACGCGCTTGCCGATCACCTCCTCCATGCGGAGCAGCTTCTCGCGCTCACCCTGCAGCATCCGGTCGACGGGCACGCCGGTCCAGCGGCTGACCACGCCCGCGATATCGTCGGCGGTGACTTCCTCGCGCAGCATCGCGCCCTCGGTCGCGGACTGCGCCTCAGCCAGTTGCTTCTCCAGCTGTGGGATGCGGCCATAAGACAGCTCACCGGCTTTCGCGAGGTCACCGCTGCGCTGCGCCTGGTCGAGTTCGATACGCGCTTGGTCGAGCTGTTCCTTCAGCTTCGCCTCGCCCGCGATCTTGTCCTTCTCGGCCTGCCAGCGCTGGGTCAGCGCGTGCGATTGTTCCTCGAGATTGGCGAGTTCCTCCTCCAGATGCTCCAGACGGTCGATACTGGCGGCGTCGCTCTCGCGGCGCAGCCCCTCGCGCTCGATCTTCAGGCGCAGGATGCGGCGATCGAGCGTTTCTATCTCCTCGGGCTTGGACTCCACCTCCATGCGGATGCGGCTGGCGGCCTCGTCCATCAGGTCGATCGCCTTGTCGGGCAAGAAGCGGTCGGTGATGTAGCGGTTGGACAAGGTCGCGGCCGCCACCAGTGCGCCGTCGGTGATGCGCACGCCGTGATGGAGTTCGTATTTCTCCTTTAGGCCGCGCAGGATCGAGATGGTGTCCTCGACCGTGGGCTCGCCGACGAAGACGGGCTGGAATCGCCGCTGGAGCGCGGGGTCCTTTTCGACGTACTTGCGATACTCATCCAGCGTGGTCGCGCCGACGCAGTGCAGCTCACCGCGTGCAAGGGCAGGCTTCAGCAGGTTGGAGGCGTCCATCGCCCCGTCGCCTTTGCCCGCGCCGATCAGCGTGTGCATCTCGTCGATGAACAGGATGATCTCGCCATCCGCGCCTTTCACCTCGTCGAGCACGGCCTTGAGCCGTTCCTCGAACTCGCCGCGATATTTGGCACCGGCGATGAGGGCACCCATGTCGAGCGCCATCAGCTTGCGGTCCTTCAGCGTGTCCGGCACGTCGCCATTGGCGATGCGCAGCGCGAGTCCTTCGGCGATCGCGGTCTTGCCGACGCCGGGTTCGCCGATCAGCGCGGGGTTGTTCTTGGTTCGGCGCGCGAGGATCTGGATGGTGCGGCGGATTTCCTCGTCGCGGCCTATGACGGGATCAAGCTTGCCGTCGCGCGCCACTTGCGTGAGGTCGCGGGCGAACTTCTTCAGCGCGTCATAGCGGTCCTCCGCGCCCGCCGTGTCGGCGGTGCGGCCCTGGCGCAGCTGTTCGATCGCGCCGTTCAGGCTTTGCGGATTCACCCCGCCCGCCGCCAGCGCCTTGCCCGCCGCCGTGGTGGAGGCAAGCGCCAAAGCCAGCAGCAGCCGCTCGACGGTGACGAAGCTGTCGCCCGCCTTTTGCGCGACCTGCTCGGCCTGGTCGAGCACGCGGACCAGATCATTGTCGAGGCCCGGCGACGACTGCGCGCCCGAGCCGGAGACGGCGGGGATCTTGGCCAGTGCCGCGTCGGTCTCGCGCTCGACGCGCTTGGCATCGCCGCCCGCCGCCTGGATCAGGCCGGACGCCATGCCCTGATCGTCCTCGATCAGCGCCTTGAGGAGATGTTCGGGGGCGATCCGCTGATGGCTGTTGCGGATCGCCACGGTTTGCGCGGCTTGCAGGAAGCCTTTCGCGCGGTCGGTGAATTTTTCGAGGTTCATCTGGGGTTCCTGTCGCTTTCCAGGTCAGATGGTGTTGCAATTTGGCAACACAAGGGGTTGGCGCAATTTCACTAGCCGCAACATGGGACGGCCGTTTCGATAACGAAAGGGTGTCCATGAAAAGCTTGCGAATTCCGTTCGTCTGCGCGGGATTGCGGTCCGCCGCGCGCCCGCTATGCTCGGGCCATACACCGAGTGGGGAGACTCAACAGACATGCGTATCAAGTCCGTGGCGCTGACCGGCGCCGCCGCCCTTGCGTTCGTCGTGCCGGGGCAGGCCGTGCTGGCCCAGGCCACCAATGCCGCCGCGACGGCGAAGCCCGCGCCCGTCTCGACCCTCGTGAAGGCGGTCGACATCCCCTATCAGACCTTCACCCTGAAGAACGGGCTGCGCGTCGTCGTCCATACCGACCGCAAGGCCCCCGTCGTCGCGGTCAGCGTCTGGTACGATGTCGGATCGAAGCATGAGCCCAAGGGCAAGACGGGCTTTGCGCATCTGTTCGAGCATCTGATGTTCAACGGCTCGGAAAACGCGCCGGGCGACTTCTTCGCGCCGCTCAAGTCGGTGGGTGCCACCGATTACAACGGCACCACCTATTTCGACCGGACCAATTATTTCGAGACGGTGCCGACCGCCGCGCTCGACCGCGCGCTGTTCCTGGAATCGGACCGCATGGGCTATCTGCTCGGCGCGGTGACGCAAGGGGTGCTCGACGAGCAACGCGGCGTCGTCCAGAACGAGAAGCGCCAGGGCGATAACCAGCCTTATGGCCTGACCCAGTATAAGATCACCCAGGGGCTGTTCCCCGCCGACCATCCCTATGGCCACACCACGATCGGTTCGATGGCCGATCTGGACGCCGCCTCGCTCGACACGGTGAAGGACTGGTTCCGTGAGCATTATGGCCCGAACAACGCCGTGCTGGTGCTGGCGGGCGACATCGACGTCGCCACCGCCAAGCCGCTCGTCGAGAAATATTTCGGCGCGATCAAGCCGGGGCCCAAGAGCGTGCTGCCGACGGTCACCATCCCGACGCTGCGCGCGCCCGTCAACGAAGTGATGAAGGACCGCGTGGCGGCGGTCATGATCAGCCGCAACTGGGCGGTGCCGGGTCTGAACGATCCCGAAACCGCTTCGCTGGTCGTGGCGGGTTCGATCCTGGGCGGGCTCGCCTCGTCGCGGCTCGACAATATCCTGGTCAAGCAGGAGAAGCTGGCGGTTCAGGTGTCGGCGGGCGACCGGCCCTTCTCGCAGGTCGGCATGTTCAACATGACCGCGATCGTGCGCCCTGGCGTTGATCCTGCGCAGGTCGACAAGCGGATGCAGGAAATCCTCGCCGATTTCCTGAAGAACGGCCCGACCGCCGATGAAGTACAGCGCGCCGTGACCCGATTCGTGTCGGGTCGTGTCCAGGGGCTGGAATCGGTCGGCGGCTTTGGCGGCAAGGCCGTCGCGCTGGCGGAAGGTGCGCTCTACTCGAACGATCCGGGCAAATATAAGAAGCAGCTGGAAGGAATCGCGGCGCAGACGCCCGCGACCGTCAAGGCGGCGGCGAACAAGTGGCTGTCGCGTCCGGCCTATACGCTGACCGTCGTGCCGGGCGCGCGCGATGCGTATGAGGAAGCCAAGGTGCCGCCGCGCGCCGATGTTCCCGCCGCCCCCGACCAGCCCGCCAAGGGCACGCGCGGGGCCTTGCCCGATGTCGGACAGGTCAAGCCGCTGAGCTTCCCGACCGTCGAGCGCAGCCGCCTGGCGAACGGGATCGAGCTGATCTACGCGCAGCGCAACGCCGTGCCGGTGACGCAGATCGCCATGTCCTTCGACGCCGGGATTGCCGCCGACGTGCCGGGCAAGCTGGGCACGCAGCGCATGGTCCAGTCGATGCTCGATGAGGGCACGACCCATCGCAACACCATCGCGATCGCCGAGGAGCAGGAGCGGCTGGGTGCGACGATCGGGTCGAGCGCGTCGAATGACCGCACCGTCGTCGGGCTGGACGTGCCGAGTGCCAATCTGGTGCCCGCGCTGGACCTCTATGCCGATATCGTCCGCAACCCGGCCTTCCCCGATCCCGAACTGGCGCGGGTGAAGGCGCAGACGCTGGCGGGCATCAAGCAGGAACTGACCAGCCCGCAGGGTCTGGCGGGCCGCGTCCTGCCGCCGCTCGTCTATGGGCCGACCAGCCCTTACGCCAAGGCGCAGGGCGCGGGCGATCCCAATGCGGTTGCGGGCATGACCCGCGAGCAACTGGTCGCGTTCCAGCAGGCCTGGCTGCGCCCCGACAAGGCGAAGATCTTCGTCACGTCAGACCGTCCGCTGGCCGAGGTGAAGGCCGCGCTCGACCGTGTGTTCGGTGACTGGCGCGGCACCGGCGCGGCGGGCGTGAAGAACTTCACGGCGGGCCAACCCTCGGCACCCAAGATCGTGCTGGTGAACCGTCCCGACAGCCCGCAGTCGATGATCCTGGCGGGCGCTCCGACGTCCTTGAAGGGCATCGACAATCTGCTGGTCCAGAACACCGCCAACGACGCGCTGGGTGGCAGCTTCCTCAGCCGGATCAACACCGATATCCGTGAGAACAAGCACTGGTCCTATGGTGTGCGGGGCGGTTTCCAGACATCGGAATTCGCCGCGCCCTATATCATGTCGGCCCCGGTCCAGGCGGACAAGACTGGCCCGTCGATCGACGCGCTGCGCACCGACGTGGCCGAATTTCTGACGACCAAGCCGATGGACCAGGCCGAGTTCGACCGCGCGATCACCGGCTCGATCCGCTCGCTGTCGGGCAATTTCGAGACCTCGGGCGCAGTGCTGTCGGCGATGCAGGCCAACGACCTGTATCGTCGCCCGGACAATTACTATGCGACGATCACCCAGCGTTATCAGGCGATGACGCTGCCGGAGCTGAACAAGTCGATCCAGGCGGCGTTGAACCCCAAGAGCTTCGTCTGGGTGGTGGTCGGCGATGCCAAGACGGTCAAGCCGCAGCTCGACACGCTGGGCCTGCCCGTCGAGGTGATCGAACCCCCGGCGGTCGTCGCCGCTCCGGCAGCGCAATAAGGGAGAGTGAAAATGGCCGATATTGACGGGACCTGGAACTGCATCGTCAAGTCGCCGCTGGGCGATCAGGAGATGACGCTGACCGTCACGACCGAGGGCGACCGCTTCACCGGTTCGGGCGGCGGCCAGATGGGCGCGATGGATATCGAAGGCGACGTGTCCGGCAACACGATCAGCTGGAAGATGTCCATCTCCTCGCCGATGCCGATGACGCTGGACTGCGAAGCGACCGCCGATGGCGACACCCTGACCGGCTCGGTCGGCGCGGGCGCGTTCGGCAGCTTCCCGCTGTCGGGGACGCGCGCGGGGTAATCCTCGCGCTTGAGATGGGGGAAGGGCGGTGCGTCACCGGGCGCGCCGTCCTTTTTCTTATGCCGCCCATTGCCAGATAACCGGTTCAATTCCGGTCCGATTCCGTTACGTTGCGCCTGAAAACCACAAAGGGGACGGGCATGATCGATCGGCGGCATTTCCTGGGAGGCTCGGCGGCCTTGGCCGTGGCGGCGGGTAGCGAGGGTGTCGTGGCCCAGAACACGCCCTCCCGCCAACTGACCGCGTTGTTCGACACGCTGGTCCAGGAGCAGCTTCGCCGCAGCCCGGAAGCCGCGACCAACCTGGGCCTCGACACCGGCGCCAATGCCGATCTGCGCAGCAAACTCTCCGACCAGTCGCCCGCCGGAATCGCGGCGGCGAAGGCCGCGACCCGGGCCGATCTGACCCGGCTGGAGGCGATCGACCCCGCCAGCCTGTCGCCCGAAGAGCGGATCGACCTGGAGTCGGTGCTCTACACACGCCGTTCGGCCCAAGCCGTGCAGGCGTTCGACTTTGGCGGCAGCTCCTATGGCCCCAGCCCCTATGTCGTGTCGCAGCTCTCCGGCGCGTACCAGTCGGTTCCGGACTTCCTCGACACCAAGCACAAGATTGCGAGCGCGGGCGACGCCGACGCCTATCTGATGCGGCTGCGCGCCTTTGCCTCGCAGATGGACGCGCAGACCGAGCGGATGCGCCATGATGCGGGGCAGGGCGTGGTGCCGCCCGACTTCATCCTCGACCTCGCGCTGGAGCAGATGGCCAAAAGCCGCCAGCCCGCGTCCGACACGCTGGTCGTCCAGTCGCTGGCCCGTCGCGCCACGGACAAGGGGCTGGGCGACCGTTATGCGCAACAGGCCGCGCAGATTTACGACACCGAAATCCTGCCCGCGCTCGACCGCCAGATCGCCTATGCCAAGACGCTGCGGGCCAAGGCGACGCATGACGCGGGCGTTTGGAAGCTGCGCGAGGGCGCGGCCTATTATCCGGTGGCGCTCAAGGCCAATACGACGACCAGCTTCTCGCCCGACGAGGTGCACCGCTTCGGCCGCGAGCAGGCGGCGATGCTGTCCGCCCGGCTCGATACGCTGCTGAAGAAGCAGGGTTTCACCAAGGGCACGGTCGGTCAGCGCATGGCCGCGCTCTACAAGAATCCCGACCAGCTCTATCCCAATACCGATGAGGGCAAGCGCGCCGCGATTGCCTATTGCAACGCGCGGCTCGACGCGATCCGCACCCGCCTGCCGCAGGTGTTCGAGCGGATACCGCCTTACGGCTTCGAGGTACGCCGCGTGCCGCCGCAGACCGAGGCGGGCGCGGCGGCGGCCTTTGCGCAGGGGCCCGCGATCGACGGCTCGCGCCCCGGCCTGGTCTATTTCAACCTGAAGGACAGCGCCGACTGGCCCAAATTCTGCCTGGCGACGACCGTCTATCACGAAGGCCTGCCGGGCCATCAGATGGAGGGCGGTCTGGCGCTGTCCAACACGCGACTGCCGCTGATCCGCAAGATCAACGGCTTTTCGGGCTATGGCGAGGGCTGGGCGCTCTATGCCGAGCAGCTGGCGGACGAGATCGGCATGTATGACGACGATCCGCTGGGGCAGCTGGGATACCTCAAGTTCCTGCTGTTCCGCGCCAATCGCTGCGTGGTCGACACCGGCCTTCATCACCTGCGCTGGACGCGCGAACAGGCGATCCGTCACTTCGTCGAGGCCGAGGGCGAGGCGGAGGGCTTCGCCACCCGCGAGGTCGAGCGCTACTGTGTCAATCCGGGCCAGGCGGCGAGCTACAAGCTGGGCCATTCGGTGTTCGTCGACATCCGGGATCTGGCAAAGAAACAGAAGGGCGCGGCGTTCGACCTGAAGGCATTCCACACCGCCGTGCTGCGCCATGGCCGCGTACCGCTCGACGTGCTGCGCCGGATCGGGGAGGAGTGGGCCAAGGCTTGACCGGACGGGGCATCGCGGTGATCTTCCTGATGGGAGAACATCGCGATGCAGGGCGGCTTTTCGTTCCGGGAGGACAGGGGGAAGCGGCGGACGGCTGCTGTCGCCACCACGGCGGTGCACGCCGCCTTGTTGGCGCTGCTCCTGTGGGGACCCCGACCGTTGTCCATCGCGGCACCGGAGTCCGATGCGCTCGCCGTGTTCGACGTGCCGCGCTTGCCCGATCCGCCACCCATCCCCGTTCCACCACCGGCCACCAGGCCTGAGCCGGTCAAGCGGGAAAGCCAAGTCGTTCGCCCGACCGCCGCTGGCGGGTCGCCCCGTCCCGCGCGGGCGCCCTTGGCCGAACAGGCCGCCCCCGCCGCATCGACACCGGCGCATTTCGATCCGGTCGATCGCCTGGCTCCGGCGTCGGATATCAGCGCGGAGCTGCCGCTGCGCATCGGTGTGGCAGCGTCCGATGGTCGGGGGACAGGGATCGCCAGTGGTCAGGGAACTGGCGGCGAAGGGCGCGGCACCGGTAACGGACGCGGCGATGGTGATGGACCCGGGGCAGGACGGTTACGTTTCGCGCTGGCCGAATGGATCGAAAAGCCGCCTCAGTCCCTGATCGACGAAGCCTTTCCGAAGATGGCCCGGTTCGGCGGGGTGAGCGGGGTGGCGGTGCTGCTCTGTGTCGTGCCCGAACCCGGCCGCCCTAAAAGCTGTTCGATCGCAGCGGAGCGGCCCAGAGGGCGGGGCTTCGGCCCAGCGGCATTGGGGCTGTATCCCAATTTCCGCATCCGCCCGGTGATGAAGGGAGATCAGGTCATCCAGCCCGAGGTGCTGGTGCCCGTGACCTTCACCATCCACAAATAGCGAGCGGGCTTAGCGCACCACGCGCGTGATGTGCCCCATCTTGCGTCCCGGCCGCGATTCGCCCTTGCCGTAGAGGTGCAGGTGTGTGCCCTTTTCGGTCAGCGCCTGTTCCCAGGCATCGTCGCCGATCAGGTTTTCCATCTTCACCCGCGCCCCCGTCAGCGAGGTATCGCCCAGTGGCAGGCCGCAGATCGCGCGGATGTGGTTCTCGAACTGAGAGGTTTCCGCACCCTCGATCGTCCAGTGCCCGGAATTGTGGACGCGCGGTGCCATCTCGTTGAAGACGGGGCCGTTCTCAGTCGCGAAGAACTCGCAGGCCAGCACGCCGACATAACCCAGTTCCTCGGCGATGCGGATCGCGAGCGCGGTCGCCTCCTCGGCCTGGGCGAGGATTTCGGCGGGTGCGGGCAGGGTGGAGCTGCGCAGGATCGCGTCGCGATGGACATTGTGCGGCGGGTCGTAGCGGACCGCCTGCCCATCTTCGCCACGCGCGATCAGGATCGAGAATTCGTGGGTGAAGTGGATGAACCCCTCCAGCACCGCCGGACCACCGATCGCTTCCCAGGCGGCGGGTGCTTCGGCGAGGTCGCGGATCAGCGCCTGGCCCTTGCCGTCATAGCCGAACCGCGTGGTCTTCAGGATGGCGGGGCAGCCGATCCGCTCCAGCGCGGCGGTCAGGTCGGCGGCGGAGTTGACTGCGGCCCAAGGGGCCGGGCGACCGCCGACCTTTTCGACGAAGCTCTTCTCGGCGATCCGGTCCTGCGCGACGCGGAGCGCAGCCGGCGCGGGGTGGACGGGCAGGCGCTCCGCCAGCCATTCGACCGGCGTCACGTCGACATTCTCGAACTCATAGGTCACGACGTCACAGGCCGCGACGAAATCGGCCAGCACCACCTTGTTGTGATAATCTGCGCGGGTCAGCGACGAGGCGGTCTGCGCCGCCACGCTTTCCTCATCGGGAGCCAGCACATGGGTGCGATAGCCCAGCTGCGCCGCCGCCACCGCCAGCATCCGGCCCAGCTGGCCGCCACCCAAAATCCCGATCGTCGAACCCGGCTTCAGCATCATTCTCAGCCCTGAGGATCGTTGGCAACGCTGTCGGTCTGGCGCTGGCGCCACGCCTTCAGCCGCTCGGCAAGGCCATCGTCGGACAGCGACAGGATCGACGCGGCCAGCAGCCCGGCGTTGATCGCGCCCGCCTTGCCGATGGCCAGCGTGCCGACGGGAATGCCGCCGGGCATCTGAACGATCGAGAGCAGGCTATCCATGCCCTTCAGCGCCTTCGACTCGACCGGTACGCCCAAGACCGGCAGGTGCGTCATCGATGCGGCCATGCCGGGCAGGTGCGCCGCGCCGCCTGCCCCTGCGATGATGACCTTGATCCCGCGATCGGCGGCGCCGGTGGCATAGTCGTACAGGCGCTGCGGCGTGCGGTGCGCGGAGACGACGCGGGTTTCATGGGCGACGCCCAACGCCTCCAGCGTCTCGGCGGCGTGCCGCATGGTTTCCCAGTCCGAAGTGGACCCCATGATGATCCCGACCGACATCATATCCGCATTCCGCCCTGCCCCTGCGGCCCCGGTGCCGAGGGGGAGGGCGCGTGACTAGCGGGCAGGAGCGGAACGAGCAACCTTCTGTATACGTCAACCCGCCGCCTATTTCAGCGCGCGGCGCAGGGCGGGGATGGACCGCCCCGCCGGCGTGTCATCGAACTTGCCCGCATAGCGCGGATCGACCCGCCAGAGTCCCCCTTCCTCGCGCAGCACCACGGCGGTGCGGAAATGCGCGTTGGGCGAGGACGTGTCGTAGATCAGGCCGATCCGCTGCCGCTGGCCATCGGGCGGCAGGATGCCCGCCGCGACCAGCGCGTCGCAGCTATAGGCATCGGTATCGTCGACCCCCAGGGTCATCAGCCGCTGTCGATCGATCGTCACGCCGCATTGCCCGGCGGACAGGCCGCGATTTTCGACGACCCGGAACCCGGCCAGCGTGACCCGACGCTTGTCGGTCAGCGTGATTGCCACAGGCTTGCCGTCCGGCGTGCCCGCCGATGTCGCGGCCGGAGAAGGCGAGGGCGCCGCAGGGACCGCTACGCCGGGGTCCGATCCATTGTCGGGCTGGGCAGGAACCGAGCGCGCAGGGGCCCCGCAGGCGAGGAGCAGCAGGGCGGCGGGCAAGCCGATGATCGGGTGGGCGCGCATCCTCATCTTACTCCAGCGGGTTGACGCGCCGGGGCCGGTGTCGCGGGGGCGAACCACTCATAGGCCCGGCGCATTTTGCCGTCATAATCATTCTGCGCATAATTGGGTCCGTTATAGGCGCGGGCGAACGCCGCCCAGTCGCGCGCCTTGATCGCCTTCTTCATGCCCGGATTGGCAGCGACGAAATGGACGAAGGCCTTCAGATGCTCGGACCGGCGCAGCATCATGGCGTCGACAAAGGCGGCGACGGTGGGATGACCCGCATCGCCGTGATTTTCACCCATGATCTGGAACAGGCCCCAGGACGCCGATTTCAACGCGGCGGTTTCATCCAGCATCGCCGCCCGGCGCAGGCGATCATATTGCCGCGACGACGGGCCGTAACCGCCTGCGCGCGGGGTGGAAATATCGGGATGGCTGCGATTGTAGAGGCCATGGCTGTGCTTGGCGAATTTGTGCCGCTCGAACAGGATGATCGGGCGGCCCATCATGTCCCAGGGTTCGTCCTTGGCCTCGGTATCGGCCACCGCCTTGATCGCGGCGACCTCGCACCCCAGGGTGGTGGCGGCCGTCGCAAAATCGGCCTCGGTCAGCGTGTCGCCCTGATGCGCCCAGCACAGCGACCGAAAGATGCGATGCTGCGGCCCGGCGATCTGCTCGAGGTCGAGCCGGGCGAGCGTTCCGCCGCGCGGTGACACCACGCCATCGGGCACGGCCAGCGCCGCGCCATCCTTCTGAAAGCCCAGGATCGCCCGCGCGGTGGCGGCGTCATACTGGCCGTTGACCTCGGGCGGCGGCGCGCCGTCCAGCCAGCGGGCGTGGCGAACCAGCAGACGCTGGATGGCGGTGACATCGTCGGGATGGTTGGGGGCTCCGCGCCCCACGGCCGCTCGAATCGTCGTCATGGCGCTCTTCCTGTCATGGTAACGGGAACAGACGGCCAGACTGCACGATCCGTGGCGCGGATCAAGCCTCGTGCGGTGGACGCGACCGCCCCATCGGTCAGGTGATGGGGCGGCCTGATGGCGGGGGCGCTTAGCGTTCCGACAGATAATAGCGATCGGTCGGGGTCAGGTCGTCCGCCAGTTCATAGACGATCGGCTGCGCGGTCGGGATTTCCAGGCCGGTGATCTCGTCGTCCGGGATGTTCGACAGATGCTTGACCAGCGCGCGCAACGAGTTGCCGTGGGCCGAGATCAGCACCCTGTTGCCGTCGCGCAGCGCAGGCGCGATCCGCTCCTCCCAATAGGGCAGGACGCGGGCGATCGTGTCCTTCAGGCTTTCGGTCTGCGGCACGTCGATGCCCTTGTAGCGGATATCGTTCGACACATCGAACTCGCCGCCCGCCTCGGCCGGGGGCGGGGGGCAGTCGAAGCTGCGGCGCCAGATCTTGACCTGCTCGTCGCCATGCTTGGCCGCCGTCTCCGCCTTGTCGAGGCCGGTGAGGCCGCCATAATGACGCTCGTTCAGCCGCCAATGCTTCTCGGTCGGCAGCCAGAGGCGACCCATCGTCTCCAGCGCCAGGTTCAGCGTCTTGATCGCGCGGGTCTGGAGGCTGGTGAAGGTCAGGTCGAAGTCCAGGCCCTTCTCCGCCATCATCGCGCCCGCCGCGCGCGCCTCGGCAGCTCCCTGCGCGGTCACGTCGACGTCCCACCAGCCGGTAAAGCGGTTTTCCAGGTTCCAGGCGGACTGGCCGTGGCGGATCAGGACGAGCTGGGGCATGGAAACTCCTTCTATGTAATGATGCCCGCATAGAGCGGCGGGCACGTGGGGTCGAGTTTTGCTGTAAAGGGCGGGGTCAGCCGCGAAACCGGGCTTGGGTAGAGGCGGGATTGGCCTTCAGCACGCGGCCCATGCGCGTCGGCCGGTCGAGCAGTTCGCCGCCGCAATCGGGGCAGGTCTCGTCCAGCTCGTCGGCGCATTCGGCGCAGAAGGTGGTCTCCAACGAACAGATGAACGCGCCGCCCTGGCTCGGGGGCAGGTCCGCGCCGCAGCGTTCGCAATCGGGGCGCATCTCCAGCATCAGGCGGCGACCTCGCGCACCACGTCGCAGATGCGGTCGACCAGCGTTTCGACCTGGCGCTTGTCCTCGCCCTCGGCCATCACGCGGATGACCGGCTCGGTGCCCGACGGGCGGATGACCAGGCGGCCGCGCCCGGCCAGCTCGGCTTCGGCGGCGGCGATGACACCCTGCACCTTCTCATGCTCCAGCGGCTTGCCGCCCGCGAAGCGGACATTCTTGAGCAGCTGCGGCAGCGGATCGAAACGGTGTAGCACCTCGCTGGCGGGCGCGCCTGCGCGCTTCAGTTCGGCCAGCACCTGGAGCGCGGCGACCAGGCCGTCGCCGGTGCGCGCATAGTCGGACAGGATGATATGCCCGGACTGCTCGCCGCCGACATTGTAACCGCGTGTGCGCATCGCCTCCAGCACATGGCGGTCGCCCACCTTGGTGCGGATCAGGCCCAGCCCCTGCGCGGCGAGATGCCGCTCCAGGCCCAGATTCGACATGACGGTCGCGACCAGGCCGCCGCCCGCCAGCCGTCCTTCGCGGGCATAGCTGGTCGCGATCATCGCCATCAGCTGGTCGCCATCGACGACCTGGCCATGCTCGTCGACGATGATCAGCCGGTCGGCATCGCCGTCCAGCGCGATGCCGATGTCGGCGCCGCTCGCCACCACCGTCTCGGCCAGCGTCTGCGGCGCGGTCGAGCCGACGCCGTCATTGATGTTGGTGCCGTTGGGTGTCACGCCGATCGCGACCACGTCTGCGCCCAGTTCCCACAAGGCGGCGGGGGCGACCTTATACGCCGCACCATTGGCGCAATCGATCACGACGCGCAGGCCGTCCAGGCGCAGCGCCTGCGGGAAGGTCGACTTGGCGAAGTGAATATAGCGGCCCGCCGCGTCATCGACCCGGCGCGCGCGGCCGATCTTGCCCGACGGGACCAGCGGCACATTCTGCTCGATCAGGTCCTCGATCGATTCCTCGGCCTCGTCGGACAGCTTGTAGCCGTCAGGGCCGAACAGCTTGATGCCATTGTCGGCGAAGGGATTGTGGCTGGCCGAGATCATCACGCCGATATCGGCGCGCATCGAATGGGTCAGCATCGCGACCGCGGGCGTGGGCAGCGGGCCGAGCATCACCACGTCCATGCCGACGCTGGTGAAGCCCGCGACCAGCGCCGATTCGAGCATATAGCCCGACAGGCGGGTGTCCTTGCCGATCACGACGCGGTGGCGGTGGTCGCCGCGCTGGAAATAGGCCCCGGCGGCCATGCCGACCTTCATCGCCATCTCGGCGGTCATCACCGCGCCGTTGGTCGCGCCGCGAATGCCATCGGTGCCGAAATATTTTCTTGCCATACGGCCTGGTTCCTGCCGGTCTAGAAGGGGAAACATCAAGTGGTCGCGTCCCGTTTAGCGTGACCTTTCCAAAAGCTCAAAGACGTCAAAGGCATCCCATGTCCCGTGCCACGCTGATCCTGTTATGCCTCGCCGCCGGTCTGCTGGCGGGCGTGGGGGTGGCGACCCTGTCGCCGCAAGCCGCCGGATGGGGAATCGGCGTAGCGGGGCCGGTGGGGACGCTGTGGCTGAACGGGTTGCAGATGACGGTCATCCCGCTGGTCGTCACGCTGCTGATCACCGGGGTGGCGACGACGGCGGAGGCGGCGCAGGCCGGGCGGATCGCGGGGCGGGCGATCGTGACCTTCCTCGGCTTGGTCACCCTGACCGCGACGATGGCGGCGCTGGTCACGCCGGTGCTGCTGCATCTCGTACCGATCCCGCGCGGCGCGGCGGCGGCGCTGAAGACCGCGCTGGGCCATGCCGCACCGGTCGGGCCGACCCCGCCGATCAGCGAATTCCTGACCGGGATCGTGCCGACCAACATCTTTGCCGCCGCGACCAACAATGCGCTGTTGTCGCTGATCCTGTTCACCCTGGCCTTCGCCTTTGCGATGACCCGGATCGAGGGCAGCGGCCGGGCGCAGCTGCTGGGGTTCTTCACCGCGATCCGCGATGCGATGCTGGTCCTGATCGGCTGGGTCTTGTGGCTGGCACCCCTCGGTGTCTTCGCGCTGGCCTTCGTCGTCGGGGCGAGCGCAGGGAGTGCGGCGTTCGGGGCACTCCTTCATTACATCGCGACCATCGCCAGCATCGGCGTCATCGTCATGCTCATGGCCTATGCCGTCGCCGCCATCGCCGGCCGCGTGCCCCTGCCGCGCTTCGCCCGTGCGCTGGCCCCGGCCCAGGCGGTCGCCATCTCGACGCAAAGCTCGCTCGCCAGCCTGCCCGCCATGGTCGAGGGAACGAAGACGCTGCGCATCGCCCCCGCCACCTCCAGCCTGGTCCTGCCCATGGCGGTCGCGATGTTCCGGGGAACGCAGCCCGCGATGAACGTGGCGGTCGCGCTCTATATCGCCGACTGGTTCGGGATCGTGCCCGGCCCGGCGGCGGTCGCGGCGGCGGTGGTCGCGGCGATCCTGGTCTCGCTGGGGTCGGCGAGCCTGCCGTCGCAGATCACCTTCTTCGCCTCGATCGCGCCGGTCTGTGTCGCGCTCGGGGTGCCCGCCGCGCCGTTGGGGCTACTCATCGCGGTGGAGACGATTCCCGACATTTTCCGGACGCTGGGCAATGTCAGCATGGACCTTGCCGCCACCGCGACCGTTTCGCGTTGGAGCGGCACGATCGATGAGGAACGCCCATGAAATATCGCACACTCGGCCCCGAGTTCGAGGTCTCCGCGCTGGGCCTGGGCTGCATGCCGATGGCCGGTGTGGGTCGGAATATGTATGGCGAGGCAAACGAGGCGGAGAGCATCGCCACCATCCACCGCGCGATCGAGCTGGGTGTGACCCTGTTCGACACCGCCGAAATCTATGGTCCGCTGGTCAATGAGGCGCTGGTCGGCCGGGCCATTCGCGGCAAGCGCGATGCGGTCGTGATCGCGACCAAGTTCGGTTTTCGCTATGACGAGAACGGGATGACGGGCGTCGACTCCACCCCCGCCAATGTCCAGCGCGCCTGCGAAGGATCGCTCAAGCGGCTGGGCGTCGAGACGATCGACCTGTTCTACCAGCACCGCGTCGATCCCAATGTCCCCATCGAGGACACGGTCGGCGCGATGGCTCGCCTGGTCGAGCAGGGCAAGGTCCGGCGGCTGGGCCTGTCGGAGGCGAGCGCCGAGACGATCCGCCGCGCCGCCGCCGTCCATCCGATCGCGGCGGTCCAGTCGGAATATTCGTTGTGGGAGCGTGACGTCGAGGCCGACATCCTGCCGGTGGTGCGCGAACTGGGCATCGGCTTCGTACCTTATAGCCCGCTGGGGCGCGGCTTCCTGACCGGGCAGATCACCCGGCGCGAGGACTTGCCCGAGGGGGATTATCGGCGGAACGACCCGCGTTATTCGGAGGAGAATTTCGACCGCAACATGCAGTTGGTCGAAGTGGTGAAGACCATCGCCGCTGCGCATGAGGCCAGTGCGGCGCAGGTGGCGCTGGCGTGGTTGCTTGCGCAGGGCGACGACATCGTGCCGATCCCGGGCTCCAAGCGTCGCGCTACGCTGGAGGACTCGATGAAGGCGGCGGAGTTGGTGCTGTCTGCGGAGGATCTGGCGAAGCTGGACCAAGCTGCCCCGCGCGGCGGCACCGCCGGGCCACGTTATGGCGAGCGGGCGATGGCGATGACGCGGCTCTGATTTTGGTTCGCGCGGAGGGGGGGTATTCCGCCGTCAGGCTGGCCTGACACCATGACGGTGCGGCAAAGCCGAACGCTGAAATGCGCTGAGGCGTTGAAGCGCGCCCGAACCGCTGTGCGCCTCCGCGCGAACGAAAATGCCGGTCTGCCGCTCGAAACGACAGACCGGCCCTTCGTTACAGCGGCTTCTGCTCCAGCCGGGTATCGACACCCGCTGCCGCGGGTTCGGCCAGTTCCTTATCCCCGGCCAGGGCTGCGTCGGCCTTCAGCAGGTCGAGGTGCATCAGCTTGGCGATGAAGGGCGACACGACCAGCACGACCACGCCGATCCCGATCGAGAACCAGCCGATCCGGGTATAGACGTCGAGCACCTTGTCGGGCCCTGCGCCCTCGCCACCGGTCGCCTGGGCGATCAGGCCGGCGATGAAATTGCCCGCCGCCGTTGCCAGGAACCAAGTGCCCATCATCAGCCCCGTCATGCTGGGCAGCGACAGCCGCGTCATCGCCGCCAGGCCCACTGGCGAGAAGCACAGCTCGGCCATGGTATGGATCAGATAGACCAGGATGACGAAGATCACCGGAGTCGGCATGCCCGCATAGGCGGCCGCGCCTGCCACCAGCACCATGAAGCCTGCGCCCACGCCGACCAAGCCGATGCCGAACTTGAACGGCGCGCTGGGCTCCCATCCGCGCTTGCCCAGGATCGTCCACAGTGCGGCGAACAGCGGGGCGAGCAGGATGATGAAGATCGAATTGACCGACTGGAAGGCCGAGGCCGGGATGGTCCAGCCCAGCAGCGTCCGGTCGACCGAACGGTCGGTATAGAGGTTCAGCGACGAACCTGCCTGCTCGAACAAGGCCCAGAACAGGGGGCAGAGCGCGATCAGGAACAGCGCGGCGAGGATGCGGTCGCGGTCGACCTTGGGCAGCTGGAACACCGCACGCCACAGGATGAAGATCACGGTGGCGGCGGCGAATACGACCAGCAGCGTGCCGACCGCATCCTGATGCTGGATCAGCTGCCACACGCCCAGCGTGGCGACGATCGCGCCGAGATAGATCAGCCACTCACGCGACAGCCCCGCGACCACGGGCGCGCGCAGTACGGGCAGCGAGGGCGCCTCGCCCGCGCCGTGCAGTTCGCGCTTCAGCGCGATGAAGGCGATCAGGCCCAGCACCATGCCGACACCCGCCGCGCCGAAGCCATAGGCCCAGCCCACCGTCTCGCCCAGCACGCCGCACACGATCGGCCCCAGCGCGCCGCCCACGTTGATGCCCATATAGAAGATCGAAAAGGCGGGATCGCGCCGCATGTCGTCGCGCGCATAGAGCTGCCCCACCAGCACCGAGATATTGGCCTTCAGAAAACCGGTGCCGATCACGATCGACGCGAGCGCGAGGTAGAAGCCCTCCAGATAGGCCCCTTGCGCGCCTTGCGGCCCCTCCATGAGGGCGATCAGGATGTGGCCGAAAGCGATGAACAGCCCGCCCGCCATCACCGCGCGTCTTGCCCCCAGGTAGCGGTCGGCCAGATAACCGCCGATGACCGGGGTCACATAGACCAGCGAGGTATAGGCGGCGTAGATGCCGAAGGCCGGCTCGTCGGCGAACAGGAAATGTTTGGTCAGGTAGAAGACCAGGATGGCGCGCATTCCGTAATAGGAAAAGCGCTCCCACATCTCGGTGAAGAACAACAGGAACAGGCCTCGGGGATGGCCCAAAACCGTTTTGCCGCGCGCGGCGGCCTCATACGCAGTCGCCATGCCGGCGTTCACTCCATCGGGATCACCCCCTGCGCGCCATGGGCACGCAAGCGGGCGTAATGGTTTGGTAACCTAACGCCAAAGCCGCGACTGTAAATATCATGCGCAACGCCGTAAGGATCGAACCCATGACGGACATGATTTTCAACGACCGCACGACCCCCCTCACGCTGCTCGCGACGCGCCGTTCGGGCAAGCCGCGCGATCTGGTCGCGCCGGGGCCCGATGCCGCGCAACTGGCGGAGATGCTGACCATCGCGGCGCGCACGCCCGACCATGGCAAGCTGGCCCCCTGGCGCTTCGTGATCGTGCCTAGGCAAGCGCGGGCGAAGCTGGCTCAGGTCATCACCACCGCCTATCGCGCCGAACGGCCTCAGGCGAGCGGCACCGAAATCGCCTCACTCGAGCAATTCGCGCATCAGGCCCCCGATCTGGTCGTCGTCCTGTCGTCGCCTCGCGCCGACAGCCATATTCCGCTGTGGGAACAGGAATTGTCGGCGGGGGCGGCGTGCATGAACCTGCTCCATGCCGCGCATGCCATGGGTTATGCGGGCGGCTGGCTGACCGGCTGGCCTGCCTTTTCGGACGCGGTGCGCGATGCGTTCGGGGCCGCGCCGGAGCGGATCGTCGGCTTCGTCTTCATCGGTACGCCCGGCCGTCCGCTCGACGAGCGGCCGCGCCCCGACATGGCGCGGATCGTCTCGACCTGGCACGGATAAGGCGATCCGGCCGTGCGACGGATGTGCAAACGATGTGAGGGCGGCCTCTCGACTTTTGCTCGCTCATGCTGTATTAACCCGGCATGACAGCTCTTAGCGGCGACGACAGCCCGGTTTACATCCGCCTGCGCGGCACGATCGCGGCAGGCATCCTCAATGGCACCTATCGGACGGGGGACCAGCTTCCCTCGGTGCGCGCGCTCGCCGCCGAACAGGGCGCGAACCCGCTGACCGTCGCCAAAGCCTATCAGAGCTTTCAGGACGACGGTTATGTCGAGGTGCGGCGCGGGGTCGGCATGTTCGTCCTGCCGGGGGCCGCCGATCGCCTGCGCGCGGCCGAGCGTCAGACCTTCCTGTCGGTGCAATGGCCGCGCATCCGCGACCATATCGAGCTTATCGGCTTGGACGCGACCGATCTGCTCCGCGTCGAGCGCGTCTGACATTCGGGCGGCTGGCCCAGCCGATCAGGCCGGTCACCGCCGCCCATAGGGCCAGCAAGCCGGTCAACGCGGCGAGCGGCCGCCAGACCCAGGGCATGGCCTGTCCGTCGTGCAGGCGGCGAACCCAGGATAGCATCCCCGGCACCGTATGACCGGGCGCGGCAATCGCGCTGGCGCTGTCGTCGGCGACCTTCACGATCGCCGGATCGCTCCCGGTGAAGTGGAGCGTCCAGTCGGGCGAGCGTTCGGTCGGCCAGTCGATCGCAGTAAGCATGCCCCGCGACCAGGCACGGCCGCTGGTCACCACGCGCTCCACCGACAGCGCCGGGCGAGCGACCGGCGGGGCTGGGAGGGCATTTGGCGGGCTGTTCGAAAAAGCGAGGGCCACGCCGCTCGCCGTCATCACCAGAACCGGTACCGCCGACCAGAGTCCGACCCTGCGATGCCAGGCGGCGGCGCGCTCGCCCTTGTGCATCCGGCGCTTGGTCGCGCGCTTGGGACGTTTGCGCGTCGCCTGCGTCCACCATCCGGTCAGGCTGGCGAGCAATATGCCCGATCCGATGGCACCGACGATCCACCGTCCCGCCCCCGACAGGAACAGCCCGTCATGAAGGCAACGGATCGCGCCCAACACCCCGCCATCCTGCCAGCCGCTGGCCAGCACCGTGGCGGTGGCGGGATCGAGGAACAGCAGGCGTCGGGCCCGGTCGCTGCTTCGCTCCAGCGTCACGATGACGGGCGACGATCCCTGCTCCAAGGAGAGGGCGACGATCCGCTCGCCGGGGCGCAGGCGGCGATGCGCGGCTTCGGCATAGGCAACGAGCGCAATGCGGGTTTCGCCGCTGATCCGGTAGCGGGCGGGGACAGCGATCCGCTCGATCAGCGGGGCACAGGCCAGGATCGTGCCCGACAGCGCCAGCGCGATGGCGAACAGCCCGATCGCCAGCCCCAGCCAGCGATGGACCCGCAATCCCCGGTTGCGATGCGAAATTCCGGCCACAAATACCCCGAAACAGACGGCGCGCCCTGCCGGAGGCGAGGGGCGGCGTCAATCGACTCTACCCGATCTCTGTGCCCGCTGAACGGAAGGCGGAACGGGCGCGCGTAGGGGCGCGGAGAAGGGGTGGCTGTCGAGTCGACATTCATTCCTCCCCTGTAAGGGGAGGGGGACCATCCGAAGGATGGTGGAGGGGTGTCACCGCTTGCTGTCGAGGTCCGCCATCGCAAACCGGGACACCCCTCCGTCAGCCCTGCGGCCTGCCACCTCCCCTTGCAGGGGAGGAATTGGAGAGATGTGTCGACCCCCGCGTCTTCACACTTTGGCGCGTGAAATTACCGTCGCAGGAACAACCACGACCGGATCGCGCTCGCCAGATTGGGCGGGTCGTCCGCCACGATGCGCAGCGCGTCGATCTCCGCGACCAGCGCCGATAGCGGCAGCGCGTGGTCCACTGCCGCATCCTCCAGCGCGGCCCAGAACACCGGCTCCAGGCTGATCGAGGTCGCATGGCCCGCGATGGTGATCGAGCGTTTCACCGGGCCGACAAAGCCCTCCGCCGGGGCCGCGATGCGGCTCATTCGGTGTCGAACAGGCTGGCCAGCTGCTCGATGATCGTGCCGCCCAGCTGCTCGGCGTCCATGATCGTCACCGCGCGCGCATAATAGCGGGTCACGTCATGGCCGATGCCGATCGCGATCAGCTCGACCGGGCTCTTGCTCTCGATCCAGCCGATCACCTGGCGCAGATGGCGTTCCAGATAGCTGCCTGAATTGACCGACAGCGTCGAATCGTCGACCGGCGCACCGTCGGAGATGACCATCAGGATGCGCCGCTCCTCGGGCCGCGCGATCAACCGGCTGTGCGCCCACATCAGCGCCTCGCCGTCGATATTCTCCTTGAGCAGCCCCTCGCGCATCATCAGGCCGAGATTGTTGCGCGCGCGCCGCCATGGCTCGTCGGCCTGTTTGTAGACGATGTGGCGGATGTCGTTCAGCCGCCCCGGCTGCGGCGGGCGACCGGCCGCCAGCCAGGTCTCGCGGCTCTGTCCGCCCTTCCAGGCGCGGGTGGTAAAGCCGAGAATCTCGGTCTTCACCCCGCAGCGCTCCAGCGTGCGCGCGAGGATGTCGGCGGAGATGGCCGCGATGCCGATCGGCCGCCCGCGCATCGACCCCGAATTGTCGATCAGCAGGGTGACGACGGTATCGCGGAAATCGGTATCCCGCTCGATCTTGTAGGACAGCGACTGGCCGGGATTGACCACGACGCGGGCCAGCCGCGCGGCGTCGAGAATACCTTCTTCCTGGTCGAAGTCCCAGGACCGCGACTGTTGCGCCATCAACCGGCGCTGCAAGCGGTTGGCGAGTTTCGACACCGCCGATTGCAGATGCGCCAGCTGCTGGTCGAGATAACCGCGAAGCCGCGCCAGTTCGTCGGCGTCGCACAGCTCTCCGGCGGCAACCACTTCGTCGAACTGGGTGGTCCAGGGCTTATAGTCGAACTGCGACGCCAGATCGTTCAGCGGGCGGTTGGGGCGCGTCGGCTGGCTACCCTCGTCGCCATCCTCGCCGGGTTCGCCGTCGAGATCGTCGAGCGAGTCCTGGCTCTGCTCCTGCGACTCGTCGTCCTCGCTGTCCGAGTCGCGCTTTTCGGCGCGCGCCTCGACCTCGCCTTCGCCCTGGCCCTGTTCGTCGTTATCCTCTTCGCTCTCGTCCTGCTGCTGTTCGTCCTCGCCTTCCTGATCGTCGCCGCCTTCATCGGCTTGGTCGGGTTCGGCGGGCGGCTCGGCGAGTTCGAGATCGGCGAGCATCTTGGCGGTCAGCGACTGGAACGCCTTCTGGTCGTCCATCGCGCCCGCCAGCGCGTCGAGGTTCGTTGCCCCCTCCAGCCAGTCGCGGACCAGCGCCAAGGCGGGCGCGGTTTCGGCGGGCGAAGGCCGCCCGGTCATCCGTTCCCGCAGGAGCAGTCCCAGCGCGGTCGACAAGGGCACCTCGTCGCGGTTGCGCGCGCGGGTCAGCGGGTCGGAACGCAGCCTGACGTCCAGCGCATGGGCGAGATTGTCGCCGATCCCCGCATAACCGCGCGCACCCAGCGCCTCGATCCGCGCCGTCTCGACCGCGTCATAGACCGCGCGCGCCACCGCCTCAACCGGGGCGGCTTTGGCGTGGAGTGCCGTGTCGTGCAGCTTCAGCCGCAGCGCAAAGGCGTCGGCGAACCCGCGCGCCTCGGCCACCTGTTCGGCGGGCAGCGCCCGGCCCGGCATCGGCACGCGGATATGCTTGCCCGAGGAGGTCGGCGCATCGGCGGTGAAGGCGAGCTCGACCTCGGGCTCCTGCGCGATGGTACGCGCGGTGCCGCCGAGGACCGCCTTGAACCGGTCGAGAGGGGTGTCGTTCGCCAAGAGGATCAGGCCCGGCCGACGACGCTTTCGGGCAGGTCCTTGCCGAAGACGCGCTGATAATATTCCGCCACCAGCGCGCGCTCATTCTCGTCGCACTTGTTGAGGAAGGACAGGCGGAAAGCAAAGCCCGGATCGCCGAAGATCAGCGTGTTCTGCGCCCAGGTGATGACCGTGCGCGGGCTCATCACGGTCGAGATATCGCCGTTGACGAAGCCCTTGCGGGTCATGTCGGCGACGCGGACCATATTCTCGACCAGCTGCTTGCCGTCGGGCTTGTCATACTCACCCGACTTGGCGAGCACGATCTGCGCCTCGGTGGCGGCGGGCAGATAGTTGAGCGTGACCACGATGTTCCAGCGGTCCATCTGGCCCTGGTTGATCTGCTGCGTGCCATGATACAGGCCGCTGGTGTCGCCCAGGCCCACCGTGTTGGCAGTGGCGAACAGGCGGAACCACGGATTCGGACGAATCACCCGGTTCTGGTCGAGCAGGGTCAGCTTGCCCTCGGTCTCCAGCACGCGCTGGATCACGAACATCACGTCGGGGCGGCCCGCATCATATTCGTCGAAGACGAGCGCGGTCGGCGTCTGGAGCGCCCAGGGGAGCAGGCCCTCGCGGAACTCGGTCACCTGCTGCCCGTCCTTCAGGACGATGGCGTCGCGGCCGATCAGGTCGATACGGCTGATATGCGCGTCCAGGTTGATGCGGATGCAAGGCCAGTTCAGGCGGGCGGCGACCTGTTCGATATGGCTCGACTTGCCGGTGCCGTGATAGCCCTGCACCATCACGCGGCGGTTGTGCGCAAAGCCCGCCAGGATCGCCAGCGTCGTGTCGGGGTCGAACACATAGGCGGGATCGAGATCGGGGACGCGCTCGTCCGACACCGAAAAGGCCGGAACCTCCATGTCGGTGTCGATGCCGAACAGGTCGCGCACCGACACCATCTTGTCGGGTGCATCGAGAATCGTCGTATCGCGGCTGTCGGGAAGCGTATTCGGGATGTTGGTCATCAGGCCCTCGTCTCGTCGCTCAACGCCTTAGGCCAAGCGCGGCTCCCTACTCAATGCCGCTGATCGTCAAGATAGACGAAGCGCGCGCGATTGCGGGCAGGGCTTTTCGGGCTCATCCTGCCCTGTGATTCGGCGGGGCAAGAGGTGGTGCGGTCATCAGACCGGGCCGCAGGCTTCGGAGGGGGTTAGGGCGATATGGCCAATTTCATCTGGTATGAATTGCTGACCGATGATGTCGCGGCGGCGCAGGATTTCTATGCGCGCCTTATCGGCTGGCAGGTCGGCGATAGCGGCATCGCCGATATCGACTACCGCATCGTCGCGACGCCCGAGGGCGAGGCGATCGGCGGTCTGATGCAGCGGCCGCCCGGTTCGCCGGGCGGGGCGGTCTGGCTGGGATATCTGCCGGTCGTCGATGTTGATGAATCGGTCGAGGCGATCGTCGAGGATGGTGGCCAGGTGCTGATGCCCGCCTGGAGCATGGCGGGGGTGGGGCGCATGGCGCTGGTCACCGATCCGCTGGGCGCGCCCTTCTACATCATGGCGGCCGAGGCGGATCAGCCGTCGCGCGCCTTTGCCGAACACGGGCGTGGCGACACAACCGGCCATGTCAGCTGGAATGAACGGATCGCCAGCGACCCCGACCGCGCGCTCGCCTTTTTCGGACGGCATTTCGGCTGGACTCATCAGGGCGGGATGCCGATGGGCGAGCTGGGCGAATATCGTTTCTTGGCGGACGGGCCGGTGGTGCTGGGCGCGCTGATGGGCTGCCCGCCGGGGGGCACGCCGGGGTGGCGATTCTATGTCTCGGTCGAGGATATCGATGTCGCGGCGGCACGGGTGACCGAGGGCGGCGGGACGATCGAATATGGGCCGGTGGAGATTCCCGGCGGGGAGTATTCGATGGCCGCTCTCGACCCGCAAGGCGCACGGTTCGGGCTGGTCGGGCCGAGGAAGTAATCCTCCCCTGCAAGGGGAGGGGGACTGCCGCGAAGCGGTGGTGGAGGGGGCGTGCCGCAACGGTCGCCCTATGTGGAGGCCCCCCTCCGTCAGCGCTGCGCGCTGCCACCTCCCCTTGCAGGGGAGGAATAAAGGTCACGCAAACGCCGGGGCCTGGCGCAGCTGCTGGTATGCGGCGATGACCTTCTGCAGCCGCGCCTCCTGGCTGCGGTCGCCGCCATTGCGATCGGGGTGATAGCGTCGGACCAGTTCGCTATAGCGTCGCCGAAGCGCGCTCCGGTCGGCATTGGCCTCCAGTCCCAAGACCTTCAGGCTTTCGCGGTCCTGCCCCGACAGCGGCTTGCCGTCCGGGCGTTCGGGCGCGGCCTCGCGGCGATAGCGCGCCGCGATGGCGTCCAAGGGATCGGAAAAATCGGCCCAGCGCGGCCCTGGGTCGGTCCCCCCTTGCGCAAAGGCGCGCGTCTCGCGCTCCCAGCCCGCATAGGGGCGCTGGGCGCGGTGAATCTCGTCGGCGCTCATGCCGTCGAAGAAATTATAGCGGCTGTTGAAGGCGCGGACATGTTCCAGGCAGAACCAGCGGAACTGGCCGGGGCCATCGCCGCTGCGTGTTCCTTCGGCCGGTGGCGCGCGGAACTCGCCCGCCTCGTCGCAACCGGCGTGATCGCACACGCGGTCGCTATTCTCGACCCGGCCGTGAAACCGGGCACCGGGCTTGTCCCTGGGGGTATCGCTGCTCGACCGACGCGCCACTGCTATCCGCTTGTCCCGAAAAACCGTCTATATAGGGGCCATGACCGATATCACCACCGCTCCTATCGCCGATCAGATCACCGCCCGCCTGACCCAGGCGCTGGCCCCGACGCATCTGGACGTCATCAACGAAAGCGCGATGCATCGCGGCCATCTGGGCGATGACGGCACCGGCGAAAGCCATTTCCGCGTCGTCATCGTCTCGCCCGTCTTCGCTGGCCAATCGCGCGTCGCCCGCCAGCGTATGGTGAACCACGCGCTCGCCGATCTGTTGTCGGAGCGTATCCACGCGCTGGCGATCAGCGCGAAGGCGCCCGAGGAGTAAGCGAATGTCCTATGACCTGTGGTACTGGCCCGGCCTGCCGGGTCGCGGCGAGTTCGTCCGGCTGGCGCTGGAGGCCGCAGGTCTGCCCTATCGCGACCGGGGCGTGGAGGAGGGTGCCGAGGCGCTGCTGGACGATATGGAGGAGGGCGAGCGCCCGCCCTTCGCGCCGCCCTATCTGTGTGTCGAGGGGCAGCGAATCGCGCAGGTCGCCAACATCCTCCACTGGCTGACCGAACGGCACGATCTGGCGCCGGTGACCGAGCGGACATGGCTCAACCAGCTGCAACTAACGATCAGCGACATGGTGGCGGAGGTACACAACGTCCATCACCCGGTCGCGATGATGGCCTATTATCACGAACAGAAACCCGAGGCCGCCCGCGCCGCCGCGCAATTCCGGAGCGAGCGTATCCCCAAATTCCTCGGCTATTTCGAGCGCGCGCTGGGCGACCGGCAGTGGATGGCGGGCGAGCGCTGGTCGCCGGTCGACACCTCGCTGTTCCAGCTGGTGGCGGGCCTGCGTTACATGTTCCCGGCGCGGATGGCGGCGGTGGAGGGCGATTACCCCCGGCTGATCGCGCTGCATGATCGGGTCGGTACGCTGCCCGGTATCGCCGTCTATCTGGACAGCGAGCGGCGACAAGAGTTCAACGAGGACGGAATCTTCCGCCATTACCCGGAGCTCGACGCCGCATGATTCGCCAACCCCGCCCCGCCGCGCGCATCCTGCTGGTCGATGCCGCCGGGCGGACCCTGATGTTCCGCTTCACCCCCGATGACCGCCCGCCCTTCTGGTGCACGCCCGGCGGTGCGGTCGATCCCGGGGAAAGCTATGAGGAGGCCGCGCGCCGCGAATTGCGCGAAGAGACCGGACTGGACCGCGATTGCGGGCCGCAGGTCGCGCGGCGGCAGGTCGAGTTTCGCACCATCGAGGGTGTCGAGGTCGAGGCGGACGAGCGCTATTTCCGTGTCGACATCGATGCGCATGACGTGACCGGCGCGGGCCACACGCCGCTGGAACAGCGGGTCATGCAGAGCTGGCGCTGGTTTTTCCGCGAAGAACTGGCGGCGCACGACGAACCCTATTTCCCGACCGATCTTCTCGACTTGCTCGACGCCACAGAGTCGATCCCCACGGAGCCCACCCATGTTTGACGATTTCCTGCTGCGCACCTTGCAGCCCTCCAGCCACGATTTGGGCGGGTTCAAGGTGCATCGCACGCTACCCAACAAGGAGCGGACGATGGTCGGCCCTTTCATCTTCTTCGACCAGATGGGCCCGGCGCAGTTGCAGCCCGGCTCGGGCATCGACGTGCGGCCGCATCCGCATATCAACCTGGCGACCGTCACCTATCTGTTCGACGGCGCGATCGGCCACCGCGATTCGCTGGGCACCGACCTGGTCATCGAGCCGGGGGCGGTGAACCTGATGACGGCGGGGCACGGCATCGTTCATTCCGAACGCTCGCCGGGCGAGATGCGGCCGCAAGGGCCGGTCCTGTCGGGCATCCAGACATGGCTTGCGCTGCCCGAGGCGCAGGAGGAGATCGATCCCTGCTTCGAGCATGTCGGGGCCGACGCCCTGCCCGAGATCGAAGGGCAGGGTGCGACCGCGCGAATCATCATGGGGGAGCTGTGGGGACAGCGCGCGCCGACCACGACCTATGCAGGCACCATCTATGCCGACATCGCGCTGGAGCCCGGCGGCAGCATCCCCATCGATGCGGCGGCCGAGGAACGCGCCGTCTATTGCGCGCTGGGCGAAGCGAGCCTGGAAGGCATGCCGCTGGAGCCGCAGCGGCTCTATATCCTGAAGCCGGGAATCGCTGCGACCCTGTGCTCCGAATCGGGCGGGCGGGTGATGCTGTGCGGTGGCGATGCGTTTACGACGCCCCGCCATGTGTGGTGGAATTTCGTCTCTTCCCGCCGCGAACGGATCGAAGAGGCCAAGCGGGCGTGGAAGGCGCGGGAGTTCCCGACCGTGCCGGGCGATGATGCCGAGCGGATCGAAATCCCGGAGATTCCGAAGACCGTCAGCTATCCGTGATAAAAGTCCCTCTCCAGGCAGGGGGGAGGGCCACGGCCGATGGTCTCGGTGAGACTCCTGGCCCTTCCCCCAGCCCAATTTCAGGTAAATGATGCCCCGCATCATTTAGGTCATGCTGGGGGCATAACCGACCTGAAACTCGCCTGCGGGAGGGGAGAGGTCTGTGGTCGTGCAAAAACACTTCGCCGAGTCAGCGAACCGTCACACCATCAATGTAGGAAAAAATGGTGCCCAAGGGCGGGATCGAACCACCGACACTGCGATTTTCAGTCGCATGCTCTACCAACTGAGCTACTTGGGCCCACACCGCGATTGCGATTGGAGGCGTGCCTTTAGGGGTGGTTTTGCCCCGTGTCCAGCCCTTCTTCGTCACTTTCCTTGACCGGAATGCGATAACCTTCGCCCAGCCATTGCAACAGGTCGCGATCCTTGCACCCGCGCGAGCAGAAGGGGGCGTGTTCGGCGGCGGTCGGCTTGTCGCAGATGGGGCAGGGGGTCATGCGCGTTCCAATTGCAGGGGGCGGCCGGTGCGGCGGGCGATGGCGTCGCGCCAGTCCGGGTTCGCCATCAATCGATCATAGAGGGTGCCGGAGAGCCGATGCACGGCGGCGGGGCCCGGCGGTTCGCGCTCCCATTGGCGTAGCAGCGCGCGCGCACGGGCACCGATCGGGTCGATGCTAAGCCGCTCGGGGATCGAGGCACGCGGGCGCGGGCGGACGATCTGGAGAAAGCCGAAGCCGTTCACGGCCGTCCGCTCGAACGGGAGCGGGAGGGCGGCATCCAGAGCCTCGGCCACCGCCTGGCGAGGCCCCTTGCCCTCCAGCGTGGGGAAGTCGATGCCGATCGACCCGCCGATGCCGTGGCGCAGGATGCTTTCCGCCACCGCGCGGGCGGCGGCAATCGACAGCGGTTCGTGCGGGGGCGAGCCGTCGACGTCGAACAGCGTCATCGCCGGGGTCGGCGTCATGCGCAGCACGCCCGCGCCGAACCCGATCTCCCCCGTAACGGCTTCGTCGAGCAGTTCGGACCAGCCCGCCGCTTCGAGGTCGTCGGGTTGATGGGACAGCAATTCGCGGACGGGAAAGCCGGTCGCGGCGATTCGCGCGCGCAGATCGGGGCCTGGCCCAGGTACGGCGTCCTCCGGTGCGACCACCGCCTTGGGCAGTTTCGATCGACCGCGCTCGGGGATGGCCTCGCGGGTAACGAGGACCGTCAGCGCCGATCCTTGCGTCATCCCCTTGGGTACCGACGCCAGCAGCACGTCGCCGCCGTTGGCCAACGTTACCCGCCCCTGCCGACCGGGGAGCAGTTCGACCAGCCGCCCCGCCGCCACCGTGCCGACGGTCAGCGTGGCCGTCAGCTCGATCGCGGCCTGGACGATGCGGCCATCCTCGACCAGCGCGGCGCGCGCCTCGCCGATTCCGGCCTCATAGAGCCATTCAGACAAGCGGGAGCCCGGCGGCCTTCAGCAGCGCGCGCGTCTCGAACAGCGGCAGGCCGATGACGCCCGAATGCGACCCCTGTAGGAAGCGGACGAACGCCTCGGCACGGCCCTGGATGGCATAGCCGCCAGCCTTGCCCAGCCCCTCACCGCAGGCGATATAGGCGTCGATTTCGTCGTCGGAGAGCGGCTTGAACGCCACGATCGTGTCGGCCAGCCGGGTGCGTGCCTTGCCGGTCGCGTCGATGACGCAGACGGCGGACAGCGCATGGTGCCGCCGCCCGGACATCAGGCGCAGCAGCTTGCGCTGGACCTCCTCGGTCTCGGCGGGGGGCAGGATGCGGCGACCGAGTGCGATGGTGGTGTCGCCCGCGACGACCACCTCACCTTCGGCACGGTCAACCGCGTGCGCCTTTTCGACCGCCAGCCGCAGCGCGTAAACACGGGGCAGCTCGGCGGGGCGGGGCGCTTCGTCGATATCGGGCGAGGCCGTGCGGTCGGGTACGACTCCCAGCCGCGCCAGCAGATCGCGGCGGCGCGGGGAGGAGGATGCAAGGACGAGCGGCATGGGAGGCCGGTCGCTCACTTGAAGCGGTAGGTGATCCGGCCCTTGGTAAGGTCGTACGGCGTCAGCTCGACGAGCACTTCGTCGCCGACTAGCACGCGGATGCGGTTCTTGCGCATCTTGCCCGCCGTATGCCCCAGGATCTCGTGATCATTCTCGAGCTGGACGCGGAACATCGCATTGGGGAGCAGTTCCACCACGCGGCCGCGCATCTCGAGCAGTTCTTCCTTGGCCAAAAAATACCTCGGTTCGTCTTGTTTTAGGGTATGTCGAAGAGGCGCCGCCATAGCCGCAAAGCCGCCAAAAGGAAAGGCGTGGCCGTTCAATCCAGGATATGGGGTGGAGAGCGGGGTTCGGCAAGGCGCTGGCGGACGGGATTACCGCCCCGGCGCGTGCTCGAATCCCAAGCTCGCGGGGAGGGGGACGGGGCCGTTCGCGTCGGTCAGCGACAGTCCCTCGCCCGGGGCGAACAGGCCGATCCGGGTTGCCGCGATCGGCGGAGTCTGCTCGGGCGGCAACGCGAAGAGCAATTGATAGTCGTCGCCCGCGGTGACGGCGGTCAGCCGCGCGGCGCGGTCGTCTCCGCCAAAGGCACACGCTTCCACGGACAGGGGGACGGCATCCAGGTCGATCGACACGCTCAAGCCGCTCGCCCGCGCCATTCGGTCGGCGTCGATCAGCAGGCCGTCGGACACGTCCATCATCGCATGGACGACGGGCCCCAGCGCACGTCCCTCGGTCAGTCGCGGAAAGGGGCGGCGATAGGCGTCGCGTAGCGCGACCGGGCCATGGCCTGCCTGCGCGATCGCCAGGCCCAGCCCGGCATCGCCGATCGTGCCGGTGACCCACAAGGCGTCGCCGTCTTGCGCACCATCCCGCGAGGGGGCGGCGGCGTCGCGGCCGAAGGCGGTCAGCGTCAGGGTGCGGGGCCCGCGCTTCGACACCGTATCGCCGCCGATCAGCCGCGCGTCGAAGCGGGTCAGCACCGCCGCCAGCCCGTCCAGAAAGGCGCGGTCCCAGGCGGAGTCGCCCAGCGGGTAATTGAGCAGCACCCCCTCGACCAGCGCCCCCTTGGCGGCGAGGTCGGACAGGTTGGTGGCGACCAGCTTCCACGCGACATCGGCGGGCGGGTCGTCGGGCAGGAAATGCACGCCTTCGACCAGCGTGTCGGTGGTGACGACCAGCGGCCCGGCGTCGATCACCGCACTGTCGTCGACCAGTCCGCGTGCACCGGGATGCAGCGGCATCCGGCGCAACGCGGCGATGAACTCCGCCTCGGTCATCGGGGCGGGTAGGGGATCAGGCCCGCGCGACCTTGGCGATCGCGTCGAGCAGACCGTTGACGAAGCCCGATTCGCGCTTCTCGTAAAAGGCGTGGGCGACATCGACATATTCGCTGATGACCGCGCCGACCGGCACGTCATGGCGCGCGATCAGCTCATAGGTTCCGGCACGCACAATCGCCTTCATCGGCTTGTCGAGACGGTTCAGCGTCCAGCCCGAGGCCAGTTTGCCCTCGATCATCACATCGATCTCGCCCAGCCGCGCGTGGACGCCCTTGACGATGTCGTCGAAGAAGTCGGTGTCGGCATCGGCATATTCGACGTCTTCGATGGTCGCGCCAATGCGATGATTGTGGAATTCGTGGAGCAGCGCGGCCAGCGGGGTCTGTTCCATGTCATGCTGGTAAAGCGCCTGAACGGCGGCAAGGCGCGCGGCGGCGCGCGCCTGGGTACGGGCTGGAGGACGAGTCATTGGCGGGCCTTTACCGGGCTGTCGTCAATCCGTCACGCATTTTGGGAGAGGGGGGCGGGAACCCTCAAAGCATCCGGCGGAAATAGACCACGCGTTCGGTCTCGACGAACCCGAGCGCGCGGTGCATCGTATGAGAGCCGATATTGTCGAGTTCGGCATCGGACGCGAACTCGGTGCATCCTTGCGCCTTGCCCCACTCCGCCACCGCCGCGACCAGCACACCGGCCACGCCCTGTCGCCGATGGGCCGGATCGACGCATAGCCCCTCGAGGAACAGCACCGGTGAGGTGTCGCAGCCATTGACGTAATCGTGCCGGATGGCAGCCTCGGCGAAGCCGATCACCTGGGCATTCTCCAGCGCGACGAAGCCGCCGCCCTTGGCCAGCCGTCCGGCAATCTCCGCCGGTTCGCCCGCTTCCTTGCCCCAAAGCATCGCCCGCAGCGCCAGCCATTCTTGCGAATGCTCCGGCGCGGCGGGCGTGACGATCACCGGTTGAGCCGCAGCCGCAGCGCCACCGACTGGGCATGGGCGGGAAGCCCCTCGGCATGGGCCAGCGCCACCGTTGCGGGACCAAGTTCGTTCAGCGCCGTCTCGGTCAGCCCCAGGAAGCTGGTGCGCTTCATGAAGTCGAGCACCGACAGCCCGCTGGCGAAGCGCGCACGGCGGCCGGTGGGCAGGACGTGGTTCGGCCCGGCGACATAATCGCCGATGGCTTCCGGCGTATGTCGGCCCAGGAACACCGAGCCCGCATGGCGCAGGCGATCGAACAACGCCTGCGGATCGTCCACCGCCAGTTCGAGATGCTCGGGCGCGAGCCGGTCGACCAGGGGCATCGCGGCCTCCAGCGACTCGACGACGATGATCGCGCCGTTGGCGTCCCAGGCGGTGCGCGCGACGCTGGCGGTGGCCAGTTCGGGGATCTGGCGGTCGACCGCTTCGGCGACGCGGCCAGCGAAGTCGGCATCGTCGGTGAACAGGATCGACTGGGTGACGGTGTCATGCTCGGCCTGGCTCAGCAGGTCGGCGGCGATCCAGTCGGGATCGTTCCGGCCGTCCGCGACGACGACGATCTCGGAGGGGCCCGCCACCATGTCGATGCCGACCATGCCATAGACCTGACGCTTAGCCTCCGCGACCCAGGCATTGCCCGGGCCGGTGACGACATCGACCCGCTGGATACGGCCTGCGCCATAAGCCAGCGCGCCGATCGCCTGCGCGCCGCCGACGCGCCACACTTCGTCCACTCCGGCCAGATGCGCGGCGGCGAGGACCAGATGGTTGATCTCGCCCTTGGGTGTCGGGGTGACCATTACCAGCCTCTCGACGCCCGCCACCTTGGCGGGGATCGCGTTCATCAGCAGCGAGGAGGGATAGGCGGCGCGTCCGCCGGGGACATAGATTCCGGCTGCATCCACCGCCGTCCAGCGCGCGCCCAGCCGCACGCCCTGCGCATCGACATAGTCGGTGTCGGTCGGCTTCTGCTTCTCGTGATAGGCCCGGATGCGCGCGGCGGCGAGGTCGAGTGCGGCGCGCAGTTCGGGCTCCAGCGCCTCATAGGCCGCGCGGCAATCGGCGGGTTCGATCCGCCAGCCGGTCTCAGTGAGGTCATGGCCGTCGAACTGCTTGGTGAAGGCCGCCACCGCCGCCTCGCCATCGTCGCGGACCGCGCGCAGGATGACCTGAACGTCGCGCGCGACATCGGCATCACTCTCGCGCCGGGCATCGACCAGCGCGTCGAAGGCGGCGGTAAAACCCGCTTCCGTCGTATCGAGGCGGATCATGCGGCTTCCCTTTCCGCCACGGCGCGGCGGAACGCCTCGACCAGCGGCACGACAGGCGCGCGCGTCTTCATCGCGGCGCGATTGACGACCAGGCGCGAGGTGACCTCCTCGATCACCTCGACCTCGACCAGTCCGTTTTCCTTCAGCGTACGGCCCGACGACACCAGGTCGACGATGCGCGGCGCCAAGCCCAGCGTGGGGGCCAGCTCCATCGCGCCGTTCAGCTTGACGCACTCGGCCTGCACCCCGCGCGCGGCAAAGTGGCGGCTGGTGATATGCGGATATTTGGTCGCGACGCGGACATGGCTCCAGCCGCGCGGATCGTCGCCCTCGGCCATCGCGGCGGGCTCGGCGACCGAGATGCGGCAATGACCGATCTTCAGGTCGACGGGGGCGTACAGTTCGGAGTAGCCGAACTCGGACAGCACGTCCGACCCGACGACGCCCAGCTGCGCCGCGCCATGCGCGACGAAGGTGGCGACATCGAAGGCGCGGACGCGGATCAGCTCGATGCCCGGCACATCGGTCGCGAAGCGCAGCGCGCGGCTGTCCTTGTCGGTAAAGGCCGGTTCGGGCCGGATGCCGGCGGCGGCCAGCAGCGGCAGCGCCTCGGCCAGGATGCGTCCCTTGGGGACGGCGATGATCAGCGGTTGGGCCATGAGGATCGGGGACTTACCCACCCCGGTGGGGGATCGCAATTCTTATCCTCCCCGCATCGGGGAGGGGGACCACCGCGAAGCGGTGGGGGAGGGGGATCGCCGCAAGGTATCTCCTGTGTGGCACTCCCCCTCCGTCAGGCCTGCGGCCTGCCACCTCCCCTTGCTGGGGAGGAGTGTGAAGCTTCACACCTTGGCGGCGTAGATCATCCGGCCGGGGCCGAGATTGGCGAACACGCGGTCCAGCTCGTTCTCGCCGACCGCGAAGCAGCCCTGGCTGCGGCCGAGCATGCCGTGCGTCCTGATCATGTCGCGATTGGCGTACCAGGCCGAATGGATCACGATCGCGCGGTCCAGCGCATTGTTGTTGGTCGGATCGAGGCCGACCAGGCGCTGCGACCGGCCATGCTTTCCGACATAATATTCGTCGGTCAGGAAGGCGCCTTCCGAGCTGGCATTCGAGTTGAACGCGTTGGAGAAGCGCTGAAGATAGCCGCTGTGCGACGGGTCCGAACCGCTGCCGTGCGAGACGAGCAGCGAGTTGCTCCGGCCGCTGACCAGATCGACCAGGTGAAGGCGCGGTTCGGACGAGCCGACCGCGAAGTCGACGATCGCCATGCGATCACGCCGCTGGATGCGCGACCCGTGCCGCTGGAGCGAGGCCATCGCCTGGCGCAGCAGCTCCGGTCGGACGACCCGCGCCGACGCCAGGATCGGCTGGGCCGGGATCGGCGACGGCATGGTCGGGCGCGTCGGCAGCGGTGGCTGGCGCACGGGGCGCAGATCACTTGCCGTCAGCCGCCCCCGGGCACTCGCCGCCCCCGGAACCGCCAATGCCCCGGCGAGCACCAGCGCGTTCTTCAACAGCGCGCGCCGACCCGGCGCCGCGTCCAGATTATCGTGCATTTTGGTCCTTCAACCCCAGAAATCCCGCGACTCCTAGATAGCAGAGAAGGGGCGGTTTTTCTGCCCGTCCCTTGATCCGTTGATCGCTTGGTTCCATCGACTCGGCGTAAGTTCCGCCGATCCGCAAAAATTTTCGCTTGGCACAAATTCTGGGTTGACGTGTTTAAAATTTCGTGAACTCGCCAAGGAAAAGGGATATGAAGGCTCTCGCTTTTTCCGCCCTGCTGGGCTTTGCATCGCTGGGTCTGGCTGCGCCAGCCATGGCCGCCGATGAAGGGCCTGCCACCGCGACCATCGCCCAGGCCGCGGCCGCACTGGCTCCGAACCGCTTCGTCTGGGCCGATCCGCAAATGGTGGCGGTCGACCCGGTGACCCAGCCGGTCACGGTGGTGGTCAGCCTTCCCATGCAGCGCGCCTATGTCTATCGGGGCGAGGCGATGATCGCCGCCGCCTCGGTGTCGACCGGAAAGGATGGCAAGGACACGCCCACCGGCATCTTCCCCATCCTACAGAAGCGTGAGATGCACCGCAGCAACCTGTATAACGACGCCGCGATGCCGTTCATGCAGCGCCTGACTTGGGATGGCGTCGCACTACATGCGGGCAACAATCCGGGATTTCCCGATTCGCACGGCTGCATCCGCCTGCCCGCCGCTTTCGCCAAGAAGCTGTTTTCGATCACCTCGGTTGGGACGAATGTGATCGTCACCGATCAGATGGTCGGCGATCATTTCGACCCGTCGCTGCTGGAAACCGAGGCGAGCCAGGCCAATCAGGCGCAGCTGGCGTCGCTGACTCGGTAAATTTCTATGCGGCTTTGGACTGTACCCAGGCCGACCGCCTCGTCAGGCCACCAGCCCCAAAGCCTGAAGCTGCGGCCTTAACGTCGCTTCATCGGTGAAGTGCAACGCGTGAATGCCCAGCGCGGCCGCGGCGTCGATATTGGCGCGGTTGTCGTCGATAAACACCGCCTCGCCCGGCTCCAGCCCGAATCGGGCGAGCGCGAGACGGTAGATGGCGGGATCGGGCTTCACCAGCTTTTCAGTTCCTGACACCACGATGTCGCGAAAGCGATCGAACAAGGCCGCTTCGGCCACGCGAAAGGGTGGCCAGAATTCGTGGCTGAAGTTGGTGATCGCGAACAACGGGACGCCCGCCGAATCCAGTTCGGCGACCAATTCATGCATTCCCGGAACCGGATCGCCGATGCTTTCGCGAAAACGCGGGCCCCAGGCGGCGATCAACTCGGCATGCTGCGGATACAGCGCGATCAGCTCCGCCGAGGTGTCGGCGAAGTCGCGGCCCGCATCATGCTGGAAATGCCATTCGGTCGTGACGACATCGCGCAAAAACGCATCGAGCGCCCGATCGTCCGCGATCAGGCGCCGATACAGGATGCGCGGGTCCCAGTCGTAAAGGACGCGACCGACGTCGAAGATGACGGCGGTCGGCCGATCGGCACGCGTGGCGGACAAGGCGTCCGTCCCGTTCGATTCGACCGGCATCAGGGCTGATTAGCCCTGGCGCGCCTTGAAACGACGGTTGGTCTTGTTGATGACGTAGGTGCGGCCGCGACGGCGGATCACGCGGTTGTCCCGGTGACGATCCTTGAGCGACTTCAGGGAATTGCGGATCTTCATGATCGATTCGCTTCTTTTGAACTGGAGGGTGATCTGGAAAGCGTCGCCGCCTAGTGGCAACCGGCGTTCAAGTCAAGGTTGGGCAAGTCAAGGTTGGGGCATGACAAGACGATCAGGATGCATCGCGCCCCTTTCGCCACCGGATCAACCGCCATATGTCATGCGTTGCCCATCCGTAACATCCTTCAAGGTGTCTTCAACGCATGAAAGCCCGCTCGCTCCTGATCCTCGCGGCCGCCGCCGGAACGCTGGCCGCCTGTTCCACCACGGGCGGGCGTATGCCGCCGACCGAGGTGATCCGCTATCACCTGGGCGAGCCGATCGCGCGCGGGACCATCCGGGTCGAGCCGCTGTCGAGCACGGGTCCGGCCAGCATCGAGTTCAAGACCTATGCCGCCGCGGTCGAAACCGCGCTGCTGCGCAACGGCTATTCGGTGGCGCAGGGTGACGCGCAGCCGGACTATATCGCCACCGTCTCCTTCACCCGCGCCAACCGACTCGGCCCGCCGCGCCCGTCGCCCTTTTCGATCGGCCTGGGCGGCGGCAGCTTCTCGGGCGGTCGCGGTGGCGGCGTCGGCCTGGGCGGGGGCGTGAGCTTCCCGATCGGCAAGAGCCGTCCGCAGGAGATCATCGGCACCGAATTGTCGGTCCAGATCAAGCGCCGGGTCGACCAGTCGCCGATCTGGGAAGGCAGCGCGCGCAACATGGCGCCGGTCGAAACCCTCGCCAAGCTGGATGCCCAGGCCCAGGCGACCAAGCTGGCCGATGCGCTCTTCACCAAATTCCCCGGCGAATCGGGCCGCACGATCGAGGTAAAGTGACGCGATGACGCTGACCATCAATGCGTCCTTCGACGGCGGCAACATCCGTGTCGTGCGCGTCGACGGCGACCGGGTCGACCTGGAGATCGTCGCCGACAAGGATTCGGACTTCTACCAGTGGTTCTACTTCCGCGTCGGCGGGGCGAAGGGGCGGACGCTGACCTTTCGCATCCTGAACGGCGCGGGGTCGGCCTTTGCCGATGGCTGGCCGCATTATCAGGTGCGCGCCTCGACCGACCGGCAGGAATGGCGGATGACGCCGACGACCTATGCCGATGGCGTGATCGAATGGCAGTGGACGGGCGAGAGCGATCTCGCCTGGTTCGCCTATTTCGAGCCCTACACGATGGAGCGTCACCATGATCTGGTCGCGCGAATCGCCGGTCGCGGCGTCCATCACGAGGAAATCGGCGTCACCCTCGACGGTCAGCCGATCGATTATTTCCGCTTGGGCACCGGGCCGAAGCAGGTATGGCTCTATGCCCGCCAGCATCCGGGCGAATCGATGGCCGAATGGTGGATGGAGGGCGCGCTCGACTGGCTGACCAGCCCGGCGGCCGAGTCGCTGCTGGCGGCGGCGACGGTCCATGTCGTGCCCAACATGAACCCCGACGGCACGCGGCGCGGGCATTTGCGCACCAATGCGGCGGGCGTGAACCTGAACCGCGAATGGCATGACCCGACGCCCGAGCGCAGCCCCGAAGTGTTGTGCGTGCGCAACCGGATGGACCAGACCGGCGTCGACTTTGCGATCGACGCGCATGGCGACGAAGCGATCCCGGCGAACTTCATCGCCGGGTTCGAGGGGATTCCCAGCTGGACCGAGGAGCACGGCGCCAAATTCTATGAATTCGGCCGCCGCTTGGCCGCGCATACGCCCGATTTCCAGACCCAGATGGGTTATGAGAAGTCGGGGCCGGGCCGGGCCAATCTGGCGATGTCGACCAACCAGCTCGCCGAGCGGTTCGGTGCGGTGTCGGTGACGCTGGAAATGCCGTTCAAGGATCACGATCCCAACCCCGACGCAGTGCATGGCTGGTCGGGTGAACGCTCGGCAAAGCTGGGCATGTCGTGCCTGGAAGTGCTGGCCGGAATGATCGGGGAGATTTGATCGTGGGGGCGGGGGACTTTGGTTCTCCGCCCCGCTGGTTTCCCTTGGCCTTCGACTTCGCTCAGGCTGAACGGGGTTGGTAAGTCGGGTTCACGCGAAGGCGCGAAGACACGAAGAAGATTTTTCGCGCAGAGGCGCAGAGGACGCAGAGAAGGTTATCCGCGGTTAGCGCCGGTTCTCTGTCAAATCATGGCCTCATGCCGCAGTCGCGGCAGCGCCTGTAGGCCTCTGCGTTCTCCGCGCCTCTGTGCGAACCTTTAACGCCGCACGCCCTGCGCCGCGAGATGCCGGTCCAGATCGGCCAGCACTCGCTCCAGACCGGATACATCCCCAGCCTCCGCCCTCACGGTCAGCGCGGCCTGCGTGTTGGATGCCCGCAGCAGCCACCAGCCATCCGCCGTCCGCACCCGGACGCCATCGGTATCGTTGACCTCGGCCCCTTCCGCCGCGAGCGCCTCGGCCACCCGCTCGACGATCGCGAACTTGTCCGCCTCCGCCACCGCGATTCGCGTCTCGGGGATGTCGACCATCGCGGGCATCGCACCGCGCAGCGCGGTCATCGATCGGCCCGCCAGATGGACGCTGCGAATCAGGCGGACCGCGGCGTAATGCGCGTCGTCGAAGCCGTACCATTCGCCGGCAAAGAACATATGGCCCGACATCTCACCGCCCAGCGGCGCGCCCGTCTTGACCATCTTGGTCTTCATCAGGCTGTGGCCGGTCTTCCACATCACCGGTTGGCCGCCCAAACCCTGGATATGGTCGAACAGCGCCTGGCTGGCTTTCACGTCCGCCACGATCGGCGCGCCGGGATAGTCGGTGAGCGCGGGCCCCGCCAGCAGCATCAATATCTGGTCGCCCCAGATCACCCGGCCTTGTCCGTCGACCGCACCGATCCGGTCGCCATCGCCGTCGAAAGCGAATCCGAAATCGAGCCGTCTCTCCGCCACCAGCGCCTTCAGCGCGTCTAGGTTGCTCTCGACCGTCGGATCGGGGTGATGATGCGGGAAATGACCATCCACATCGGTGAACAGCGTATGGTGCTCACCCGGCAGGCGCTGGACCAGCTTTTCGATGACCGGCCCCGCCGCGCCGCTGCCACAGTCCCAGCCGATTCGGTATTCGCCGCCCGCATAGCCCGCCATCAGCCGGTCGACATAGGCGTCGAGGATGTCGTGCTCCGTGACCTGCCCGGTGCCGCTGGTCCAGTCGCGCGCCGCCGCCATCCGCGCCAGGTCTTGCACATCGTCGCCAAAAAAGGGGCGGTGGTGCAGCACCATCTTGAAGCCATTGTCGTCGCGGGGGTTATGGCTGCCCGTTACCTGTACGGCGCCGTCCACTTCTAGGGTCGCCTCGGCGAAATAGACCATCGGCGTGGGGCCCAGCCCCAGGCGTACGACGTCGACGCCGCTGTCGGTCAGCCCCTCGATCAGCGCGGCCTCCAGCATGGGCGAACTCAACCGCCCGTCGCGCCCCACCGCGACGCGGGTGCCACCCGCGTGCCGCACCAGCGTGGCGAAACCGCGCCCGACCGCATAGGCCGAGCCCTCGTCCAGCGTCTCTGGCACGGTGCCGCGCACATCATATTCGCGGCAGGCGCTGGGGTGGATCGCCGCGATCCGCTCAGCCCCAGGATCAGCCATCGCGCCGGGCCAGCAACAGGTCGCGCGCCGCATTCACCCGCCGCGTCAGGTCGGCCGAGCCACCGCGATCGGGATGCACCTGTCCGATCAACCGACGATGCGCTTGGCGGATCGCCTCGGCATCCGCGCCGGGCGGCAGGTCGAGAATGGCGAGCGCATCCGCCTCGTCACGGGGCAGGCGCGGTGCCGGGCTGCGCTTGGCAGGGCGTGGCATATAGCGCCACACCAGCCAGATGACCGCCAGCGCGATCAGCCATTTCATGCGGCGGCGTCTGCCTCTTTGGTGCCGGCTTCCGCCCCCAGCTCGGGCAGCTGCAAGGCCGCCATCATTTCGCGCAGTTCCTGCCGTGCGGCGACATGGCCCAGGCCCATCGCGCCGAATTCCTTGGCATCGATCATGGTCAGGCCGTTGGGGAACATCTCGCGATAGATGACGCGCTCGCCCAGCCCCGGAATCACCCGGAAGCCGACCCGGCGCGACAGGTCGGTCAGCGCATCCGACACGCGGCGCATGTTGCGCGCCTCGATATGCTGAAGCCGGTTGCGCAGCACGACCCAGTCAATGGTGGTGCCATCAGCGCGCGCGCGCTGCTTGCGCGCGTCCCAGATCAGCTCGGAATAGAAGCTGGGGCGCGTCACCTGGAACGTCTCCGGGTCGACCTGGCCGATCAGGTCGAAGTCGACGAAGCTGTCGTTCATCGGGGTGACCAGCGTGTGCGACAGCGCGGCGGCGGTACGCGCGAAATGATCGTCGCGGCCCGGCGTGTCGACGATCAGGAAGTCGGCGTCCTGCGACAGGCCGAACCACAGCTCTTCGAAGCCCTCTTCGGTCTGGCTGGTATGAGTCGCGTGGACCGGCATGGGCAGCTGGTGCCCGGTGCGCTTGATCGTCTCGGCCCGGTTGTCCAGATAGCGGCCGACGGTACGCTGGCGATGATCCAGGTCCAGACAGGCCACCCGCGCCCCCTTGGCGGCCAGCGCGATGGCGACGTGAACCGCCGTGGTCGATTTGCCGGTGCCACCTTTTTCATTGGCAAAGACAATTACGTGCGTGGAAGATAGCCGTTCCGGCAACTCGTCGCTTCCTTATTGATCCCCGTTGCCACCCTACATAGAAGCCCTGGGCGTGGGGAACGAGGGGTAAAATCAGTGGAAGTCATTCGGGATCGCGAAGCCTTGGTCGCGGCGCTCGCCAGCTTGCGTGCCGACGGCGCGCGCGTGGCGTTCGTGCCGACCATGGGCGCGCTCCATGCCGGGCATGTCGCGCTGATCGAGGCGGCGAAGCGGCCCGGCACCAAGGTCGTGGCCTCCATCTTCGTCAACCCGAAGCAGTTCGGCGCGGGCGAGGACCTGAGCCGCTATCCCCGGCGCGAGCTGGCCGATATCCGTATGTTGACCGAGGCGGGCTGCGACCTGCTCTGGCTGCCCGGCGTCGAGGTCATGTACCCGGAGGGCCACGCCACGACGATCCGCGTCGCGGGCGTGACCGAGCCGTTGGAGGGGGCGTCGCGCCCCGGCCATTTCGACGGCGTCGCGACCGTCGTCGCCAAGCTGTTCAACCAGGTCGGCCCCGATGCCGCTTATTTCGGCGAGAAGGATTTTCAGCAGCTGGCGGTGATCCGCCGCATGGTCACCGACCTCGACTTTCCCATCGAGATCGTCGGCGTGCCGACCCAGCGCGACGATGACGGCCTCGCGCTATCCTCGCGCAACATCTATCTGGACGAGGAGCAGCGGGCCAAGGCCGTGGCGCTGCCGCGTGCGCTGGGCGTCGCGGCGCGGGCGATCGGGCGGGGCGAGGACGTCGCCAGCGTGCTGGCCGATGCGCGCGCCACGCTGACCGCCGCCGGGTTCGAGGTCGATTATCTCGAACTGGCCGATGCCGAGACGCTGACGCCCCATGGTTCCGGAGACACCGCCAGCGACCGCCCCCGCCGATTGCTGGCCGCCGCCCGGATGGGATCGACCCGACTGATCGATAACATCGCTGTCATGGACGGTTAATCGGTTAACCAATTTGTGACCGTTCTGGTCATATGTCTAGCCTTGCGGACGACAGGGGTCTGCAAGGAGGGCAGGACATGGCTAACAGCAGCAAGAGCGCGCATTTCCTGATGGAAAGCCGCCTCGCCGATCAGCGGGTGACCGATGACGGCGCGACGATGTACGATCTGGGTGTCGCCTATTCGACCGGATCGGGCGGGATGCGCCTGGACCTGATCGAGGCGCACAAATGGTTCAACCTGGCCGCGGTCGCGGGTTTCCTGCCCGCACAGATCGCGCGCGCCGAAGTGGCTAGCGACATGACCGCCCGCGAAATCGCCGAGGCGCAGCGTCAGGCGCGGGCTTTCCTGCACGGTACGATGCAGCATATGCGCGCGGCCTGAATCGTCTCCACGACCGCGCGCTGACCAACCCCGGCAGGGGAGGCCGGGATCAGTCTTCGCTCGTGTCCTTCACGGCCGTCTTCTTGGCCGCCGCTTTCTTCGGTGCCGGTTTTTTCGCGGGTGCCTTCTTGTCCCCCGCTGCCTTTGCCGTCTTGGCAGGCGCCTTCTTGGCTGCGGCCTTTTTCGCCGGTTTCTTGCGCGCCGGAGCGGCCGCCGCCCGCGCGTCGATCAACTGCGCGGCTTCTTCCAGCGTCAGCTGATCCTTGTCGACCGTCTTGGGAATGGTCGCGTTCGTCTCGCCGTCGGTGACGTAAGGGCCGTAGCGCCCCTCCATCAGCTTGATCTCCGCCTCGGTGCGCGGATGCTTGCCCAGCACCTTGAGCGGTTCGCGCGACGCGGTGCCGCGCGCGGCGCGCCCGCCGCCCGCCGCCGCCTCGGCCAGCTTGACCACGGCGGCGTTCATGCCCGTCTCGAACACATCGGCGGTCGAGGTCAGGCGTGCGTACTTGCCGCTATGCGCCAGATAGGGGCCGTAGCGCCCGATCGAGGCGGTGATCGGCTCGCCCGTCTCCGGGTGGTTGCCGATGGTGCGCGGCAGGCTGAGCAGCTTGAGCGCCCATTCCAGGTCGAGATCGACATCCTTGGGGATGGAGGCGCGCTTGGCGTCCTTGCCCTCGCCCAGCTGGATATAAGGTCCGAATCGCCCTGACTTACGCTCGACCGGCAGCCCGGTTTCGGGGTCCTGGCCGAGCGTTTCGGGCCCCGAATCCTCACCAGCCCCTTCGCCGCCTTGCGCGAATCGGCGGGTATATTTGCATTCGGGATAGTTGGAGCAGGCGATGAACGCGCCGAATCGGCCACCACGCAGCGCCAGCTTGCCCTCGCCGCAATTGGGGCAGAGGCGCGGGTCCGATCCGTCCGCCTTTTCGGGGAACAGATAGGGTGCCAGGAACTGGTCCAGTTCGGCGGTGATCGCCGAGGGCTGCTGCTCCATCACCTCCGAGGTGCGCGGCTTGAAGTCACGCCAGAAGGCGTCGAGCACCGCCTGCCACTGGGCCCGGCCGCCGGACACGTCATCCAGTTCCTCTTCCAGCTCGGCGGTATAGTCGTAGCCGACATATTTCTCGAAAAAGCGCTCCAGGAACGCCGTCACCAGTCGCCCGCTCTCCTCGGCGAAGAAGCGGTTCTTCTCGACGCGGACATAGGCCCGGTCCTTTAGCGTCTTGATGATCGAGGCATAGGTCGACGGGCGCCCGATGCCCAGTTCCTCCATGCGCTTGACCAGCGACGCTTCGGAGAAGCGCGGCGGCGGCTGGGTGAAGTGCTGCTCGGCCTTCACCTCCTTCTTGGCGGGGGCATCGCCCTCGCGCAGGCGGGGGAGGCGGCGCGCCTCTTCGTCCTGGCTGTCATCCTGGCCCTCCTCGTACAGCGCCAGATAGCCGGGGAAGAGCACGACCTGGCCGGTCGCGCGCAGGACGTGACGGCCGGTGCCGTCTGCCATGTCGATGGTGGTGCGCTCCATCCGTGCCGAGGCCATTTGCGACGCCAGCGCACGCTTCCAGATCAGGTCGTAGAGACGGCCATGATCGCCCGAACCGGCACGATCGCGTGAGAAGTCGGTCGGGCGAATCGCCTCGTGCGCTTCCTGCGCGTTCTTCGCCTTGGACTGGTACATGCGCGGCTTGTCGGGGACGTAGGAGGCGTCATAGCGTTCGGCCACCGCCTTGCGCGCCGCCGAAATCGCCGATCCGTCCATCTGGACGCCATCGGTACGCATGTAGGTGATCGCGCCATCCTCATAGAGCTGCTGCGCGATCCGCATCGTGTGATCGGCCGAGAAGCCCAGCTTGCGCGCGGCCTCCTGCTGCAGCGTGGAGGTGGTGAAGGGCGGCGGCGGGTTGCGCGTCGCGGGCTTGGTTTCGACCGACTGGACCTGGAAACGGCCCGCCTCGACATCGGCCTTGGCACGCTTGGCGTCGCCTTCGTTGCCGATCGACAGGCGGTCGAGCTTCTTGCCCTCCCACTGGACCAGGCGTGCGACGAAGGGCGTGCCGTCCTGCTCCATATCGGCCGTCACCGACCAATATTCCTGGGGCTTGAAGGCTTCGATCTCGCGCTCGCGGCTGACGATCAGGCGCAGCGCCACCGACTGGACGCGGCCCGCCGACTTGGCGCCGGGCAGCTTGCGCCACAGCACCGGCGATAGGGTGAAGCCGACCAGATAGTCGAGCGCCCGGCGCGCCCGGTAGGCGTCGATCAGGTCGGTATCCAGCTCGCGCGGATTCTGCATGGCGTGCAGGATGGCGGGCTTGGTGATCGCGTTGAACGTCACCCGCTCGACCTTGTCGGGCAGCGCCTTGCGGTTCTTCAGAACCTCCTGCACGTGCCACGAAATCGCCTCCCCCTCGCGATCAGGGTCGGTGGCCAGGATCAGGCGGTCGGCCTTCTTGGCCTCGTCGGCAATGGCTTTGAGCTGACGCGCCTTGTCCGCGTAGTTTTCCCACTCCATCGCGAAATTCTCGTCGGGGTCGACCGAGCCGTCCTTGGGCGGCAGGTCGCGGACGTGACCATAGCTGGCGAGGACGCGGTAGTCCGAACCCAGATATTTCTCGATGGTTTTCGCCTTGGCGGGCGATTCGACGATGACGAGTTGCATTGGGCCTAACTAGGAAGTCTCACACGTACGTGCGAGAGTGGAGGGGAAGGTCGGGAGGCGTCAAGTCGGTGCCGTCGCGGTCGATGTCATCGTCCATCCGGCGCCGCGCCGCATAGGTGCAGGCCCAGAAGGCGGGGGTCAGTATCGCCCAGACAGACAGGAGCAGGTCGGCCACCGCCAGGCTGTTGGGACTGTCGAAGCTCGGGATCAGGGCCGCCGTCGCTACAAGGGCCAGCGCCGCCAGAAAGGGTGCCGCGGCGAGCAGGACGAGGCCGACGAACGATGCAAGATAGGGGCGCGTCAGGGCCCAGCTACGCCGCATGGCCGCCACGACCGGCAGCCGCTCGGCCGCCAGCGCAGGCAGCGCCAGGCTCCAGAGCGCGAGCAGCAGGACACCCGGCACGATCAGCAGCACCAGGCCGATCGCGATGGCCAGGAACGTCAGCAGGTTGAGCAGGAACGCACCCGGATAGCGTCCATCGGTGGGGCGATCCTCGGGCTGGTCGGGATGGGTCAGCCCGGCATGCGCCAGCGCGCGAAAGGTGACCAGCAACTGGAGATACAGCGTCACCAGCCCCAACAGGCTGCTCAGCCGCGTCCAGTCGCCGGGGGCATATTCCATCGCGATCTGCGGCACCGCATCAATCGCGATCATCGTGGCGATGAAGCCCGGCTGCGCTCGCACGAAGGCAAAGGTGTCGGCGAGGATGCGGCGGGGGGCGAGGGCATTGGTCATGCTAAAGAGGTTCCTTGCGCCTGTTCCCACCAGTGATGCGCAACCATCGCGGCATAAGCGTCATAGTCCGCGACCGTGTAGGGGCGCAGAGTCAGGCGTTCGGTCTGGATCATGTCAGCGCCACCCGTCCGCCCGCATGGCGCTCCAGCCGTCCGGCCAGTTCCAGTTCGAGCAGGATCGTCTGGACGATGGCGGGAGGGCGGCCGCTCTGTCGGATCAGTTCGTCGACGCTCACCGCCACCAAGCCGAGCAGGTCGGTGACGCGCGCGCGATCGGCATCGCTCGCCTCTTGCGGCGGCGGGGGCGTGTAGGGACTTTCGGGCGCGCGGACCATGCGGGCGTCGATGGGGCGGATTTGTTCGAGGATATCGGCCGCCGACTGGATCAGCGTCGCACCCTCGCGGATCAGCATGTTGCATCCTTGCGCGCGCGGATCGGCGGGGTGGCCGGGCACCGCCATGACCTCGCGCCCCGCCTCGCCCGCCAGCCGCGCGGTGATCAGCGAGCCGGAGCGTGGCGCGGCCTCGACCACCACCGTGCCTTGCGCCAACCCTGCGATGATCCGGTTGCGCGAGGGGAAGTGGCGGGCGAGCGGCTGCGTGCCCGGCGGCTGCTCGGCGATCAGCAGGCCGCGTATGGCAACCTCCTCCTGCAACCGGGCATTTTCGGGCGGGAAGGCGATGTCGATACCGCTGGCGATGACGCCGATCGTCCCGCCCTCCAGTGCGCCGATATGCGCCGCCGTGTCGATCCCGCGCGCCAGACCGGAGGTGACGGGCACGCGCTGCGCCGCAAGGTCCTGCGCCAGTCCGCGTGCGAAGCGGCACGACGCGGCCGAGGCGTTGCGCGCGCCCACCAGCGCCACCCCGCCGCGCTGCGCCAGCCCGATGTCGCCGCGTAGGATCAGCGCGGGCGGGGCGGTGTCGAGTTCAGCGAGCAGCGCGGGGTAATCGGGCTCCCCCAGCAGGACGTGACGCGCACCGAGCCGCGCGACCGCCTCGATCTCGCGAGCGATCACCGCCGGGTCGGCGGCCTTGGGGGCTTCACCGCCGCCGCGCCGGGCAAGCTGGGGCAGGGCGTCGAGCGCGGCCTGCGCCTCGCCGAAGCGCGCCATCAATTGCCGCCAAGTGACGGGCCCGATGCCATGGGTTCGCAGCAGCCGAAGCTGCGCGAACCGGGCGTCAGTCACGCTTTTTGCCGATACGGGGTTCGGTCCCGGCCAGCAGGCGCTCGATGTTCGAGCCGTGCTTCCAGACGACGATCAGGGCAAGTGCGATCAGCAGCAGCACCAGGTCGAACCGGCCCAGCACCGCCGCCGCCAGCGGGGCGCTGACCGCCGCCGTCATCCCCGCCACCGCCGAGATGCGCAGGGTGGCGAGCAGGCCCAGCCAGACGACCGCATAGACGACGCCCAGCGGCCAGTAGAGCGCGGTAACGACACCCATCAGCGTCGCAACACCCTTGCCCCCGCGAAACTTCAGCCAGATCGGATAGCAGTGCCCGACGAACGCGGCGGCCGCCGCCAGCACTTCCTCACCGGGCAGCCAGTGTCGGACGAGCAATACGGCGGCGACACCCTTCAGCAAATCGAGGATCAGCGTCGCGGCGGCCAGGCCCTTGCGGCCGGTGCGCAGGACATTGGTCGCGCCGATATTGCCCGACCCGATGCTGCGCAGATCGCCTGCGCCCGCCGCGCGGGTCAGGATGATGCCGAAGGGAATCGACCCCAACAGATAGCCGATCAGCAAGGCCCAGGTGGGCGGCCCCCAGATGATTTCGGTCGGCAATAGTCTTCCCCTGTGCTCCGGCACATACATAGAACATCGTATATGGCCTGTCCAATGCGGGCCGCTCTGGTTTCGGTGCTGCGGGGCGTTTAAGGGGCGGGGATGAGCGATGCGCGTCCCATCCTGTTCTTCGATTCCGGCGTCGGCGGACTGTCGATCGCGGGGCCTGCACGCGCCGCCTTGCCGACCGCGCGCTTCGTCTATGTCGCGGACAGTGCGGGCTTTCCCTACGGCGAGAAGACCGAGGCGGAGATTGCGGGCCGGGTGCCCGCGCTGCTCGGGCGGCTGGCGGAGCGGTATCGGCCGCGCCTGATCGTGATCGCGTGCAATACCGCCTCGACCATCGCCCTGCCCGCCGTACGCGCGGCGCTCGACCTGCCCGTGGTGGGCACGGTGCCCGCGATCAAACCGGCGGCGGCGATGAGCGAGACTCGGGCGATCGGCGTGCTCGGCACCCGCGCGACGGTACGCCAGGCCTATGTCGACGATCTGGCGGCGCGCTTTGCGGGCGATTGCCGGGTGATCCGGCACGGCTCGGCCGAGCTGGTGGAACTGGCCGAGGCGAAGCTGCGCGGCGAGTCGCTGCCCCCTGCGGCGTTCGCGGCGGTGCTGGACGGGCTGTTCGGGCAGGAGGGGGGCGAATCGATCGATGTCGTCGTCAACGCCTGCACCCATTTTCCGCTGGTCGAGGCGGAACTGGCGGCGGCGGCGCCTAGGCAGATCACCTTTGTCGATGGCGGGCCGGGCATCGCGCGGCGGATCGCGTTTCTGACACAAGGTCAGGACTGGCCCGACTCGGCGGGCGAGGGGGTGGCGGTGTTCACGCGACTCGGCGATCGCGAAGAAGCGCTTCGGCCGGGACTGGCGGCGCGCGGCTTCACACAGATCGAGGCACTCTAGCCTCCTGGCGTTCGGCCCGGGCGCAAGAGATACGGAACTCTTCGATCCTTGGGACAATATGTCCACCATGATCGATCACAGTAACCACCGATCTCCACTCGATTCCTTTACCGGATCGTCCTACATTCCCGCTCCATGAGCATCGAGGGCACGGACGCGCGCGTGGATTATTCCCGCGTCTTCACCCAGGCGATCGACCGCCTGCACGCCGAGGGACGTTACCGCGTCTTCATCGACATCCTGCGCAACAAGGGCATGTTCCCCAATGCTCGGTGTTTTGCCGGGCATAACGGACCCAAGCCGATCACCGTCTGGTGCTCCAACGACTATCTGGCGATGGGGCAACATCCGAAGGTCATCGCCGCGATGGAGGAAGCGCTCCACGACGTCGGCGCCGGTTCGGGCGGCACGCGTAACATCGGCGGCAACACCCATTATCATGTCGATCTGGAAGGCGAACTCGCCGACCTGCACGGCAAGGAAGCGGCGCTGCTGTTCACCAGCGGCTATGTCTCCAACGAGGCGACGCTGGCGACCCTGGCCAAGATCCTGCCGGGGTGCGTGATCTTTTCCGACGAACTCAACCACGCCTCGATGATCGCGGGTATCCGCAATTCGGGCTGCGAGAAGCAGGTCTTCCGCCACAATGATCTGGCGCATCTGGAGGAATTGCTGGCGGCGGCCGACCCGGGCGTCCCGAAGCTGATCGCATTCGAGAGCGTCTATTCGATGGAGGGCGATGTCGCGCCGATCGCGGCGATCTGCGACCTCGCCGACAAGTACAACGCGCTGACCTATCTCGACGAAGTACACGCGGTCGGCATGTATGGCGCACGCGGCGGCGGCATTTCGGAGCGGGACGGGGTCGCCCACCGGTTGACGGTGATCGAGGGCACGCTGGGCAAGGCGTTCGGCGTGATGGGCGGCTATATCGCGGCCGACCGGATGATCGTTGACGTGATCCGCTCCTATGCGCCGGGGTTCATCTTCACGACTTCGCTGTCACCGGTGCTGGTCGCCGGCGTGCTTGCGAGCGTGCGCCATCTGAAGCAAAGCTCGGTCGAGCGCGAGGGCCAGCAGGCCGCCGCCGCCAAGTTGAAGGCGATGATGCGCGAGGCTGGGCTGCCCGTCATGCTGGGCGAGACGCATATCGTGCCGGTGATGGTCGGCGATCCGGTCAAGGCCAAGAAGATCAGCGACATCCTGCTCGCCGAATATGGCGTGTACGTCCAGCCGATCAATTATCCGACCGTCCCGCGCGGCACCGAGCGCCTGCGCTTCACCCCCGGCCCCGCGCATGACGAGGCGATGATGGCGGAGCTGGTGTCGGCGCTGGTCGAGATCTGGGAGCGGCTGGAATTGAAGATGGCGGCGTAACGAGCTCCATCTTTTTCGTTCTTCCCCGGCAAAGGCCGGGGCCCAGTTGCGGCAAAGCGGTGGGTGCGCGAAACGATGCGACCTTACCCCACCATCAATAGGGTAACTGGACCCCGGCCTTCGCCGGGGTGGTCGCAATGTTAAAGGTCGGATTTCAATCGAGCGTGATTGCGGCGTCGCTGCCCGGCACCGCCAATGGTGCGCCAAATCGCACCGTGTGGACGCTGCTATAGTCGCCCTCTACCGGATCGGCATAGACATGGACGACGCGGCGCACCCCGTCGATCACCCAATAGGTCGGGAAGCTCGCCTGGGCGTAGAGCATCCGCTTGAGCCCCATGTCGCGGCTTTGCGTCGTCTGGGCGATCTCGACCACCAGCAGAACATCGTCTGGCGTCAGGAAGCGGTTCTCGGCGATCGGCTGGCGCAGCAGTGCGGCATCACAGGCGATGACAGTCGAGTCGTCGATAACAAGACCGGTTTCACCCAAGACCAGCGCAACGCCCACGGCCTGAGCGAGATAGAACACGACATTGGCCTGCGCGGCGGCGTGGCCACCCATGGGCGGATTCATCCGCTCCAACTCCCCGTCGATGAGTTCGACCTTCATGCCCTCGAACGCACCGCTCTCGACCATGCGCAGGAACTCGGGCGCCGTGAAGCGCGCTCGGTTGTCCGGGGAAAGGCGGGCCAGATGGTTCACGGTCGCGATCCTATCATGGCGGCGATAGCGAGCCTAGCCGCGCCTCACTTCTTGCAATAGCCCTCACCCGACTTCACCGTCAGGCAGTCGGTCTTGCCCGCCAGATACTTCAGCCCCGTGGCGTCGCCATTGGTCGGGCGCAGCGTTTCGCGGACGCCGTTCCGCTCGAACACGATGGTGTCGCCGACCTGCTCGCCCCGGAACTCGCCCTTGTTGTCCAGGTCCCACTGCATCTCCATGCGGTAGCGGCCCGGCGTCGCGGCGTGCTTGATGTTCAGGTACATGCCCTCCACCCCGACATATCGGCCGACATAATCGGGGGCCTTTTGCTTGGGCAGACCGGTAAAGGTTGCGCCATCCCCGGCAGGCCCCGCCGTCGCGGCGGCGCTGGGGGTGTTGGCGGTCGGCGCTGCGGCGTTCCTGACCTCCTCCGGCGTCTCGCGCGAGCAGGCGGTCAGGACAGAGAGGGCGGTGAGGATCAGGATGCGCTTCATGGTGCGCAGAACCCCTCAACCCTGGCGCACGTTCCGTTGCGCGAAGGGGTAGCCATCCGCCCTGCGCGCGCGTAAAGGCGCGGGCATTCCATTCGACCCTGTCAGGAGCGCCCGTCCCATGCGCATCGCGATCGCATCCGATCATGCCGCCGTCTCGTTGAAGACCGTGCTGGCGGACTGGCTGCGCGAACAGGGGCATGAAGTGCTGGACCTGGGCACCGATGGCAATGCCAGCGTCGATTACCCCGATTTCGGCCGCGCGGTCGGCGAAGCGCTGGCCGATGGTCGCGTCGAGCGTGGTGTGGCGCTGTGCGGGTCGGGCATCGGCATCTCGATCGCCGCCAACCGCAACCCCGCCTGCCGCTGCGCGCTGGTGTCCGAGCCGCTGTCGGCCGCGCTCGCCCGCCAGCATAACGACGCCAACGCCATCGCCATGGGCGCGCGCGTCATCGGTGAGGAAATGGCCAAGGCCTGCCTCGCAGCTTTCCTGTCCACCCCGTTCGAGGGCGGACGTCATCAGCGCCGTGTCGACATGCTGTCCACCGCGCCCGCCCAGAATTGAACGCCCGAGGATACGTACCCCATGAGCACGCTTAACGACGTCCAGCCCGCCGGTTTCTTCACCCGCACCCTGGCCGATGCCGACCCCGCCGTCTTCGCCGGTGTCGCGCACGAGCTGGAACGCGAGCAGACCCAGATCGAGCTGATCGCCAGCGAGAACATCGTCTCCAAGGCGGTGATGGAAGCGCAAGGCTCGGTCTTCACGAACAAATATGCCGAGGGTTATCCGGGCAAGCGCTATTATCAGGGCTGTGCCCCGTCGGACGAGGTCGAGCAGCTGGCGATCGACCGCGCCAAGCAGATTTTCGGCTGCGATTTCGTCAACGTCCAGCCGCATTCGGGTGCACAGGCGAACGGCGCGGTGATGCTGGCGCTGGCCAAGCCCGGCGACACGATCATGGGCCTGTCGCTCGACGCTGGCGGTCACCTGACGCACGGCGCGAAGGCCGCGCTGTCGGGCAAGTGGTTCAACGCCGTCCAGTACGGCGTCGACCCCGAGACGCACCTGATCGACTATGACGAGGTCGCCCGGATCGCGCGCGAGTGTCAGCCCAAGATCATCATCGCGGGCGGCTCGGCTTATCCGCGCGTCATCGATTTCGCCAAGTTCCGCGCCATCGCGGACGAGGTCGGCGCCTATTTCATGGTCGACATGGCGCACTTTGCGGGCATCGTCGCGGGCGGCCTGCATCCGACCCCGTTCGGCCATGCGCATGTCGTGACCACCACTACGCACAAGACCCTTCGCGGTCCGCGCGGCGGCATGATCATGACCAATGACGAAGCGATCGCGAAGAAGATCAACTCGGCGGTCTTCCCGGGTCTTCAGGGCGGCCCGCTGATGCACGTCATCGCCGCCAAGGCGGTCGCGTTCGGCGAGGCGCTGCAGCCTGACTTCAAGACCTATATCGCGGCGGTGGTCGAGAACGCCCGCACGCTGGCGGCGACGCTGAAGGCGCGCGGGGCCAACCTGGTCGCGGGCGGCACCGACACGCATCTGGCGCTGGTCGACCTGACCCCGCTGGGCATCACCGGCAAGGATGCCGACGAGGCGCTGGAGCGGGCGGGCATCACCTGCAACAAGAACGGCATCCCCAACGATCCGCTGCCCCCGATGAAGACCAGCGGCATCCGCGTCGGCTCGCCGGCCGGGACCACGCGCGGTTTCGGCCCGGCCGAGTTCGAACAGATCGGCCATATGGTCGCCGATGTGCTCGACGGTCTGAAGGCCAAGGGCGAACATGGGGACCCGGAGGTCGAGGCGAACGTTCGTGCCCGTGTGCGTGAGCTTTGCGCACGCTTTCCGATCTACCAGGGATAAGGACGTTACCGATGGCCAAGTTCGACCAGAAGATTTCCGAGGTTCAGGACGACATCAAGTCGACCCCGGGCCTGGGCAAGAGCATGGCGAAGTGGGGCGCGCTGGGCGCGGTCATCGCCATTCCGGTGCCGTTCGTCGGCCCGATCTTCGGCGCGGCGGCAGGTGCCGGTTACGCCTATCTCAAGGCCAAGAAGAAGATCTGAATGCGCTGCCCCTTTTGCGGCCATGAAGACAGTCAGGTAAAGGACAGCCGCCCCACCGAAGATGGGGCGGCCATCCGCCGCCGTCGCCAGTGCGAAGGCTGCGGCGCGCGCTTCACGACGTTCGAGCGCATCCAGTTGCGCGAACTGTTCGTGCTGAAGAGCGAAGACCGGCGCGAGCCGTTCGACCGCGATAAGCTGCTCCGCTCCATCGCCATCGCCACGCGCAAGCGGCCGATCGATCCGGTTCGGGTGGAAAAGCTGGTGTCCGGCATCCAGCGCCAGCTGGAGACGAGCGGCGAGGGCGAGGTATCGTCCAAGCGGATCGGCGAGATGGTGATGGAGGGGCTGAAGGGCCTCGACTCGGTCGCCTATATCCGCTTCGCCAGCGTGTATCGCGAGTTCGGTGAGGCCAAGGATTTCGAGGCTTTTGCCGGAACGGTCGAGGAAGTGGCGCCCAAGGGAGAATGATCTCCTCCTGAAATAGCACATCGATCGGGCAAGATCTCGGCGAACACCACGCCGAAATCGTAGGGCGTGAGCTAGCATACCTCATTTGGCGGATGTCAAATCCGCCCGGCGCCCATCATATCCCCGCGCTATTCGGGGATATGATGAATGTCTGTAAAATCGCGTAATCGGGCGGGTGTAACAGATCCAGCCGCGCCTCATCGGCCCCATGTCGATACCAACAGATTTAGAATCAAACGATTTTCTGTTTTCGTGAAAATGCTCGAGAGCATCGAATCAAAAGGGATTATCCGTGTATTGGATGTCGGGGGAACCAGGGCCTATTGGGAGGGCTTGAAGGAATATTGGGGCCATATTCCCTTGGAGATCACCCTGCTCAACCTGGATGCCGTGCCGGAGCAGGATGGCCCCTTCCGCATCGTCGCTGGCAACGCCTGTGCCCTGGAATATGGCGATAACGCATTCGATATCGTCCATTCCAACAGCGTGATCGAACATGTGGGCGGGTGGCAGGCGATGATGGCCATGGCGGGCGAAATACGCCGTGTGGCCCCCCGATATTTCGTCCAGACGCCCAATTTCTGGTTTCCGATCGAGCCGCATTTTCGCAGCGTGTATTTTCAACTGCTGCCGCAAAGTGTCCGGGCAAGGATGCTGATGAAAGGCAGGCGAGGGCATCGACCCAGGGCTCGGAGCTTTGAAGAGGCGATGGTCAGCATCGAATCGGTCAATCTCCTTACCGCTCCGCAAATGCAGGCGCTTTTCCCGGACGCGACGATCACCAAGGAGCGGGTATTCGGTCTGGTCAAATCCCTGATCGCAATCCAATAGCTGGCCGGATCGCACTGGACGCGCCCGATGGAAGCCGCGATATCGCGGACAGAAGGCGGCGCAACCGGCCGCCGCGCCCGGAAAAGCAAAGTGTCCCAGTTGCCATCGCAGTCCCAACCGCCCGTCATCGTCCTGGTCCGCCCACAGCTTGGCGAGAATATCGGCAAGGCCGCGCGCGCCATGCTCAATTTCGGGCTGGTCGAGATGCGCCTCGTCACGCCGCGCGACGGCTGGCCCAATCCGCAGGCGGGCCCTGCCGCGTCCGGCGCGGATATCGTGCTGGAACAAGCCAAGGTCTATGAGAGCGTCGCCGAGGCGGCGGCCGACTGTGCCCAGGTCTATGCCACCACGGTGCGCAAGCGCGGCGTGACCAAGCCGGTGGTGACGCCGGAAGAGGCGGCGCGGGAAATCCATGCCGATACGGTGGGCCGCGCGGCGTTCCTGTTCGGGCCGGAGCGCTCAGGCCTCGAAACCGACGATGTCGCCATTGCGCGCAAGATTGTGACCGTGCCGATCAACCCGGAATTCGGCAGCCTCAATCTCGCCCAGGCGGTGATCCTGATCGCCTATGAATGGTCGAAGGGCATCGCACTGGCCCAGCCGCCCGAAGTCGAACTGCCCGAGGTTGCGCCGCAGTTTGAGCTGGACGGCATGATCGGCCAGTTGGAGGAGATGCTGGAGAATGCGGGCTTCTTCTTCCCGCCCGATCGGACGCCTGCGAGCAAGCGCACCCTGCGCACCCTGCTGACCAAGCCCGGCTGGTCGAGCCAAGAGGTGCGGACCCTGCGCGGTGTCCTGTCGTCATTGGCGCGGCCGCGCCAGCGGTAAGGCCTTATCCCCGCGTCCGGTCGAAGGTCGCCAGTTCATAGGCGATCGACCCTTCGACCAGTATCTCCCAGATTTCGGCGATGACCGTCTCGGGCGCCCCTAGCCGCACCGCTTCGGCGCGCGCCTGATCGATCACCTGGGTCTTGCGATCCTCGTCGCGCACATGGTCGCGGGTCGGTTTGATCCGCGCGGCGGCGTCCATATAGGCGAAGCGGCGCGCGAGCAGCGCCACCAGTTCGCGGTCGAGCTGGTCCACCCCGGCGCGAACCTCCGCCATGGTCGTGCAATCGGGTCCGGCGAGTATCTGGGTCATGGGCAAGGGCTCTGCCGGGCGGGGCGGGCGCTGTCCAGTCCGCTTGCGGCGGGGCGGCAGATCGCGTTAGCATCCCGATTAGAGATAAAAGGGGAGTGAGATGATGGTGGTGACCATGTTGCTGTTGTTGGCGCTGGCGGGCCAGGAGGCGGCTCCGGCATCGGTGCCTCAGCCCAAAAAGGACAAGGTGATCTGCAAGAAGGAGGAGGCTACCGGATCACGGCTGGGTGGACGACGGATTTGTCACACGCGGCTGGAATGGGACGAAATTGCTCTGATCGCGCGGCGGGATGTCCAGGAAGCCGCCACCCGCACACGCGGCCCGGTCGGCAACTGACTCCCATCCTGGTTGACTTCGGCTTGCCTCTCATCTAGGCGCGCCGCTTCGCAATTGCCCCCGCATCCCGGTGAAGCGGTGGGCCTGCGCTTGTCCCTCAAAGACTGGCATGGTGCGATACCGGGACCAACGTTGTTCGTAGTTGCTAAGGAATACACATGTCGAAGCGTCAGAGCGCGAAGTACAAGCTCGATCGCCGTATGGGCGAGAACATCTGGGGTCGCCCCAAGAGCCCGGTCAACAAGCGTGAGTACGGCCCCGGCCAGCACGGTCAGCGTCGCAAGGGCAAGATGTCGGACTTCGGTCTGCAGCTGCGCGCCAAGCAGAAGCTGAAGGGCTATTACGGCGACGTGACCGAGAAGCAGTTCAAGGCCTGCTACCAGGAAGCCGCCCGCATGAAGGGCGATACCTCGCAGAACCTGATCGGCCTGCTCGAGCAGCGTCTGGACATGATCGTGTACCGCGCCAAGTTCGCGCCGACGATCTTCGCTGCGCGCCAGCTGGTCAGCCACGGCCACATCCGCGTCAACGGCGTGAAGTGCAACATCGCGTCGCGTCGCTGCTTCGTCGGCGACGAGATCTCGCTGGGCTCGAAGGCGACCGAAATGGCGCTGGTCATGGAAGCACAGCAGCTCGCCGAGCGTGAAGTGCCCGACTACGTCACCGCCGACGGCAACACCAAGGTCGCGCTGACCCGCATCCCGACCCTGGACGAGGTGCCCTATCCGGTGAAGATGGAACCGAACCTGGTCGTCGAATTCTATTCGCGCTAAGTTTCGGGTCTCTACCGAATTACGGAAAGGGCGGTCCCATCGGGGCCGCCCTTTTTGTTTACGCCTCGCTTGCCGGGTGGCGGTGGCGCGCGCATACTCCGCCTGTTTAAAGGGGGAGGGTGTTGATGCGCTTGGGATTGATCGCCGCGGCGGCATGGTTGAGCACGACGGCTGCTACCGCCCAGACGGCCGAGCAGGGGCTGTATGCCGACCAGCTTCGCGCGATGATGACCGCCGTTGCCGCCGGTAACTGTCCTGAGGCACTGATGGGTGAGCAACTGCTCAACGCCTGTCGTCAGCAGCTCCCGCAGATGGCCCCAGCGATCAAGGCGGCGGGCGCGATCCAGTCGGTGAAGTTCGACAAGTCCCAGGACGCGAACGGACAGCGTTACGAGAAATACACCATCAGCTTTGCCAGCGGCAAACCCTCGACATGGGTGATTGGAGGGTTGAAGGATGGCAAGTTCGAGTCCGTCTATTCCCTGGGCGACTGACGGGCAGTCGCCCAAGGGCATGTTGCGGCAGGACCGCAATCAGAAGCGGACCTGTCGCTCCAGCTGATCCGCGCGCAGTGCCGTCTTGCTTACGATGCAGCTGGTATCGATCGTGTCGCCATTGATCTTGCAGCTGTAATCCCGTTCCCGAATCCAGCGGCGCTGCTGGTCGCGCAAGGCGGTCTTGGCCGCCGGACGGGAGGCCAGTTGCCGCATGACCTGCTGATAGGCCTTGTTCAGACGGTCGTCCTGCACGGCCGACTCGCGCTGGGTACAGACGCCGCTCTGCACGGTGTTGCTACCGGCGCGGCTCATGCAGCTGCTATAGGCGGGCGACAGGTTCGGCGATTCCTGTGCCAGGGCGGGGGTGCCCGTTGCGACGACCATCGCGGCGGTCATGGCGGCAATCCACTTCATCATTCCCTCCTTTTATGCGGCGTGACATTCTCATCGGCCGACACAGTCGCACAACCCTTTGTCGTCGGGACGGTTTCAGCATCGATCTGGCACCGCCGCCATTTTCTGACCCTGCCGCGGGAAAAGCGCCCAAGCAGTATGGAGATGCCCTATCCGGCGCGCTTGCTCTGTACGATCGCGACGCCGATCGCAGTAGCCAGCCCCACGGGGAACCACAGGCCGAACTTGCCGGTCAGCAGGCCGATGCATCCGAAGATCACCAGGACGGCGAAGGGTGACAGTTTCTTCATGATGCCAGCCTGACGCGCCGCTGCCGTATTGGCAAGCTTGCCCCGTGCGATCCCGCCGGGCACAACATCCCAAGATATAAGGGGAAATCATCATGCGCCGTCTGGTCCTATTGTCCCTCCTCCTGTCCGGCACCGCGGTGGCGCAGGAGAAGCTCGCCATTTCGGTCGACACGCTGAAGACCGTCACCCAGACGCTCAGCTCCGACGCGTTCGAGGGTCGCGCACCGACCACTCCGGCCGAGGACAAGACGGTCGCGTATATTATCGACCGCTTCCAGAAGGCCGGGCTGAAGCCGGGCAACAAGGGCAGCTGGACCCAGGACGTGCCGATGGTCGAGATCACCGCCAACGACGTCCAGCCCTTTACGGTGGCCGGAAAGGGGACCTCGATCCCGCTCGCCTATCGCACCGACATGGTCGTCGGCACGTATCGGGTGACGCCGCGAATCGATGTGAAGGACAGCGAGCTGGTGTTCGTCGGATACGGCATCACCGCGCCCGAAAAGGGCTGGGACGATTATGCCGGGGTCGATGTGCGCGGCAAGACGGTGGTCATCCTGATCAATGACGCCGACTGGCAGACCATGGGGCGCGAGGGGCCTTTCGAGGGCCGCGCGATGACCTGGTATGGTCGCTGGCCCTATAAGTTCGAGAATGCCGCCAAGCACGGTGCGGCCGCCGCGCTGATCGTGCACCAAACCGAACCCGCCGCCTATCCGTGGGCGGTGGTGCAATCCTCCTGGACCGGGCCGCAGCTCGAACTCGACGAGGCGGGCGATCATCAGGACCAGAGCCGGGTGATCGGCTGGCTGCAGCAACCGGTGGCCGAGCGCATCCTGAAGGCGGCGGGCCGCGATCTCGCCACCCTGACCAAGGCCGCGCAGACCAAGGCGTTCAAGGCGGTGCCCCTTGGCCTCACCCTGTCGGGCGGCTTCAGCAATACGATCCGGCGACAGGCGTCGAAGAACGTTATCGGCATCCTGCCCGGCACCACCGAGCCGGGTGATTATGTCCTCTATTCGGCGCATTGGGACCATCTGGGCCGGTGCGACGCGGTGGACGGCGACGATATCTGCAACGGCGCGCTCGACAATGCGAGCGGGGTAGCCGGGCTGGTCGCGCTGGCCGAGGCGAATGCCAAGGCGGGGCCGGCCAAGCGGTCGATCGCGTTCCTGGCGGTGACGGCGGAGGAAAGCGGGCTGCTCGGCTCGTCCTATTATGCGCAGCATCCGGTCTTCCCGCTGGCGCGTACCGTCGGCGGGGTGAACATGGACGGGCTGAACGTGACGGGCCGGTCCAGGGACTTCGTGCTGGTCGGGCAGGGCAAGTCGGAGATCGAGGATCTGGCGAAACAGATCGTCGCCGCGCAGGGGCGCGCGATCAGCGCCGAGCCGAACCCGGAGCGCGGCAGCTATTACCGCTCCGACCATTTCTCCTTCGCCAAGCTGGGCGTGCCGATGCTCGACGGCGGATCGGGACAGGACAAGGTGGTCGGCGGCACCGCGGCGGGCAAGGCGGCGGCGGAGGACTATGTCGCGCACCGTTATCACAAGCCCGCCGACCAATATGATCCCCGCTGGGATTGGTCGGGTGCGGTCGAGGATTTGACGGTCTATTATCAATTGGGCAGGACGCTCGCCGACCGGCCGGGCCTGTGGCCCAACTGGTATCCCACCGCCGAATTTCGCGGCATCCGCGATCAAAGCAGGAAGAACGCCCAGTGACGACGTTACATGTGACGACGCCAAACGCGACGACGCCGCCCCCCGCTGAATGGGCCCGGCACGAAGCCGTGTGGATCGGTTTCCCCAGCCATGGCGAGCTGTGGGAAGAGGATCTGGAGCCCGCGCGCGAAGAGGTGCTGGCCTTTGCCCGCGCCGTCCATGCCGATGGCCGGGGCGAGCGGGTGATCCTGGTCGCCGCCGATGGTGAGGCGGCCGAGGCCGCGCGCCGCATGGCTGGTGACGCCGCCGAGGTGATCGTCCAGCCGTTCGGCGACATCTGGCTGCGCGACACCGGGCCGATCGTCACGGGCGACGGCACGGCGCGGTTGTTCGAATTCAACGGCTGGGGCGGCAAATACGACCTGCCCGGTGACGACACGGTCGGCGCCCGACTGGCCGAAGAGCGTGGGATCGCGGCCAGCGCCTGTGGCTGGGTGCTGGAGGGCGGCGCCATCGACGGCGACGGCACCGGCCTGGCCGTGACGACGCGCCAGTGTCTGCTCAACCCCAATCGCAATCCGGGCCTGAGCGAAGAGGCGATCGCCGAGCGTCTGGCGCAGGACCTGGGGCTGACCCGGATCGTGTGGCTGGGCGACGGGCTGCTCAACGATCATACCGACGGCCATGTCGACAATCTGGCGCGCTTCGTCGGCCCGAACCGCATCGCCCTGCCCGAAGCGGCCGAGAACGATCCCAATTGGCAGGTCTATATGGCCGCCAAGCGCGACGCCATCGCCGCCGGGCTGGAGGTCGTGCTGATCCCGTCGCCGGGCCGCGTGCTGCGCGACGAAGAGATCGTGCCCGCCAGCTATATGAACTTCTACATCGGCAATGCCACCGTCGTCGTGCCGCTCTATGGCAGCGAGAATGACGCGGCAGGCGTCGCGGCGATCCAGGCGATCTTCCCCGACCGCGAGGTCATCGGCCTGCGCGCCGACGCCATCCTGACCGGCGGCGGAAGCTTCCACTGCATCTCGCAGCAGATTCCGGCGTGATGCCCATCGGCCCGCGCCGCCGATGGGAGGCGCGGGCCTTTTCTTTAGGCGGCGTCACCTCATCGGCCTCCGCTTGGGTATAACGGAGAATGGGGCGGGATTTTCGTGACCCGCCCTGTCCGGTGCGATAGTCTCCCCGCATCACAGAGGGGACGTGTCATGATGATCGCCCGGTCGGCCCGCAGGCCCAGCCCGATAAGCTTTGCCGCCCTTATCCCGCCGCTCGTCATCGCGGGCGCCGCGGCCTTGCTCCGCCTGCCCATCGTGCTGGCCTATCCGCGGGCGGCGGCTCTGCTGTTCCTCTGGATCGCGTCCGATTCGATGATGTTGGGGCTGATCGCGCGCGATCAGCGGCCCGGCTGGCGGGCGGGGATCGCGGCGATGGCGGGGGCGGGTACGGCGGTGTTCAGCCTTTCGCCGCCGCCGATCTTCGCCGCGCTGGTGTCGATGCCTTGGGCGTTGGCGGTGCCGGTGATTGCCATCGCCCTGCATGGCGGCTGGGGCCTGTGGCGTATCACTGCGCGGGTGCGGCACTGGGATACGCGCGACCCCGATCGCTGGGCAGGCCTGCTCGCCGAAATTTTCCCCAAGCCGCTTGCTCGTATCGCGATGGCGGAATTGAGGCTGCTCCATCTGGCGCTTTTCCGCTGGGGGGCTGCGCCCGATGTGCCGTCGGGGACGATGGGTTTTGCTTATCACCGCCATCTCCAGCCGATGATGATCGCGCTGCTGCTGGTGTCCTGCGTCGAGATCGGCGTTACCCATTTGCTGATCGCGCATTGGAACCGGACGTTAGCGCTGATTCTGTTCGCGATCAGCGATGTGTCGCTGCTTTATCTGATTGGCCTCATCAAGTCGCTCCGGCTCGCGCCCGTCCTGCTGACCGAGACGGGGGTGCGGATACGGGCCGGGATGCTGGTCGATCGCGTCATTCCCTACGCCGACATCGCCGCTGTTCAGGCCGACCCGGACGGTGAGACGGTGCGTGCGCCCGACAGCTGGAACGTGGCGCTGCTCGCCTGGCCCAATATGCTCCTGCGCCTCGATCCACCCTCGCCGCCGCGCTCGCGCTGGCGGCCGGGGCCGGTGCGGGCCATCGCCTTCCGGCTCGATGAGCCCGGCGTCTTTCTCGACCGATTGCGCATGCGGCTGGTCACTCGGGACGTGACGGCGGAAAGTTGAGCCATTAAAGGGCGTGGCCATGACCCAGATCACCGTCGCCGCGCTGCAACTGGCCTTCACCGCCGATATCGACCGCAACATCGCCGAGGTCACGCGCCTCGTCCGTGAGGCGGCCGCCCAGGGTGCGCAGGTGATCCTGCCGCCCGAACTTTTCGAGGGCGAGTATTTTTGCCGTGTCGAGGACGAAGGACTGTTCTCCAACGCCAAGCCGACGGGCGAGCACAAAGCGGTGCTGGCGATGCAGGCGCTGGCGGCCGAGCTCAAGGTCCATATCCCGACCAGCTTCTTCGAGGCGGACGGGCCGCATCACTATAATTCGCTGGCGATGGTCAACCCGGACGGCAAGGTCGTGGGCGTCTATCGCAAGAGCCATATCCCGGACGGTCCGGGCTATGAGGAGAAATTCTATTTCCGCCCCGGCAATACCGGGTTCAAGGTGTGGGACGGTCCCGCGACCAAGCTGGGCGTCGGCATCTGCTGGGACCAATGGTATCCCGAGACGGCGCGCGCGATGATGCTGATGGGCGCGGAAATCTTGTTCTACCCCACCGCGATCGGCAGCGAGCCGCATGACGACAGCCTGGATACCGCCCGGCTGTGGCGGCGCGCGATGGTCGGCCATGCCGTGTCCAACGTCGTGCCGATCGTCGCGGCGAACCGTATCGGCAACGAGCATGGCCAGACCTTCTACGGCACCAGCTTCATCTGCGACGAGCGCGGCGACATCCTGGCCGAGCTGGGCCGCGAGGAAGAAGGCGTGATCGTCGCCACCCTCGACATCGACCGCGTGAAGCGCCACCGCGCCGCCTTCGGCTTCTTCCGCGACCGGCGGCCTGAACTGTACGGGCGGCTGGTGCAGGACATCTGATGATCGAGGCTGAACTCGAGTCGCTGGATTTCAGCCTGTGGGCCAAAATCCAGCTCGAGCACGATCGATTGCGTTTCGATTACAAGGCGCGCCCTGCGGATCGGCGTGAGGGGTTCGTCTACGCATGGGTGTGGACGACTTCGGACGGGCAGGCGAAGGAGATCTGCTATGTCGGTAAGGCAGGCGGTACGCTGGCGGCGCGGGCAGGGCAGCACCGCGAAGGTTTAAAGGGCAATGGACGCGGCGGCGCTCTGGCGGCATCGATTCGTCCCTGTCTGGCGGACGGGGAAATGTGGGTTTGGGCTCGCCACTCGGCAGAGCAGGAGATTTTCGGTCAGCGCGTTTCATTATGCGAGAGCGAAGAATTAGCGTTGTTCGGTCGCTTGAAACCCTCTTGGAATAAACTCCTGCCCAAACGATAGCGTCTGGTGGACCACCCTGGTGACGGCCGGGGTGGTCCAAGCCGGATTCACCCCCGCAACTCTAACGCCCGCGCGAAGACAGCCTCGAACATCTCGGGCGTCAGGCGGCCGGTATTCTGGTTGTAGCGTGAGCAGTGATAGCTATCGAGCACGACCATGCCGCTTGGCATCCGGTGTTCGGCGAGATGCGCGAATCGGGCCTTGGGGAGCTTGCCGCCCAGCGCCTTGACCGCCGACTGGTGCGCGATCTGGCCCAGCGCGATGACGACCGACAATTTGGGCAGTGCCGCCAGTTCCTGGGTCAGGAAGGGGCGGCAGGTGCGGATTTCGTCGGGCGTCGGCTTGTTTTCGGGTGGCAGGCATTTGACCGCGTTCAGGATCACCGCGCCAGTCAGCGTCACGCCGTCATCGACACGCGCATCGAACTGCCCCTCGGCCAGCCCGAACTTGGCGAGCGTGCCATAGAGGAGCGGCCCTGCGCCATCGCCGGTGAAGGGGCGGCCGGTGCGGTGTGCGCCGTGCTTGCCCGGCGCCAGCCCGACAATGGCGAGCCAGGCGTTTTCATCGCCGAACGGCGGCACGGGCGCGTTCCACCAGCCGGGATATTCGGCGGCGACGGCATGGCGGACCTCGGCCAGGCGCGGACAGAGCGGGCAGTCGCGCGGCGGCTGGATCGGGGCGAGGGGCGCAGGGATAGCGGGAAAGGATGCGTCGGGCATCGCGCTCGGGTAGTCGGGTGACATGACGACGACAAGCTATGCCATCGCGCTGGGTTCCAACCGTCCGGGACGGCATGGCTCGCCGCAGGACGAGATTCGTGCCGCGCTGGCCGCGATCGGCGGTGTCAGGCGCGTGTCGCCGATCATCACGACCGCGCCGGTGGGGCCGTCGATCCGGGCCTTTGCCAATGCCGCGGCCTTGGTCGACAGTCTGCTTGCTCCCCCGGCGATGCTCCGTCACCTGAAGGCGATCGAACAGGCGTTCGGGCGACGGTGCGGACAACGCTGGGGCGCGCGGGTGATCGACCTGGACATTATCCTGTGGTCGGGGGGGCGGTGGCGCTCCCCCGAACTGGTCGTGCCGCACATCGCCTATGCGGCCCGGAGCTTCGTGCTGCACCCGCTGGTCGCGATCGTTCCGGACTGGCGCGATCCGTGTGATGGCCGAACGGTCCGGCAAATGCGACATGGTGTTGACCGGAGGCGTCCGCGCCCCTAGGTCCCATCCACCCCGATGGAGGGTCCGTAGCTCAGTTGGTAGAGCAAGCGACTTTTAATCGAGAGGTCCCGGGTTCGAGTCCCGGCGGACCCACCATCGCGGGGAAGTATCGCTGCAGGTTCGTCCCCATGCGGACGCCGCGCGTCATGCCATTCCGATCATGCGCAGAAACCGGCCGCTCGACCAGGGGAGCGACCGATCCTGTTATGCGGTGGGGAAAGTGAAACGGTCGATTAGAGCAGCTGTTTGACCAGCGCGGAGGCACCGAGCGCGACGCCGCCCACCGCCAGCCAACTCACGACAGCGCCGCACGTCAGGATCAACAGGCGATTGATAGGTAGAATGGCGTGTTCGTCCATGGTCTGGCATTCCTCTCCCACCGGTCTTTGTGCCGGTGTAGGACAGTTCTGCATCAAAAGAATGGGCCTGACAAACCCGTTTTTCGAATGACCGTGATCGAACGAAGAGATCGATAAGTACCCTGGTTTGGAAGGCGCTGAAACAAGCCGGTTTTCCCGGGGTGCTTGGGGCCTGAGCTTGCGCTTTGCCTTGGGTATCGTCACAGCATCGTCATGGAAGTTTCCAAGCCATGACGCCGCACGAATCGCTTGAAAACGACTTGGCGCTTTCCACCGAATCGCAGGCGGCCGAGTCGCCGGGGCTGGCGAGCCTGCCTCTGGCCTTGCGGGGATTGGCGGCCGGGGGCGCGGCGCTGGCGTTGTTGCTGCTGGTGGGCTTGCTGGTCGATCACTGGCCCTTTGCCTGGGATCGCGCCATTCTGACCGGATTGCGGGCGCATGCCCAGTCGGCCGCGCTGAGGGCGGTGGCGGTTGATTTCACCGCGCTGGGCAGCGTGCCGGTGCTGATCCTGATGGTCGCTGGCGCGGCGCTATTGCTGCTGGCGCGCGGCTGGTGGCTGACGGCGATCGCGACGGTGGCGGCGGGGATTAGCGGCGGCGCGGTCGTTACCTTGGTCAAGCATCTGGTCGCGCGCACCCGGCCCGACCTGGTGCCGCACTGGGTCGATGTCCATAATGCCAGCTTTCCCAGCGGCCATGCGGCAGGCGGAGCCATGGTCTATCTGACGCTGGCCGCGCTTGCGACCCAGGCGACACGGCATCGGCGGCTGCGTCATATGATCGTGCTGTTGGCCGTGGTGCTGGTCGGCGCGATCGGGGTCAGTCGGGTCTATCTGGGCGTGCACTGGCCGTCGGACGTGGCGGCGGGTTGGTGCTTCGGCACGCTCTGGGCGCTGGGATGGTGGTGGGCGACCGCCGCCGCGCGCACCTCATGGGCCAAAGTCTCAGGGGCACGCGCGGGCGAGTAGCACCTGCGCCGCCTTGAGATGCGGCGCATCGACCATCTTGCCGTCGAGCTGGAGCGCGCCCGCGCCGGGGTTCGCGGCGAACAGGTCGACGATCGCCCGGGCCCGGGCGATATCCTGGTCCGACGGTGTGAAGGCGGCGTTGATGACCGGCACCTGTGCGGGGTGGATCGCCATCATGCCGGTAAAGCCGTCGCGCTGCCCCCGCGCGGCATAGGCGGCCAGCTCGTCCAGATCGCGGAAATCGGGATAGACCGTCTCGATCGCGGCGGTGCCCGCCGCATGGGCGGCGAACAGGGTCAGCGATCGCGCGAGCTGATAGGGGGCGGTATAGCTGCCGTCCGCCTCTCGCGCGGTGGTCGCACCGATCGCGGCGGGCAGGTCTTCCGCCCCCCAGGTGAGCCCAGCGAGCGGCAGGCTGGACCCCGCATATTCGCCCAGTCGGAAGATCGCGGTCGGGGTTTCGGTGACGATGGGCAGGATGGGGATATGCTCCACCCCACGCGCCGCCAGCGCGTGCAGGCTGACCAGCCCTTCCGCCTTGGGAAGTACGATCCCGTCGGGCCGGGCAGGCAAGATCGCCGCCAGGTCCTCCGCCGCCAGAGGCCCGTCGACCGGATTGATCCGTACGAACAGCTGCACGCCGTGATCGCGGGGCTGGGCCAGGAACGCCGCCACCGCCTGTCGCGCGGCGGGTTTCGCGCCCGGGGCGACCGCATCCTCCAGGTCGAGGATCAGCGCATCCGCACTCAGACCCAGGGCCTTGGCCATCCGGTCCGGCCGGTCGCCGGGCACGAACAACAGCGAGCGCAGCCGCATCGGGATCAGCGGCCCATCTCGGCCAGCTTGCGCTCCCAGGCGAGCGCATCGCGGACGATCCCGTCCAGATCGTCGCGCTCGGGCCGCCAGGGCAGGGCGGCGAGGATGGCGCTGTTGTCGGCGACCAGCTCGGCCGGGTCGCCCGCGCGGCGGCCCTCCATGCGGCGCTCGATCCGGTGGTTGGTCACCCGATCGACCGCATCGAGCACTTCGAGGACCGAGAAGCCCCGGCCATAGCCACAGTTGAGCGTGTGGCTCTCATCCGGCTGCGCGACCAGCAGCTCCAGCGCGGCGACATGCGCGGCGGCGAGGTCCGAGACATGGATATAGTCGCGCACGCCGGTCCCGTCGCGGGTCGGAAAGTCGGTGCCATAGACGCCGACCGCATCACGCTTGCCGATCGCCGCCTCGACCGCGATCTTGATGAGATGGGTCGCGCCGACGGTCGACTGGCCCGAGCGACCCCGCGGGTCCGCGCCCGCGACGTTGAAATAGCGCAGCGCGCAGTAATTGATCGGATGCGCGGCGGCGACGTCCTTCAGCATGATCTCGGTCATCAGCTTGGACATGCCATAGGGGTTGATCGGCGCCTTGGGATCATTCTCGGCGACCGGCACCTTTTCGGGCGTGCCATAGGTGGCGGCGGTCGAGGAGAAGATGAAATGGGCGACGCCCTCGGCCACCGCGCTTTCGATCAGCGAACGGCTGGCGGCGGTGTTGTTGCGATAATATTTGAGCGGGTCGCTGACCGACTCGGGCACCACGACCGAACCGGCGAAGTGCATGATCGCGCGGACGCGGTGGTCGCGGATCGCGGCACGGACGGCGGTGTCATCGGCGACATTGGCGACGACCAGCGATGCACGCGGATCGACCGCCCAGTCGAAGCCGGTGACCAGATTGTCGAGCACCAGGACCTCATGGCCCGCATCGAGCAGCGCCAGTACGGCATGGCTGCCGATATAGCCGGCCCCGCCCGTTACCATCACCTTGCCGTCGATCGCTGCCATCACTTTTGTCCCAAATGCTTGGATTGCCGTGGCCTAGCCGCTTCCTATCTAGGCATACAAGACGACAAGGAGATTCCGAGTGACCGAATATGTAACGCTGGCCGGGGGCTGTTTCTGGTGCACCGAGGCGGTGTTCAAGGACGTGATCGGCGTCGAATCGGTCGAAAGCGGCTATATCGGCGGCACCGTGCCCAACCCGACCTATAAGCAGGTGTGCGGCGGCGACACCGGCCATGCCGAGGCGATCCATATCGGTTTCGACCCCGAGCAGCTGGCGCTGGACGACCTGCTCGACATTTATTTCGCGACGCATGACCCGACGCAGCTCAACCGTCAGGGCAATGATGTCGGGACCCAGTATCGCTCGGCGATGTTCCCGGCGGACGAGCGCCAGGACGCCGCGATGAAGGCCGCGATGGAACGGGCCCAGGCGGGCAGCGACAAGCCGATCGTGACGACCATCGAGCCGATGGCGGAATGGTATCCGGCCGAGGATTATCACCAGGATTATTGGGAAACCTCTGGCCGGTCGAACCCCTACTGCATGGCGGTGATCCCGCCCAAGCTGCAGAAGCTGCGCAAGAGCTTTGCCGCGCGGTCGAAGGCCGTCACGGCGTAATCCGGGTATCGGGCGGAGGCGAAAGCGAAGGATCAGCTCCCGCCCGCTATTCTAGCGAGTCGCGGCGCGCCGCAGCCGGTCATTGATCGCGTCCCCGATCCCCTCGGCCGGGATCGGGGCGATTGCCAGCCGGGGCCGGTCGCCGGCATCCGCGCGGTGGAGCGCGTCGAACAGGCGCGCCGCCGCCTCGACGGCATCGCCGCTCGCCGACAGCGTATCCTGTCCGGTGACAGCGCCAAAGCCGATCAGCCACTCGTCCGCTTCGGCCCGCATCGCGTTCAGCCGCAGCGGCTTGCGCGGGGCATAATGGCTGGCCAACTGGCCCGGCGCGGTGACGATGGCGGGGGCTTCGGGGCCCTGCTCCACTTCGCCCAACACCTCGGCCAGCATCGCGGCGGTCACGGGACCGGGGCGCAGGATAGTGCGCCCCGCGACGATGGTCGACTCGACACCCGCCTCGGTCGCGCCGTCGTCGAGGATCGGCACGGCGGGGCCCAGGCTCGCGCGGACATGCTGGCTGCGGGTCGGGCTGATCCCGCCGCTGGCATTGGCCGAGGGCGCGGCGAGCGGACGGCCGGTTTCCGCCAGGAGCGCCTGCATCGCGCGGTGGCGCGGCACCCGGATGGCAACTGTGTCGAGCCCGGCGGTCACCAGCGCGGCGATCCCCGAATCCCGTCGCACCGGGCGGACCAAGGTCAGCGGACCCGGCCAGAAGGCACGGGCCAGCGCCAGCGCCTCCGCGTCGAACTCGGCGATCGCTTCGGCTGCTGCCAGGTCGGGGACATGGACGATCAGCGGATTGAAGGACGGCCGCCCCTTGGCCGCATAGATACGCGCGACGGCTTGCGGCTCGGTCGCATCGGCGGCCAGGCCATAGACGGTCTCGGTCGGCACCGCGACGATGCCACCGGCACGAAGCACCTGCGCGGCCGCGCGGATCGCGGCGGGCGAGAAGGGCAGGGTCGGATCGGTGTCGGGAAAGGCCATCGCGCGCGCCTATACCCGGTTGCGCCCTGTTCGATAAGAGGTGCACCCGATAAGGGGCGGGGCCATCACCCCTTCGACAATCGTGATCCGGCACCCTATCTGCTGGGCCATGTTCGACCTCGATTCCTATCTCGCCCGTATCGCCCTGCCGTCGCGCGTCACCGTCGATGCCGATGGACTGGCGCGGCTGCAATGGGCGCATCGTCTGGCCATTCCGTTCGAGAATCTCGATGTGCGGCTGGGCCGCCCCATCGCCATCGACAGCGACAGCGTCTTCACCAAGCTGGTGATGGCCAAGCGCGGCGGTTATTGCTTCGAGCAGAACCGCCTGTTCCTCGACGCGCTGGCCGCGCACGGGTTCGCGGCACGGCCGATCCTGGCGCGGGTCTGGCTGCGGGCCAGCGACGTGCCGCCGGTCACCCACACGCTCAGCCTCGTCCATATCGACGGGCAGGACTGGATCGCGGATGCCGGTTTCGGGGGCAGCTATTCGCCGCCCCTGCCGCTGGTCGAGGGTGCCGAGACGACGGCCCCCGACGGCGCGCGGTTCCGCCTGACCCGCGACGCACAGCATGGCTGGATGCTGCTGCGCGACGGGCATCCGGGGCATACCGATGGTCGCTCGACGGGCGAGGGGTGGGAGGCGCAATACAGCTTCACCATCGATCATGTCTGGGACGCCGACCTGGCGCTGAGCAATCACTGGACCTCGACCGCCGAGGCCAGCTGGTTCCGGCAGGCGACCATCGTCAGCATCATCCTGCCGCACGGTTTCGCCTCGCTCACCGATCGCCACTATCGCCGCCGCGTCGGCCAGGACGAAACTGCTGCGACGATCACCGATCCCCGCGTCTATCGGATGCGCATGAGCCTGATGTTCGGCATCGACCTGACGGTCGAGGACAGCGCGATCCTGTTCGCCGAATGACCATTTTCGCCGGTGGGCGGGTGGGTGCAGTGTCGCCCATGCCCACCGGTCCTATCTCCCGCGACTCGGGGAACGGCTCGTCTTTTCTTCGTGGCTGAGCATCAGGCCTTATGCTGTTCGCGGATATGTCCCAGCGCAAACATGGCGGCATCCATGGCATTTTTGTCATGGTCCATGGGATCGATTACAGAAATCGCCATTTCCGTCACATCCTCCTCTACATTTAAGCTCGATTTTACCATTGATGCGTACACCCACGAATGAACGTGGGGGGATTACGGATGAGGCTAGGATTTTCGTCACAGCGACCAGAGGCTGGCGGCGTGCGATGGCATCGCTCCGGTGACGATCATCGACTGCCGAAAGACGGTCGCAGCAATCCCTAGACTGTAATCTCCGGCGCAGGGCTGCTCCGGCGCCGCCACAGCTTTTCCATGGAAGGAAGCGATCATGTCGATCACCACGGTGATGGCAAGCGAGAATCTGTGCCTGCCGAATATCGGCGTACTTGCCGAAGAATTGACTGCCGCGATCACGCCGGGGGGCACGGTCCGTCTGGACCTGTCCGACGTGGCTGCCCCCGATCTCAGCGTGATCCAGCTGGTGCAGGCGGCGCGGGTCAGCGCGGCGAAGGCCGCCTGTGACTTCGCGCTGACGGCCCCGGCGGGCGATCCGTTCCGCGCCCTTCTCGACCGGGCGGGCTTCACGTCCGCCGACCATGCCGACCACTCCCAATTCTGGTTCCACGGAGACACCTCCCAATGAGCGCATCCATTCTGACCGTAGACGACAGCGCCAGCTTGCGCATGGCGATCCGCATCGCGCTGACCGGCGCGGGCTATGCGGTGACCGAGGCAGCCGACGGTGTCGAAGGTCTGGCCAAGGCGACCGCGACGCGGTTCGACCTGATCGTCACCGACCTGAACATGCCCAACATGGACGGGTTGCAGATGATTCGCGCGCTGCGTGAACAGCCCGCCCAGGCGGGTGTGCCGATCATCTTCCTAACCACCGAATCGGACGATGCGATGAAGGCCCAGGCCAAGGCCGCCGGTGCGACCGGCTGGCTGGTCAAGCCGTTCCAGCCCGAACAGCTGATCCGCGTCGCGCAGAAGGTCCTGGCACGATGAGCGGCCCCGGGAGCAATGAGGACCCGACAGCCGCCTTTCGGGTCGAGGCGGGCGAGCTTCTGGAGCAGGTCGAACAGGGCCTGCTCGATCTGGGTCACCGCCTGGACGATATGAGCCTGGTCAACGCGGTGTTCCGGGGCCTTCACACGCTGAAGGGCTCGGGCGCGATGTTCGGCTTCGACAAGCTGGCGGCCTTCACCCATCATTGCGAAAGCGCGTTCGACCGCGTGCGCAAGGGCGATGTGCCCGCCACCGCCGACCTGGTATCGGTGATCCTGTCGGCGGGCGATCACATGCGCGCCCTGGTCGAGGGCGATGCGCCCGAGGCCGAAGGGCAGGCGATCCTGGCGAAGCTGGCGGCGGCGGTCGACGCCGCAGCGGGCGGCACCGGCGGCGCTCCGGCCGTGGCGAAGGCTCCGGCGAAGCAGGGCTGGACCCTGTCCTTCCGCCTGCCGCCCGACGCGATGGCCCATGGCACCAACCCGCTGGCGCTGCTCGACGAACTGCGCGACCTGGGCGAGGCGAGCATCGTCGCGCGCCTCGACGACATCCCCGCGCTGGACGAGCTCAACCCCAGCCACTGCGTCGTCGGCTGGGACTGCACGCTGATCGGCGACATTTCGCGCGAGGCGATCGAGGACGTCTTCCTGTTCGTCATGGACGACATGGACATCACCATCACCCCGCTCGCGGTCGAGGAGACCGAGGACGAGGTGCAGGAGGCGGCTCCGGTGGAGATCGTCGAAGCCAAGGCGGCCGCCACCGCGCCCGCCCCGGCGAACGATGCGGCCCCGCGGGCGGCGGCGGCCAACCGGTCGCAAGGCGAGCATGTCCGCGTCCCCGCCGAGCGCCTAGACGAACTGATGGACCGCGTCGGCGAACTCGTCATCGCGCAGAGCCGGCTGTCGCAGCTGGCAGGCCATGGTCAGGACCTCAGCCTGCGTTCCGTCTCGGAAGAGATCGAACGGCTGGCGGGTGAAATGCGCGACACGATGATGATCCTGCGCATGGTGCCGGTGTCGACGCTGTTCGGCCGCTTCCGTCGCCTAATCCATGACCTTGCCATCGAAACCGGCAAGACGATCGAGCTGGTCACCGAGGGCGAGAGCACCGAGGTCGACAAGACGGTCATCGAGCGACTGTTCGATCCGCTGGTCCACATCATCCGCAACTCCTGCGACCATGGCCTGGAAAAGCCCGAGGATCGTCTGGCGGCGGGTAAGTCGGCCAGCGGCGTGATCCGCCTGAGCGCGCATCAGGCGGGCGGCGAAGTTCTCATCACCATCACCGACGACGGGCGTGGCATCGATGTCGAGCGCGTTCGCGCCAAGGCGGAGGCCAATGGCCTGCTCCAGCCGGGGCAGGTGGTCAGCGAGGACGAACTGCTCGGTCTCATCTTCCATCCCGGCTTCTCGACGGCGGCGCAGGTCACCAACCTGTCCGGGCGCGGTGTCGGCATGGATGTGGTCAAGCGCACGATCGAAAGCCTGCGCGGCTCGATCGTCGTCAAGAGCGTGTCGGGCCAGGGCTCGACCATCACGCTTCGCATTCCGTTGACGCTGGCGATCATCGAGGGGCTGCTCGTCCGGGTGGGTGAGGGAAGCTATGTCATCCCGCTCGCGGCGGTCGAGGAATGCCTGGAGCTGTCGCTGGAGGAGGATCTGCGTTCGCGCGGGCGCAGCATCATCACGCTGCGCGAACGGCTGGTGCCCTTCCTGCGCCTGCGCGACCTGTTCGACACCGGGACCAAGCCCGACACCTATCAGAAGATCGTAGTGGTCGGCACTGGCCAGGAGCGGGTCGGTCTGGTCGTCGACCAGATCATCGGCAACCACCAGACGGTGATCAAGGCGATGTCGCCCTTGCACCGGGGCGTCGCGGCCTTTGCGGGCGCGACGATCCTGGGCGACGGTTCGGTCGCCCTGATCCTCGACATCGCCCAGCTCATCGCGATGAGCCAGCCCAGGGAGGAGCGGCGTCTCGCCGCTGGATAAGCCCATGCCATATCACAAGATTCCCAACTGGACGCCCGACAATGGCCTGGAGGTCCTGACCTTCGGCCTGGGGTCCGAAACCTTTGCGCTGGAAGCGGGCATCGTCCGCGAAATCCTGGACATGATGCCGGTCACGGCAGTGCCCGGGGCCGATCCCATGGCCGGGGCCGTCATCAACTTTCGCGGGCGGATCGTGCCGCTGGCCGATCTGCGCGGACCCTTCGGCATGGAGGCGCAAGGCTCCACCGCCGACAGCCGGATCATCGTCATCGAACTGGACCTGGACGGCGCGCCCGTCCTGATCGGCCTGACCGCCGATCGCGTCAACGAGGTCGCGGTGCTCGATGCGCTGGATGCCGAGGAGGCGCCCGTCATCGGCATACGCTGGCCGCGTGACCATGTCCGCTGCCTGGTCCGCCGCCAGGGCGACCTGATCGTCCTGCCCGACCTGCCGTCGCTGTTCGCGCGCCTCACGGCCCGCACGGCCGAGCCGGTCAGCCTTCACTGATACCGATCCAACATCCGACTTCATCCTTTAGGGGGGGACACAACTACATGCGTGCCACGATAAAAATGAAATTGGCGGCGACGTTCGCCGTCGTCATCGTCCTGCTCCTGACGGTCCTGACCATCGGGATCACGCGGATGAGCACCTTGAACTCGGCCATCACCGACGTCATCGCCGGACCCGCCAAGCGCCAGGAAATCGCCCAGCGTATCAACGGCATCGAAAGCCAGGCGCTGGCGGATCAGCAGTCGCTGATCCTGAACACCGATGCCGGCCTGATGCAGCGTTACAATCAGCGTGTCCTGAAGGGCGTCGCCGAGATGGAAAAGCTGATCGCGGACGGCAATGCCAGGGCCTCGGAAAGGGGACGGCCCGCGTGGCAGCAGGTTCGGCAGTCCTGGAACCAGACCAAGCCGGTCTTCGACCGCGTTCGTCAGCTGGGCTATACCAATCAGAATGACGCGGCGATGAAATTGTCGAATGAAGTTCAGGCACCTTTGATCGACAAGGTGCAGAGCGATCTCGATGCGCTGGTGGACCTGCAGTCGGACATGATGCGGCAAACCGACACGGAAACGAGCGAGCTCTACGAGCAGAGCCGTAACGTCATGGTGAGCGCGGGTGTGGTGTCGCTGCTGCTCGCGATCGCCGGTGCCTTTTACATCTCGCTGGTGGTGTCGCGCGGCCTGAAGCGTGTCAGCGTGGCGATCGAAGCCGTCTCGATCGGCGACCTCGATCAGGATGTCGTCGTCACCTCCAATGACGAGATCAAGGACCTTGTTGATACCGTCAACCGCATGACCGCCAATCTGCGCATCTCTGCGCAGCTGGCCGACACGATCGCCGGTGGCGACCTGACGGTCGATCATCAGCCGCTGTCGGACAAGGATAAGCTGGGCCATGCGCTGGTGTCGATGGTCGAGCGTCTGCGCGGTGTCGTCGGCGATGCGACCCAGGCGGCTCAGAATGTCGCGAGCGGCAGCCAGCAGCTGTCGTCCTCGTCGGAACAGGTCAGCCAGGGCGCGACGGAACAGGCCGCCGCCGCCGAGGAAGCCTCCGCGTCGATGGAGCAGATGGCGGCGAACATCAAACAGAATGCCGACAACGCGACCCAGACCGAGAAGATCGCCCGCCAGTCCTCGCAGGACGCCGAGGTCAGCGGCCAGGCGGTGCAGAAGGCGGTCGTCGCGATGCGCACCATCGCGGAAAAGATCGGCATCGTGCAGGAAATCGCGCGCCAGACCGACCTGCTCGCGCTGAACGCGGCGGTCGAGGCGGCCCGTGCGGGTGAACATGGTCGCGGCTTCGCAGTCGTCGCCGCCGAGGTTCGCAAGCTGGCCGAACGCAGCCAGTCGGCGGCCGCCGAGATCAGCGGCATGTCGTCGGATACCGTGACGGCGGCCACCCAGGCGGGTGAGATGCTGGTGAAGCTGGTGCCCGACATCCGTCGCACCGCCGAGCTGGTCGCCGAGATCAGTGCGGCCTGCCGCGAACAGGATATCGGTGCGGTTCAGATCAACGAGGCGATCCAGCAGCTCGACAAGGTGACGCAGCAGAACGCCTCGGCGTCCGAGCAGATCTCCTCCACCTCGGAAGAATTGGCCAGCCAGGCCGAGGAACTTCAGGAAAGCATCGCGTACTTCCGCGTCGATGGGGGGCGCCGTGGTGGCCAGATCAAGTCGGCGGTGCGCAAGCCCGCTGCCCGCACGGCGGTATCCAAGCCCGCCAAGCCCGCCAAATCGGCTCCGCGTGCCGGTTCGGTCGCCGATCAGCAGGCCCGGGTCCGCGGCTTCGCGCTCGACCTGACCAATGGCGGCCCGGACGGCGAGGATGCCGAGTTCGGACGCGCGGCATGACCCATGCTGGCGGGGACATTCAGGTCGTCGTCTTCGGTCTCGGGGAGGAGGAATTCGCCCTCCCCGTGACCACGGTCCGCGAAATCCTGGATCATCGCAATGCCTATCGGGTGCCGCACGCCCCCGACTGGTTCCTGGGGCTGACCGATGTGCGCGGCACGTCGGTGCCCATGGTCGACCTGCGGGTCCGGCTGGGCATGGCGCCCGCCGAGGTGACGCTGACGACGCGAATTCTGGTCGTCGACATGCCCGGCAGCGACGGTGCGCCGATCGCCCTGGGGCTGGTGGTCGACCGGGTGCTCGACGTCAGCACCTTCGCGGCCGACGCCATCGAGGGTTCGCCCGAACTGGGCGGCCGGTGGCGGTCGCAGCAGATCGAGGCGATCCTGCGCCGCGGCGCTGGTTTCGTCGCACTGCTCGATCCGGTGCGGCTCTTCGGGGCCGATGATTTCAACGCCACGCTGGGTTTAGCAGCGGTGGCCTGAACGCCAGGGGCGGGGCGGCGGCGGTGCTGCGATCCGTCCTACTCCCATCCAACCTGTCGCCGGACAGGAATTTTCAGGAAAAGACTCATGCGGTTTTACGCTTCGCTCAAGGACACGTCCCATGTCGACGCCGCCACGGCGGAGATCACGCGTCTGCAGCGTGCCTTTGCCCAGGGCCGAATCCATGATCGCGCCGACCTGTCGGCGGTCACGGGCAAGGCACGCGAGGTCCTGGTCGCCGTCAACGATATGATCGAGGCGGCGGCGATGCCCGCCGCCGGCTTCACGAGGCGCCTGTCGCATATGGCCAGCGAGCATGAGCGCGGCGATATCGACGTCGTGCTGCCCGTCGACGAGTTTCAGGGCGACTTGGCCAATGCCGCCAGGATGGTCAACGAACTCGTCGCCAGCCATATCGCGGTCAAGAAGCTGGCCATGGCCTGCGTCAAGTCGCTGGGCGAAGGCGATTTCGAGGCCCCGCTGGCGCCGCTGCCCGGCAAGAAGGCGTTTATCAACGACACGATCGAAGAGCTTCGCCGCAACCTGAAGGGCCTGATCGCCGAGATGAACACCATGTCGGTCGAGCACGACAAGGGTGACATCGACGTCTTCGTGCCCGCCGAGAAATTCCAGGGCGATTTCGCCCGCATGGCGACCGGCATCAACGCGATGGTCGCGGGCCATATCGCGGTCAAGAAGCAGGCGATGGCCTGCATCAAGCAGTTCGGCGAGGGCAATTTTGCCGCCGAGCTGGAGCGTTTCCCCGGCAAGAAGGCCTTTATCAACGACACGATCGAGGAACTGCGCGCCAATTTCCGCTCCATCATCGGCGAAATCCAGCGTCTGATCGACGCGTCGACCGCCGGGCAGTTGAGCGAGCGCGGCGAGGCCGAGCGCTTCCCCGGTGATTTCGGCGGTTTGATCAAGGGCATCAACGGGATGCTCGACGCGATCCTGCTACCGATCGGCGAGGGCAACCGCGTCCTGAATTTGGTCAGCACCGGCTCGCTGTTGGAGCGAGTGGAGATCGAGTGCGAGGGCGATCATCGCCGGATGAAGGATGCGATCAACAATCTGGTCGACAATCTGACCAGCTTCGCGACCAACGTCGCGGGCGCGGCGGACCAGGTGGCGAGCGGCAGCCAGGAACTCTCCTCGGCGTCTGAACAGGTGTCGGAAGGCGCGACCGAGCAGGCCGCAGCGGCCGAGGAAGCCTCGGCCTCGATGGAGCAGATGGCGGCGAACATCAAACAGAACGCCGATAACGCGACCCAGACCGAGAAGATCGCGCGCCAGTCCTCGCAGGATGCCGAGATCAGCGGCCAGGCGGTGCAGAAGGCGGTCGTCGCCATGCGCACCATCGCCGAGAAGATCGGCATCGTGCAGGAGATCGCGCGCCAGACCGACCTGCTCGCCCTGAACGCGGCGGTCGAGGCGGCCCGTGCGGGTGAACATGGTCGCGGCTTCGCGGTCGTCGCCGCCGAGGTCCGCAAGCTGGCCGAGCGTAGCCAGTCGGCGGCCGCCGAGATCAGCGGCATGTCGTCGGATACGGTCGGTGCCGCCACCCAGGCGGGCGACATGCTGACCAAGCTGGTGCCCGATATCCGTCGCACCGCCGAACTGGTCGCCGAGATCAGCGCCGCCTGCCGTGAGCAGGATATCGGCGCGGTCCAGATCAACGAGGCGATCCAGCAGCTCGACAAGGTGACGCAGCAGAATGCGTCAGCCTCTGACGAGATCTCGGGCACGGCGGCGGAACTCGCCGCGCGCGCCGAGGAACTGCAGGAAGGCATCACCTTCTTCCGCCTGGCGGAAAAGGCTCGCCCGATGGCGGTCAAGCCCGCCGTGCGCAAGCCCTCGACGCCCGCCGCCAAGGCTAAGGTCAAGGCCAAGGCGGCGGGCCGTGGCCAATCGGTCGCGGATCAGCAGGCACGGGCACGCGGCTTCGCGCTCGACATGACGAATGGCGGGGCGGACGGCGAGGACGCCGATTTCGGTCGCGCCGCCTGAACGGATCGACGGTGGCGGCGTACCGAGGGGGAACGCCGCCACCGTCGAAGTCAAAAATAAGAATGAGTTGTCGTGAACCGAAAATTCATTCGATTATGCAATAGTTTGTGATGTTGTCAGGTTATTCAAAAAATAGATTTTAACGGGGGTGCGTATGCGCGCGACAATCAAGATGAAACTTGCTGGTACATTTGTGATTGTATTGCTGCTTCTGGCGGTGGTGGTCGGGATCGGGATCTCCAGGATCAATGCGTTGAACACGATGATCTCCGATACCATTGACGGGCCTGCGCAGCGCATCAAGCTTTCGTTAACGGCGGACGGCGATGTCGGGCGCGCGATCCGCGCCGAAAAGAACATGATGCTGTCCGAAGATATGAGCGCGAACCGCAATTATGACGCCAGCTTCAACGACTATAGCACCAAGGTCGAGGCGAGCCTGAACAGCGGGCTGAAGATCGCCACCGCCCAGGGACGTCCGGTCTGGACGAAGGCACTGGAGGAATGGCGCGACTATAAGGAGGTCAGCGCCCGCGCCCGCGCTCTGGCGATGGACAATCACAATGCCGCTGCGGCGCAGATATCGATAACGGAGGGGCGTGTCATCGCCGTGCACCTCGGTGAAACGCTCAACAAGCTGGCGGACATCACCCAGGGTCAGATGGTCAAGGCGAAGGAGGATGCGGCCGCGCTCTACGCGTCGGCCCGGACCACCATGATGGTCACCGCCGTGGTCGCGCTGCTGATCGCGATCGCCGGTGGCGTATGGATCGCGATGCTGGTGTCGAGCGGCCTGCGCAAGATCGATGAGGCGGTGTCCGCCGTAGCCGATGGCGACCTGAGCAAGGAGGTGCAGGTCCGCAGCAACGACGAGATCAAGGACCTGGTCGAGACGGTCAATCGCATGACCAGTCGCCTGCGCGACACGATCGGCCAGACTGCTCTGGCGGCGCAGAATGTCGCGGCGGGCAGCCAGCAGCTGTCGTCGTCGTCGGAACAGGTGAGCCAGGGCGCGACCGAGCAGGCCGCAGCGGCCGAGGAAGCCTCGGCCTCGATGGAGCAGATGGCGGCGAACATCAAACAGAACGCCGACAACGCGACCCAGACCGAGAAGATCGCGCGCCAGTCCTCGCAGGATGCCGAGATCAGTGGCCAGGCGGTGCAGAAGGCGGTCATCGCCATGCGCACCATCGCCGAGAAGATCGGCATCGTGCAGGAAATCGCGCGCCAGACCGACCTGCTCGCCCTGAACGCGGCGGTCGAGGCGGCCCGTGCGGGTGAACATGGTCGCGGCTTCGCGGTCGTCGCCGCCGAGGTCCGCAAGCTGGCCGAGCGTAGCCAGTCGGCGGCGGCCGAGATCAGCGGCATGTCGTCGGATACGGTGGGTGCCGCCACCCAGGCGGGCGAGATGCTGACCAGGCTGGTGCCCGACATCCGCCGCACCGCCGAGCTGGTCGCCGAGATCAGCGCCGCCTGCCGCGAGCAGGACATCGGTGCGGTTCAGATCAACGAGGCGATCCAGCAACTCGACAAGGTGACGCAGCAGAACGCCTCGGCCTCCGAGCAGATATCCTCCACCTCGGAAGAGCTGGCCAGCCAGGCCGAGGAAATGCAGGAAAGCATCGCCTATTTCCGCATCGGCGGCGTCGAGCGGAGCCATGCCCGTCCGGTGGTGCGCAAGGCACCGGCCAGCAAGCCTGCGGCCCAGTTCAAAAAGCCTGCGCCGCGAGCCGGTTCGGTCGCCGATCAGCAGGCCCGGGTACGCGGCTTCGCGCTCGACCTGAGCAATGGCGGCCCGGATGGCGAGGATGCCGAATTCGGACGCGCGGCATGAGCGCGGTCGGCGGGGACATCCAGGTCGTCGTCTTCGGTCTCGGGGAGGAGGAATTCGCCCTCCCCGTGACCACGGTCCGCGAAATCCTGGATCATCGCAATGCCTATCGGGTGCCGCACGCACCCGACTGGTTCCTGGGGCTGACCGATGTGCGCGGCGCGTCGGTGCCCATGGTCGACCTAAGGGTCCGACTGGGGTTGGCGCCCGCCGATGTGACGCTGACGACGCGAATCCTGGTCGTCGACATGCCTGGTAGCGACGGTGCGCCGATCGCTCTGGGCCTGGTGGTCGACCGGGTGCTCGACGTCAGCACCTTCGCGGCCGACGCCATCGAGGGTTCGCCCGAACTGGGCGGCCGGTGGCGGTCGCAGCAGATCGAGGCGATCCTGCGCCGCGGCGCTGGTTTCGTCGCGCTGCTCGATCCGGTGCGGCTCTTCGGGGCCGAGGGTCTCGACGCCGCCCTTGGTGGCCTGGGCCTCGCCGCCTGATTCTTCCTCACGCCGATCGGCGGCACCGCCGCCGCCGGTCGTTCCATCTCGATTTACGCAGGAGCCGCCCCTTTGAGCACCATGGCCCGCACGGCGGCTTCGACCGATGCGCTTCAGACCCGCGATTTCGATCGCATTTCCGCCTATGTCTACAAGGAGTGCGGCATCAAGCTGCCTCCGGCCAAGATCACGATGATCGAGGGGCGCCTGCGCCGTCGCGTCCGGGCGACCGGCCTGTCCAGCCTCAGCGCCTATTGCAGCTGGCTGTTCGAGGGCCATCATCTGGAGGATGAACGCGAGCATCTGCTGAACGCGGTCACCACCAACAAGACCGACTTCTTCCGCGAGCCCAAGCATTTCGATTATCTGATGGGCACCGTCATGCCGCAGCTGCGCGACGAGGGGCGGCGGCGCCTGCGGGTGTGGAGCGCGGCCTGTTCGACCGGCGCGGAGCCCTATACGCTGGCCATGCTGCTCGACGCCTTTGCGCATGACAAGGGCGGCCCGGATTTCGGCATCCTGGCGACCGACCTGGACAGCGAGGTGCTGCGCACCGCCCGGCGCGGCATCTATCCTACCTCGATGCTGGACCCGGTGCCGACATCGCTGCGCAACCGCTATGCGATGAAGGCGAGCGACCCGAAGCGCAGCGAGATGCGCATCGTGCCCGCGCTGCGCTCGGCCATCGGCTTCGCCCAGATGAACCTGATGGACGAGCGTTACCTGGTCGGCGATCCGATGGACATCATCTTCTGTCGCAACGTGCTGATCTATTTCGACAAGCAGACCCAGGAAAAGGTGGTCCGCCGCCTGACCGACTGCCTGCGCCCCGGCGGCCTGCTGTTCCTCGGCCATTCGGAATCGATCACCGGTTTCGACCTTCCTGTCACGACGGTGGCGAACACCGTCTTCCAGCGGAACTGACGCCCATGAAGAAAATCCGTGTGCTGGTGATCGACGACAGTGCCAGCGTCCGTCAGGCGATGACCGCGATCCTGTCCGCCGATCCGCAGATCGAGGTGACCGCCGCCGCCGATCCCTTCGCCGCCGCGCGCCACATCCAGGAGGCGGTGCCCGACGTCATCACCCTGGATGTCGAGATGCCGCGCATGGACGGCATCACCTTCCTGCGCAAACTGATGTCGCAACACCCGGTTCCGGTCGTCATGTGCTCCTCGCTGGTCGAAGAGGGATCGGAAACGCTGCTCCAGGCGCTGGAGGCGGGGGCGGTCGACGTTATCCTGAAGCCGCGTGTCGGCGTCGCCGATCACCTGCTGGAAGCGCATTCCATGATCCGCGAGACGGTGAAGGGCGCCGCCCATGCCCGCGTCGGCGCGCGTCGCCCCGCCCCGCGCGCCTCCGCCCCCGCCAAGAAACTGACCGCCGACGCCGTTCTGCCGCCGCCGACCGGCCGCGCGATGAGCCGGACGACCGAGATGGTGGTGTGCATCGGCGCGTCGACCGGCGGGACCGAGGCGCTGCGCGAGGTGCTGGAGGCGCTGCCCGCCAATTCGCCGGGCATCGTCATCGTCCAGCATATGCCCGAGAGCTTCACCCGCGCCTTCGCCAAGCGGCTCGACGGGCTGTGCCAGGTCGACGTCAAGGAGGCCGAGGACGGCGATACGGTGATGCGCGGCCGCGTGCTGATCGCGCCCGGCGGCCTGCGCCACACCATGCTGGAGCGCCAGGGCGCGCGCTATGTCGTGTCGGTGCGCGAGGGGCCGCTGGTCTCGCGCCATCGCCCCTCGGTCGACGTGCTGTTCCGCTCGGCGGCGCGCAATGCGGGCGCCAATGCGGTCGGCATCATCCTGACCGGCATGGGCGACGACGGCGCGCGTGGCCTTCTGGAAATGAAGCAGGCGGGTGCGCGCACCTTCGCGCAGGACGAGGCGACCTCGGTCGTGTTCGGCATGCCCAAGGAGGCGATCGCGCGCGGCGCCCACGACAAGATCATCCCGCTGGGCAGCGTCGCGCGCGAACTGCTCCACGCCACGGCCCGCTAAGGAAGGACATCATCATGTACATGGCACGGATCGACACCGATACCGCCACCCCGCTGACCGGCGGGACGATCTCCTTCGCGGCGCTGGCGGAACAGTTGCAGGGCCGGATGGGTGGTCTGGAAGACACGTTTCGCGAAACCGGCGAGACGCTGGCCAACGCGATCGGCACCATCGACGGCATGGCCGAGGGGCTGAGCGCGATCCGCCAGTCGTTGTCGCCCGATACGGCGGGCGTGGCGGTCGGCAAGCTGCGTGACGTCGCCTATCGCCTGATCAGCCTGCCGATGATCCAGAAGCGCCGGGCGATCGAGGTGGAGACGCTGACCGGCCGCACCCGCGAGCTGCGCGGCCTGCTGAACGAGGTCGGCACGATCCTGAAGCTGCTCGGCATCTATGGCATGAACATCAAGATCGCCTCGTCGGGCGAGGCGGCCTTCTTCAACTTCGTCGTCGGCATGGACGAAAAGCTGACCAGCGGCCGCCAGGAGCTGCGCCAGATCGAGCGTCAGCTCGACCAGTTCGGCCGGGTGGTCGGCGATGTGCAGCAGGCCGACCGCCTGCTCGCGAACGAATGCGCACGCACCGGATCGTCGATCCCGACCGAGCTGACCGCAAACGCCAACGCGCTGCAGGATCATGTCGAGGCGGTGATGCGCATGACCAACGAGGTCGGCGGCATCGTTCGCACCGTGCAGGGCGAGGTCGCGCGGGTTCTGGGCGCGATCCAGATCGGCGACAGCGTGCGCCAGCGTGCCGAACACGCCATCGCCATGCTGGAGCGCATCGTGGCCGAAGAGGCTAAGGGCACGCCCGTGCCGCTGGGCGCGACCGCGCATATGGCGCGCCTGATCGCGGCGCAGCTGAACGCGATGGCGGACGAATTCGGCCGCGAGCTGGTGTCGATCGTCGAATCGATCGAGCGGCTGGGGCCCTTGGCCGACCATTTGCGCGAATTGCTCGGGTCGCAGGGCGGCGATGACGGCCAGCTGCTGTTCAAGCTGGAACATGGCATCGCCACGCTGGGCAGTGTGACCGATCAGCTGTGCGACGCCGACGGCCATCTGGCCGAGCTGACCGGCTTTGTCGGCCGGACGCTGGCCGACCTGACCGACGGGCTGGGCCGCATCCGCAACATCGCGGTCAATGTCCAGGACATCTCGACCAACACCCAGCTGCTCTGTCGCCGCCACGGGACGCTGGGCCGCGCGGTGGCGGTGATCGCCAAGGAGGTCGCGCCCTGCGCCAGCCGCCTCGACCAGCTGAGCATGGCGGTCGGACGGCTGATCACCGTGCTGGGCGCGATCGACCTGGTGCAGGACGGCCACAAGGTCGGCGATACCGATACGCGTGGCGCGCTGGGCGAGGCGCTGTCCGTCGTGCGTCGCGCCTGCGAAATGTCGGCGGACGCGATGGCCAAGGGCGGCGGCGATGCCCGACGTGTCCTGTCCTCGCTGGAGGCCAGTGCGGCCGATCTGGCGGAGCAGCGCGGTTTTACTGATACGCTGACCGAAGTAGCGTTGACACTGACCCGCTATGCCGATCAGGTTTCGCCGGAAACGCCCGATGGTGCGGATCTGAGCGAGGCAGACTGCGCCGCGTTGCACGAACTGCTGCCCTGGGCGGGCGGGCTCTACACCATGGCGGCGGAGCGGATGATCCATGCCGCCTTCCTGCTGCCCGACATGATCGCCGCCGCGCCGCCACCCATCGCGGTGTCGTTCGACGATGACGATGACGGGTTGTTCTGATCGGATCGTCTGTTTGAAAATCGGTGTCGCCTGAGAATGCGGTCTTCCAGGCGGCACCGCAAAGCCATGTTACACGAAGTTCACTTTGGCCAAGTGAAGCCAATCGGCCGACGGATCGTTTCGCTCGTGCAGCATGGATGGGGCCCCGTGCCCGATCCCAGCAAGGGATGACGAGACATGGCCGAGACGATCGCCGATCTTTTGAACCGCACTCTGGTCGAGGCGGGGGTGGAGCGGATCTGGGGCGTGACGGGCGACAGCCTGAACGCCTTTAACGACAGCCTGCGGAAATCGGGCCAGATCGACTGGATGCACGTCCGCAACGAAGAGGCGGGTGCCTTCGCCGCCGGGGCCGAGGCGGCGGCGACCGGCGCGCTGGCGGTCTGCGCGGGCAGCTGTGGGCCGGGCAATCTCCATCTTATCAACGGGCTGTTTGATTGCCACCGCAACCATGTCCCCGTCCTCGCCATCGCCGCGCACATCCCGTCGAGCGAGATCGGCCTGGGCTATTTCCAGGAAACCCATCCGACCGAGCTGTTCCGCGAGTGCAGCCATTTCTGCGAGATGGTTCAGGACCCCGGCCAGATGCCCGAGCTGCTCCACCGTGCGATCCGCACCGCGATCGGGCAGCGCGGCGTCGCGGTGCTGGTCATCCCCGGCGACATCGCTCTGAAACCCGCGCCCGAGACGCGCGCCGTCGCCTTCCCGCCGCTGGCCGCCCCGCGCCTGGTGCCCGAGCAGGCCGAACTGGCGAAGATCGCGGAGCTGCTTAACGGATCGAAGGCGGTGACCCTGCTCTGCGGCGCGGGCACCGCGGGCGCGCATGACGAGGTGGTGGCGTTGGCCGAGGCGCTGAAGGCCCCCATCGTCCATGCGTACCGGGGCAAGGAATATATAGAATATGACAATCCCTATGATGTCGGGATGACCGGCCTGATCGGCTTTTCGTCGGGCTATTATGCCATGATGGAATGTGACACGCTGCTGATGCTCGGCACCGATTTCCCGTATCGCAACTTCTATCCCGACAAGGCGAAGGTGGTGCAGGTCGACCGCAACCCCAGCGCGCTGGGCCGCCGCGTGCCGCTCGACCTGGGCGTGGTCGGCGATGTCGCCGAAGTGGCGCGCGGGCTGCTTCCGTTGATCCAGGGCGAGCGCGATGGCCGCTTCCTCGACAAGGCGCGCGACCATTACCGTGATGCGCGCAAGGGCCTGGACGACCTGGCCACTCCGCGCGACGGCGACAAGCCGCTGCACCCGCAATATGTCGCGCGGACGATCGACCGGCTGGCCGATGAAGACACCGTCTTCACCGCCGATGTCGGAACGCCCGCCGTCTGGGCCGCGCGCTACCTGACGATGAACGGGAAGCGGCGGCTGATCGGGTCGTTCAACCATGGCTCGATGGCCAATGCCATGCCGCAGGCGCTGGGCGTGCAGGGGGGCTTTCCGGGGCGGCAGGTGGTGTCGATGTCCGGCGATGGCGGCCTGGCCATGCTGATGGGTGATATGCTGACCGCGGTGCAGATGAAGCTGCCGATCAAGATCGTCGTCTTCAACAATTCGACTTTGGGCTTCGTTGCGCTGGAGCAGAAGGCGGCGGGGTATGTCGATGCCAATGTGGCCCTGCAAAATCCCGATTTCGGCGCGATCGCCCGCGAGATGGGCTATTTCGGGGTGCGCGTCACCCGCTCCGACGCGCTGGAGGGGGCCCTGCGCGAGGCGTTCGCGCATGACGGCCCCGCACTCGTCGATGTCGTGACCGAGACCCAGGAACTCATCATGCCGCCCAAGATCAAGGCCGAGCAGGTGAAGGGTTTCAGCCTCTATGCCGCGCGTGCGGTGCTGAGCGGGCGCGGCGACGAGGTGCTGGAACTGGCGCGGGCCAACCTGTTCCGGTGACGCCCCCGCCGATCCTGCGGTCCTGGGTCACGTCCCATGTCTCGGGACAGGAGGCGATCCGTTGGGTCGCCTTCGTCGCTCGGTGCACGCTGGCGGCGGTGGTGTCGTTGATGATCGCCGACCGCATGGGACTCGACCATCCGGTCTGGGCGAGCGTGTCCGCGCTGGTCGTGTCGCAGGACAAGCTGGGCGATACGCATCGCTCGCTGATCTGGCGGATCGCCGCCACCCTGATCGGTGTCGCGGTGGCCCTGCTGGTCGCACTGACCATGCCCCATGCCGGGCCGGTGGCGATGCTGGCGGTGGCGGTCGGGATCACCGCCAGCATCGCGCGGCTGCGCGCCGATCTGCGCGTGGGCATGTGGACCTCGGTCATCGTGCTGTTGACCGTGCCGCCGGGCGGGTCGATCCTGACTGCGGCACTGGCCCGCGCGCAGGAGGTGCTGCTGGGCGTCGCGATCGGCGCGATCCTGCACTGGACCGCCGAGCGGTTGCTCTTTCGCCCGGTACAACGCGCTGAATAACTGTCCGACAAATAAAAGATGATTTTGGGCAATTCGAAAAGCGTTGCCATGCTGTGAGTCCTGTCGCTAGGCTCGGCAAAAATCAGAATAGTCGGAGAAGATCAGTGCCCTCATGCTGCCCAGCGCCGTCGCGGCGCGATGTCCTGACTACCGCCAGCATGGGGGCGAGCATTGGCGCACTGGCGACCGGTTGGGGCACCGTGATGCCCGCATCCGCCTGGGCACAGGCCAAGCCGATGGTGGCGCTGGCGTCCGCGCCCGTCGTCCAGCCTTTCGACATGGCGGACGTCACGCTAGCGGACAGCCCGTTCCTGCATGCGCAGAAGATGACCGAGGCGTATCTGATGCGGCTGCAACCCGACCGGTTGCTCGCCAATTTCCGCACCAATGCCGGGTTGAAGCCGAAGGCGCCCGTCTATGGCGGCTGGGAGTCGGAGGCGCAGTGGGCCGACATCAACTGCCACGGGCATACGCTGGGCCATTATCTCTCAGCCTGCGCGCTGGCGTATCAGGCGACCCGGGACAAGCGCTATCGCCAGCGGATCGACTATATCGCGGGAGAACTGGCGGCGTGCCAGCAGGCATCGGGCACCGGCCTGGTCTGCGCCTTCCCCAAGGGCGCGGCGCTGGTCGCCGCCCATTTGCGGGGCGAGCCGATCACCGGCGTGCCCTGGTACACGCTGCACAAGGTCTATACCGGGTTGCGGGATGCCGTGCTGCTGGCGGGCAGCGAGCCGTCGCGCGCGGTGCTGATCCGTTTGGCCGATTGGGGCGTGGTCGCGACCAGGCCGCTGTCGGATGCGCAGTTCGAGACGATGCTGCAAACCGAATATGGCGGCATGAACGAGGTCTATGCCGACCTTTATGTCATGACCGGCAACCAGGATTATCGCCGTCTGGCCGAACGCTTTTCGCAAAAGGCGGTGATGAAGCCGCTGACGCAGGGGCGCGACTATCTTGACGGGATGCACGCCAATACGCAGATCCCGAAGATCATCGGTTTCCAGCGCGTATATGAGACGAATGGCGACGCCGCCTATCACAACGCCGCCGCCTTTTTCTGGCGGACGGTCGCGCATACCCGTGCCTTCGCCACCGGCGGCCACGGTGATGGCGAGCATTTCTTCGCCATGGCCGATTTCGATAAGCATGTCTTCTCGGCCAAGGGGTCTGAGACCTGCTGCCAGCATAATATGCTGAAGCTCACCCGCGCGCTGTTCCTGCACGATCCGCAGGCGGAATATGCCGATTATTACGAGCGCACGCTCTATAATGGCATCCTCGCCTCGCAGGACCCGGATTCGGGGATGGCGACCTATTTCCAAGGTGCGCGGCCCGGTTACATGAAGCTGTATCACACGCCTGAGGACAGCTTCTGGTGCTGCACCGGCACGGGCATGGAAAATCATGTGAAGTACCGCGACTCGATCTACTTCCATGACGACCGCGCGCTGTACGTGAACCTGTTTATCCCCTCCTCGGTCACCTGGGCCGACAAGGGCGCGGTGCTGACCCAGACGACGAATTTCCCGGAGGCGGCAAACACCCGGTTCCAGTGGAAACTGCGCCAGCCGACCGAGCTGATGCTGAAGCTGCGCCATCCGCAATGGAGCCGTACCGCGACCCTGCTGGTCAACGGCGCCGAGGTGCAGAGTTCGGCCAAGCCCGGAAGCTATGTCGACGTGACCCGGACCTGGAAGAGCGGCGATACGGTCGAATGGCGTCTGGTCATGGAACCCGGCGTCCAGAGCGCCCCCGCCGCGCCGCAGATCGTCGCCTTCACCTATGGTCCGCTGGTCCTGGCCGGTGCACTGGGCCGCGAAGGGCTGGCCCCGGGGGCGGACATCATCGTCAGCGAACGCAAATATGGCGAGTATAACGACACGCCTTTCCAGGCCCCGACGCTGGCGGGCGAACCAGACGCCCTGACCAAGACGATCGCCGCGACGGGCAAGCCACTGGAATTCACTATCCCAGCCGCAGACGGCCAGCCGGTGCGGTTGGTCCCGTACCACCGCATCGCGCATGAGCGGTACGCGACATATTGGAAGCTGGCCTAAACCCCAATTTGACCACCCCGGCGAAGGCCGGGCTCCGGTTGCCCTTTCACCGCAGTTGATCCCGGAAGATTTGTTTGCGCGGAGGCGCGGAGGACGCAGAGAGATAGTCCGATTGTCGGCGGCACGCCTTCATCACGATGTGAGAGAGGCATGGAGTGGCCCCAGGCGAGACGCCTCCGCGTTCTCCGCGCCTCCGCGCGAATAAAATCGCTCAACGCATCGGTGCTCCACCGGCCGCACAGCATCTGGACCCCGGCCTTCGCCGGGGTGGCGCTATGGAATGATGTGCGGAATGGTGGGCGATGACGGGCTCGAACCGCCGACATTCTCGGTGTAAACGAGACGCTCTACCAACTGAGCTAATCGCCCCCTCTCGGGAAGCCCCGCCTAATGCCGATGCGCTTGGCGTCTGGCAAGCCGCTTTTATGCGTCCAACCCATCTGGTTCGTTTGTTGGATACAAACTCGACTGGCATCGGTACATAACGGGAACATCGAGAGCGGGCACGATCGGGGGAGCGGTCGGGTGCGACCTCGATGCTTCGGGGGAGTGGGGATGGCCGGAACGGGGGAGGGCGCGCGGTGGACGCTGGCGCGGCGACGGCAATTCCTGGCGGCGCTGGCGGTCAGCGCCGATGCGGGGGCGGCGGCACGGGCGGTGGGAGAGACGCTGCGGGCTGCACGGGCCCTGCGAGCGCGCGACCGGGCCTTTGCCGAGGCCTGGGACGACGCGATCGGCGCGGCGCACGCTCTGGTCGAGGAGGGGCTGCTGCGCCGGATGCTGACCCTGTTGGCGGCCGAGGATGGGGTGGAGGGCGGAGAGGCCGGTGCGGGGACCACCGGCCTCTCCATCACCCCGCCGCTCGCACCCACCGAGGTGCAATTCTATCTGAAGCTGCTCGCGCGGCGCGATGCGCTGGCCAAGGCCGGTGACGGGGCGAGCGAGGCGGCGCGGGCCGACGCGGCCGAGACCGATGCGGCGCTGGAACGCGCGCTCGATGGACTGGCGCGGCGGCGGTTGAAGGGGATGGCGTGATGGCGAGCGAGGATGCGGCGACGCGGCTCGCCACGCTGGCGATGCTGGAGCCGGGTGCGCGCGAACAGGCGCTGGCCGCGCTGACCCCGGCACAGAAGCGCGAACTGGTCGAGCGATGGGAATTATGGGCGCACGCGGGACAGGTCGCGCCGCCGGGCGACTGGCGGGTCTGGCTGATCCGCGCCGGGCGCGGCTTCGGCAAGACGCGCGCCGGGGCGGAGTGGGTGAGTGCGCTCGCCCGCGAGCAACCGGGCGCACGGATCGCCTTGATGGGGGCGACGCTGCGCGACGTCGAACGGGTGATGGTGCGCGGCGAAAGCGGGCTGCTGGCGGTGGCGCGTAAGGGCGAGACGCCGAAATGGATCGGCAGCCTGGGTCAGGTGCATTTCCCCTCCGGTGCGATCGGCTTCGCCTATTCGGCCGCCGCGCCCGAGGCGTTGCGCGGGCCGCAGCATCATGCCGCCTGGTGCGACGAACTGGGCAAGTGGAAGGGGGAGGCCGGATGGGACAATCTGATGATGACGCTCCGGCTGGGCGAGACCCCGCGCGTGCTGGTCACGACCACGCCGCGCGCGACGCCCCTGATGCGCAAGGTCATGGCGCTGCCCGATTGTGTCGAGACGATCGGGCGGACCAGCGACAATGCGCATCTGCCCGACAGTTTTCAGGACGCGATGCTGGCGCAATATGGTGACACGCGGCTCGGGCGACAGGAACTGGACGGCGAGATGGTCGACGACCGCGAGGGGGCCTTGTGGACCCGCGCGCTGCTCGACCGGCAGCGGGCCAAGACGGTGCCGTCGCTCGATCGGGTCGTGGTCGGTGTCGATCCGCCCGCGACCAGCAGCGGCGATGCCTGCGGGATCGTGGCGGTCGGGCTGGGGCGCGACGGGCATGGCTATGTGCTGGAGGATGCGAGCGAGGCGGGACTGTCGCCGGAGGGCTGGGCGGCGCGGGTGGCGGGTTGTGCCCGGCGCAACCGGGCCGACCGGGTGGTGGCCGAGCGCAACCAGGGCGGCGACATGGTGGAAAGCGTGCTGCGGCTCGCCGATCCGACCCTGCCGGTGCATCTGGTCTATGCCTCGATCGGGAAAGCCGCGCGGGCGGAGCCGGTGTCGTTTCTCTATGCGCAGGGGCGGGTGTGGCATTCGCGAGGCTTCCCCGCGCTGGAGGACGAGCTGTGCGGATTGGGGGTGGCGGGGGCCTATGACGGGCCGGGCCGGTCGCCCGACCGCGCCGATGCGCTGGTCTGGGCGCTGACCGAGCTGATGCTTTCGGGGCGAGGGGCCCCCGGCATACGGAATTTGTGAGGACGCTTTTTCCTCCCCTGCAAGGGGAGGTGGCAGGCCGCAGGCCTGACGGAGGGGTGTCCCGGTCGGAGAGGTAAGGCCGTCCTCGCGGGCGGCGACACCCCTCCACCATCCTACGGATGGTCCCCCTCCCCTTGCAGGGGAGGAATGTTTTTCGAGGAGTTCGATCATGAGGATGTTCGGTCGCAAGACCGGGCGGGGGGCCGCGCGTCCCTTGCTCGGGCTGGGTTTGGCGCGGTCGGGGGTGCCGTTGACCGGTGCTGCGCCGTCCTATGAGAGCCAGGTGCGCGAGGGATATTTGCGCAATCCGGTAGCGCAGCGTGCGGTGCGCATGGTGGCGGGCGGGCTGGCGGATGCGCCGCTCAGCGCCTCGCATCCCGAACTGGTCGCGCTGGTCGCGGCGCGCAGCGAGGGGCAGGCGCTGCTGGAGACGGTGGCGACGCACATGCTGCTGCACGGCAATGCCTATGTGCAGATCCTGCGCGATGCCGAGGGGGAGGTGGCCGAGCTGTTCGCGCTGCGCCCCGAGCGGGTGACGATGGAGTTGGACGCGAGCGGCTGGCCCGCCGCCTATCTCTACCGCGCGGGCGGTCGCGTGACGACCTTGCCGGTCGATCCGGTGAAGCCGTCGGTGGTGCATCTGAAAAGCTGCCACCCGCTCGACGATCATTACGGTCTGGGCTGTCTGGGCGCGGCGGCGGGGGCGATCGCGATTCACAATGCGGCGGCCGCCTGGAATCGGGCGCTGCTCGACAATGCGGCGCGGCCATCGGGCGCTCTGGTCTATGATCCGGGTGACGGCTCGACGCTGACGCCCGACCAGTTCGAGCGGTTGCGCGCCGAGATGGAGGGCTTTGCGGGTAGCGGCAATGCGGGGCGTCCGCTGCTGCTGGAGGGCGGCCTGAAGTGGCAGGCGATGAGTCTGACCCCCGCCGAACTCGACTTCATCGCGGCCAAGTCGTCGGCGGCGCGTGAGATCGCGCTGGCGTTCGGGGTGCCGCCGATGCTGCTCGGCCTGCCCGGCGACAACACCTATGCCAATTATCGCGAGGCGAACCGTGCCTTGTGGCGACAGGCGATCCTGCCGCTGGCGGGTGGAATCCTGAGCGGCCTGGCGCAGGGACTGGCGGGCTGGTTCGAGGGGGCGAGCCTGTCGGTCGACGTGAACCGCGTCACCGCGCTGGCGGAGGAACGCCAGATGCTGTGGCAGATGGCAGCGGGTGCCGATTTCCTCGATCCGGCGGAGAAGCGCCAGATGGTCGGCCTGTCATGAGCGGCGACGTTCTGGCGCGGCTGCTGGCGCAGGCGGCGGATAGCGGCGCGGACCTCGTCACCCTGCGTGCGGTGGCGGAGGAGGCGGGCGAATTGGGCGCGACACGGGCGCTGACCCGGCTGGGCCTCGCCGATGCCGACGCCGCAGGGGATGTCGCCGAACTGCGCGAGCTGCTGACCGCGTGGCGGGAGGCCAAGTCGTCGGTGTGGAAGAGCGCGGTCGGCTGGCTGACGCGGCTGCTCGGCGCGCTGCTGCTGGCGGGGATCGCGATGCGGCTGGGGATGGAGGACTGGCTGAAATGAGTCTCTCCTTCACCGGCTATGCCGCGATCTGGGACCGGATGGACCGGGCGGGCGACGTCATGCGGCGCGGGGCCTTTGCGGGCGCGGGCGAGGTGCCGTTGCTCTGGCAGCATCGCGGGACACCGATGGGCCGCATCACCGCGCTGGCCGAGGACGAGACCGGCCTGTCGGTTGCAGGGACGGTCGAAGACCCGGCGCTGGCCGCGCTGGTGCGGTCGGGGGCGGTGGCGGGGCTGTCGGTCGGATACCGGCCGCGCGTCGTCCATCAGGGCGGCACCCGCGCCATCCTGTCGGCCGAGCTCATCGAGATCAGCCTGGTGACGGTGCCGATGCAACCGCTCGCCCGCGTGATTCAGACTTCAACCAAGGGGGATTGATATGGACGTGATCGAACGACCCGTGCTGGACGGTGCACGGGCCAAGAGCGGTGCTTTCGACGGCTATGTGCGCAGCGGCGCCACCGTCGAGCTGAAGGCTTTTACCGGGACCACCGGCGACAGCGGCGGTTTCGCCGTGCCGCGCGAGATCGATGCGGCGATCGCCTCGGTCCTGAAGAGCGTCTCGCCGATCCGCGCCATCGCGAACGTGGTGACGGTGGGCTCGGCGGGGTATCGCAAGCTGGTGACGACGGGCGGCACGCCTTCGGGCTGGGCCAGCGAAACGGCGGCGCGGCCGGAAACCGCGACGCCCAGCTTCGTCGAACTCGCGCCGCCGATGGGCGAGCTTTATGCCAATCCTTCGGCCAGCCAGGCGATGCTGGACGATGCCGCGTTCGACGTGGAGGGCTGGCTTGCGGGCGAGATCGCGACCGAGTTCGCGCGAGCCGAGGGGCAGGCCTTCGTCAACGGCTCGGGCGTCAACCGGCCCAAGGGTTTCCTGACCAACGCCATCTCGACCGCCAAGGACGGCGCTCGCCCGTTCGGCACGCTGCAATATCTGGCGAGCGGCGCGAATGGCGGCTTCCCCAATGGCGGCGAGGAGCGGCTGGTCGATCTGGTCCAGAGCCTGCGCGCGCCGTACCGGCAGGGGGCGTGTTTCGTGATGAACGCGGCGACCTCGGCGCGCATCCGCAAGATGAAGACGACCGACGGCCAGTTCCTCTGGGCGCCGGGCCTGGCGGCGGGGCAGCCCGCGACCCTGCTCGGCTATCCGGTGATCGAGGCGGAGGACATGCCCGATATCGCGCAGGACAATTGCGCCATCGCCTTCGGCAATTTCCAGGCGGGTTACCTGATCGCCGAGCGGGCCGAGACCGCGATCCTGCGCGATCCGTACAGCAACAAGCCGTTCGTGACCTTCTACGCCACGCGCCGGGTCGGCGGCTGCGTCAGCGACTCGGAGGCGATCAAGCTGATGAAGTTCTCGGTGAACTGATCCCTCCGAAAAATCGGGGCAGCCGGCAGGGGGCTGCCCCGTAGTTCAGGGAGGATACCGAACCCGGCCGGGGGGCGCAGGGTCGGCATGGCCGATGCCCAGGGGGAGGCGGGCAGCGGCTGAACCACCCTCTGCTCTCCAAGTGTGACGCCCGTGTGTCGAGCCTGTCGCAACTTGTATCGATGAAGGAGTTTACATGATGAGCGGGACGATGGAGCCCCTGCCGCCTTCGACCGTGACGGCGGCGGCGGGCGCGGTGCGCGCGCTGCTGCGGCTGGACGAGGGTAACGAGGCGGCGCTGGTCGAGCGGGTGGCGGGCGTGGCGCTGGGGCTGGCCGAATCCTTCTGTGGGCAGGTGCTAATCCAGCGAGCCGTCGAGGAGCGAGTCGCGGGCGCGGTCGATTGGCAGGCGCTGTCGGCCGTTCCGGTGGTGGCGATCCTGTCGGGGGCTGCGGGCGAGATCGATCGCGACGGGCGCGGCTGGGTACGGACGGGCGAGCCGGTTGCGGTGCGCTATCGCGCGGGGCTGGCCGAAAGCTGGGCGGGATTGCCGGCGGAGATCGCGCATGGCGTGGCGATCATGGGCGCGCACCTGTTCGACAATCGCGATGCCGCCGCCGTGCCGCCCGCCGCTGTCGCGGCCTTGTGGCGGCCGTGGCGGCGGATGCGACTCGACCGCCCGAGGCGCGCATGACCGCGCGCGAGGTGTTGCGCAGCGGCCTGCTGGCGGCGCTGCGCACGGTGTTGCAGCCGCTGGCGGTGACGCTGTTCGATGCCGTGCCGGTGCGGGCGGGCGTGCCCCAGGCGGTGCTGGGCGAGCCGAGCGAGGGCGATTGGGGGGCGGCGGGGATCGAGGGGCGCGAACTGCGCGTGGCCCTGACGCTGACCGATGAGGGCGAACGACCGCTTCGCCTGCGCACCGCGATGCAGGCGGTCGAGGCGATCGCGCTGCCGGACATGTTGGCGGACGGATGGCGGGTCGCGGGGCTCAGCGTGACGGCGACCCGCATGGCGAAGAGCGGCGCGCGCTGGACGGCAAGCGTCGAGTGGCGCGCCCGGCTGTGGCGCGTGGGACAATAGGGGGACAGGACATGGCAATCGAAAAGGGCAGCGCCTTTCTGTTGAAGATCGGCGACGGGGCGGAGCCGCCCGCCTTCGCGACGATGGCGGGGCTGCGCACGACGCAGCTGTCGATCAATGGCGAGACGGTGGTGGTGACGTCGAAGGACTCGGGCGGCTGGCGCGAGCTGCTGTCGGGGGCGGGCGTGCGGCATGTCAGCGTGGGCGGAGCGGGCGTCTTTACCGGATCGGCGGCGGAGGCGCGGATGCGCGGCCACGCGCTGGCGGGCACGATCGAGACCTATCGATTGAGCTTCGAGAGCGGCGAATCGATGACCGGGCGGTTCTTGGTCACGCGGCTCGACTATTCGGGCGATTTTGGTGGCGAGCGGACCTACACGCTGGCGCTGGAAAGCTCCGGCGCGGTGGTGGCGGCATGAGCGCGAATCCGATGCGCGGCGAGACGAGCGTCCGGGTCGGCGGCGCGGAGCTGGTCGTGCGGCCGAGCTTCCAGGCGCTGGTTGCCGCGGAGGGCGAGCTGGGCCCGTTGTTCGAACTGGTCGAGCGCGCGGGCGAGGGCAAACTCTCGCTGGGTGAGGCGGCGGCGCTGATCTGGCATTGCCTGCGCGAGGTGCCCGAGGGGTTGAGCCGCGAGCAGCTGGGAGAGGCGCTGGTCGAACTCGGGCTGGCGGCGCTCGCGCCCGTGCTGCGGCAATTGCTGCGCCAGATACTGGGCGGCCGATGAGCTTTGCCGAGGAGGCGGGGCGGCTGGCGGGAATGGCGGGCGCGGTGCTGGGCTGGTCGCCCGACCGCTTCTGGCGTGCCACCCCCGCCGAACTTCACGGCGTGGTGACGGCGATGGCGGGGCAGGTGGACGAGGCACCGCCGACGTCCGCCACGCTGGCCCGTTTGCGGGAGATGTATCCGGATGGATGAGCAGGACATCACGCCTCGTATCGATATGCGGGGCTTCACCGCCGATATGGCGGCGATGCGGGCCGAGCTGTCGCATGGCCTCGGCGACGCGGCGGAACTGGGCGCGCGCACGGTCGAGGGCGCGCTGCTGCGCGCCGCGCGGACGGGCAAGTTCGGCTTCGAGGAGTTGAAGGCCACCGCGCTGTCGGTCCTCGACCAGATCGCCCGGGCGGCGCTGCGGCAGGGCATGGGAGCGATCGGCAATGGCGGCCTGGCGGGGCTGCTGGGCGGGCTGGTCTCCGGCCTGCCCGGCCGGGCGACGGGCGGGCCGGTATCGCCCGACCGACCCTATCTGGTCGGCGAGCGCGGGCCGGAGGTCTTTGTGCCGACCAGCAGCGGGCGGGTGGAGACGCTGGCGGCCGCGGGCGGCGCACGGGACGTCCGCGTGGCGATCACGATCAACGCCGGGGCAGGCGAGGCGGGCGGCGTGCTGCAACGCTCCAGCCGTCAGGTGGCGCGTGCGGTGCGGGCGGCGCTGGTGGAGGACTGAGACCCCGTTCCTCCCCTGCGAGGGGAGGTGGCAGGCCGCAGGCCTGACGGAGGGGTGTCCCGGCTGGAGAAGCGGGTGACATTCGCGATCGGGGACACCCCTCCACCATGCTTCGCATGGTCCCCCTCCCCTTGCAGCGGAGGAAAGTAAGGAGAAATTCCATGCCATGGTGTCTGCACGACCAGCGTCGTGACCAGCGCAGCGACACACTGACGCGTTTCGATCCGCGCTACTGGACGGTCGATTTCCCGCGCCCGATGATGGCGGCGGCGGTGGCGAGCGCGCCGGATGGCCTGCGCGTCGATACCGTCTTTTACCGCGCCGACGATCTGGCGGGACTGATCTGGGAATCGGCGGACCGGCATGACCATCCGCTGCTGTGCTACGCCACGGTGCGCGATTATCGTGATTGCCGGTTGCGGTTCCGGTGGCGCTCGGGCGGGATCAAGCCGCTCGACGCGCGGCATGGGCCGACGCTGACCATCGAGGGGCGGGACGAGACCGGCAAGGCCCGCGCCTGGTATGTCCGGCTGTGGAACTACGCGACCGGCACCTCCGAGGATGCCGAGGTCGTGCTCGATTTCGCGGCACTGGCGGGCGGCTTCCGGTTTCCCGAGAATCGTGACCCCGTGTGGGCGGGCGATGTCGATCGTATGTTCGTCTCGCTGGTCGCGCCCGATTACGATGCGGGCGCGCGCTTTCTCGACCAGCCGCAGGAGGGCTGGGTCGAAATGACCGGGATCGCCTGTGACGGGCCGGGGGCGGTGATCGATATCGGCGCGGCGGTGCTGCCCGAACAGGGTTTCGGCATCGCGAGCGGCTATGACGACAGCTATCACCTGACGCCGCAGCGTTTGCTGCGCAACATGCTGCACCTCGGCTATCGCGGCGATATCGTCCATTATGTCGGGATGAGCCATTATTTTCGGCTCGAGCGTAGTGGCGATGGGCTGTACGCCAGCCTGACCGGCGGGGCGCTGAACGTCGCGAGCGCGGCATGGCATCGCGGCTTTGCGCGGGAAGCCAGGGCGCTGGGCTATGGCCTGATCTGGTCGCTGTCCTATGAGCTGTTCGACGCGCATTGCTGGGGCGACTGGAAGCAGCGTGCCGCCGACGGCGCGCCCGCGCTGACCGGGTGGGCGCCGCCCTCGACCCTGCTCAGCCCGGCGCATTCCGGGGCGATGGCCTATCTGCAGGCGGTGGCGCGGGCCTTTTTGGCGATGGGCACGGTGGCGGGCCTGGCGCCGAAGTTCCAGGTCGGCGAGCCCTGGTGGTGGGTGCGGCCTTCGGACGGTGCGCCGTGCTTGTACGATGCGGCGGCGGTGGCGGCCTTCGCGCCCGTGCCGATGGCGAGCATGAGCGGTGCGAAGAGCCAGGCTCAGCGCGACACGCTCGACCGGGCGGGGGCGTGCCTGGCGGCGTCGACGGCGGCGCTCTGTGCGGCGGCGAAGGCGGCGGCACCCGGCTGCATCACGCATCTGCTCACCTATCTGCCGACCGTGCTCGACCGCCAGGCGCCGGAGGCCCAGCGCGCCAACATGCCGGTCGGCTGGGCCAGCCCGGCCTTCGATGTGTTGCAGCTAGAGGATTATGACTGGGTGACGGCGGGCGACACCGCCGCGACCCGCCAGGGCGTGGCGCTGGCCGAGGCGCGGCTCGGCTATCCGCCGGCGCGCCAGCATTATTTGTCGGGCTTCGTGCTGCGCGCCGACCAGCGACAGCAATGGGGATGGATCGCCGACGCGGCACAGGTCGCGCGCGAGCGGGGTGTGGCCGCGACCTATTTGTGGGCGATCCCGCAGGTGATGCGCGACGGCTTCGTCTGTTGGGAAGGGGACGGTGATATGCAGGCTTTCGACGATGTGCTCTTCCCGCTGGCGCTGGGACGCGAAGCGGAGGTGACGCCGGGTTTCTCCACCGCGATCCTGACCAGTGCGGGCGGGCGAGAGGCGCGCAATGCCGCCTGGGCCGAGGCGCGGACGACCTATGATGTCGGTCCCGGCATCCGCTCGGCGGAGGATATCGCGGCGCTGCTGGGCTTCTTCCGCGCGCGGATGGGCCCGGCGCGCGGGTTCCGGCTGCGCGATCCGTTCGATAGCGTGGGGACAGACGAAGCGCTGGGCATGGGCGACGGCACCACGCGCCGGTTCGCGCTGATCCGCCATTATGGCGACCAGACGCGGCGGATCACCCGCCCCGTCGCCGGCAGCGTGTCGGTGAAGGTCGCGGGCCAAGGCGTCGCCGGGTTCGGGATGGAGCCGGGCGGCTGGCTGCTGCTCGACACCGCGCCCGCCGCCGGAGCGGTCGTCTCCGCCAGCTTCACCTTCGACGTGCCCGTCCGTTTCGCCGAGGACCGGCTGAGCGCCACGCTGGCGGGGTTTCAGGCGGGGGCGGCCCCCTCGGTCCCCCTGGTCGAGGTCCGCGAGGCATGATCGCGGATACGCTGACAAGCTGGGTGCTGTGCTGGCGGATCGAGCGGCGCGACGGGGTGACGATCGGGTTGACGGGCCACGATCATGATCTGTGGCTCGATGGCCTGCGCTACCGCGCCGCGCCCGGCCTGACGCCGAGTGCGATCCTGCGCGGCGACGGGCTCGACCCCGATCTGATGGAAGCATCGGGCGCGCTGACCAGCGCGGCGATCGGCGAGCGCGATCTGGTCAGCGGCCGCTGGGACGGGGCGGCCGTCGCGGCGATCGCGGTCGACTGGAGCGCCGAGAATACGCCCGTGCCGCTGGGCCAGGGCGCAATCGGCGCGGTGCAGCTGGGCGAGGGGGGCTTCACCGCCGAATTGGGCGGGGTGGCTGCGCTGCTCGACCGACCGGTGGCGGAGGAGACCTCGCCCGATTGCCGCGCGTCGCTGGGCGACCGGCGGTGCCGGGTGGCGATGGCGGGGCGGCGGCGTTTCGTGCGGGTGGCCGCCTGGGATGGCGAGGCGATGCTGACCCTCGACACGGCCGAGCCGGTCGCCAATGCGTACGGCCAGGGGCGGCTGATCTGGTTCGGTGGCGCCAATGCGGGGCTGGAGGCGAGGGTGGCGCGGTCGGAGGGGAACCGCTTGTGGCTGTCCGCCACGCCGGCCTTCGCGGTCGAGGGGCGGCCGCTGGTCGAGCTGGTCGAGGGTTGCGACAAGCGTCTGGAAACCTGCCTGTCGCGCTTCGCCAACACCGTCAATTTTCGCGGCGAGCCGTTCCTGCCCGGCATCGACCTGCTCACCCGCTATCCCGGCGCATGAACCGGGTCGAGGCGGCGGCGCGGGCGCTGCTGGACACGCGATTCCGGCTGCATGGCCGGGACGCGGCGCACGGGCTCGATTGTGTGGGTCTGGTCGCCGCGGCGACCGGGCGGCAGGCACCGACCGGCTATGGCTGGCGCAGTGGTGATGCGGCATGGGTGACGGCGTTGCTCGACGCGCAATTCGTGCGGGGAGCGGACACGCCCGGCGCGGTGCTGCTGATGCGGGCGGGGCCGGGGCAGCTGCATCTGGCGATCCGGGTAAGCGACGGAATCATCCATGCCGATGCAGGGCTTCGCCGCGTCGCGTGGCGGCCGGGCGTGCCACCCTGGCCGGTGCTCGGATATTGGAAGGGGGAGGGGTAATGGCGACCTTGGTCTTGGGCACGGTGGGCCGTGCGCTGCTGGGGCCGGTGGGCGGCGCGATCGGCGCGTTGATCGGCAACCGGGTGGATCATGCGGTGCTGGGCTCGCCGCGTCGACAAGGCCCACGCCTGGCCGAACTGTCGGTGCAGACATCGACCTATGGCACGCAGATGCCCGCCATCTTCGGCACGATGCGGGTCGCCGGGCCGGTCATCTGGGCGACCGACCTGATCGAGGCACGGGGCACGAGCGGCGGTGGCAAGGGGCGGCCGGGCACCGAAAGCTACAGCTATTCGGCGAATTTCGCGGTGGCCCTGTCGGGGCGCATGATCCGGCGGGTGGGCCGTATCTGGGCCGATGGCCGGTTGCTGCGGGGGGCGGCGGGCGACTTCAAGGTCGCAACCGGCTTTCGCCTTTACACCGGCAGCGAGGACCAGCCCGTCGATCCGCTGATCGCCTCGGTCGAGGGGGCGCGCGCCTCGGCCTTTCGGGGCCTCGCCTATGCGGTGTTCGAGGGGCTGGCGCTGGCCGAGTTCGGCAACCGCATTCCCCAACTGACCTTCGAGGTGGAGGCGGATGCCGCGCCGGTGACCTGCGGCATGATCGCGGGGGCTCTGTCGGCGCTGGTGAAGCCGGGGGATACGGGGCTGTCCGTGGCGGGTTTCGCCGCGAGCGGTGGCAGCGTGCGCGCGGTGCTAGCGATGCTGGCCGATATGAGCGGCGGACAATGGGTGGCGGATGGCGCGGGTGTCCGGCTGGTGGCGGGAGAGGGGCTGCCGTCGCGGACGATCCGCGACGACGCCATGGGCGCGCGGGGGCCGGGACAGCGCGGTCGGCGCAGCATCGCGGCCGAGGCGGCGGTGCCCGCCAGCGTGACGGTGGCGCATTACGACCCGGCGCGCGATTACCAGATCGGGATGCAGCGCGCGCGGCGCTCCGGCGGGGTACGCGACGAGCGGCTGGACCTCGCCGCCGCCCTGGACGCCGGGACCGCGCGTACCCTGGCAGAGACCCGGCTCGCCCGCCGCGCGACCGAGCGGGTTCGCCGTACGGTGACGCTGGGGCCGGAGGCGCTGACCATCACTCCGGGCACGATCCTGGGCATCGAGGGCGAGGCCGGGCGCTGGCGCGTGGTCGAGGCGACGTGGGAAGCGATGGCGGTGCGGCTGGCCTGTGTGCCGGTGGGGCAGGCGGGGGCGATGCTGCCTGCCTCGCCCGGCCGGATCGCACCCGCGCCGGACCGGGCGATCGGCGTGACCCGACTGATCGCGTTCGAGGCGCCGCCGCTGACCGACGATCCGCTATCCAGCCCGCGCCTGTCGGTCGTGGCGGCGGGCGGCCCCGGCTGGCGACAGGCAAACCTGGCCTATAGCCTGGACGACGGGGCCAGCTGGATCGCGCTCGGCGCCACCGCGCTGCCCGGTGTGATCGGCGAAGTGGTCGCGGTGACCCCCGGTGGGGCCGCATGGCTGATCGACCGGCGGGGGGCCTTTGTCGTGCGGGTGGCCGAGGATCTGGCCGATGCCGATCCGGCGGCGATCGAGGCGGGGGCCAATCTGGCCTGGATCGATGGCGAGCTGATCCAGTTCGCCCGGGCCGAGCCGCTGAGTGACGGCCATTGGCGGCTGAGCGATTTGCGGCGTGGTTCGCGCGGGACCGAGGCGCGGATCGGGCAGGCGGGGCCGGGCGCGCGCTTCGTCCTGCTGGAGCCCGGATCGGTCCGCACGATCGATGTGCCGGTCACGATGCTCGGCGGCCGGGTGCACGTTCTGGCGCATGGCGTCGGCGACACCAGTGCCGGCGTTCAGACCATGGCCGAGGTTACCGGCGCCTCGATCCTGCCCCCCGCCGCGGTCGGCTGGCGGTGCACACGGGGAGCGGACGGGCAGGTCACCATCGGCTGGACGCGGCGGAGCCGGATCGGCTGGCGCTGGCTCGACCGGGTGGACGCGCCGCTGGGTGAGGAGGCGGAGCGCTATCGCATCGCCATCGGCGACCGGGTCGAGGAAGTGGCCGCGCCCGGCTGGCGCGGCGCGGTGGCCGACGGCACGCGCGTGACAATCTGGCAACTGGGCACCTGGGGCGCATCGCTGCCGCTGGTCGGTTTCGTGGGGGAGGGATGACATGGTGACGGAGACACCGCGCTGGATGCTGCCGCTGCTGGAAGCGGGGCAGGCGCAAAAGGAAATCACGCATAACGAGGCGCTCAGCCTGCTCGATCTGGTCGTGCAACCCTGTGTCGAGGCGGTCGCGCTCAACGCTCCGCCGGGCGCGCCGCTGCCGGGCCAGGCCTGGATCATCGGACCGCAACCGACCGGGGCCTGGGCCGGACATGCCGCCGCACTGGCGGGCTGGACCGAAGGCGGCTGGCGATTCCTGGCGCCGCGCGAAGGTCTGTCGGTCTGGAGTCGGGCGGAGCAATGCCGATCCGAATGGGATGGAAATGCGTGGCGGATCGGGCGTGTCCTGGCGCGCGAGGTGATTGTGGAGGGAAAAAAAGTTATCGGGTCGCAACGATCCGCAATCGCCATTCCAAGCGGTGGTCAAGTCATTGATATTGAAGCACGTAATGCGCTGGCCTCGGTGATTGCGGCGCTCGGTGCGCACGGTTTGATCGCCTCGGGGTGAGCAAAATCCTGTGCCTTTAATGCCACAGTCGCGGGCTTTTGTTTGCTTGCGTGGAAACCAACGCTCCGATAGTGGGTTTGCGCTGTCCGTAGTGACAACCAAGAAAGGGGACTATGATGCGGAAGCTTGCCATTGTTCTGGCACTCGCCTCCACCGCTCTGGCTTCGCCTGCCCTCGCCCGCGACAAGTCGTGGTACGTTGGCATCGAAGGCGGCGGGATGATCGTCGAAGATATCAATTACGATATCACCGGCACGCGCACCGGCACCGCCACCGTCAACCATGACTATGGATATGACGTTGACGGCGTGATGGGTTACGACTTCGGTGGTTTCCGTCTGGAAACCGAAGTCGGCTATCGTCGTGCGACCGTCGACTCGTTCAGCTCGACCACGCTGACCAACACCGGCATCGGTGCGGGCACCGTTCCGGCTGGTAACTACGACTATGCCGGTGGCTCCACCTCGGCGCTCAGCTTCATGCTGAACGGCTTGCTGGACTTCGGTGCCGATGACGGCATCCAGGGCTTCGTCGGCGGCGGTGTCGGCGTTGCGCGCGTCAAGGCGAACTACGCCCTGACCCAGCGTGCTGACTTCCTGAACGACTCGGACACCGTGTTCGCGTGGCAGGCTCTGGCGGGCATCCGTGCTCCGCTGACCGACCACATCGACGCGACGTTGAAGTATCGCTTCTTCAACGCCGAGAACGTCAAGCTGGTCGACGTCGCGAACAACACGTTCGACGGCCGCTTCCGTTCGCACTCGATCCTGGGTGGCGTGGCGTACAACTTCGGCGAACCGGCTGCTCCGCCGCCGCCGCCGCCCCCGCCGCCCCCGCCTCCTCCTCCCCCGCCGCCGCCGCCGCCGGCTCCCGAGGCCGTGCCGTGCTCGCCGGGTCCGTTCATCGTGTTCTTCGAGTGGAACAAGTCGGACATCACTCCGGAAGCAGCGTCGATCCTCGACAACGCGATCACCCAGTACCAGAGCTGCGGCAATGCCCGCGTGATGGTTGCAGGCTTCACCGACACGTCGGGTACGCCGAAGTACAACATGGGCCTGTCGCAGCGTCGTGCCGACGCGGTGAAGGCTTACATGACGTCGCGTTCGATCCCGGACGGCACGATCACGACCGAAGCGTTCGGCGAAGATCGCAACCACCTGCGCGTTCAGACTGCGGACGGTGTCCGCGAGGTCCAGAACCGTCGCGTCGAAATCACCTACGGTCCGGGCGCTGGCCAGTAAGCCACGCTCAGCCAAGGCTGATTGCAAAAAGAGGGAGGTCGGCGAAAGCCGGCCTCCTTTTTTATATCCAGCATTCGGCCCGGTTCCTCGCCAGGACGTTCCCGGCGCCGAGCTGCCTCAGCCCTGCTGGATCAAGTTTCGATGAAAGATACGGCCAAGCGGTCGATCGTCGGGGACAGTCCCGCCTGCCATTCCCGATCGGTCAGGCCGTTTTTGACGTTCTGGTCCCCAGGATTCACACTTTTTTCGGCACTGTCCAATATGGACAAGTCCTTCACCACGAAGGAACGCCGATGCCACGGGCCGCGCCGGGTTATAAGAATCGCGAAGCGCGCCGGCAGGTCCTGATCCCCTGTCGCATGAAGTCGGTCCGCGGCTGGGGCGATGCGTGCATCCACAATATTTCGTCGCGCGGCATGATGCTGGCCTGCGACGACCCGCTGGAGCCGGGCGAATATGTCGATATCCGGCGCGGGCGCCAGGTGGTGATCGGCCGCGTGATCTGGCGGCGCGACCGCTTCTCGGGCATTCGGACCCAGGATGTGATCAGCGCGGATGTGCTGGTCAACGAACCCCGGCTGGAGGGCCGTCCCGCCCAGCGCGAGGCCGATGGCGACCGGCGCGATCCCCGTCAGAGGCTGGTCAGCGAGATCGATGCGGCCCGGCGCATGGAGCGTAGCCGTTCCATTTCCAGCGCGCTGCAGTTCGGGGCGATCGGCCTGTTCGGCCTCGCCGCGGCAGCCACCATCGCGGTGCAGGTCGGTCATATGCTGACCGACCCCACGCAACGGATCAACCAGGCCCTGTCCTCCGCCCGATAGACGTCGGTCGGATCAGCCGCGCTCTTCTTCGGCTAGCGCCGAAACCAGCCATTCTGGCCGCACTGCATCGCCCAGCGCCTCAACGCGGCGATGCTCCACCATCAGTCCCAGCGCGGGATAGGTCGCCCGCGTCCGATCGCCCGGTTCCCCCAAAGGGGCAACGACCAGCCGCCGATTGACCTTCGATCGATGGTGCATCCGCGCCGTATTTTCCTGGCCGACATAACAGCCCTTGGTGAAGCTGACTCCGTTCAGCTCGCGCGCATTGCACTCCAGCCACAAGGTCTCGCCCGCGCCGAGTTCGCCGACCCCCTCGGTCACGCCCAGCGCCAGCCGATGCACGGTCCAGCCGCTCGCCGCCTCGCCCGCCGGGGCCAGCCAGCGTCGGCCCAGTTCGGCCAGGCGCGGATCGCACGGATGGCCGTCCGTACCCGCGCTCGCCCCAGCGCTCCAATGCACCGCCAGCCCCTCGACCGGCTCGATCGTGATCGCCCGTCGCAGCCGGTACATGGCCAGCCGCCGCGCCAGCGCCTCGGCCTGGGATGCTTCCGCATCGATCAGCACCGCCTCGCCCTCGGCCCAAAGGATGAAGTCGAACAGCGCCTTGCCCTGCGGCGTCAGCAGCCCGGCCCAACGCGGCGCGTCCGGGGTCAGCCCGACGACATCCTGCGTCACCAGGCCTTGCAGGAACCCGCGCACATCCTCGCCCGCCACGCGGATCAGGCGGCGGTCGGTCAGGGTGGTTCCTGGCATCGGGCCGGGCGTCGTCGGGGTGGTATCGCTCATGCGGTCAAGGTAGGAGGGCGGGACCCTATGCGAAAGGCCCGTTTGTCATGACCTTCGACCTGCTTCTCTCCGGCGGCACCGTCCACACCCCCGGCGGCCCGGTCCGCGCCGATGTCGGCGTGCGCGGCGGTCGGATCGTGGAGATCGGGGCGAAGGGTGATGCGGGGCGCGTGATCGACTGTACCGGGCTCGACATTCTGCCCGGTGTCATCGACACCCAGGTGCACTTCCGCGAGCCCGGCCTGATGCACAAGGAAGACCTGGCGTCCGGCAGCCGGGCGGCGGTGATGGGCGGCGTCACCGCCGTTTTCGAAATGCCCAATACCAAGCCGAACACCGATTCGGCCGAGGCGATCACCGACAAGCTGACCCGCGCGAAGACGATGTTCTGCGACCACGCCTTTTACGTGGGCGCGACGAACCACAATGCCCGCGACCTGGCCGAGCTGGAGCGGATGCCGGGCACGGCCGGGGTGAAGATCTTCATGGGCGCCTCGACCGGCGACCTGCTGGTGTCCGAGGATGCGCGGCTGGCCGAAGTGCTCGCCTCGGGCCATCGCCGCGTCGCCATCCATGCCGAGGACGAGGATCGGATGAATGCCCGCGCCGACGAGCGGATCGAGGGCGACCCCGCCTCGCACCCGGTCTGGCGCGACGATGAGAGCGCGCTGCTCGCCACCCGCCGCATCCTGCGTCTGGCGCGTGAGGCGAAGCGCCGCATCCATATCCTGCACGTCACCACGCCCGCCGAGCTGGAATATATTGCACAGCACAAGGACATCGCGACCTGCGAGGTGACGCCGCAGCATCTGACCCTGGCGGGCGAGGAAGCCTATCCACGCCTGGGCACGCTGGCGCAGATGAACCCGCCGATCCGCTCGGGCGCGCATCGCGACGGGCTGTGGCATTGGCTGAATCAGGGCGTGCCCGACGTCATCGGCTCGGACCATGCGCCGCACACGCTGGAGGAAAAGGCCAAGCCCTATCCGGGCAGCCCCAGCGGCATGCCGGGCGTGCAGACGCTGATGCCGCTGCTGCTCGACCATGCAGCGAACGGCCGCCTGTCGCTTCAGCGGGTGATCGAGCTGACCAGTGCGGGTGCACAGCGCATCTTCGGCATCGTCGGCAAGGGGCGGATCGCGGCTGGTTACGACGCCGACTTCACCATCGTCGACCTGAAGAAGCGCTGGACGATCGAGGACCAGTGGCTCCAGTCCAAGTGCGGCTGGTCGCCCTTCACGGGCATGGAACTGACCGGCAAGCCGATCGGCACGATCATCCGGGGCGAGGTCGCGATGTGGGAAGACCAGCTCGCCGCCGCGCCGACCGGCCAGCCGCTGCGTTTCGAGGCGGTCGATTTCGGATGAGGGCGGTCCGGTGGGTGCGCGACATCCGGGTCTATTGCCCGGTCGCGCCCCAGACCCTGGCGGCGATGATGGCGGGCGATCCTGGCGCGGTCGAGCGGGACGCCACCGCCGCCATGCTGCTGGGTATCTTGCGCACCCCGCCGCTCGGCGATTTCGGGCGTTATCGGGACGTGGTGGAACTGGCGCTCGGTTATGAAGGCTTCCGCCCCGGCGACGGCGCGGTGCCGACGCTGGGCACGGTCGGCGAGCCGAGCTGGTCGCCGACCGTCATCCTGACCGCCATCTATGGCGCGGACGCGGATGTGGATTCGCTGGCGGACCAGTTGCTGGCGGCGCATCCCTGGGACGTGCCGGTGATCGCGGTCCGCGAGCCCTATCGGTTATTGGTGCGGGGATAGGGGGAAAGGCCCTATCCCCGGGCCCTTATCAGAAGGGCAACCACCGCGCCTTGTGGGTGAAGTTCATATAGCCGACATTGACGCCCGCGCGCCAACCGACCCCCAGCCGCACCGGGATCAGCACCACATTGCCGCGCCGCAGATAGGTCGCGGCGAACCCGCCGACGAAATAGAGCCGTCCCTCGGCCGCCGGGAAGCGGTGGAACAACTCCTCGGTGTCATACAGATTGTAGACCAGCACGAAGACCTTGTTCGCGTCGCCGCCGATATCGAAGCCGAGCGACGGCCCGGTCCAATAGACCGGCATCTGCCCCTCGACCTTGTGGGTCATCACGCCCGAGCCGTAACGCAGCCCGACCACGAACGCGCCCGAGGCCTCGCGGCCCGCGATATAGGCATTGGGGCGGCCCTGTTCCTTCAGGATGCGCTCGATGATGCCCGCCAGCCCTTCGGCACCCTGGCCGAACACGCCTTCGCCCGCCGCGAGCAGGTCGTCACGCTCGAACGTCTCGGCCGCCTGCGTGGTCTGCGTCGCGCGGGTTTCCGGGACGGTCGAAGGGGGCGTCACCGGCGTCTGCTGGGCCGGCGGCGTGGAGGGGATGGTGTCGTCCTGCGCCGGGCTGTTGCGCCGGTCCTGCGGCGTGGTGGCGACGGGCGGGCGCGACGGCTGCGTGCCCAGGTCGCTGTCGATGCCCTGATTGGGATCGATCGTGCGGACCTGCGCGCCCGCGGGCACAGCGGCGATCAGCGCAAGACCACCCAGCAGCGACAGGGTGTGACAGACGATACGCATGACTTTTCAACTCCCCCGGCGGACCGATGACCGACGTTAACCAGCCCGCGCCTTGCAGTGCAATGAATGACGGGACAGGCCCTAGTCGATTTTCCGCATAAAATCCCCTCAAACCCCGGTTGATTGCCTCCCCCGGCCCCGCTATAGCCGCACCTCGCCGCAAGCCGGAGACGTGGGTGAGTGGCTGAAACCAACGCTTTGCTAAAGCGTCGTACGGGAAACCGTACCGAGGGTTCGAATCCCTCCGTCTCCGCCATATCTGTGCCGAACTGATGTCGATCATCAGCCAGCCGATCGACCAGCTTCCTTGAAGTCCTGACACCTACGCCGTTTCGACGCCCAACGAGCATGGTCCCGCCATGCTTGCCCGACCCCGCCGGAACGGGCATCGCCTCTAACGCTTGTCAGAGGGCGAGGACATCGCCCGCGCCGTTGAGGATCATTCATGCCCGTCACCGACATCGCCACTCGCGTCTATAATCATGGCTGGCGGCTGGACCCGGTGGTGCGCAGTTTGCTCGATACCGATTTCTACAAGCTGTTGATGCTGCAGATGATCCGGCAGTTGCACCCGGAGGTGCATGCGACCTTCTCGCTGATCAATCGCAGCCATGCGATCCGGTTGGCCGAGGTGATCGACGAGGCCGAGTTGCGCGAACAGCTGGACCATGCGCGGTCGCTCCGCTTCACCAAGAAGGAGCTGATCTGGCTGGCGGGCAACAGCTTTTACGGCAAGCAGCGGATGTTCTCGCCCGATTTCATCGAATGGCTCGGCCGCTTCCAACTGCCGGACTATGAGCTGCGCACCGTCGATGGACAGTTCGAGCTGCATTTCGAGGGCCCCTGGGCCGAGACGACGATGTGGGAAATCCCGGCACTCGCCATCGTCAACGAGCTGCGGTCGCGCGCCGCGCTGAAGGGCAAGGGGCGGTTCGAGCTCGACGTGCTCTATGCCCGCGCCAAAGCCAAGCTGTGGGAAAAGGTGGAGCGGCTGCGCGACCTGCCCGATCTGGTCCTCTCCGACTTCGGCACGCGGCGGCGGCATGGCTTTTTGTGGCAGCGCTGGTGTGTCGAGGCGTTGAAGGAAGGGCTGGGGAGCCGCTTTATCGGCTCGTCCAACGTGCTGCTGGCGATGGACAACGATCTGGAGGCGATCGGCACCAACGCGCATGAGCTGCCGATGGTGATGGCCGCGCTGGCGCCTGACGATGCGGGCGTGGCGGCGGCGCCCTATCGGGTGCTGGAGGAGTGGCAGGCGCTCTATGACGGCAACCTGCTGATCGCGCTGCCCGATGCGTTCGGGACCAGCGCTTTCCTTGCCCATGCGCCCGACTGGCTGGCCGACTGGACCGGCTTCCGCCCGGACTCGATGCCGCCGATCGAGGGTGGCGAGCAGATCATCGCCTGGTGGCAGGCGCATGGCCGCGATCCGAAGAGCAAGCTGTTGATCTTTTCCGACGGCATGGACGTCGACAGTATCGAGGCGGTCTACCGTCATTTCCAGGGCCGGGTGCGCATGAGCTTTGGCTGGGGCACCAATTTGACCAATGATTTCCGGGGCTGCGACCCGGCGGGCGAGGCGGGGCTGGAGCCGATCTCGCTGGTCGCCAAGGTCATCAGCGCGAATGGCCGCCCGGCGGTGAAACTCTCTGACAATCCGGCCAAGGCGACTGGCGAGCCGGCGGAGATCGAACGCTATTTGCGCATTTTCGGGCAGGAGGGGCGGCAGGCCAAGCCGGTCATGGTCTGATCGGGCGCGTCCCATCGTCCCGGTCCGGTAGACCTATTCCTCTTGCCAGTCCCCGGCGCGGCTCATAGCGTTGGCCGATCTCGGGGGAGGTAGCATGAGCGTGACGAAGACGATGACGGCGCGACGCCGGGGGATGGGGTTTGCGTTGCTGGCGGGGGTGGCGATCGCCTCTCTGTGCGCCGGAACGGCTGCGGTTGCGGTGGCCAGTGAGACGAAGGCGACGATGCCGACCGTCGCGGTCGAGGCCGTGCCCGACTGGATTCGTGACCGCCCGGTGCCCGAGGCGACCCAGGCGCTGGTCGAGGGCGCGCAGGACGGCGCCGCCTATCTGCTCAACGACCAGCAATATCGCGCCCGCGCCGACGGCCATGACGACTGGTTCCGGCTGGCAAGCAAGGTGGTCGATCGCAGCGGGCTGGAATCGACCGGCCAGATCACGCTGACCTATAATCCGGCGTTCGAGAGCGTCGGCATCGCCTTTGTCCGCATCGTCCGCGACGGCCAGGTCATCGACCGGACGAAGGATACGCAATTCCGCGTCGTCGAGCGTGAAAGCGACCTGAAGGACGGGATCGTCAGCGGCAGCCTGAAGGTGATCGCGAACGTCCGCGACGTGCGGGTCGGCGACGTGGTCGACTACGCCACCATCGTCCACACCCGCTCGGCGCTGTGGCCGGGCCATTCCTTCCACCAATTCTCGCAGCGTTTCTCCGACCCCTTGGGGATGCGCAGCATCCGGCTGGTCTGGCCGAGCGGCATGACGCCCGGCTTCAAGGCGCTGAACAGCGATATCGCGTTCCAGACGCGGGCGATCGACGGCGGCACCGAATGGGAATGGGTGTCCCGCAATCCCGCCCCGACCAAGGGCGAGAGTAACGTGCCCGCCGGTGCCTTTCAGTGGGGCCGGGTCGATATCTCGACGATGAAGAGCTGGGGCGAGGTCGCCACCTGGGCCGAGGGGCTGTACGAGGGCGACGAGGCGCTGACCCCCGACTTCGCCGCGCGGCTGGATGCGATTGCCAAGGCGTCGCCGGGCGCGGCCGACCGGCTGACCGAGGCGTCGCGGCTGGTGCAGGACAATATCCGCTATGTCGGCGAGGAAATGGGTGAGGGGGCGTTCGCGCCCCGGCGGCCCGCCACCGTGCTGGCGCGCGGTTATGGCGATTGCAAGGACAAGAGCCTGTTGCTGGCCGTCGCGCTGCGCCGGTTGGGGATCGATGCGGTTCCGGCGCTCGTCTCGACCAGCGCGGGCGACCGGCTGAGCGACCGACTGCCTTCGCCGTTGCAGTTCGACCATGTGATCGTGCGTGCCGTGGTGGATGGCCGGGTGATGTGGATCGATCCGACCGGCACCCACCGGGGCGGGCGCGGCACCGCCATCGTCGCCTCCGACCTGGGCTATGCGCTGCCCATCCGCGCCGGTCAGGCTGCGCTGGAGAAGATGGAGGGCTTTGGCGATCACGCCGGGCGGATGGAGGTGCTCGAACAGTTCGCGGTCGACGAAAAGGGCGCGGTGCCGCTGACCCTGCATGTCGAGACGCGCTATACCGAGGCACGGGCGGACGGTATGCGGGCCAGCTGGGCCTCGTCGTCGGCGCGTCGCATCGCCGACAACAATCTGGACTTTTATCGCAAGCGATTCCCCGGCCTGGCCGAGGCCCGCCCGCTGGTCCTGAAGGACGACCGTGATGCCAACACGCTCACCATGGTCGAGGACTATACACTGTCGCGCGAGGCGTTCGACAAGGCGAAGCTGTCGTCCAAGCTCATCACCCGCGCCTATGCGGTGCAGGACATACTGCCCGACCGTCAGGCCAATGCGCGCCGCAACCCACTGGCATTGCCCGATCATGTCGTCACCGACCACGTGATCGAGCTGCGCGCCAAGGGCCGTCCGCTCGACCCGCTGGACGATATCGAGGCCAAGGGCGGGGCGGTGGTGTTCACCCGGCGCAGCACCAAGCTGCCCGACGGGCTGCGCATGGCCTATCACCTGGAAACCGGTCCGCGCGATCAGGTCCCGGCGAGCGAGGCCGAGGGGGTCTATGCCGTCTCCGACACGCTGAAGGACGAGGCGGGGATCGAGTTCTACCTCGAAAAGGCGGTGCCACCCGCCGAGATGCCCGATGGCCTGGACCGCGATCTGCTCGTCAAGATTCAGCCGGACATGGGAAAGGTCCAGGCGCTGATGCAGAAGCCGGACCAAGCATCGAAGATCGAGGCGCTGACGCTGATCACGAGCATGTTGGACCGGTTGCCGCGTCCCTCGCCCACCGCGGGGCTGATCGAGGGGATGAAGGGCGGGCTGCTCGCCGATCTGCGTCGCCCGCAGGCCGCGCTCGCCGCCTTCCAGTCCGCCGCCGCGCAATATGCCGGCAATCCCGAGATGTTCCGGCTGTGGATCGGTTACGAGATCGATCTCGGCACCGGTGACAGCGTGGCCAAGGCGTTTCAGCGGACCCAGGCGGTGCAACCCGCCATCGTCGCCAGCCTGGAGGACCTGTGGGTTCAGGGCGCTTTCCAGAAGGTTCAGGCGCTGGCGCCCGAGAAGCGCCGGGCGGCGCGTGAGGATATCTGCATGGCGCTGGTCGGCGCGGGGTGGCAACAGGCGCCGCGCACCGCGTTCGGCGACTCCATGCTGGGTTGTGCGATCTTCGCTCATGCCCGTCGCGGCCATGTGGCGGAGGCGCGTGCCCTGCTCGCCAAGGAGCCGTCGACCAGAACCCTGGTCTCGCTGGCGGCCGAGCGGCGCTATCAGGCCTTCTGGCCGGAGATGGACCGGATGATGGCCGATCATTTCCGCAGCGCGCTGCAGGCCGATGCCAAGCGGGCGACGGCGGCCGCCAAGGCTGCCCCCACCAACTACAAGGTGGTGTCGCAGCAGATACAGGCCCTGCGCGCGCTGGGGCGTTTCGACGAGGCGATCGCGGCGGGCAAGCCGCTCGCCACCGACCGCGCCCGCATCGAGACGGTCGGCTCGGACGGCTTCTGGCTGGTCAACGAATATGCCGCCGCGCTGAGGATGGCGGGACGGCCCGACGACGCGGTCGCGGCACTGGACCTGGTGATCGGGCTGGGCATGGAGCAATATCCCGAACTGGCCTCGATCGCCATCAACCGCGCGGAGATCTTGGGCGCGACGGGCAAGGATCAGGCGGCGCTCGACAGCTTCAACGATCTGGCGACCCAGCATCTCGGTCGGTTGAGCGGCTATGGCCAGGGCTGGGTGTGGGCGGGGCGCGCCTGTCTGCTGCACCGGATGGGGCGGTTGGACGAGGCCAAGGCGGACGAGGCCAAGCTGACCGCCAAGCCCGCCGACAATTGGGGCGCAGCGACGCGCGTCCTGGCCTGTCGCGGCGACGTGAAGGCCACGGCCGACATGCTGCTGACCCGGCTGCGCGACGACGAGGCACGGGACGACGTGTTCGACCAGTTCCTGACCTTCGATACGCCGGAGGCGCAGACACCGACCGAGCAGGCGATCCTCCAGACCTTGGCCAAGGCGCGGGCCACGCCCGACGTCCAGGCGGAGTTCGCGAAATATGCGCGGCCGCTGCGCTATGCGGGGACGAGCCAGGGCTGGACGACCTATTGATCCATGCGGGTGGTGATGAACGGTATGTCATGATAACCTCCTGTTCCGGCAGGCGAAAGATGCTGTCGGATCACGGGAGAAGATCATGCGCGACGCCGACCGTCGGACGATCATCGCGGGGCTGGGTGCGGGCCTGGCCGTGGCCGCCAGCACCGCCTGTGCCGCGCCGCGCGGCCGCAAGATCGGCTATGCGATTGTCGGGCTGGGCCGTTATGCCGAGCTGATCATGTCGAAATTCGCCGAGTGCGACCAGTCGCGGCTGGTGGCGCTGGTCAGCGGGACGCCCGACAAGCTGACCCGCTTCGGCGAGAAATATGGCATCCCCGCCAGCCACCGCTACTCCTATGCCAACTTCGACCGCATTCGCGACAACCCGGATGTGGATGTCGTCTATGTGATCCTGCCCAATGCGCTGCATGCCGAATATACGGTGCGCGCGGCCAAGGCGGGCAAGCATGTGATGTGCGAGAAGCCGATGGCGGTCTCCGTCGCGGAATGCCGCACGATGATCGCGGCGTGCCGCGCGGCGGGGCGCAAGCTGATGATCGGATATCGCTCGCGCTTCGAGCCGTACAACCAGCTGGCGATCGACCTGGCGAAGAAGGGTTTCGTCGGGCCGACCCGGATCATCACCGCCGACCATGGCTTTAACGCGCAGCCGAACCAGTGGCGGCTCGACCACAAATTGTCGGGCGGCGGCTCGTTGATGGATATCGGCATCTACAGCCTGAACGCGACCCGCTATCTGACCGGCGAGGAACCGGTCGAGGTCAGCGCGATCGAGTCCACCGACCGTAGCGACCCGCGCTTTGCCACCGTCGAGGACCGGATCAGCTTCCTGTTGCGCTTCCCCTCGGGCATCGAGGCGACCTGCGTGTCGAGTTACAGCTCGAACCACAATATGTACCGCGTCACCGGGACGCAGGGCTGGATCGAACTGGAGCCCGCCACCGCCTATGAGGGGCAGGCGATGCGGATTCGCCGCGACGGCCGGACAGAGGCGCGGTCGGTGCCGGTGCCCAAGGGCCAGCATGCCGGGCAGCTGGACCATTTCGCGGGCTGCATCCTGAACGGCACCGACCCGCTGGTGCCGGGCGAGGAGGGGCTGGCCGATATGCGGGTGATCGAGGCGATCTACCGCTCCGCGCGCGAAGGGCGGCGGATCACGCTGGGGTGAGCGTTCAGTTCATTCCTCCCCTCGCAGGGGAGGTGGCGCGCAAAGCGCGTCGGGGGGGTGTCCCCCTCTCGACAGCGCGACACCCCTCCGGCAGGCCTGACGGCCTGCCACCTCCCCTTGCAGGGGAGGAATCAGGCTGGATTTCGCGAATGTAAGGCCGCCGTCATCTTTGCCGGTTCCCGCTGCTGATAGGCTCGTGTCCGCAAGCTGGCATGGGGATGGTGGCGCGGATGATCGGGATGTGGGGCAAGGCGGCGGTCTGGGCTGGCCTGATGACCGGGGTGGCGACACCCGTCTGGGCGGAGACGTCGTGCAAGGTCGGGCAGATGGCGGCGATCCCCGTCACGATGCAGGGCATGCGCGCGGTCGTCGACACGCGGATCAACGGCAGACCGGCGCCCTTCATCCTCGATAGCGGTGCCTTCTTCAGCAATATCTGGCCCGCCGTCGCGCATGAGTTCGATCTGCCGCAACAGCCTCTGCCGAACGGCATGCGGCTGGGGGGGATCGGCGGCGGCACCGATGCGACGGTCGCCACCGTCCGGCATTTCTCCCTGGCCGGGCTCGATATACCCAATGTCCAGTTCACGGTCGCGGGCAGCGATATCGGCCAGAGCGGGTTGATCGGCCAGAATGTCCTGGGCCTGGCCGACGTCGAATATGACCTGCCCGGCGGCATGGTCCGCCTGTTCAAGCCGATGGGCTGCGGCCGCGCGGCCATGGCCTATTGGACCAAGGGCCAGCCCTTCTTCGAGATTCCCATCGAGACGAAGGAGGCCGCGCACAACCATACGGTCGGCACGGTCGAGCTGGACGGGGCGAAGCTGAACGCGACCTTCGACACCGGCGCGCCGCAGACGGTGCTCAGCCTTCGCGGCGCGGCGCGGGCGGGCGTGCATCCGGGCGATCCCGGGGTCGAGGCGGCGGGATGGGAAAGCGGCATGGGTCGCCGCGTCGTCCAGGGCTGGACCGCGAAATTCAAGCTGCTGAAGATCGGCAATGAGGAACTGCACAATGTGCGCCTCCACTTCGCCGATCTGGGCATGCTCGATACCGACATGCTGCTGGGCGCGGACTTTTTCGTGTCGCATCGCCTCTATGTCTCCAATCTCCAGCACCGCATCTATTTCACCTATAATGGCGGGCGGCTGTTCAATGCGGTCGCCCATGCCGACGCCACCGCCGCCGTCGTCGCGCAGAACGGCACGGATGCCGCCCCGACCGATGCGGAAGGGTATAGCCGTCGCGGCGCGATGTACGTGACCCAGCATGACCTGCCGCATGCGATCGACGACTTTACCAAGGCGATCCAGATGGCGCCCCAGGAGCCGCGCTATCCCCGCGAGCGTGCGCTCGCCTATCTGCAGCAGCGGCGGCCGGTGCTGGCGATCGACGATCTCAACACCACGCTGACCCTCGATCCCACTGACACGCACGCGCGGTTGATCCGTGCCGAATTGCGGCTGCGCGCGGGCAATCCGGCGGGGGCGATCGCCGATCTCGACCTGCTGAACGGCCAGCTGCCGCGCGAGGACGCCGCGCGGCTCCAGATGGCGCAGCTTTATTCGGGGGCGGACGCATTCGACCAGGCGATCGCGCAATATGACGGGTGGATGTCCACGCACCGCGAGGATGCGGCGCGCAGCACCGCGCAGAATGGGCGATGCTGGTCCCGGATGCTGGCGGGCAAGGATATGGACAAGGCGATGGGCGACTGCAACGCCGCCGTCCACGCGGTCCCGACCAACCCCAGCTTCCTCGACAGCCGCGCCTTCATCCATCTGCGCCAGAAGGACGACCGCGCCGCGCTCGCCGACTTCAACGCCGCGCTGGCGATCGATCCCAGGCGGCCCTGGGCGCTCTATGGCCGTTCGCTGGCCGAGGAGCGTCTGGGCCAGACGACCGAGGCCGCGCATGACCGCGCGCTGGCGACCGCGCTCGACAAGCGGTTGCCGGAGAAGATCCGGAAATACGGGATTGGGTGAAGGGATCCTCCCCGCTCGCGGGGAGGTGGCAGCGCACAGCGCTGACGGAGGGGGGCTTCCCCACAGGTCTTCCCTTGGGGAAGCCCCCCCCTCCATCATCCTGCGGATGGTCCCCCTCCCCGTGCCGGGGGGAGTGGATTTGTCAGAACGCCTTGGACACGCCGACGAAGAACCCGCGACGCGGTCCATATTGCGGCGCGCCGACGCCCACGCCGGTTCCGTCGCGGATTTCATATTTGTGGTCGAGCACGTTGATGACATCGAAGCGGATGTCGAGGTTCGGCCCCGCCAGATGGTGGCTCGCGGTCAGGTTGAACTGCGCATAGGGCGACAGCTTGGCGCCGTTGGGAACGTCGTTCACGTCGTCGTCGCGGCGCAGGCCGGAACCATAGATCATGCTGCCGCCCAGCTTCGTTCCTTCCGCCACCGCATAGGAAATGCCCGCCGATCCGGTGAAGGTCTGGTCGTGATCCAGATAGATGTACCGGTTGGCGATATAGGCGAGGTCGTCGGGCGAGAAGCTGAACTGGCTGGAGACGATGTTGCGCCCCTTCGCCTTGGCAGCGGCGAAGTTGGCATAGGCCAGCACGGGCCCACGCTGATAGCTGACATTGGCCTCGATGCCGCCGATCCGCCCCTGTTTGTAATTGAACGGGGTCAGGATGATCGGCGCGCCGAACTGCCCCTCGTCGATCAGGTTCTTCGAGATGCGATAATAGGCGTCGATGCCATAGGTGAAGTAACGGCTGAGCTTGGCCTGGAACCCGGCGTCGAAATAATCCTGCCGCTCGGCAAAGGGCACGTCGTTCAGCGGGTTGGCGGGATAGGCGCTGGTGCCGACGAACTTGGCGATGCTGGTATTGCCGACCAGCTCGAAGGGCGGCGGCACGAAATAGCGCGAATAGCCCGCGTGCAGCGTGTAGGTGTCGTCCGGCTGCCAGACCAGGTTGACGCGCGGCGACAGCTGCCCCTCGCGCCGATAACCGTTATACAGGTCATAGCGCGCGCCGTAGTTGAGCGTCAGCTTGGGGGCGAGCTTCCACTCGTCCTGAAGGTACGCGCTGAAACTGGTCGCGGTCTTGCCGCCATTGTCGACGATCACGACGGGCTCGCCGGTCTGCGCGCCGTTGCCGTCGACCGGAAAGACGCTGGTGCTGGTATCGCTGGTCGAGCGATCGCGGGTCACCAGCAAACCGCCGCGCAGCGTGTGGGCGGTGCCGACATGATAGACCGCATCGACCTGTCCGCCGATCGCGAAGTCCTGCTTATAGGCCTGCTGCGCCTGGCCGTTGTAGAGCAGCTCGCCCAGCACGTCGGGGCGATAGCGCAGCGACGAATAGCGCGCGAAGAGCGAGGCCTGGACGGTCAGCGGCTCGGCATCGTGGAGCAGGGCGATCTGGCCGAAGCCGGTCTTTTCCAGCTGCGTCTCGTTCAGCTTTTCGCTGGGGAAGGCGGTCTGACCGCCGACGCTCCACCCGGCGCTCGGCTGCTGGCCGACGGGGTTGGGAATCTGGAACCACTGGTTGGAATAGCCGCCGACAAAGGACAAGCGGTTCTGGTCGTCCAGGATATGGTCGACATAGGCGAAGCCCTGATATTGGTCGGTATCGTCATGCACCGGGTTCGACCGGCCATCGACGCTCTCAATCCCTAAGCCGCTGTGCCGGTAATCGCCCGATACGAAGTAGTTGGTGCTGCCGGACGAGCCGCCATAGGTCAGGCTGGGCTGGATGGTGTTGTGGCTGCCGCCGTAAATGGAGGCGGTGCCGCCATTGTCGAACAGCCCGCTCTTGGTGGTGATGTCGATCACGCCCGCGGTACGCAGGCCGTATTGCGCGGGCAGCGCGCCGGTCAGGATGTTGACCTTGTCGACCAGGCGCGGCGACAGCGTCTGGCCGAACACCGCCAGCCCTTCGGGCAGGATGGTGCCGTTGATGCGATATTGTAGGCCGTTATGATCGTCGCGGACGTGGAACTGGCCGAAGCCGTCCTGCACGATGCCGGGCGCCTGAAGCAGGATCTGGTTGAACTGCTGGTTCTCGCCACCGGGCAGCGCCTTGATCGTCGCGCTGGAGATTTCATAATTGGAGGCACCCAGGCTGGGCTGGATATGCTCGCGCGCTTCATCCAGCCGCTTGGCGGTCACCACGATATCGCTGCTCTGCCCGGTCGAGGGCTGGTCCGAGTCGGCGGCGGGAAACCCTCGCGTCTGGGCCAGGGCAGGGACGGCCAGCGCTGACGTGGCGACACAGCAGAGAAGGGCATAAAAACGCATGGACAACCCCAAATGATATAACGTCTCCCGAAGAGGCTATCTTGCTGCACTGCGATGCCATGGCAAGCGACCTCAGGCTTCATGGCGCATTTGTAATCCGGGCATCATCGACGCGCGGCCATGGTCAGCGGGGCGGGACGGGCTTATATAGGAGATATGGCCGAACGCTTTGAACGACACCGCCAGCCCTGGCGCCAGGACGAAATCCAGAAGCTCCACACGCTGGCCAAGAAGGGCATGGCCCTAAAGGCCATCGCCAAGGCGCTGACCCGGAGCGAGGAGTCGGTGAAGGCGCGCGCGAAGGAAGACGGGCTGTCCATCGCCAAGCTGCATTGAGGGGGCGTCGTAGCGAATGGCTGGAGTGGGTGGATTGCGGACATTCGCGAGGCAAGCCAATATGGACTCATGCCGACCTATAAAGCGATTGATATTGGAGTTGCTCTTCGGGCAGTCGACAGTGACCTGATCGCGTTTGAGTGGAAAACGAATGGCATAACTGCGGTT